>Ga0315902_10005136_pt1 | contig 18563 bp, 14 predicted proteins | sample LakEriMetagenome_9_FD_203523 | JGI IMG/M metagenome (GOLD analysis project Ga0315902, IMG submission 203523) | Freshwater fungal communities from buoy surface, Lake Erie, Ohio, United States - Buoy 12 MA117 | ecosystem: Environmental > Aquatic > Freshwater > Lake > Lake biofilm | place: USA... | reverse complement strand
TTTGCTCCAGGACGGGGGCCGACATTCCAATCACTTCCATCAGGAGGGTTGGATCAGCTCCGCGTATTACATTTCCTTGCCAACGAAGACACCGGATGACGCATTGGCAGGCTGCCTGCAATTCGGCCAGCCCAGCGAGGAGTACGGGGTTGACCTCCCACCGCGGAAAGTCATCGAGCCTGTCGTTGGAGAACTGGTGTTGTTCCCGTCTTATCTCTGGCACGGCACCGTGCCCTTTCACGGCGCAGACACGCGGCTCACCATCGCCTTCGACGTTGTCCCGGGTCGTTAGGCCGCCACCAAAAAAAACGGCGCGAGGTTGCCCTCGCGCCGCTTACTCAGCTCAATGCTCTGACGATCAGAGACGCAGATCGACGCTCACGAAGGCGCGACGGCCGAGCACGTCGTACAACGACGGGTCGGTGTTGGCCTGAACGTTCGGCGTGTAGATGCGCGGCTCCTGATTGGTCAGGTTGTTGATACCAGCGCGCAGGGTCAAACCACCGGCGAGCTCATAACGACCCGTCAGATCGAAGTACCACGTCGCCGGCACACCGGTGTTCGAGGTCGGCGAGCCACCGGTCACGGTGTTCGAGTGGACCATCGAATCGATGTAACGCGACGAGAGCTGCAACTGCACCGGGCCGCGGGTGTAGGTCGTACCGACCGACATCTTCCACTCCGGCGTCGAGCTGCCCGTACCCGAACCGATCGTACCGACAAAGTCGTTGACCGGATCGACGTTCGTGGTCTGAGTCTCGTACTTCTCGATCCAGGTCGTCACGACGTTGAAGTCGAGCGTGCCACCCGTGCCGCCGAGCTCAGTGCCCCAAGCGAAGGTCAAGTCGACGCCGCTGGTGTTGGTGAACGACTGGTTGCGCGACAGCTGCAACAGATCGATCACGCCACCGAGGTTCGGGTCACGCTTGAAGAGTTTGCACCACTCGTTGTTGATGTCGTAGGTCGGGTTGGCACCGTCGCGGTTGAAGCAACGCTGCACGATCGTCGACGCACCCACCGCGCTGATCACATCCTCGAGTTCGATCGACCAGTAGTCGAGGGTGACAAAGCTGCGCTGCAACCAGTCGGCCTCGAACTTGTTGGCCACGAAACCGAGGGTGAACGAGTCGGCGAGCTCAGGGGCAAGGTTCGGGTTACCGCCCGTGATGCCCGTGGCCTGACCCGACGGCTGAACGTAGGTCGCGGTGCCAGCGACGGCCGACTGAGCCGTGCACAGCGCGCGAACCTGCGCACCGTTCGGACCGTTGCGATACGTCGCAGCGATGGCGCCGGTGGTGTTGCAAGGATCCTGGTTGGTGAAGGTCGGGAAGTTATTGAGCTGCGGTGAGAACAACTCACCGATGCTCGGGCTACGCACGGCATGCTGCATACCACCGCGGAAACGCAGCGAGTCGTTCACCGCCCAATCCAAGGTAGCCTTCCACGTGGTGTCATCACCCGAGCGGTTGTTCTCGGTGAGACGCCAGCCAGCTGTCAAAGAAATCGACTGCGCGAACGGCAGATCCTTGACGAGCGGTACCGACACTTCGGCGAAGAGATCCTTGAAGTTCAAGAAGCCCGACACGGGGAGCTGCTGGTTGAAGCCCGCGACGAGACCCGGCTGCAAGCCACCATCGGGCTTGAAGTCGAAATCGAGTTCGCGGTAGCTCGCGCCCACGGCAGCCTGCACGGTACCCGCCGAGATCTCGAAGAGATCGCCGGTCGCCGTGGCTTCGACCACGGCCTGCTCGATCACCGTGAGGTTCTTGGCTTCGAGGCTGATGTAGTCACGGCAAGCCTGGCTAATTTCGGCGTTGCCAAAGAGATTCAACCCGCCAGCGCAAAGCGCACGACCGCCATCGGCGGCATCGAGCAGCGCCTGCGTACGATCGCGGCGCACGTTGCCACCTTGGATTTCCGCGTTGACCGAACGACCGTAGGTCGCGTAGACGTCGTAGTTCCAGGAACCGGCGATATCGCCCGTCGCGCCCGATACCAACTGCCACACGTCGTGGGTGTTGAAACCCGTACGACCACCGAGCGTGTTGAAGCGCTTGGAGAAAGCGATCGGCGCCGTCGGAGCAGCGCGCGAAGCCAAAAGAGGCTTCAACGAGGCAGGGATGAACGGATTGGTCACCGGGATGGTGAAGCCCGTCGTACCGCCCGCCGGCGTCGGTGCGAGTTCCTGCAGCGCGTTGTAGTTCGTATAGATGATGCGAGCGTACGGCTTGAACTTGTCGTTGATCTCGAGCTCGATGTTGGAATAGAGGCTCCAACGCTCCATCGGCAACACGAGAATGTTGGCCGGCTCGAAGTTGTACGAGAAGAAGTCCGGCGCAAACGCCGTAGCGACATCGCTTTCAGGACCGGTGTAGCCGACGATGTTACGCGTCGCGTTACCACCGACACCGGTGCAGAACAGCGAGCCATCGGGATTGAAACCGAAACCGGCCGAACCACCGTTGGTGTTGCACTTATTGGGTCCAAAGAGCGCATCGACCGCCGCTTGCGACGGCGTGGCGGTGCCGGTGTTCCATGAACCGCCTGGGAAGATGGAGGTCGCGCTGCTCGCCTGAGCGGCGAAACCACGCGCACCCTTGTAGATCGCATCACGGCTGAAGTAGCTGGCGTTGAACACGGCGCTGCCGCGACCATCGGCGAACTTGCCGCCCATGGTGATGTCCGAGCCCCACTCCTGACCATCTTCCTCTTCGGTCAGGCGGTACTGCGAGTTGATGGCGAGGCCATCAAAGCTCTTCTTCATGATGAAGTTGACGACACCCGATACCGCGTCCGGACCATAGGTCGCAGCGGCACCGCCGGTGATGATCTCGACACGCTCAATGAGCGCAGCCGGGATCGTGTTGATGTCTACCGTACCGGCGCTGGTCGAACCCATCGCGCGACGACCGTCGACGAGCACGAGGTTACGGCCCGAACCGAGACCACGCAGATCGATGACCGCACGGCCACCGTTGCTCGGGTTGTTCGACTGCGAGCTCGAGCTCGGCACGATCTGCGGCAGCGTGTTGAGGTATTGCTCAACCGTCGTGTAACCGCTCTCGACGATCGCATCCTGATCGACCGACAGAATCGGGCTCTCCGCAACGGCATCGCGCTTGGCGATACGTGAACCGGTGACGACGACTTCATCGAGAGCCGCATCGGCCTCTTGGGCTTGGGCGGGCGCGGTGGCGGTGATCGCCATGGCGCCGATGGCGCTCGTCAGGATCGCCTGACGTACCGCCGAAGAAACGTGCAATTGCTGAGACATGAAGTCCCCTCCGCAAGTGGTTGGAATAAATCGAACCGGTGATTATCCGCAACTTGGACGGAGAATCAACGAAATTGTTGCAACGAAAGCCCCATTGTGGTGAAGACGCAACAATCGCCTGTCTCTTCGGCATCCAACCCGCGGTTTCCATGCCAATCCCTGATGGTCATCGCCGAGTCGCCTGCTAGTTTCGAGTTATCCATACCAACTGATCATCCGGAGCCTGCCTGTGACCCAGAAGACTCGTCGCCAATTCATGACTTCCACCATGGGAGCCGGTGCTGCAGGTATCGCGGCCGGCGTCGCTCTCGTCGGCAACGCCTCGGCAGCCCACCCGGTCAAGCGCAGCTATCGCCTCTCGACCGAGGAACTCAAGGCTCGATTCAACGACCCGATCTGGAATCGCGAGACATCGGCCAAGATCGAAGGCGACACCGCGCCCGGCAAGTATGTGAACGGTTATGTCACCGGCACCGTCATGGGCGTGCGCGACAACGAGGCGGTCCGTGCTTTGTTCGGCTTCGAGGTGTTCTCGTCGATCCGTGTTCTCAAGCAAGAGAACGGCGACTACCAACGCCTCTGTCGTGAACTGATTTTCTACAAGGACTTGAACACCGGGGAGTTAATGGACTCCTGGCTCAACCCCTACACCAACGAAGAAGTGGCCGTCGTCGACGTCGCGAACGACCCCTTCAACTACGTCATCTCAGATCACTTCCCGGATCCGCCGAGCTATGGCGGCCTCAACACGGCCAAGCCGCCGCGCCGTCCGTTCATTCGCAATTGGACCTTGCTCAACGAGGACACGGTCGTGCTCACGAGCGACATCCACCTCTATTACCGCAACAAGCTTGATCCGGCCATTTGGGTGCGTGAGTCAGCAGGCCCCATGAATCGAGTGTCGGAACTTTTCCGCTACTCGATTCGGCGCGAGGACATCGAGAATGATGCACTCACCCATATGCCGCATACGGGTGTCTGGAACCGAATCACGCCTTGGTTGCCCTGGATGTTGATGGGCACAACGCCCGGACACATCGTCTATGCCGGCACATTCAGTTCAGTGCCGAGCGTCGACTGGGTGCCAGCGCCGGTCGCAAAACGCGTTCGCGAGCGTTTCCCGCAGTACACCGTAGCGCCCGAGAAATGGGTTGACCCAAGTTACTCTAGCCTCGAGAACTACGCGCGCACCCAGAAGCCGGCGAAACCCAAATAGTCAGGCCAGCGCCGCGCCGACATTAACGCCGAAATCGGCCACGCTCTGACTCAGGGCGTGGCCGCTTCCATATAGGCCTCTAAGATTTTTGCGAACCGCTCGGGCGATTCGAGCGGCGGATAGTGGCCGACGTCCGGCATCACCATCATCGACACGTCCGTGCCGCTGAGATACCCAGCGAGCGCCTTGCCTGCCGGCACCGGCAACAATAAATCTTTGGCACCCCATATCAACAGCGTTGGCGCCTTGACGGCCTTCATTGCCGCTTTGGCCTTTTCCTGATCAGCCACCTTCGCTACAAGGCCGATCAGATGCGGCTCAGGGGCGCGACGATTGAAGTCGTAATACTGCTCGCGGATATCCGCTGACAATCTCGACGGATCGCCACTGAAATAATCGAGAAAAGCGCTCCAATAATTGCGATTTCGCAGACCGGTTTCTTTGGCGATGCGCTGCTGCTCTTGAAACTCCGCTGACGGCGGTAAATGCCCAGTCGTCACCGTGTCGGCAGGTGCGTTCGACAAGATGAGGCGCTCAACCATCTCGGGTCGTTTTGCTGCCAAATACACGCCGAGTGTTCCCCCGCTGGAAACACCGACGAAAGTCACCTTGTCGACACCGAGCTGCGCAAGCAAGCCCTCCGCAATATCGACAGGCTGCAACCGCTGCATGTGTTCGTCCGTCACCGTCCCCGAAAGCCCTTGCGCCGGAACGTCGTAACGAATGACTCGATATCGATCCGTGAAGCGCGGTGCGATGTAGTCCCAGGTCTTCAAGGTGCTCTGCGAGCCGTGCACCATCAAGATGGCGGGGCCCTTGCCTTCATCCTTGTAGTAGACCTCGACACCGCCGACCACTGCGATTTTCCCAGCGGGATCGGCGTACTTTGCGCGCAACTCCTGCAAGGTCAATGGCTCACCTTCAGCAGCAAACGCCGATGTCCCCATCAAAAAAAACAAACAAAAAATCATCGAGAACGAACGCATATGGTCTCCAAACAAAGTTATTTACGAGTGAGCCTCACGGCGCCTTCCGAGGCGAGCCTCTTTCCCAAATCAGAGCGTGCGGTCAACGCGGTTGCACTACTACCAAAGGCATGGGCTGCAAGAAAGAGCTCAATGATTTCCACCGTGCTCGACAACATCGAAAGCTGTGGCACCACAGGCAATTCCGGTCGACAAATTGCGCTGCCAAAGTAATGATCGACGCCCTCCAACACGAGCGCATAGCGCGATCCGCTCGCTCTCGCGGCATCGTAGGCAACGAGATGATCCTGCCAACGTGCGTCTGCCAAGCCGAGCGGGATGTCACGGTCTCCCGTCTGGATCAGCGCAGGCACATCGAGCGACGAATACGCCGCCGCATCGACGAACCCCACAATCAGCCCGGGCGGCGACAAAGCCACGACCGCACTCACACTCCAATCTCTCAGCAGATCGGCAAATTCCGCCGGCGCAGTCGGTCTCGCTCCACCTAACGTCAAAGATACCAGCGCGCCGTAACTATGGCCCATCGCGATGTAATGCGATCTTGCGGTCAACGACAGCGCGTGCATGTCCTGCAAACGCGCCGCCCAACTGGCCATACCTTTGAATTGAGCCGTTAACGGATGCTCGGTTGAGTCGACGTGGAGCGGCGCCCATATTTCATACCCCGCTGCACACAAGGGCTCAAGCAATCTGGAGTATTTCCACGGCGAAGACGCTGCACCGTGGGAAAAGTGAACGCGTCCGATGACCTTGCCGCTAGGGCGCCAAACATCCAGCTGAATATTTCGACCATCGGCTGCGCGTATTGTTTCCTGCGTTCGGGCGTGGGCACCGGCAATGACGCTAGCTGCCATCAGAGCCAAACACTGGCGTCGATCAATTCTCATGTGTAGCTGCCATCAAACTCATCGCCCGCATAAGTGCGCAACTCCTTGCGGTACCGCTGCAACAAACGCTCCGCGAAGGCCGCAATCTCTTGCTCGCGACTTCGCAATTCGGGAACGTGCATACCGACTGCAATCACTCCGAATCGTTGCTGATCGGCACTCATCGGAACAGGCCAAGCGATAATTCCCCAGCCATCCGAGCGCAGATTGAAACCGACCGCGTAGCCGCGCTGTGAGACTTGCTGCACTGCGCTCGTGATATCGCGCATGGTTCGAAAGCGCCGACCTAACTGCACTCCGCGTCGACGCGCCGCTTGCGTTAAATGACTAAGTTGCTCGCGCGAGTAGGTCGTAGCCATCGCAAGCCCAGGCGTCGAGAACGGCTCACGCAACTCACCGAGCGTATTAGTGCTAGTTCCAGGCAGGCGACCGAGCAAAATCGCCGATAGGCGCATATGCACGCCCGCCGGTAACCAGAAGCTGACCGTGCCACCCGTGTGTGCGCGGAACGCCGACATGGTGGTTCGCAGAGGCGGCAGATAGCCGCCGATATCGGCGAGACGCCTGCCAAGGCCACTCAGCGTCGGGCTGATGACGTAACTTGCCGATTCGGCATCCACGTCCAGAAAGCCGAGTTGCGTCATCTTTTGAAGCAGTCGATGCATGCTCGAGGCGGGGACGCGCAAACGAGCGGCAATCTCCCCGTTCGTGAGCGGATGCGGCGACACGCTGAATTGCTCGAGTACTTGCAGAACCCTGCCCACCGTTCTCGATGACCCCTCCATCAACCTACCCCCGAGTCGTGTCCAAAGAGAAGATGTACCACCTTTTGAATTCCAATATTGGAATAACGGGACGCTTTGCCAATCCTCGGCCAAGTGGGGTCTGCCGAGCGGGTGGTAGTTTCACGGCACTGTCATCTCTACGCGGGGGTCGAGAGGCAGTGCGACCCTAAAAAATTGGAGGAACGGGCGACATGCTTATTAGAAAACTCTCCTGCTCGACACTGGCGGCAACCGCGCTGTGTCTCGGCGGAATGGGCACCTCGGTAGCCCAAGACTCGGCCTCGATGGCCGGACTCGAAGAAATCATCGTCACGGCACGTAAGAAAGCCGAAACGCTGATCGAAACGCCCGTGGCGGTTTCGGTACTGACGAGCGAAGACATCGAAGCCAAGGGCGTGCGCGATCTCTATGACGTCGCACTGTTCACACCGGGCCTCACCTACTTCGATGCCATCCAAAACCAGCTTGGCACTCCGGTCATCCGCGGTATCTCGCAAACCAACCTGAACAGCCCCGATCGCAACGTCGCCATCTTTTACGGCGGCGTTTACCTCTCGAACACGAGCGCCTCGAACCTCGAAATCCTAGACCTCGATCGCATCGAGGTCGTCAAAGGTCCGCAATCGGCACTCTATGGCCGCAATGCCTTCAATGGCGCGATCAACTTTGTGCCCGCGGCACCGACCCGGGATTTCAAAGCCAAGATCACGGGAACACTGGGAACCGACGCGCGTCGCGAAATGCGCATCATGCTGTCCGGCCCGCTCAGCGACACGCTGCGTGGCCGTATCGCAGCCAGCACCAACGCTTTCGATGGCAGCTGGGACAACAAAGCAGAGCCCAGCGCGGGTCTCGGTGGCTACGACACCAAGAACCTCTCCGGCTCTTTGGAGTTCACTCCGAACGACCAGTTCACCGCACGCGCGTTCGCGTACTACACCGACGACGTCCGTGATTCCACCGCGATGTACATCATCCCGGCGCTCAATTGCGGACCGACAGGACGCCCGCTCGCGGCCTACTGCGGTGATCTACCCGTCAGCAACGATCTCGCAGCCAATCCCAATGCGCTGGCTTTCGCACGCGAAGTCACCCTGGCTGCGCTCGATCTCGAATACGACTTCGGCGGGGTGACGCTGACCAGCCAGACCTCCATCTACGATGCTGAGAATGACAACGCATCGGACAACTCCTTGGGTGCCAATAACGGCCAAGGCAATATCTTCAACATCGTGAGGGCAACGGCGCCGACCGTCGTGCTGCGTCAGCAAGCGCTGCCGGTCTTCACGGGCTCCGGCAAGGGCACGACCGAGACGCTCACCGAAGAACTGCGTCTCGAAGGCAAACTTGGCGACAGCCTCAACTGGGGCATCGGCGGCTTCTACAGCAAGAACGAGTTCGTCTCGCGCAGTCGTATTGCCTACGACGGCCGCGGCCTTGCAGCCGGTGAACGCCCGCAATCAGACAACTTCTTCTTCATCAACCTGAACCCGACGACGGCGCTGTCGCAAAACCCAACGGTGGACATGGTCGACTTGTCGCGCTTCATCGGCGAAGACAAGCAGACTGCGTTCTTCGGTCTCGTCGAATACAAGGTCAACAATGCCTGGACCGTCGGTGCTGAACTGCGTCGTGACAAGGAAGAGCGTCAGCGCTACAACGACGTGATTGGCCTGCGTACTTTGCAGAAGGGCGAGTTCAGCTACACGACGTGGCGCGCCCATGCCGACTTCACGCTGAGCGAAGATCAACACTTCTACGCCTCTGCGGCGAAGGGTGTGATCTCTGGCTACTTCAACGGCCAAACCGACGCGATTGCGGGCAATGCTGCGGTTCCTGTCGAACTGCAAACCTATGATCCTGCCGAGAACAAGACCTATGAGCTCGGCTGGAAAGCCCAGTGGCTCGATCGTCGCTTGAGCTCGGAAGTGGTGTTGTTCTTCATCGACTACACGGGCATCCAGATCCCGGCGACGCCGCCAGCTCCGCTCGTCAGCAACCTCGTACAGAACGTCGGTGACGCCACGGCCAAAGGCGTTGAGCTCTCGCTCAACTACCGCGCATCGGACAAGTGGCAGTTGGGCATGACCTACTCGTACACGCCGACCGAGTTCGAGAAAGGCACTGTCGATGCAGGCGTCCTGCGTTACTGCGGCGGCAGCTCCACGGCGATTCCGGCAGCGGCGGTCGGGTTCTGCCCGAGCCTCGAGTTCCGCGGCAAGCTCCTGCCTGACGTCTCTGGCAAGCCACTGCCCCGCTCGCCCAATCGGCTCGCTAGCATTTACGCAGCGTACGACACGCCGATCACGGGTGACTGGTCGTTCTACGCTCGCGCGGATGGCAGCTACACGGCCGCAACGAACATCCTGACCATCGGCTTGACGACGATCCCCTCGCGCACGCTCTTCAACGCGCGCATGGGTCTGCGTCACGGCCCGCTGGATGTCGCCCTCTGGGGTCGCAACATTTTCGACGAGAAATATGTTTCGACCGCGATCAACCAGCCTCCGCTGGTCGCGACGACGGCCGCCTTCACTCCGAACGTATCGCAAGGTGATCGTGCGATGTTCGGTCTGACGGCTACCTACTCCTTCGGCGCAAAGTAATCGCCCACTGACACCCCCCTCCGATGTTTCGACATCGGAGGGGGAGCGGCTCCGAGGCCTCTCGGATGACCCCGCCCGGACGGTCTGGTAACTTCCCCGTCCGATATGCTCACCACGCCTGCCAACGGTGTACTGCTCCTCTCGAGCCTGTCCTTCCTGACTATCGGTATCGTTGGGTGGCTGTCCGTATCGAATCCCGACCGATCAGCTCGCATTTGGTTGATCGCTTTCGTGATCGCCGGCATCACTCCGCTACTCGGCGCCGGCCAACCGATGGATGCGCGGGCGTTCGTCTTGAGTTCCACAGCCATGGCGGTCTCGTTCGTCCTGTTCGGACTCAGTCTCAAAGCGCTGTACAACGAAAGACTGGCTTTGCGGGACTATATCGTCGCGCTCGCAGTGCTCTCTTTGGCGTTCATGGCTCTACTCGGCTACCTGTTCAGCAACGCTTCGATCGCCGCACAAGCGACGGCTTTTGCTCTCGGCAACGGGGCCGCCGCGACATGGGCAACCGTCGAAGCAATGAACCTGGCCAAACGAACGCAGTCGCGATTCGCGTCGCATCTTGCCGTGATTTTTGGCATCCAAGCCGCCGTTCTGGCGCTGCGCATCCCACAGGTGTGGATGGGCGAAGAAGTTCGTCTCTCCGAGAACGATCCGCTCGCTTTGTCGATCGTGCTTGCACTCTCGCTGTGCGGCATCGTCAAAGCCATCTCCTACTTCGCTCTGCGACTCGAAGAAGTACGTAATCAAGTCCAGCGCGATGCCGAGCTTGTTCAGGAGCAAGCCAAAAAACTAGCGCAGAAAAACAGCGAACTCGTCTCGGCAATGCATGCCGTACCGGTGGCCTGCGTGGTCACGGATCCTGCGCTACGCGTGATTTATCTGAATGCCGAAGCGCGACGTCTGATTGGATCATCCTTTGATGCAGACTCGAAGCCGCGCCTGTCGGATTGGCTGATCGGATTTCAGGATGCTCAGCCGGTTGCCGTCACCTCGACGCGCCATGCCTTTCTGAAGACGCCCGATAGCGTGAGCGCTCTGGCTATCGAAATCTCCGTCAGTGGTGTCGATAGCGAAACACCGGGCGCTCAGTGGGTGTTCCTGCTCAAGCCAACAGAACACTCGCAAGCGGTGCTCGAATCGATCTGGACGAGTTTTGTTCGTCGTGAAGATAGAACAGTACTCATCACCGATGATGCCGGCCGCGCTGTCAGCGCCCAAACCGGCTGGGGCGAGGTGCTTGGCCCTTACGCCGTATTCGATTTGCCCGAACTGCGTTTCGGCGGTATCACCGAATCACGCGACGCCGCGGGCCTTGATCTCTGGGCTACGCTGGCCAAGTTCACCGTCGATCGCTCACAAATCGATCGTGCGCGTGGCGAGCAAAAAAGCGGACGCGGCTCCTCACTGTTGCTCAGAGACGACAGAGGTCATCAAATCATCTGCAGCTTTGTTCCGATTAAAGCTCATGCATCCACCGAACAACGCTGGCTGATTGAAATCGGCTGGAAAGCGGCTAGAGCGTCCGCCAGCGAGATCAAACCGCGACAGTCGCGTGAGGCACAGCCGGAGCGGACGCGCGTGATCAATGAAGCGGATGTGCCAGAGTTTCTGAAGAAACGGCCGCAAGCAGACTAACGTTACATAACCCATGGTGAGGGGGTATTACTTCGATGGCTAGACGGAATTGGCTAGCGCGTAGCCTAGACGTAGTGGAGCGTGCCGGAAATCGACTGCCGGATCCGGCAGTACTGTTCTTGATTCTGATGGTGACGGCTTGGGTCGTCAGCAATGTGCTTGCGCGCTTCAGCTTCGTCGAAATCGATCCTCGCAGCGGCCAACCGATTGAAATTCGTGATCTGCTTGCGGGCCAATCTTTGACTGCCTTCATGGCAACCATGGTGAGCACCTTCACGAGCTTCCCGCCACTCGGCGTCGTTTTGGTTGCCATGCTTGGGCTTGGCGTTGCCGAACACGCAGGATTTATCAACGCCACGCTTCGCGCGGCAATGGCGGTCACGCCGCGCCAACTCTTGACGCCGGCCTTGATTGCCGTCGGCATTTTGAGTCATGTGGCAGTTGACGCCGGTTATGTCCTGGTTATACCGCTTGGCGCGGTGATTTTCTATGCAGCAGGACGTCACCCTCTGGCAGGGATCGCGGCGGCTTTTGCGGGTGTGTCTGGCGGATTCAGTGCAACCATGGGAGTGCCCTCGAGCCTCGATCCGCTACTGGCCGGATTGACCCAAACAGCCGCGCACTTGGTCGACCCCAGCATCGTCATCAACCCGCTCAACAATTTTTATTTCACGACAGCCTCGGCGATCTTCATCGTGCTACTCGGCTGGGCGCTCACCGATCTCGTCATCGAGCCCCGTTTGCGCTCGACCGCAATCGATGGCGATCCCGCCAACCTGCCCACTCAAGAGCCGCTGACCGATGCGGAACGTCGCGGTCTGCGAGTCGCGCTACTCACCGCCCTCGCGGCAGGAACGCTCTTCGCTTTGACCTTGATGGGCGACGAGACACCGTGGGCGGCTGCGCCTAACGCGGACGGTGAGCGTCTGCTGCTCGTATCGGGTGCACCGCTCATGCAATCCATCGTTCCGATCATTTTCATCGGATTTCTTTTACCAGGCATTGCTTATGGAATCGCTGCCGGCTCCATCCGGGAGCACCGCGATGTCATCGCAGGCATGACCAAAGCCATGTCGGGCATGGGCTACTACATCGTCATGGCTTTTTTCTGCGCTCAGTTCATCTACGCCTTCGGCCAATCCAACCTGGGCGCGCTCTTGGCACTGAAAGGCGCGAACGCACTGCGTGAGGCTGCTTTGCCCATGGGCGTGACGCTGGCGGGCATCGTTCTGCTCACAGCAACAGTCAACCTGTTGATCGGATCAGCCTCCGCCAAATGGGCGCTCATCGGTGCGATCATGGTACCGATGCTGATGCAGCTTGGCGTATCGCCGGATCTCACCCAAGCGGCGTATCGCGTGGGCGATAGCTCCACTAACATCATCACCCCGCTGCTGCCCTACTTCCCGCTGATCGTGGTGTTCTGTCGTCGTTACGTGCAGTCGACCGGCATCGGAACCCTGGTGGCGCTGATGCTCCCCTATTCCATCAGCTTCATCGTCGGTTGGACCGGATTTCTTCTGCTCTTCTGGGCACTGGAAATTCCCCTCGGAGTGGGCGCGACGTACGACTACGTACCCTGAAGTATGAAAGTCATGCTAGTTTTCATACGTGGTTCGAGCTCTTCTCATTTTGGCGTTGTCGTTGCCACAGCTGGCGTACGCGCACGGATTGAATCTATCGCTGACCGACGGTAGCGATGCAATCACGGGCGATGTGACCTACGCCGACGGCGCACCGCTCAGCGGCGCCTCTGTTTCCTTGCAGCGAGCAGCGGGAAGCAGTGCTGCAGCCGAACCTGCGGTGACCCATACCGATGCAGAGGGGCGCTACGCTTTCCCCGCCCCGAGACACACCGGCGAGTATCGAGTGATCGCGGATGACGGCTTGGGTCACCGCGCCGAAGTGGCTTTCGTCGCCCGTGGAGACCAACAAAAGCTGAGCACGACAACTACGCAATCGGCTTGGTCTCGATGGTTGAGTGGACTCGGCTATCTCGCTGGCGTGTTTGGCGTCACGGCTTGGTGGCTAGCGCGACGCGACCGATCGCGCGTAGAGATATCGTGATATGCACATCGCAGAGGGCGTACTCGATGCTCCAACCTTGTTTGCGGCAGCAGGCTGCACCACATTCGGACTTACGATCGGCTTGCGTCGGCTGACGCCTCGCACGCTACCGACCGCGGCCTTGTTTGCCGCCGTGTTCTTCCTGGTCGGAACAATTCACATACCGATCGGCGTGGGCAGCGTACATCTCATACTCAATGGCTTGATCGGCCTGTTACTCGGATGGCTAGCCTTTCCGGTGATCTTCGTCGCTTTGGCATTGCAGGCGTTGCTGTTCTCTTTCGGCGGCTTCACGTCACTCGGCGCCAATACGCTGCTAATAGCGGCACCGGCCGTCGTCGCCGGTCTAACCTTGCGCCCATTACTGCAACAGCCATCATCGAGACGAAGACTACTGGTAGTTGGCACTTTAGCGGCGACGATCGGCATCCTGGGTGCGACGCTCATGGCGGCAATCATGCTGTGGTCTACGGGTGGCGAGACCCTCCTTGGCTTCATCACCTTACTTGTCGCGGCACAAGCGCCCGTCTGGTTGATTGAAACGATCGTCACGGCTTTGGCGGTGGGCATGCTTGGACGAGCACGCCCAGCGGCGTTCACTCTGGGAATGTAGCGCCGCACATGAGCCACGTTCACCACCCTGATAGTCGACTGCGTCTCGCCGCCACTCTGCTCGTCAGTGTTACGGCGGCACTGACCCAAGCGCTTTCGTCGCTCTGCGCCATGCTCTTCGTTGCATTACTTGCAATGGCGATCATCGCAGCTGCCGACAAAGCGCTAATCGAAAATATTGGGCGACGCTTGCTTCGCGTCAACGCATTCCTCGTCATCGTCTGGATAACCTCATCGATAAACTGGCGCTATATGGCAATCGATGAAACAGGCGCCCTGCTTGCCATGCAGATGAGTCTGCGCGTCAACATCGTCACGCTCGCAGCCAGTCTGCTGCTGATGCGGATGAGCGGCGTTGATTTAGGTCGCGCGGCGGTCGGCTTGGGACTGCCGAGCGCACTCGGCGCGCTACTCGCACAGGTGGCCCGTCAAGTTTCACTGCTATCGGGAACCAAGACGCGCCTCGAACGCGCGATGAGGGCGCGGGCTTATCGCCCCGCTTTCGGATTACGGTCACTGCAAGTGAGCGCACAAATGGTGGCGTGGCTGATCATCCATGCGCTGGCGAGATCCGAACGTATTTCCTTGGGCTTGCGCTCGCGCGGCATGAGTTCGACTCGGTGGCCAGCTCGTGAATCCACGCCATGGCGAGCTCTACCAAAAACCGATTGGTCGATTCTGGGCGTAGTCATTGTAAGCATCGGTTTCTGCTTGTTATTGCCGACGCTGGAAATCCAAAAATGACGACATTACTGCGAATGCAGGAAGTCGCGGTAACCCGCTCGACCCGTCCAGTTCTGCATAGCGCCACTCTGGCGCTACACCATGGGGAGCGCCTCGCGGTTCGTGGCGGTATTGGCGCAGGTAAAAGCACGCTGCTGCTAGCCGCCCTCGGTCTAATGGAGCATCAGTCGGGTAGCATTGAACTGTTGGGACAACGCTGCAGGGTTGAAGACGATTTCGCACCGCATCGCGGCAAAGTGGGCCTGCTGTTTCAAGACCCCGATGATCAATTAATCGGCCCCACGGTCCTCGAGGATGTCGAATTTGGCCCACTCAATTTGGGATGGGATGCGCATCGTGCTCACCATGCCGCCGACGACGCCCTCGACCAAGTTGGGCTGCTCCATCTATCGGAACGCCCTGTTCATGAACTCTCCGGCGGCGAGAAGCGCCTCGTAGCACTCGCTGGCTTGCTCGCGATGAAGCCGACCGTGCTGCTGTTAGATGAACCCACGGTCTCGCTGGATAACGATACGACTGAGCGCATCATCGAGATTTTGTTGGCGAGCAAGCTCTCGATGTTGATTGCGACTCATGATCCGCTTTGTATCGATCGATTAGCCACGCGCAGCGTGCTCCTCGATCGCGGCGCCATCACCGACCAATCAGAATCCGTACACCAGGTTTAAAGTCGTCAAGGTATCGGTCTTATCCCGGCCTGACGGCGGATCCGTGTTGTGACGAACGCCCAATCCAGCAGCCAAAGACAATCGCGCATTGATCTTGACTTGCAGCGCAAGCTCATTCGACAAGAAGGTATTGGCTTCACCTGCCTCGACAATCAACTTGTTCTTCAAGCTCGTCGTATCCGTGAGCTTCTGTTCGTAGCGCAGCTCACCTGAAAAAATGACATTGTCTTCGGCCAAGCCTGTCAGTGCGCTTTCGAGACGGCGAAAACCGAGACCGGCCTGCCCGAACAACTTGAAGTCTTCCTCGTCAACAAACCGATGACCTAATCCAGTCACTAAGCTCGCTTGATAATCGAAACCACTGAATCGATCGTCCTCATAGCGCGCGCCACCGTACCAATAGCTGCGCGGACTAAAGCGATAATCGGTTTGCCACGATGCCGCATATCGCTCGGCATTGCGATCACCTTCGCTAGAAGCGCGCAGTGCAGCAAAACCAAATGCGTTTTTCCACGAGGCGGTCTCTTTGGCCATCTCGAGCTTGGCATTGACTGTGTCCGCATCAGAGTTACCACGAGCGAGCACGAAGCCGAGTTGCCCTTCGCCACCCCATGATTCCGCCGAGAAGGCCGGAATTGCTCCCAATGCGTTGATGCCTAATATCATCGAACCAAGCAGATTCTTTTTCACTGCGCTTATCCACTCTGCATAAAAAGCAAAGCCATGATAAAACAATTTCTGTCGCTGTAATTCGACCTAAGCGCGCCCTATTTTTGATTTCATTTTGGTGGAGACTGTTTTATGGGAATCGTCAAAGAGTTTCGCGAGTTTGCCGTTCGTGGCAATGTGATCGACCTCGCTATTGGTGTCGTCATCGGCACAGCTTTTGGCCGTATCGTCTCGTCGTTGGTCGGCGATGTAATCAGCCCGCTGATCGGTCGCTTGGCAGGTGGTGTCTCGTTCGTCGATTGGCAAGTTTCACTCGGACGAACACCAGACGGCGAAACCGAGCTCTGGTTGCGCTTCGGATCATTTCTTCAGACGATTTTCGACTTCACGATCATTGCGGTGGCGCTGTTCGTGGCCATCAAAGGACTCAATCGATTGCGATCAATCGGTGAATCGCCCCCGGTCGTTGAAGCGCCCCCTCCGGCTGCGCCGAGCACAGAGATAACCGAGACGGTAAAGGTGCTGAGCGAGATTCGCGACCTGCTAAAAAACCAATCGCGGAACGCGTGATGGTGATCAGTCAGCGGCGCTCAGTGTAAGGTGGCCCAGCGCTTACGATAAAGCTCGGTCAAGACATCGAGCTTGTCACTGAGCACTCCGAACTGAACGCCATCGTTCACGCCGAACACCATCCATTGGTCTTGCTTGGCACAACAGGTCGCCCATGACGCAAGTTCGGTCACGTCTGGTCGACCCGATCGCGCAAATTCGATCCAGTAGCGACGCAAGCGCTCACTCGTTCTGCGAGTCGATTCATTGGCGATTCGCTCACTACCAAACAACATCAGCTGATCGAAAGCATGCGGAGTGCCGACCATTCCCGGCAAAAGCTGCTCGGGAGCAAGGTCAACGTAGTAGAGCCACGCGGGCGCGCCCACGGTTCTCATGGCCGTCGCCAGTACTCGAGCCGAGACCAGATATCGCGTATCGCCAAAAGCTCGCTGGATACCGATGTCACGGCTGAGCGCAAAGTCAGCGCTGTATAGCCTCTCGATCGTAGAGAACGACCCACCGAGCATGCGCGCGAATCGATCCACACCGATTCCCGACTGAGGCATCACCGAGCCTTCGTAGCTATTACCACCCGTGATGAACGGCACTTTCGCTTGCTTGCCTTGAAGAAACAGTCGAGCCGGTTCTTCTGGCAGACTCGCGCCATCGACGATCGGCAACTGAAACCCCTCGACCGCATCGACCAACTTCTGTCCATCAACTTCGCGCAACGGCGGCAAGGATGTCGCGTTTGGATACGCGCGCGACAACACCTGCGCACTAAGTGACTCTGCGCTGTCGGCGTTTGTCATGTCGGCGCTTAAGGGCGCGGGCTTCGGCGCTACAGATGCACGCGGTAGCGCCCAAGTGGAATAGCCGGACTGTGCAATGGCCCGATGAAACTTTCCCGCGGCTTGCGGGCTGACCATCAACATATTCACGGCCTGTCCGCCAGCAGATACGCCAAACAACGTCACGTTATTGGGGTCTCCGCCAAATACGGCAATGTTTTCTTGAACCCAATCTAACGCGGCAACCATATCGAGCAAGCCGAAGTTAGCGACATCCGACTTTAAAGCCTCATGCGCCATGAACCCGAGCGGGCCTAGGCGGTAATTCATCGAAACGACGACGACACCATGGGTGGCTAAAACCTCCCCTGGAATACGGCCATCACCCGTCAGAAAACCGCCACCGTGAATCCAGACCATAACAGGCAAGCGCCCACGTGCAGCTGAAGCCGGCGACCACACATTGAGGAACAGGCAGTCTTCGTCTGTTCGTAAAGCTGTCGCAGCAGAGCGCTTAGGCTGAAGACAGGCCGGACCATAGTCCATCGCTGAAGTCGCGCCAGAGAGCTTCTCTGCACGACGTGGCGGCTGCCAACGATTCGCTCCAGCGGGTGATTCCGCATAGCGAATACCGCGAAAGCTCCGCACGCCGGATGCATCGATCACGCCTCGATAGTGCCCGGCACTCGTCCCGACAAGCGACTCGTTCGGCGATGCAGTAGCGAGCTCGCCACCCAAAGCCATCGCCAGCAGCATCCACAAGCACATCCGATACATCGATCAAACTCCTGCTGATTACTGCGTGAGCGTCGCGCTGTACCCGAATTGATTAGCCAAAGCTTGCTGCCTTCGTCGACTGACCGGCACTTCCAGTCCATTAGACAGCGCGAGTAAGCAGCGCGATCCACGCCGCCGCAAAGTGCGCACATGCTTGTCGGAAATCCACCAGGTGCGATGCACGAGCTGACCGTCGTCGCAGTGTTCTGCGATATCTTTGAGCGCACCGAGAATCAGCGCGTCGCCGCGAGTCGTGTAGACTCGGACGTACTGCAACTCGGATCG
>Ga0315902_10005135_pt1 | contig 18565 bp, 22 predicted proteins | sample LakEriMetagenome_9_FD_203523 | JGI IMG/M metagenome (GOLD analysis project Ga0315902, IMG submission 203523) | Freshwater fungal communities from buoy surface, Lake Erie, Ohio, United States - Buoy 12 MA117 | ecosystem: Environmental > Aquatic > Freshwater > Lake > Lake biofilm | place: USA... | reverse complement strand
TATGTCCTCACTTAAAGATGACGCAGAGACTCATCGATTCTGTCAATAATTTGCTGAGTCACAAATGGCCCAGACCATGCCTGTTGAACACCTTCAGACTTTAGCCAGGAAAGTACCGAAGATCTCCAAGATTCCAAGTCAATTGTCCTAGCTTGCTCAATCGCCATCATTATCGAATTGATGTCGGGCTTTGCGTGAATGGCGACATATTCAGGTATTCCAAAATCAACTGGGTTTGGGCCCACATATATGGGGAAAGTACCGGCAAACAAAGAATCAAAGAGTTTTTCTGACATGTACTCGATGCTGTTTTCAATCACCAGCGCGTACTTATAGGAAGCCAGGGTGGAAAGCTTGTCTTCGCTAGTTCCCTTGAAAGAAAGTGGGGATCTAAACCAACCCTTGATCGCAGATGGTTTGATTCCAGAACCATGTTTTAGGGGAATCAATAATTCCTCGAAAGCCTTAGTGGCTCTTTTAAACCAAGGCATGTCCCAATCAAAACCCCAGACATCTATGTCTGAGGACTTCTGGGCGGCGATTCTGCGGAGGGTGTAAAGCTCTCCTTTAGCAAAGCTCATTTTGTTGGCGTTGATTATTGCAAAACGATCGATTCTTTCACTGCTGGCGATCTTGGCTGAGACTAGGTGTTCTAAGGTCCAACGTTGCGGCCAGTTAACTCTGGACTTTGACGCTAAGGGTGAGCGGCCAACATCAATCACCATACTCATGTGTTTGAGGTAATCAGTTCTGTAGTTTTGCGGCCTAACAACACTTGGTTCTTGCCGAACTAATACAGCAGGCGCTCTTACTCCGTTCTTCGGTAATTTGTCGGATGGGTCGTTGTCAAAATCTAGAAAAACATAGACGCCTGGATCACTGCCTTCTGGTGTGTTTCGACCAAGAGACTGCACAAATCCCGCAAAGGTTTCTTCATCTGGCTTGGTTGTTGTGCCGCTATTGGGGCCTAGGGGCATTATCGTCTTGAACGCGTTTCCCACTATTTAAAAGGTCCCTTTGGGCTTTGATTGTGACCTTGAGGTTAGCGAGTTGTAAAGCTTGAAAATTCTTCGTCTCATAAAGTAGGGCAACCGGCCAACGACCTGATACAACAAAGACAAAATTGTCCACTTTCTTTTTTGTAGAGTTTGCGTCGATTCACTTAAGTTGTTGGTCGTTTCCATTGAGTTGGGCGATTTGGGATTGGTAGTTTTCTTCTGATAGTGACTTGCGGTTTCTAATTGGGAGAGGATGGCGTTGAGAATATCTGGCGTGTATGACTCACCCAAAAAATTGAAAACATCACGTGTAGCTGATGTGCTGTTTGGTTCTTCATACTGCCAGGCAACATTTAGTTGCTCTAAGGCCGTGGTCCAAACCAAATCGGCAAAAGCTAAGTCTTGAATTCGGCGTCGAATGGCGTCTTCTAGTTTTGCGACAAATGGACCGCGGTCATTAGGTGAGATCTTGCGAGCGTAATCAATGAACATATCAGACGCAAAGACCTTGAGTAGACCGATGGTAGCCGAGAAGGTCCTCACTTTTGCCCCCTGGGTGTGGGACTCGCTAATTGGGTTTTCTCTGTATAGGACAGTCTGCTTCTTTATAAACTCATGCTGGCCTCGCATAAGGCTCTTTAGTGTTTGTTCTGAGTCAGAGAAGGCAACGGTGTGCATCGCTACTTGGTCTGCTTCAAAAATTGCTTTCCGCATTGACAGTGACGCAAATGGAACAACTTGTTCAGCTACATTGGCAAGAAAAGTGGCTTGTTCACTGCTGTTGTCGATAAACCAGTTTGCCCTTGGTGGGACTGGAACTTTCTTACCTTCTGAATTTAGTGATCCTAGATCTGTAGACACTGAGCTAATCGATTCGTTTCCGCTTTTTATTGCTTGTAGGTGACTTTCAACGTGGTTAGGTAGATATTTGTCATCTTGGTGAAAAAACGTAATCCAGGCTGTGGGGACCAAATCCAGATTTAACTGAAACGAACCGAGACCACCCAAATTGATCGGGTTTTGAACAAGCTTGTATCGGTTAGCAAACTTTTTGGAGGATTCAAGAAGGTTACTAAGGATGACTAAATCAAATCCAGGAGAGCAGTTGTCAACAATGACAAGATAAAAATCCTGGGAGGTTTGCGCTTCCAGGTCTTGAATACGCTCCTTGACGTACTGCTCACCTTTGTAAAGTCCAAGGAAAACAGTTGTCTTCAAATGAAGCCCGAGATCCAGGCTTCCAAATGTTTTTCTTCCAACTCTGAGCCACGCAAGATTAGCGGTCTGGTCGTTCACTTAATTCGTGCCTCCGATCACTTACGAGCTTACAAGAATCACAAATTCCAAGTTTCTTATGCATGTGGTGGAAAGTGAGCTACCTAGTCCCAGTAACGCATGAGCTATTATTTAGTGAGGCAAACGACTACTAAACCTAGGAGATTTCTTGGCTAGCACGAGTGTTTCGGTAGTCATCGCGTTCTACAACGGCTCCCGTTGGATAGAGCGTGCACTGGAAAGTGTTCAGAATCAAACAATGCCGCCTAACGAAGTGATTGTGGTCAACGATGGCTCAAGCGAAGAAGAATTAGGGTTTCTAGTCGGTCTCCAAAAGCGTTTTAATTTCCAAATCCTAAGCCAAGAAAACTCCGGCCAGTCTGCTGCTAGAAATTTGGGGGTTTCCAAAGCCACCTCAGATTACATTTGCTTACTGGATCAGGACGATTACTACCTTCCTAAACACAATCAAATCCTTGTGGAAAATGCCGATTTCGAAGACCCGACATTTGGCTTTTCTTATGGGGACCTATGGCGATCGAATGAAGCTGGGCAAATCCTTTCGCACTCCTCTATAAATGTGAAAATCAAGCATCCGCACACAAGCCTTAATACTTTGGTCGGCAAAAACATGTTTATCGTTCCTTCGGCCACCCTGATAAGTAGAACTGCTTTCTTGGCAGTTGGTGGTTTCGATCCAGAACTGCGCGGCTTCGAAGACGATGATCTGTTTCTGAGATTCTTCTTGGCTGGCTATTCAAACAGGTTTACCCCCGAAGCGGTAACGGTTTGGACAATCAACACTTCAAGTACTTCTTTCACAGAATCCATGGCTCGAAGCAGATTCATTTACTTCAAAAAGTTGTTGAAAACCTTCCCGGAAGGTTCGGTTGTAGGAACCTATGTTTTTGGACAACTGATGTATAAGAGGTTCGCCTATCAATTTGCAGGAGACGTAATTGAGTCCGCTTTCAAGGGCGGCGAAAACTATGAAGAGCGATTGTCCAGGCTTAAAGAGTTCAGGTCGATTGTGCGATCAAGTAACGAAATCACGGCCCGTGGAAAAAGAAAATACCTTTTCATAACTTTTCCGATAGTTAAATTCAGCAAGAAAATTCTTAGATTATTCCTCTTGGTCATTCTTCGGTCTGGCCTTTTGTCAGTCCTGGCCCGGCTTCCCTCTAAGGCTCTTCGTGAGTTCGTGGGTAGGTACCTGCCGCGAAAAAAGGATCTCTAAGTCTGGTTCTGTGCTTTCGAAGAATCCCAATAACGTCCGTTACTGCTCTTGAAAAACCTGAGAGGCTTAGCGACTTTGGTCGTGTTTGAGCCTCGCGGTGAATTAGCTCAGCCTTCACACAAACGATGTTGTTGTAATTATGGTTTGAACTGCGAATAGAAATATCCACATCGTTGAATCCTGATGGGAATTTCTCATCCAGTGCCCCTATTTCTCGGAATTTACTTGCCGAGATCAGCGCGCAGGCAAAAGTTACTGCACTGACTTGGAAGCAACTTTCTGGAACACACTCTTTTTTTGATTCACCGCGATATGGGTGACCCGCAATGCCGGTGAAACCCAAAGCTATCCCTGTGTGTTGAATGGATCCATTTGGATAACTAAGAACTGCACCCACTAATCCAGCACTACTTACAGATGCGTGTTCGACCATAGAACTTAGCCAGTTTTTGGAGATCACTTCAGTGTCGTTGTTGAGAAAGCAAAGGTAATCACCGTTGGCCTTCGTGGCGGCAAAGTTGCAGATTGCCGAGTAGTTGAAGACTCCAGGGTATTTCAAGATTGAAACCCCTTCGGATTCAAATTGGGCTAGAAGGTCTTTTGTTTCAGGCTCGATTGAAGAGTTGTCAACTATAAATAGTTCGTAGTTCGAATAATTCGTATTTTCTCGAATTGACTTAATGCAAGCACGAAGCAGCTTCGGCTTGTCTCTAGTTGGAATAATGATCGAAACTTTAGGTTCAAGTCTTGTGGTGGTGGAGCGAGTGTCGTGATCGTAATCGAAGCTAACCAGGTTTGAAAGTCTCCAGCTTCTGGTGTCTAACTTGCGACTCAGATAACCGAGCACTGAAGAAACTAACAAGTCACACCTCCCTGTCGCCTTAGAATTCCAGTTTTTTGCCTGGGCTTGGGTTCAATACTTTGGAAGAAGTCCTTTTACATTTGCCTCTGCTAGAGAGTAAGCGTTCATGTCCTTTGGGCTGGTCAAAAATTCTGATGTGCTCCATTTTTCAGCAAATGGGATTCCAATCTTTTCGTCCAGTGGATTTATCTCGTGCTCGCCAGTTGGATTGTACGGTTCGTTGCAGAGGTAATTTACAACTGTGTTGTCTTCAAGGGTAAGAAATACGTGCCCTAGGCCTTCTTGGATAAGTACTGCTTTCCCGTTTTGTTCTGAGATCACATCGGCGTCCCATTTGCCAAACGTTGGAGAGCCAACTCTGATGTCAACCACAATGTCCCAGATTGACCCTCTGGGGCAGAACACATACTTTGCTTGCCCTGGAGGAACATCAGCCCAATGTATGCCGCGAATTACACCGGCTTTCGAAACAGATTGATTGACCTGCTTTACGTGAAAATCAAATCCTAGAGTTTCCGATATTGAGGACAGTTTGAATACCTCATGGAACGAACCACGTTCGTCGTCAAATTTTTGAGGGGTAAAAACCCAGGAACCTTGGATGCTAAGCGGTGTGAAGCTCATTTATCCCTCTGATAGTTTGATTATCCTAAGACTACCGAACGAAGGGATTTCCATGCGATTTGCTGTGATTGGAAATCGCGGAATGTTCGGTTCAGAGATGATGCTCGTTCTGGCTGATCAAGGCCATGAGGTTATGGGCTTTAATCGCGAGACGCTGAATCTAGATGATTCAATCGACAGCATTTCTCGTGCGCTAGAAGGTTTTGATGCTGTAGTAAATGCTGTTGCTTACACCGCAGTTGATAAAGCGGAGTCAGAAAGCGAACTAGCAAACCTTGTGAACGGTGATTACGCGGGCAAACTAGCCGGCGCTTCAAAAATTGTTGGTGCGAAGTTTCTTCACCTCTCTACCGATTACGTTTTTGATGGCAACTCAGATGTTCCATACGCAACTGATGCGATTCCAAATCCACAAGGCGCATACGGCCGCGCTAAGTTACTCGGTGAAAAGCTAGTTCAAGACTCAGGATCTAATTACACAATTTTCAGAACAGCCTGGCTTTATGGCGCACACGGAAGATGCTTTCCAAAGGTTATGCACGAGAAGGCTTTGCATGGTAATCCACTAAGGGTAGTAAACGATCAGTTTGGACAACCAACCTGGACCAGAGATCTAGCGGAACAGATTCTTAGTTACGCCCAACTAGAGAACCCACCCGCCATTGTCCACTCAGTGTCTTCGGGAAAAGCCAGCTGGTTTGATTTTGCAACTGAAGTAGTTGGTGAGTATCCGATTGAGCCCGTTTCTAGTGTCGAGTTTATAACTGCGGCAAAGCGACCGAAATACAGTGTTTTAGATAACTCGAGCGATTTGGTCACACCAATTGGTGATTGGAAAGATCGTTGGCTTGCAGCCCAAGGCAATGTCTTGGGGCTACTGAAGTAGATCCATCAGGTACTTGCCATAGCCTGACTTAAGAAAACGATTCGCCTCTGCTTTTAGTTGGGCATCGTCAATGTAACCAAGTCGCCAGGCAATTTCTTCTGGAACAGAGATTTTTGTTCCCTGTCTGTGTTCAATTACTTTTACAAATTCTGCGGCTTCATGGAGAGAGTCAATACTGCCGGTATCTAGCCATGCGGTTCCACGGTCAAGTTTTTCAACCTGTAACTCACCCTTGTCAAGGTAAGCCTTGTTAAGGTCTGAGATTTCAATCTCTCCACGGGCTGATGGTTTCAGGTTTTTCGCAATCTCAGAAACTTTGTGATCGTAGAAATATAGGCCTGGAATTACATATTTACTTTTTGGTTTCGATGGCTTTTCTTCGATAGAAAGCACTTTTCCAGATTCATCAAACTCGATGACTCCATAGTCTTGTGGGTTCGTTACTCGGTGGGCAAATACTGTGGCACCTGGGCGGCTCTTCATGCGGCTAAGTGTTGAACCTAGGCCGCTGCCATAGAAAATGTTGTCTCCGAGAACCAGAGCGACATTGTCACCATCAATGAACCTTTCACCTATAACAAATGCATCAGCGAGGCCCTTAGGTTCTGGTTGTTCTGCATAGCTGATTTTTATACCCCACTGCGAACCATCTTTTAGAAGTCTCTTAAACTGCTCGGCTTCGTGAGGTGTTGTGATAATCAGAATCTCAACAATTCCCGCAAGCATCAGTGTGCTCAACGGATAGTAAATCATCGGCTTGTCGTACACCGGCATGAGTTGTTTAGAGGTTGCGATGGTGAGAGGGTAGAGCCTGGTTCCGGATCCGCCGGCAAGAATTATGCCCTTCATTTTTCCCTTCACCGCGCTAAAGGTTCCAGCGCTTAGCATTTGCCCTGAAACATGAATCGCTCTGCTGATAGCCTATTACAGAGTCATGGGAGGCATTTTGAAGGTTGTTGTCACCGGTGGAGCTGGATTTATCGGCTCAAACTTCGTCCGCAGGACGCTAGCAACTCGCCCCGATGTAAAAATTACTGTTCTAGATTCTCTTACCTATGCTGGGCGTCTTTCAAACCTAGAGGGCCTTGAAGGGAAGTACGAGTTTGTTCAAGGAGATATCTGCGACTCGGAGATCGTGGAATCTGTGGTGTCAAAGGCGGACGTCGTTGTTCATTTCGCTGCCGAAAGTCATAACGATAATTCATTGAAATCCCCGCGGCCGTTTATTGAGACAAACGTTTTCGGAACTTTCGAACTCATTCAAGCGTGTGTCAAAAACAGTGTTCGAATGCACCACGTTTCAACCGATGAGGTCTTTGGTGACTTGGCACTTGATGGAACGGACAAGTTCACTAGAGACACCCCATACAATCCCTCGTCTCCTTACTCTGCTTCCAAGGCTTCGAGTGATCACCTGGTTAGGGCCTGGGTTCGTTCTTTTGGCCTTCGGGCAACAATCTCTAACTGCAGCAACAACTTTGGCCCATACCAGCACGAAGAAAAGTTGATTCCTCGCATGATTGGCCTAATAAACTCCGGAGACAAGCCTGAGCTTTATGGCAATGGAGCAAACATTAGGGACTGGATTCACGTCGATGATCACAACGATGGCGTTTGGGCTGTTATTGATAAAGGTGTTATCGGCCAGACCTACCTTCTTGGTGCGGACAATCAACGCTCGAACCTGCAGGTTGTTCAAGCGTTGCTTGAAATCATGGGCAAACCGAAGGACTGGATTGAATTTATTGGTGATCGTCCAGGCCATGACTTGAGATACGCGATTGATGCTTCAGCAACAGAAGCCGAGCTTGGCTGGAAGCCAAAGCATGGAAACTTTGAGGAAAAGCTAGCTGAGACGGTGGGATTCTACGCGGCTAACTGATTAGCCCAATTAAGGACTCTCTAGCCGAAATAGTCTTTAACGATTTCCTTAGTGGGACCAACTTTTTTCATTACTCCGTGTTCCATCCAAACGACCTTGTTGCAGGTTTGCTCTATCAACTCTTTGTTGTGGCTAGCAATAACAAGTATTTCTGACTGATTCACTAAATCTTGCAACCTATTGCTCGCTCTTTCTGCAAAGGCCCCATCTCCCACAGAAAGCCACTCATCCATAATTAGGATGTCTGCAGACATTGAGGTTGAAACAGAAAAAGCCAATCTCAGAAGCATTCCGGAGCTGTAAATGCGAACTGGCAAATTCACGTAGTCGCCAAGTTCGGAGAACTCAATGATTTCGTCAATCTTTTGATTGATTTGTTTCTTTGAAAGACCCATGAGCTTTCCACGAAGAAGAATGTTTTCCCTACCGGTGTTTTCTGGATTGATTCCCAGAGAGATATCAACCAAGGAGGAAATGGTGCCTGATCGCTCAACCGTTCCAGAACTTGGCTCGAACACTCCAGTAAAAAGTCTTAATAGGGTGCTCTTTCCAGCACCGTTGTGACCGATTATCCCAACCGTGTCGCCAGATTTAATCTCAAGATTCAGTTCTTTCAAGGCTTCGATACTGAGGTGGCCGCCTCGTTGAGCAGTTAGAGCTCCACCAGTTGCAGCACTCACAAGAGTATTAGTCAGTGATCTGCCAGAAGAGTTGTAAATGGGAAGTACAACGGATGCGTTCTTTAGTCTTATGTGTGCCATGTCTATACCCAATACGCAATTCTTTTTTCGTACTTCTTGAATAACAGAAGTCCTATTGTCCATAGGGCTATACCCAACGCCACAACCCATATCCAATTTTCAAGTGATGGATATTGACTGATCAGTGGCAATCTCATAACCTGCAAAATGTGATACAGCGGATTTAGGCTCACGATGGCCTCAACCAGTTCATTGTCTCCAAGACTTTCTTTGATCCAGATAACTGGTGTTATGTAGAAAGCAACAGTCAAAGCAGCGCTGATAATTTGAGGCAGGTCCCTAAACCTCGTTGCCACAATTCCAAAAATCATTGCCATTCCAGACAATGCGAACACGGCCAGCAATACGCCAAGCGGCCATAACAGTAATGCCCAAGTAACTCCACCACCAAAGAGGATGATCACAACTGGCATAATCACGATGTTGTGGGCGGAGACAATAATGTTCCGCCAGACAACGCGAACCACATAAACAATCTTTGGTAGCGGTAGCTGCTTGATCATCGCCTCTGCGACGATAAAAGCCTGGTTGCCTTCATTTAAAATTCCGGCGATTAAGCCCCAAGTAATTAGTCCAGAAGCCAGGTAAGGAAGAAACACTTCTAGTGGAGTGTTGAATATCGTTCCGAAGACTATTCCAATAGCAGAAATAGTTACTGCCATACCGATAGTTATCCAAAGCTGACCAAAAACACTTCTTCGGTATGACTGTCTAATATCTTGCCAGCCGAGCATCAAGCCAATTCCAAGCGTTTTTCTCACCTGTTTTGACTCTCCTCTTAGTTAGAGTGCAGAAACTTTATAACCCTAAAGCAATAGCAGTTTACTTCTTGGCTACAACTTTTAGCTTGATGGTTGCTACCAGGTCACCATGTAATCTCACGGTTGCTAGGTACTCACCAACAGAGCGAATCGGGTTTGGAATTTCAACTTTGCGCTTGTCGATCTGACCCAGGCCTGCTTCTGAAACAGCAGAAGCAATGTCTCCAGTCTTCACAGAACCAAACAGTCTTCCGCCAACGCCAGCCTTAACTGCAAGCTTCACGGAACCCTCTTCAAGTCTTGCCTTTAGAGTTTGTGCTTCTTCAAGTGTTGCTAGTTGACGTGCGTCACGAGCTGCACGGATAGAGCTAACTTGCTTTTCTCCACCCTTGCTCCAAGTAACGGCAAATCCTCTAGGTAGTAGGTAATTGCGTGCGTAACCGTTTTTTACTTCAACAACGTCTCCGGCGGAGCCAAGGCCAGAAACCTCATTGGTAAGAATGATCTTTGACATGGGGTTTCTCCTTAGCGGCCAGCGCCAGCGTATGGCAACAAAGCCATCTCGCGTGCGTTCTTGATAGCGGTTGCGATTAGGCGCTGCTCTTGAACAGAGACGCCAGTGATTCTGCGAGCGCGGATCTTTCCGCGGTCAGAGATGAACTTTCTTAGGGTTGCAACATCTTTGTAGTCGATGATGCCAACCTTCATGAACTTAACTGGAGCTAGTTTGTCTAGCTTCGAGTTTCTAGTTGGTTTACGACGTGGGTCGGTTTTTCCAGCCATTTATTTCTCCTAGTTTCTAATCTTTAAAAAGGTGTGTCGTCAGATGCAGGCGCACCTGGGTTAGCCCAGCCGTCATCGGCCTTGGTAGCTGCCGGAGCGGCTGGGGTGTTTGCCCATGGGTCTGATTGAACTTGTGCGGCTCCACCAGCTGGTCCACCCTCTCGGGCGCGACGGGTAACAGCTGCTGTTGCGTAACGAAGTGATGGACCGATTTCTTCGATTTCCATCTCTAGAGATGCGCGAGATTCTCCCTGAGCACTCTGGTAAGCAGAAGGTGCCTTCAGGCGACCAGAAACTACAACGCGGGATCCCTTGGTTAGGCTCTGAGCTACGTTTTCTGCAAGTTCACGCCAAGCGGTGCAACGAACCCAAACAGTTTCGCCATCTTCCCAGGTGTTTGTGGTTTTGTTCAAAGCTCGAGGAGTTGAACCAACTCGCACGCTGCAAACAGCGATGCCGCCTTGGGTGTAACGAAGTTCTGGATCGTCAGCTAGGTTGCCAACTACTGTGATGTTTACTTCTCCAGCCATGATTACTCAACCACCGCTGCTACTTCAGCCGCAGCTTCTTCCTTCTTGTATGAAGGCTTGCTGTCTGAACGAGAGTCAGATCTTGAATCCGAGTCACCCTTTTTGGCATATGGCTTACGGGACGGACGCTCTGGAGAGTACTCAATAGGTGTGATGGTGAACTGAACATCTTCTGCGCGCAATACCTTGGTGCGCATGACAGCTTCAGAAATGTTTAGCTGACGGTCGAGCTCAATAACGGCTTCTGAAGGAGCGGTCATGTTGATGACGGCGTAGATTCCTTCAGTCTGCTTTTTGATTTCGTAAGCCAAGCGGCGTCTTCCCCAAATGGAAAGAGTGTCGATTGTTCCCTTGGCGTCAGTGATGACTTTTAGGAACTTCTGGATTGATGGTTCAACGGTCTTTTCCTCAACTGTTGGGTCGAGAATTACCATTACTTCATACTGATGCATAGCTAACCCACCTCCTTTGGACTAGAGCGGCCATGGACGTTCCATGACAGGAGGGTATGTGGCATCTGTTTTCTTGATTTCAGTTCTCTATTTCAGGGTCGAAATCTAGGCAACTTCAAGAGTCTAGCCCTTGGAGTGCCACTCCAGCAAGGCCTTCTTGGCAGCCTCTGGCCCTAGAGGGCCATTTTCAATCCGAAGCTCCAAAAGGTACTTATAAGCCTTGCCCACCTTTGGACCTGGCTTCAGATTCAAAATCTCCATAATTTCCTCGCCAGTTAGATCAGGCCTCATGGCATTGAGCTCTTCTTGCTCCATGACAATTGCAATTCTTTTCTCAAGATCGTCATAGGCGTGGGAAAGCTGGTCAGCTTTGCGTTTGTTTCTTGTAGTTACATCCGAGCGGGTAAGAATATGCAGTCGAACCAAGTGCTCCCCGGCATCGCGCACATACCTTCTTATTGCGGCATCGGTCCAGGCTTGATCGCTGTAGCCAAAAAATCGTAAATGAAGCTCGACGAGCTTAGATACCGCTTTTGTAGTGTCGTTATCGAAGCGAAGCGCTTTCATTCTTTTTGAAGCAAGTTTTGCTCCCACCACATCGTGGTGGTAGAAACTAACTGCTCCGCCTGGTTCCAGCTTTCTGGTTGCCGGCTTTCCAATGTCGTGAAGCAAGGCTGCAAATCGCAACACAAAATCCGGCTCTAGGTTGTAATCCTGTTCGTAGTCGATTGCTTGCTCGACAACAGTGAGGGTGTGTTCGTAGACATCTTTATGGTGGTGGTGTTCGTCGGTTTCTAGCTTTAGGGCAGGAAGCTCCGGTAACACTATTTCTGCAAGCCCCGAATCAACTAGTGCTTCGAGACCCTTTCTTGGATTTGCCCCAAGCAAAAGTTTTTGTAATTCAACTTGAATTCTTTCTGCAGAAACAATCTCGAGTCTTTGGCGCATCGAATGCATTGCATCAAATGTTGCGGGCTCAATTTCAAACCCAAGTTGAGATGCAAACCTTGCTCCACGGAGCATGCGCAATGGATCATCGCCAAAGGAGTCTTCTGGCTTACCTGGGCTTTTCAAGACCTTGTCGCCCAGATCACGCAGGCCTCCAAATGGGTCAACAAACTCCCTGGCAGGAAGAGTTAAAGCCATGGAGTTTACGGTGAAGTCACGGCGTTGTAGATCATGCTTCAAATCGGTTCCGAATTTTACTTCTGGTTTTCTTGAGTCAGCGTCGTATTTATCGGTTCGATAAGTTGTAATTTCAATTTGATTGTCACCGATTCGGCAACCAATGGTTCCAAATTCTTTTCCGATTTCCCAGTGGGTATCAACTTTGCCTTTGATGATTTCAAGAATCTGTTCTGGGGTTGCGTTTGTGGTTAGGTCAATATCGGGTGCTACTCGACCAAGAATTGCATCTCTGACCGGCCCTCCGACAAGGGCAAGCTCATACCCTGCGCTTTCAAACATCGCTCCGAGCGAATCAAGAAGCGGTGTTTTTGTAACGCGCTCAAGGTTTTTCATGGCTTCGGAAGTTTGCATATGTTCAACCTTGCCACAACGAATAGGTGGTTTCTATCAGGCGAAATGGGCGCATTTGCTCTTGAGGTTAGGCTTAATAACATGACCCGTGAAAAGCCAGCTCCTGTTATTGAAGTTTCGGCTGGTGGTTTTGTGGTTTCTAAAACTGATTCGAGTCTGGTCGCGCTTATGGCGAGGTTTAATCGGGGTGGAAAACTTGAATGGTGTATTCCAAAGGGGCATTTGGAGCCCGACGAAACTAAAGAGCAGGCAGCACTCCGAGAGGTTTTTGAAGAAACAGGTCTGACCGCGGAGATCACAGATTACCTGGGGGATGTGAGTTACACCTTTAATCAAAAAGGTAAGAACGTGTCCAAAACTGTTCACGTCTACTTAATGACTCAGCTATCAGGTGAGCTAACCATGGAGCACGATCCAAATCATGAGGCAAGTGAACTAGCTTGGGTAAAATTGAGCGAGCTTATCAATAGGCTCTCTCATGTAAATGAGAAAAGAATTGCCAAGGTGGCTCTAGAACTTATCGAGGCTCGAAGTTGAAGAAAATAACAATTGTCCTAATTGTTGCTATCGCCGCCTCCATGGGATTGGCAGCGATGCCTGCGTTCCCAGCAGAGAGAACAGTGACTTTCCCTGATGGTGTTTCGATTCAGGGTGGATCAGATATCACCCTGGTTGCCAGAGAATCAAGTTTTCCAGTGGTTGTGAATAACAGCCAGGCTAATCAGGTGAGGGTAATTGTGCACCTAGTTTCTACCAGCCCAAAACTTATCGTTGAGGAGACAACCGATTGGCTAATTATTGAACCGGGCTCAACTGTCAACGCCCAGTTTCCAGTTTCTGCAATCGGTAGCGGCGATGTTGTAATGGTGGCTTGGTTGACTTCGATTAGCGGTGTTGAAATCGGCCCAAAGGTGCCAATCAAACTCACAGTTAATCCCGATGTTGAGACCTGGGCAATAGGGTTATTTTTTGGACTTGTCGCCGTGCTCACAGTTGTTGGTTTTATTCGAACATCGCGTAAATCTAGATCTAGCTAGGGATAACTTATGAGTATCGCCAAATCATCGTTATTGATGGCCGGTGGAACTATAGCCTCCAGAATTCTTGGGTTTGTTCGCACCGTGGTTTTGGCGCTAACAATCGGTGTTACCACAGATGCCGCAGACGCCTTCGGTGTTGCAAACCAGCTTCCCAATAACGTATACGCAATCATCGCCGGTGGTGTTCTGTCGGCTGTGCTGGTGCCGCAGATAGTAAAGGCTAGATCTCACAAAGACGGTGGGCTTGGTTATATCGACCGGCTTTTGACTTTGGCAATTGTGGCCTTTGCTGCGGTGACTGTGGTTGCCACCCTCGCAGCACCTTTCTTAATTTCGATTTACACAACTGGGTGGTCCCCTGCTCAGTTGGCGCTTGCTACGGCATTTGCCTACTGGTGTATTCCACAACTTTTCTTCTACGGTCTTTACGCAATGCTGGGAGAGGTATTAAATGCAAGAAGCGCATTTGGTCCTTATATGTGGGCTCCAGTTCTAAATAACGTTGTTGGGATCATTGGTCTGATTGGTTTCCTGGTGGTTTTTGGAGCGGACCCAGTTGGAGCGAGAACTGTTGAGAGTTGGGGGCCGGATCAGATTGCGCTGCTGGCCGGTTCTGCAACCCTGGGCGTGGCATCCCAAGCCCTCATTTTATTTTTGTCTTGGAAGAAAATCGGAATTAATTTCTCACTGAACTTCTCATGGCGAGGTGTTGGACTTCGTCCCGCTATGAAGGCGGCTACTTGGACAATTGGAATGGTTTTGGTTTCACAAATCGGTGGTTTGGTTCAGACCTTCGTTGCTTCTCGGGCAGTGGCGGATAGATCAGAGAATCTAGTGATTGCATCAGTTGCAGCCATGTTGATTGCTTGGTTGCTATTCATGCTTCCTCACTCCGTGGTCACGGTCTCGATAGCTACGGCTTACTTCACCAAGATGAGCGAGCATGTTCACGATAAGAGAATCGATCTAATGAAGATTGATCTTCGAGCGGCTCTTCGAGTGGTTGTTTTGGTGAACGTCTTTTCATCAATTGCGCTTATCATTCTTAGCTATCCGGTTGCCAGGGTGTTTGTTGGAGAGTATCCATCGACAGTTGCTTTAGGCAATGTGTTGTTTACGACGATGTTTGGCTTAGTTCCTTTCGGTTTAGTGTTCATGTTTCAAAAGGCGTTTTTTGCCCTGGAAGACACCCGAACACCATTTGTTTTCACAACTATCCAGATTGCGATTCACATCGCCGGGTCAATCACCTTGTTTTTCACAATGACATCTGAGTTTCTTGTTATGTCACTTGCGGGGCTCACCAGCGCAACCATTTTGATCCAGGCGCTGGTTGCTTACTTGTTCTTACGAGCACGGATCGGGCAAATTGGAAATCCACCAAAGGATGAGGCCCTAACACTGAGGGTGCTTGTTGCGGCTGTGGCTGCAGCTCTGGTTGGGTACGGGATGATTGTGGTCATGGGTGGAACCGCTGAGGGTAGTTTGGGGCTTGGTTCGATAGCTGGTGCTATCACAGTTATCTTTGCCACCGGATCGGCGATGCTTTTGGCCTACGTAGTGGTTTTAAAGCTTCTAGGTGTTCCGGAGATTGATAGCGCCCTTAAGGGAATTCGCGGAATACTGCGTCGCTAAACTTAGTTCTTGTTGAGTGGCCGCTATTGCCGCCACACCAAGAAAGAAGAAAATGCGCGAAGTCATCATCATTGGATCAGGCCCCGCCGGATACACCGCGGGAATCTATGCCGCAAGAGCAGGCCTGAAGCCTCTTCTTATTGCTTCCAGCGTTGAAGCTGGTGGCGAGCTTATGAAGACCACAGATGTCGAGAACTTCCCTGGCTTTCCAGATGGGCTAATGGGACCAGATCTAATGATGAAATTTCAAGCTCAAGCAGAACGCTTTGGAACTGAAATCCTGTTGCAGGACGTCGTTGAAGTCGACCTTAGGGCAAACCCAAAGATCGTCAAGATTGGCACCGGAGAAACCTTTGAAGCAAAGTCGGTTATTTTAGCCACCGGTGCTGCCTACCGTGAGCTTGGTTTGCCTAAGGAAAAGGAACTCTCTGGCCACGGTGTGAGCTGGTGCGCGACATGTGATGGTTTCTTCTTCAGAGAAAAAACCATTGCTGTTGTTGGTGGTGGCGACTCAGCGATGGAGGAAGCTAACTTCCTAACCCGCTTTGCATCCAAGGTTTATGTCATTCACCGCAGAAATGAACTCAAGGCCTCAAAGATTATGCAGGATAGGGCGAAGGCTAATCCCAAGATTGAGTTCATCTGGAACGCAGGCGTTGAAGAGCTTCTTGGCGAAGGCAAGCTAACCGGAGTGAAACTCAAGGACACCGTCACAGGAGCTGAATCCCAACTGGATTTAGATGGACTCTTTATTGCCATTGGAAATGACCCGAGGGTCTGGCTGGTTCAGAACCAGCTGGAGCTAACTGAGGACAAATTCATCAAGGTTGATAGCCGAAGCTCCAAGACTTCTATACCTGGGGTTTTTGCATGTGGCGATGTGATTGACCCGACTTACCGCCAGGCAATCACAGCGGCCGGTTCAGGTTGTGTCGCGGCGTTAGACGCTGAGCATTTCCTCACAGATAACTCATAGGCTCGCAGTAGATTTAGAACAGATCGATTATTTAGGAGAAATCATGGCACCCAAGAATGTAACCACCGCTTCTTTCCAGGCGGATGTGCTGTCAAACCCGAAGCCGGTAATGGTGGACTTCTGGGCCGAGTGGTGTGGGCCATGTCGCATGGTTTCGCCAATCCTTGACGAGATTGCAGCTGAGTACTCAGCCAAGATCGAAATCGTAAAAGTAAACGTGGACGAAGAACCACAACTAGCCATGCAGTATGGCGTTACTTCAATACCTCTTATGGGTGTTTTTCAGGGTGGCCAACTGGTCAAGCAAATGGTTGGAGCAAAGCCTAAGCAGGCAATCGTTGCTGACCTTGCAGAATTCCTAGCCTAAAAACCAAACGGTTTTTTAGTTAGCTGCCTTTTTTCTTGTAACCAATCTCATCCAAGATTCGGTTCAAATCCGCGACCGTTGCAAAGTCAATAATTAGCTGACCCTTCTTGCGACCAAGAGCGATCTTAACTTTGGTGTTGAGTTGGTCGCCGAGTCCCTCAGCAATTTCCTTTAAAAGATCTTGACGGGTCCCCTGGATAATTTTTGGCTTCTTGTTTTCTGGCTTATCGATGCCAACAATTTCTTCCAAAGATCTAACTGATAAACCTTCGTTGATTGTTTTGGTTGCAAAGTATTCCATGCGAGAAGCATCAGCTGCACCAAGAATTGCTCTGGCGTGACCGGCAGATAAAACGCCAGATGCGACCTGTCTTTGCACACTTGCAGGGAGTTTTAGCAAACGCAAAGTGTTGGTGATTTGTGGGCGTGATCTACCAATCCGCTCAGCGAGCTGTTCTTGAGTTATTCCAAAATCTTCCAGCAACTGCGAGTAGGCGCTGGCTTCTTCAAGTGGGTTTAGATCACTGCGGTGAAGGTTTTCTAGAAGTGCATCGCGCAACATATTTTCGTCTGCTGTTTCACGAATAACTGCAGGGATCTTTGTCAGTCCAGCTTCTTTCGATGCGCGAAGTCTTCGCTCGCCCATTATTAATTCATATTTGCCTTCAGATTTTTCTCTGACGACAATCGGTTGCAAAACACCTAGCTCGCGAATGGAATGAACAAGTTCTGAAAAAGCTTCTGGTTCAAAAACGGATCTTGGTTGTTTTGGGTTAGGAACAATTGCTTGAACGTCTAAGTGACCAAAGCGCGCACCGGGAACTGCAACGAGGTTTGATTCTTTTGTTCCACCGGCTGGAAAAAATATGTCCACTGGGCGTTCAGTAGTTTTATCTGAAGTTGGAATTAATGAACCGATGCCTCTACCGAGACCGCCTTTTTTCTCAGCCACGGGCTGCTCCTCTGTTTGCCATCTCTATTGCTGCTTCCAGATATGCAATTGCACCTGGTGATGTTCGATCGTAAGAAATTACAGTGCGTCCATAGCTTGGTGCTTCGGAAACGCGAACGGATCTTGGAATGATTGTTGAAAGAACTTGATTTGGAAAATGAAGTTTCACTTCGTCCGCAACTTGCGAAGCAAGTTTTGTTCTCGAGTCATACATCGTTAGCAAGATTGTAGAAAGCTCAAGTGAAGGGTTAAGGTGCTTCTTGATCATGTCGATGCTTTTGATTAGTTGGCTTAATCCCTCGAGGGCGTAATACTCGCACTGAATTGGAATCAATACTTCTTTGGCCGCAACGAATGCGTTGACAGTTAGCAAACCCAAACTTGGTGGGCAGTCAATCAAAACAAAATCTGGTGGGGTCGGGGTTGAGGCGATGTAGGTCTCGATTGCGGTGCGAAGGCGCTGCTCTCTGGCGACCAGCGAGACGAGTTCGATCTCAGCACCGGCTAGATGAATCGTAGCTGGGACACAGGTGACTCCTGGGCTCTCGGTGCTTTGCTGGACCACCTGAGCCATTGGGACGTCGTCAATCAGCACTTCGTAGATGCTCTTGATGTCTGCGTGGTGGTCAATGCCCAAGGCAGTTGAAGCGTTGCCTTGAGGGTCCAAATCCACTACTAGGATCTTGAGTCCCTTGGAGGCCAGGGCAGAAGCGAGGTTCACTGTGGTGGTGGTTTTACCAACACCGCCCTTTTGATTAGAAATCGTAATGATTCGAGTAGTTAAAGGTTTATCCACAACCTTAGACCCGGCTTGCTCTAAACGTTGAGAGTTTTCCACAAGCTCTCGAGCCAGCGGAGTATCAGCTAAGTCGGTCAAATTTGAGGCTAAATCATCGGGATGTTTCACGTGAAACCTCCGAAATCTCAGACTTATCCACAAGCCATCCTGTGGGGTGTGGAGAACTCTCAAGTCGACCGTTAGGGTAGCCCAGGCCCTTTACAACA
>Ga0315902_10005134_pt1 | contig 18565 bp, 12 predicted proteins | sample LakEriMetagenome_9_FD_203523 | JGI IMG/M metagenome (GOLD analysis project Ga0315902, IMG submission 203523) | Freshwater fungal communities from buoy surface, Lake Erie, Ohio, United States - Buoy 12 MA117 | ecosystem: Environmental > Aquatic > Freshwater > Lake > Lake biofilm | place: USA... | reverse complement strand
GATGCGGATGCGAACGTATGGCAGAGCGGCACTTTTTACACCGACTCTGATGGAGACGGCTACCATGGCAGCTCAGCGGTGCTTTGTTATGGCAGTACGCCGCCGGCCGGGTTGATCACCACACTAGGCAGCGATTGCAACGATGCGAACGCAGCCATTAATAGCGGGGCTATTGAACTGTGTCAAGACTTGGTGGACAACGATTGTGATGGTTTCGTGGATGAGTTTTGTAATACTTCGATTGCAAACGACTCCCCGTTTTCTAGTGTGAACGTGGTGTATAGTTCCAACATGAATTTCCCGAACTGCTACACGGTTAACGGAACGCTTGCCGGCTCGACCGACTCGCCGGAATCTGTTGAATTTACGGGAGCCGATGAGTGGTTTAAGTTTACAGCCATATCTACGGCAGCATCCATTACGCTTTCCAGCACCGCCCAAGATGATGCGATTGCATTGTACTACAAATCGGGCTCGAATTACATACTGGTTGGATCTGAAAATGCCGCCTCGGGCAATGGAGATTTTGAGCGCCTCAATCAAGGTGGATTAATACCGGGCACGGTGTACTTTGTTTCGGTGGGAATGGCATCGGGCACCACAGGAGGCGCCTATACGCTTTGCATACAGAATTTGGTGCCGAGTGGTTGTTCGCTGGACATCCCTGCAGGCGGTTTTAATTTATGCACAACCTTTAAAGCGGTGTATCGTGGCAGCGCCTCACAGGGGGCAACCTACACGTTTAATTTCACCGGAGTTGGCGGGGGTGCAAGCGGAACCACGTCGGTGACGGGCACCAATTTGGCACCGCTTGCAAACCCTGCGTTGGGCATACGCTACGGGGGTGTTTATGACGTTCGGGTAGATGTAAACTACGCCTTGCAGGATGGTGCAGGCAATACAGAGAATGTGCTCGTTTCCGGCAATAGCTCATCGGCAAACTGCAATGATGTAACGATGATGGCTCAACCGGCTGTTGCGGCGCGCGGCGACCAGCGTTGTCCGGCGAGCTTGATACGGGGAACATACCTGAATGCTGCTCGCATTGGAACGGAGGCTATTTGCGGAGCAATTAATTACACGTTTGAATTTACGCAGGTAGTTAGTTGTAGCAATGGTACGGTAGTGAGTTTTCAACCCACAGTCTTTACGAGCAACGGAAATGCGCCATATCTTCAGTTGACAGTGTTGCCAAATTTGGGCAATACGGGTGCCTGGAATGTGCGCGCACGTCCGAACTTCAGCTATGGCGCAGGAACGTATGGTCCGGTGCAGCGCATTCAGGTTGTGGGCACTTCAGCTTCGGGAGAGGTGTTGTATGAATTGGCAGATATGGAGAAAGAGGCGGAAGTGGAGATGGAAGAACCCTCTTTATACCCCAACCCAAGCAACGGTGAATATGTAAAGATGAACTTGAGCAACCTGGAGAAGGGACACCTTCAGGTGCGCGTGTTGGATGCTGCAGGTCGCTCGGTAACCTCTCGCGTCTTTGCAGTGGAAGGCTCATTTTACGCCACACTTACATTCGACGAGAAGTTGAATGCAGGTGTTTACATGATTGAAACACGCAACGCCGGCCGCGTGCAAACGCAGCGACTGGTGGTACAATAAAAATTGTATACGTTGGTAATGAAAAGGGCCTCCGCAAGGGGGCTTTTTTTTGGGGACTGGTGACTGAGTACCGAAAGTGTATGCCTTCGATTATAGGATGGTCTTTCGGTACTCAATCCCCAGTCCCCAGTCCTCAATCCTCAGTCCCCAGATTCCCCATAACCCAACCTCGTTGTATTTTTGAACCAAAATCAGAACTATGAAATTTGGTGTCGTTGTTTTTCCCGGTAGCAATTGTGACGAGGATCTTGTGTATACACTTCGTGATATACTGCACCAGGACGTCGTGAAGCTCTGGCACAAAGAGACGGATTTGCAGGGAGCTGATTTCATATTTCTACCCGGAGGATTTTCATACGGCGATTATCTGCGCAGCGGTGCCATTGCCCGCTTTTCACCCATCATGAACGAAGTAGTGGCTCATGCCAACAAGGGTGGTTTTGTAATGGGTATTTGCAACGGCTTTCAGATTCTATGTGAGGCGAAGCTTTTGCCCGGTGCGTTGTTGCACAACGATACCCGAAAGTTCATTTGCAAAAATGTCTACCTCAAACCCGTGACGAAGACCGCATTGCCTACTCGCGGACTCGATTTTGATAAAGCGTTCAAAGTACCCATCGCGCATGGTGAAGGTAAATTCTTCGCAGGAGATGATGAGCGCAAGGAAATTATTCAAAACGATCAAATCCTGTTTCGCTATTGCAATTTGGACGGAGAGACTACGGAGGAATCAAACCCCAACGGTTCTATGCTAAATATTGCAGGCATCTGCAATAAACAACGCAATGTTTTCGGTATGATGCCACACCCGGAACGGGCGTCGGATTTTGAGCTGGAAAACACTGATGGACGCGAGATTTTTGAAAGTATTCTGCATGCAGTAAATGCTTAAAAGTTCAAAACGCGGCCGTTAGAGGTGGCACCAGTGTCTATTTTAGCGAACTTTCTGTTAAACACCTTGTTATAGTAACTAGGCTCGTTAGTTTCACGAGCGTCAATCGTCTATGAATAACCCATATGTACCCGGGCCTTTGTTGGCTCAAATTCAGACACCGGAAGACATGCGTAAGCTGCTCACTGTTGAGCAGCTCCCACAATTGTCGAAGGAGCTTCGTCAATACATCGTTGATATTGTGAGCGAGAAGGGCGGGCATTTTGGAGCAAGCCTGGGTGTGGTTGAATTGACAGTTGCGCTGCATTATGTGTTCAACACACCTTACGATCAACTCATTTGGGATGTTGGCCACCAGGCATACGGACATAAGATTTTGACAGGTCGCCGCGATGTATTTCATACCAACCGTAAGTACAAAGGAATCAGTGGTTTTCCGAAGCGAAGCGAAAGCGAATTCGATACATTCGGTGTGGGCCACTCGTCTACTTCGATTAGCGCAGCCGTGGGTATGGCTGTCGCTTCGAAAATTAAAAAGGAGCAAGATCGTCAAGTGATAGCGGTAATAGGCGATGGCGCCATGACCGCCGGCCTGGCTTTCGAAGGATTGAATCACGGAGGAACGTCGGACGCAAACATTCTTGTTGTACTCAATGACAACTGTATGAGCATCGACCCCAATGTGGGCGCACTAAAGGAATATTTGACCGATATCACAACCTCACACACTTACAACAAGGTGAAAGATGAGGTGTGGAATTTATTGGGCAAACTCTCAGCCTTTGGAACCAGTGCACAATCGATCGTACACAAAGTATCGGAATCTTTGAAGTCGTCGCTGGTAAAAGAAAGTAACCTGTTCGAAGCTTTGAATTGGCGTTATTTCGGCCCTATCGATGGGCACGATGTAGAGCATCTTGCATCGGTGATGAAGGATTTGAAAGATATACCGGGCCCTAAGATTCTGCATTGTGTGACCATGAAGGGCAAGGGCTATGAGCCCGCGGAGAAGGGCAGCCCAACCAAGTGGCACGCGCCCGGTGTTTTCAATAAAGAAACGGGAGAGATTGTGAAGGTGGTTCCTAAGTCACCTCAGCCACCACTGTATCAAGATGTATTTGGTCATACGATTATTGAGCTTGCCGAAAAGAACGAAAAGATTGTTGGTGTAACACCCGCGATGCCTTCGGGTTGTTCACTGAAGTTTATGATGGAAGCCATGCCCGAACGGGCGTTTGACGTAGGAATAGCCGAGCAGCATGCGGTAACATTCAGTGCGGGAATTGCAACGCAAGGGTTGGTGCCTTTCTGTAACATCTATAGTTCGTTTATGCAACGCGCCTACGATCAGGTGATTCATGATGTGGCGTTGCAGAAATTGCAGGTTGTGTTTTGTTTGGACCGTGGAGGAGTTGTAGGTGCTGATGGTCCAACCCACCATGGTGCGTATGATTTGGCCTACATGCGTTCGATTCCGAATATGATTGTGGCCTCACCTATGAATGAAAGCGAATTGCGCAACCTGATGTTTACTGCGCAACATGAAAACTATGGTCCATTTTCGATTCGTTATCCGCGAGGAAACGGTGTTATGACCGAGTGGAAGACGCCCTTCCAACTTATAAAGCCTGGCACCGGTCGTAAGGTGCGTTCGGGCGCCGACATTGCTATTTTAAGCATTGGCCCGATGGGAAATAACGCACTTCAAGCGTGCGAACAACTTGAGCAAAAGGGAATAAGCGCGGCGTTGTACGACATGCGTTTTGTGAAACCCATCGACGAACTTCTGTTGCATGAAGTGTTTGGAAAGTTCAAGCACGTGATTACAGTAGAAGATGGTTGCCTTCAGGGCGGGATGGGAAGCGCAGTGCTCGAGTTCATGGTCGATAATGGATACCAATGCCAAGTGAAGCGTTTGGGTATTCCGGATCGTCTCGTAGAACATGGCACGCAAGACGAGTTGTATGCTGAATGTCATTATGACGCTGCCGCTATGATAAGTGCCGCCGAGGAGATGCTGCGCGAATCGTTGGTTGAACGTCGCACAGCATAAGGTTTATCTTCGTGGCATGGACGAGATTGTAAACAAGGTTGCTGCCAGCGGCATTATCACCATTGATTTAGAAGAACATTACCCCGGAGGAGAGCGGGCGTTCATCGATTTGGCCAGTCAGCTATGGCAGGGAGTTGCCTTACGCGAAAAAGATTTTCGCAATTGGATTGCAACACACGAGTGGAGTCAATATTCAGGAAAACATGTTGCTGTTTTTTGTTCCGTGGACGCAATTATACCTGCCTGGGCTTTCATGTTGGTTGCTTCTGCATTGAGTGATGAAGCGACTACGGTTGTTTTTGGAAATGCTCAGACACTCGAAGAGGTATTGTTTCGCAAAGTGGTAGAAGAACTAGATGCAGAATCTTATCGCGATAAACGCTGTGTAATCAAAGGCTGCAGTAATCGTCCGGTTCCGCAATCAGCTTATGTCGATGTAGTGGTAAAACTCCGTCCTGTGGCGCGTAGCATCATGTTTGGTGAGCCTTGCAGCACGGTGCCGGTATTCAAGCGCAGTTAGTATGCGCGTTCATTTCTTCCTTCCATGTAATTGATAAACGCGCGATTCACAACACGGTGACCGCCAGGTGTTGGATAGTTGCCTGTGAAATACCAATCTCCTGTGTGCGCCGGGCATGCCTCGCGCAGCCCCTCGATGGTTTGGAATATAACCACCACTTCTGCTTGCGTTCCTGCAGGCGTTACCAATTGAGCAATTTTTCCGGCAATTTGCTCTGCGCTGAATGGCGCGTAAATTTCTTTCACACAATTGCGTTGTTCCGATTTAGGAAGCGTCTCCATAGCCAAGCATTCGCGCAGCACAGTGGAAGTCACATTTTCATAGCCGCCTGATTCTTTGTGCAAAGCAATGGCAGCTTGAAAAGCAATGAAGTCGCCAAGTTTGGCCATGTCGATGCCGTAACAATCGGGATATCGGATTTGAGGAGCCGAAGAAACAATGATGATTTTTTTGGGCCCGAGGCGATCGAGCATTTTTATGATGGAGCGCTTCAATGTGGTGCCGCGCACAATCGAATCGTCGATAACCACGAGTGTATCAACTCCTCTTTTCACAGCGCCATGAGTCGTGTCGTACACGTGCGCCACCATTTCATCGCGCGCGCTGTCTTGTGTAATGAACGTGCGCAACTTGACATCCTTAATGGCAATTTTTTCGAGCCTGGCGCGCTTACGAATAATTTGCTCGATGGCCTCAATCGATGGATTGTTTCCAAGTGCTTTTATCTCTTGAATTTTAACATCGTTGAGGTGATCTTCGAGCGCCTTCATCATTCCATAAAACGCTATTTCAGCCGTGTTGGGAATGAATGAAAAGACGGTATGGTCGAGATCGTAATTGACCGACTTCAGAATGTGCGGCACCACATTTTTGCCTAGCGCTTGGCGTTCGATATAAATTGCCTCATCATTACCGCGCGAAAAATAAATGCGCTCGAACGAGCATGATTTCTTTTCCCGTGCATCGATAATGGGCTTCACACTCGACTCGCCATTTTTCTTGATGATGAATGCGTGACCGGGCAGCAGTTCGTGAATGTCTTTCAGCGATGCATTGAATGCGGCTTGGATGGGTGGCCTTTCAGAAGCTACTACAGCAATTTCATCGTTCTCGAACCAATAAGCCGGGCGTATACCGGAAGGGTCGCGCAGCACAAACGCATCGCCGTGTCCTATGAGACCGGCAATGGCAAATCCACCGTCGAAATCGCGGGTGGCGCGGCTGAGCATGCGTTGCACATCGAGATTGTCTGAGATGAGTTCTGTTATCTTTTTATTGTCGTGTCCTTCTTGTTTGAATCGATCGAATTGGAGCTGGTTTTCTTCATCGAGGAAGTGACCAATTTTTTCCATTACGGTCACCGTATCTGCTTTTTCTTTTGGGTGTTGACCCAAGTCGATGAGCAACTGGAAAAGCTCATCCACGTTGGTGAGATTGAAGTTTCCCGCAACCACCAGGTTGCGTGTCATCCAGTTGTTTTCGCGTAAAAAAGGATGGCAATTTTCAATGCTGTTGCCACCGTATGTGCCGTATCGCAAATGACCCAGAAAGAGTTCGCCCGTGAATGCGTAGTTTTCTTTGAGATATTGTGTGTCGCTGAGTTTGTCGGGACGTGAACGCTCGAGCTCTTCGAATCGCGACATTACTTTTGAAAATAGTTCACGAATGGGCTGAGGATCGTTGCTGCGCACCCGGCTGATATAGCGTTTACCGGGCGTCATATCAATTTTGATGTTGGCAATACCCGCCCCGTCTTGTCCGCGGTTGTGTTGCTTTTCCATCAACAAATACATTTTGTTGAGGCCGTAAAAAGCAGTTCCGTATTTCTCGGCGTAATACTGAAGAGGTTTCTTCAGTCGGAGGAGTGCGATACCGCACTCGTGCTTGAGTTGATCACTCATTGTTGCGCGCCATTCGAAATGAGAGTCGAGGGGCTAAAGAGCACGCAAAAATAAGACTTGATGTACGACTCGAAAAGAGGCGTGTCGGCTTTTATCGGATAAAAGTCAGTTTGCGCACTTCGTCGGCCGTTCCCAGGGGCGTGGAGACATACACGAGATAGACGCCGGTTGCGGGTTTAGATCCATCGGAAAGTTGGCCATTCCAGACGGCACGCCCACCCTCGCTTTCGGTTTCAAACAAGATATTTCCCTGAATATCGGTGATTTTAACGCTCGTGTTGTAGGCCAATCCATCGATAGTAATGTTCCCATCGTAATCCGGCCGCACGGGATTTGGGAACACGCGCACGCTGGTCATTTCATTATCGAAGTTGGTGGCTGTTGAAAAGAATCCAACCACACCATTTTCCGTTGCAAAGAAGACTTCGCCGTTTGAATGGTTGATGCCGATGTCGTATACCGTATTCGAAGGCAATGGGCTGTTTTCTTCTGTGAAATGATAGACCTCGCGCAGACCATCGTCACTCAAAAGGTATACGCCGCTGCTTTTGGTTCCAATCCATTTGCGATTGCTGCCATCGATTTCAATGCAATTGATAGCCTCGGTTTCCAACAGTATTTGCGTATTGCCTTCTTGTTGAATAAGGATTTGTTCTGAGTCAAAATTTCCTTCTTCGAAGATGGCGCCGGGGTTGTAAAAGATGGACAGGCCCGCGGCTGTTCCAACCCAGACTTCACCATCGAGATCCTCTTCCATGCACAGGACATCTTTCGAGGGCAACTTACCATTGCCCTCAATATCAGTTAGCAATTTGAAGTTATCATCGCTGAAAACATCGAGAGTTCCATTGTTGTTGAGCACGAGAAGCCCTCTGCCGATGACATTCGCCCAAATAAAACCATTTTCTGAAATGAGCAGATCGGCCACCTTTTCATCATCACCAATGGCAGATCCAAAGTCATAGTCATAGAAATTACCTTCACGATCCATAGCGTGCAAGGCGTTTTTAGTATAACCGTTCGTGCACCATAGTATTCCTTCATCTGAAAATGCTACTCCACCGACAGCTATTCGCTGGTATTGCGCAGTAATACCGTCGGAATCGGGCCCAGAGGTGGTTGTGCCATTCATAGGGATAAGCCGTCGATTGGGGATATCAACTTTCAACAACCCTTCTTCCCAGGATGCGGCATAAACAGTTGAATTGTCGATGGGGTCCACAGCGAAATCCATGAAGTCCATCACGTATTGATTGGAGTTATTGAAATGCAACCCCGCGCTTTGCATGGTATCGGCTGATATAGCAATCCATCGATCATCAACGAATGCCGATACGCCATCGGAGTTGAAGTTGTTGCCCCAATCAGCCCGCACTCCGCCGTGGGCTATCCAGATGTTATTGTTGTATGCGGTAATACGCCGACAGTCATCTGAGCTAGGGCCTTCCGGACTAATAAGTATGTCTTCAAATCCAAAGGGGTCTTTGGAAAGCATAAGACCACTGAACTTATCGGCCGCCCAGGCATAGCCATTGAAGTCTATAAGCGAGTTGAAGGTGTGTAATAATCGATTGGCAACCATCGAAATCACAATGCGCGAGTCCAGATTGTTGTGGCTATACCAGTAGGCGTAATTGCCCGAAACGGTGAACCATTCGCCATTGCTCCAGAGCTGATTGACATGGAAGTTATCGAGAGGGAATCGAGCGGTCCAGTCAACGCCATTTACTTCTTTGCTCCAAACCGTGTCACTTGTTTCAGCAGGAATAGCAAGCACCATGTTATTGTCAAAGAATTCGATGTGTGTCGGGGGGTTATTGCCGGGCAAATCGCTGATGGTCGACCAGTTTTCGAAGTTGGACAAGAACGTGTTGTTTACTTCAGCGGTGCGCAGGCCTTGTTCGGTAGCTGCGTATATCGTTTGTCCATTGATTGCAATGTCGCGCACACGCAATGCCTCACCTGATGTGCCAATGAAATACGTTTCTTTTATTTCTTTCCCGGGCACATCTACGACCACAACACCGAAGCCTGTGCTGAGGAAAATGCGATCGCCGTATGGGTAAATGTCGTAAATAGTTTTATCGCCAATGAGAGTGCTGAACTTGATAAAAGGGATGTTGTAGACCTCTTTTTCGTTGAATAAATCTACGTTTCCATTGCTGTATCCTACTACTATGAACCGAGAAACGGGGTCATATTCAATGGCGCTAATACCGACATCACTGAGTGTGTTTGTTTTGTTGAAGCGATTTATCTCACCGGTGAACTGATCGTACGAGAAGACCGAGTTTGCGGTAGCGGCATAGATAAAATTATTGGCTGCGCATATATCGATGCATTGGTTGTAGGGAAAATGATCGCGCCAGGTGCCGATGCTATACTGCGACCACATAGCCAATGGAGCTAGCAACAGAGAAAGTATAAAGGCTTTTTTCATCATGAATTGGGCGCGCATGAAACGTCGAAAATATCGGTTTCGTATAAACCCGCAAAGAAATTGGTTAATCATTAAACGCATTCCAGCCCTGCGCTCGCAGGGTTATGTTTTCGCCCGCTCGCGTTATGAGTCGGCACCCCATCGCATCAGCTGTGGCGTGACCAATCACGGTGAGGCTTGGGTTTCCTTTAATCTTTTCATAGTCGGCCGGCTTGATGGTGAATAACAGTTCGTAGTCTTCGCCCCCATTGAGTGCGCAGGTGGTGAAGTCGAGGTTGAATTCTTTCGCGGCCTCAATAGTTTTGGGAGATACCGGAATTTTTTCTTCGTATAAATCAAATCCAACAGCGCTGTTTTCGGCCAGATGAATGATTTCGGAGGCAAGGCCATCCGATATGTCAATCATGGAAGTGGGGCGCACATCAAGGGATTGAAGCAGACCATGCACATCCCGCCTTGCCTCGGGCTTCAGTTGGCGTTCCAGTATATAATCATAACCCTCCAGTTCCGGTTGTGCCGAGGGGGCTGACTGAAAAACAGTTTTTTCTCTTTCCAACACCTGTAGGCCCATGTAGGCTCCACCCAGATCACCGGTAACAACGAGCAAATCATTTTCGCGAGCGCCTGAACGCGTTACAATGTTTTCTTCCTTTTCATATCCAATGGCTGTAATTGAAATGACCAGCCCGCTTCTACTGCTTGTGGTATCGCCACCTACGAGGTCTACACCATAATGCGCGCAGGCCATGAGCATGCCGGCATAAAGCTCATCGATAGCCTCGAGCGAGAAACGATTGCTGATGGCCATGCTGACGACAATCTGGTGTGGCACCGCATTCATGGCGCAGATGTCGCTTAGATTCACTACTACGCTTTTATAACCTAGATGTTTTAGCGGAACGTAGGATAAATCGAAATGAACTCCTTCAATGAGCATATCGGTCGACACCAAGCATTTTTCATTTTCCGGGGGGCTGAGAATAGCCGCATCATCGCCTACGCCTTTCAGTGAGGTTTTATTTTGAAGCAAAATTTGGTCGGTGAGATGATGGATTAATCCGAATTCGCCAAGGGCCGAAATCTCAGTGCGGTTCTCGTTTGTCATAATTTAATTGAGGAGCGCAAATGTCGCGAAATTCTCATAAGGATTATAGGGAATAGGATTGTAGGATTACAGGGAATAGGATTGTAGGATTATAGGGAATAGGATTGTAGGATTGTAGGGAATAGGATTGTAGGATTATAGGGAATAGGATTGTAGGATTATAGGGAATAGGATTGTAGGATTATAGGGAATAGGATTATAGGATTATAGGGAGTGGCGAGATATCTTCTTATTGCGAACGCATGCATGCCGGGCTTTACTGCATCATCGTGAGAAGGATTACAGGGAATAGGATTATAGGAGCGGCCTTCCCTATAATCCTATTCCCTATAATCCTACAATCCTAATCGAATATCCTTCACCATGAGTTGCAGAGAAGCCTTTCCATTCCACGTATTTTCATCGATTGAAAAAAGCAAATCAACAGGCTCGTTGTTTTTGAGAACATCGGCCCACTGAGCGAGATTGAACCCAATACCCTCGAAACTGATTTGAGGAGAATGTTCCTGGTGCACGTGAAGCTTGAGGTGGCTTCCGTCGCCTACAGTCTTTGTGAATCGGGCATTTCTTACATTGCGCGCAAGGAACACCGGGCTTAGGTTTTCCGGTCCAAATGGTTCGAATTGTTTGAGGATGCGGAAGAATTTTGGGGTGATGTCTTCGAAATCGATTTCAGCATCGTATTCGATGAATGGCTCTGGTCGGATGTTGTTGAGCTTTTCGCGCACTACTTCATCGAAGCGATTTCTGAAGAGTGGAAAATTTTCAGCACGCAAGGAAAGTCCAGCGGCCATGGTGTGCCCCCCGAATTGAATAAGGTGTTCATCGCATTCGCTGAGGCATTCGAACAAGTCGATGCCCTCGATTGAGCGCGCACTTCCTGCCATTTTTTCACCATCGCTTACCAACACAATGGTTGGCTTGTAGTAGGTTTCAACCAGGCGCGAAGCAACGATTCCTACTACGCCCTTGTGCCAATTTTCGCCGAACACTACGGTCGATAATGAGCTTTGTTGAAATGCGTCGGCATCGATGTGTTGAATCGCTTGCTTGGTAATTTCTTTATCGAGTCCTTTTCGCGTAGCGTTGTATTCTTCTATGGCTGTACTGAGGGGTAACGCCTCGCCTTCGTTTTCGGAAAGAAGGAGCGCAACCGCTTCTTTCCCTGAGAAAATTCGCCCGGCGGCGTTGATGCGTGGCGCCAGAATGAATACCACATCGGTTATCGTGAGAGCGGGTTTTTTACACCCGGCTTTCATCAGCATGGCGGCTATCCCGGGCCTCCTGGTTTCCTGCAGCAGCTTCAATCCGTGAAAGGCAAGTATGCGATTTTCGCCTGTTAGCGGCACTATGTCGGCGCCGATGGAAATCGTGACGAGGTCGAGATATTCTGTCAACAATGAGGGGTCTATCGATTGTTGAATGCACAATCCTTGCAGCAATTTGAATCCAACACCTGCACCACTTAGCCCTTTGTAAGGATAGCTGCAGTCGGAGCGTTTGGGGTCGAGCACTGCTGCAGCTTGTGGAAGTTCAGCGGGCTGGTGATGATCGCACACGATTACGTCTATTCCAAGGGTATTAGCGTAGTCGATTTTCAACCCATCACGAACACCGCAATCGAGCGTAATGATGAGAGCACACTTCTGCGCGTGAGCAAAGTCAACCCCTTGCATGGAGAATCCGTAACCTTCGGTATACCGATCGGGGATGTAGTAAAGGCAATCGACCCCCAGCTTTTTTAAGAAACTATATACGATGGTAACGGCCGTTGTCCCATCCACATCATAATCACCGTATACCAATATCTTTTCGTTACGATGAATAGCCTCGGAAAGCCTTTCGACTGCGCGATCCATGTCTTTCATGAGAAATGGGTCGTGCAGCTGTTCAAGTTCGGGCCGAAAGAAATCGCGCGCTTTCTCGAACGAATCAATGCCGCGCTGTGCAAGTAGAATAGCGACCTGACGGCCAACAGGGAGCTGCTGTTCGAGCTGTTCTACGATACTGGCGGGCGGGCTTATTTTGGGTGCCCAGTTCTTTTTCATTGCGCGAGGTTACGCAAGATAAATCCAATTGGCCGATGCATGTATTCCCTTTTGGAATATGCCATGCGTTCTGGGAAAATAATATGCAAGTGCAACCAAAGTTTGGGCGATTGGGACTTGTGTTTATATCTTCGAAACCTGTTTATAAAATTCCTCTATGAAAACACGATCACTCGTAGTCATCTTTTTAGCCACGTTTGCGAGCACTTTTTTCCTTGCGGGCTGTCTCAACGATGACAACAAAATTCCGGACAATTGTTATGATGGTGTACTGAACAATGGTGAAATAAACATTGACTGTGGCGGCCCCAACTGCACAGAGTGTGACCACTGCACCAACGGAGTTTGGGAGCCTGAGCGCGGAGAAACATGGTTGGATTGTGGCGGGGAATGCCCTGTTTGTCCAACATGCGCCAATGGTATTCAGGATGGTGATGAAATTGGAATTGACTGCGGTGGATCCTGCGGTGGATGCGAGCAGCTTTGTGGCGATGGCTTGTTGAATGGTTTAGAAGATGATATAGACTGTGAAAACGAGGGTGAAACACCTTATGGTGGCTGTGATTTTTGTCCGACTTGCATTGACATGATCTTCAATGGCGACGAAACCGGAATCGACTGCGGTGGTCCGGACTGTGACCCGTGCTGCTCGACAGGTAACTGCGGTAACGGAATACAGGATGGTGCCGAGTTTTACGTTGATTGTGGAGGAAACTCTTGTCCGGATTGTGATACACTCTTCTCTTACAAAATTGGCTCAACGGTTTACTACACCCCCAAGGTAGCATTTATTACTCCGGCTTATGACGAAGTAACAACCACACTGACCTACTCCATGGAGCCCATATACGACACGGACTCGGATGCTCCGCCGGTTCCATTGGGAACGCTTTCTATTGTAGTTACTGCGCCCGCACTGGGTTGGGCGAGTAGTTTGGGAGCTCCGTTGGAATATCCATTGCCCTTTACTGATCCAACATTGTACAGCATTGTTTATACCGACAACATGGGCTTTACGTATTCATCAGCGTTGCCGGGCGGCGAATGTGCGTTTACCATGGTGAAATACAAGGAGCTAACGGTGTCTGTAAGCGACGTTACCAATGGTTGTAATAAGCCTGTTGGGTTCTACCGCTTCTTCCGTGGTGTTTTTGAAGGAACGCTGGTAGCGGTTGATCCTGCAGCGCCGCAACCAACAGTGAGCTTAAGCCAGGGCTTGTTCCAGTTTACGTTCTTGCCGTAAGGTTGAAGTGATGGAATATTATGCCCGTATGCGGAAACGCATACGGGCATATTATTTTTAGCAGGAAAGGGGCTTGAATACCACAGCGGTGACTATATTTGCGCCCCCGAAAAAAGGGTAATAGTCGATGAACCCCATGGTTAAAATACTTGCAGGCTCTGCATCCAAATACTTGGGAGAGGCCATTGCGAAAGAATTTGGGGTTCAGTTGGGCAATGTAATTATCCAACACTTCAGTGATGGAGAGTTTCAGCCATCGATTGAGGAGACCGTGCGCGGCATGGATGTAATCATCATTCAGTCCACCTTTCCGCCCAGTGATAATTTGATGGAGCTGCTGCTTTTAATTGATGCAGCAAAACGAGCGTCCGCCAAGCGCATCATTGCCGTCATGCCCTATTACGGACTTGCCCGTCAAGACCGCAAAGACAAGCCGCGCGTTGCCATTGGTGCAAAACTCGCGGCGAATTTGTTGACTGCTGCTGGTGTTGATCGTGTTATTACCATGGATCTTCATGCCGAGCAAATACAAGGGTTTTTTGAAGTACCGGTTGATCATTTATATGCCTCGACCATTTTTGTTCCCTACCTGAAATCATTGAATATCCCTGATTTGCTTATCGCAGCTCCTGATACCGGAGGAACAAAGCGCGCTAATGCGTATGCGAAGTTGTTAGGGAGTGATTTGGCGATTTGCTACAAGCAGCGTAAAGTCGCCAATCAGGTGGAAAGCATGACGGTTATCGGAGACGTGCAAGGCAAGAATGTGGTAATCGTAGACGATATGTGCGATACAGCTGGCACGCTGTGTAAGGCTGCCGAGGTCATGATGAAAAATGGAGCGCTTTCGGTGCGCGCAATTTGTACTCACCCTGTATTCAGCGGACAAGCCTACGAGCGTATACATGAGTCGGCGTTGAAGGAGATTATTGTAACCAATAGTATTCCGCTGAAAGAAGGCCGCCCGCAGGAAAAGGTGAAGGTGTTGAGCGTCGCGCCTTTGTTTGGAGGAGTGCTTACCAACTTGATGGATAACCGCAGCATAAGCAGCAATTTTATTATTTCGTAAATCATTTAAAACCATATAACATGAAACAAGTCTCATTGAGCGGCTCTCCGAGAGAGAGCGTAGGAAGAAAAGGCGCAGCGGAATTGCGTAAAAGCGGGCGCATTCCGGGAGTAATCTACGGTGGCCAAACACAGGTTCCATTCAGCGTATCACGCAACGATTGGGATAAGATTGTGGCTCGTCCCGATACCCTTCAAATCAACATAGAGATAAGCGGAAAGACATACCCGACAATTATCCAGGAACAACAACAGAATCCGGTTACCGATATGGTAACACACATAGATTTGCTTGAGTTGATTCCCGGAAAGGTTGTTCGCACTACTCTGCCGGTACGCACGGTCGGTGTTTCGGAAGGTGTGCGCAGCGGCGGTAAGTTGCTTATCAACTACCGCAAGGTGCGTGTTAGTGGCAAGCCGGAGGCTATTCCGGATGAGATTCAGGTCGACATTTCTGCAATGAAGATTGGCGATATGATTCGTGTTCGCGAAATCAAGTTGGATGGATGCAAAGTGCTGGAAGCTGAAGCTTCTGCAATTGTATCTGTTCAGGTAACGCGCGCTGCGATGGCGGATGCCGCTGCTGCTGCTGCTGCCGAAAAGAAGAAGTAATCGTTTGGCGTAAAGTACACTTGTGTAAGTTCGCTGCATGAAATTCCTCATCGTAGGTTTGGGAAATATCGGCAGTGAGTATGCTGAAACTCGCCACAACATAGGATTTAAAGTATTGGACGCTCTAGCCGGGGCGTCCAATCTTTTTTTTACGACGGATCGATACGGAGAAGTCTGTGAGCTCAAGCACAAGGGCCGCACCTTCATTTTGCTGAAACCGAGCACTTATATGAATCTCAGTGGCAATGCAGTGCGTTATTGGATTCAGCAAGAAAAAATCTCGATGGAGAATCTGCTCGTAATCACCGATGATTTGGCTTTGCCATTTGGTAAATTGCGCATGCGTGGAAAAGGAAGCGATGGCGGCCACAACGGATTAAAGCATATTCAGGAAATTTTGCAAACCACCGAATATGCTCGGTTGAGATTTGGAATTAGCGCCGAATTTTCTAAAGGGCATCAGGTCGATTACGTGCTTGGTCATTGGAATGAAGACGAATTAAAGTCGCTTCAGGAACACATTGAGCGAGCGAGTAAGGCCGTATTCGCCTTTGGACACGTGGGCCTAGCAAGAACTATGAATGATGTTAATTCGAAGTAGCGGGCTCTTCTCCGAAAGAAATGTATTGAGCGGGATTTACAGGAGCGCCGTTTTCCCATAATTCGAAATGCAGATGAGGCCCTTCACTATTTTCACCCGAGTCTCCAATGAACGCGATGGATTCGCCTGCTTTTACCATATCGCCCATTTTTCGGAGCAACACAGCATTGTGCTTGTAAATGGAAACTAGGTTGTTGGCATGTTGAATCGAAATGACGTTTCCATCGTCGGCAGTAAATGCGGCGGCTATTACAGTGCCGTCGAGTACGGATTTAACCGGATCATCTTTAGGAGCTGCCAGATCAATGCCGTAGTGGCCTTTTTCCGGGTTGAATGAACTGAAGATGGTTCCATTTACCGGTTTGAAAAGTATAAGTCCTTTTTTACGGCCTTCTGTTTCTTCGATGGTGGAGATACTATAACGATCCTGCTCGGTAACTTTTTGTCGCATCGATTCGTCGAGTTCACTTACATCATAGCGGAGGTCTACGTCAGTCGAGGGCGTCTGCGTGCTATCTGCAGCATTGCTTAAAACCCCTCCGGATAAAATTACTTTTAAATCGCCGAGATAGCGTTCGTTTTTACGGACAACTTCAAGAAGTGAATCGGCTTGTAATCGAGCTACACGCGCCTCTTCTCGATAACCCGCAGATGCATAGTCCGGAATAACGTAATTCTTGAGTGGGGTAAATGCAACAAGTAAATAGATGATGGCTCCGAATACGATGAGTAGCCCGCCAAACATGATAATTACGTTGAGAGGTGTCAGGGAATATGAAATTTTTTCCTCGAAAGTTGATTCATTGAGGATTGTCAACCTAAATCGACTCTTGAGCTTTTTAAGCAGTTTTTTGCGCTTCGCTTGAGGGTTGGCTACCATTTTTTAGCTTGAATCTTTTTCTCGACGAACAATTCCGCACAAAAATGAAATAATTTTGACCCAATCCTGTTAGAGGCGGGCAATTAAATCTACTATTTGTGAATATTCTTTTGTTGGGTCGTAAATTTTGGTATTTGGCATGTGTTGCTTTCTTAGCGGCCTGTTCTACCAAGAGAGACGGCACCGCGCCGCGTCTCTATCACAATTTAACCGGGTATTATAACGGCTATTTCAACGCGAATGAACTTGTTGAGAAGGGGGCCGCCAAACTATTAGCGGGACACAAGGACGATTATGATAGTGTACTGCCAATTTTCATATATGGAACCGCCGATGAGGCCAAAGCGATATTCCCCGATATGGAAAAGGCCATCACTAAATGCGAAACAGTAATTCGCAGGCATTCGATAAAGGAGAATTCAAATGAGGACAGGGAGCACCCCCAATTTAACAAATGGATGGACGACAACTACCTTGTCATAGGTAAAGCATATTTCTACAAGCAGAGTTACTATAAGGCGGCGGACATTTTTCAGTACGTAAATCGTAAGTTCAAAAAAACCGATGCTGCTGTAAACAGTGCCACCTGGCTGGCAAAATCATACATCGCAGACAAGGAGTACAGCAAGGCTATTCAAGCTCTTGTTCGCGCTGAAGGCGACATCGATAAGGATGAAGTCAAGAATAAACAGAAGGCCCAGTACTACCTCACCTATGCTGATGTATACCTGCATCAGAAGAAGTGGGATAAGGCAGCTGCCGAATTGGAGAAGAGCATCGAGGTTACGGATCGAAAAAGGGACAAAGCGCGTCCGCATTTTATCCTGGCCCAGATTTATCAGCAAATGAACAAGAGCAGCGATGCGATGACACACTATGAGTCGGTCATTCTTTCGCGCCCGCCCTATGAGCTGGAGTTTCATGCACGCATCAACAAAGCGCTTTCATTTAGTCGCACGGGTGGCAGCTCATCGGAAATACAGAAGCAGTTGTTCAAAATGCTGAAGGATGAAAAGAACAAGGATTATGTAGATCAGATTTACTACGCGCTTGGAGACATAGCGTGGGAGGAGCAGCGAAGAGAGGACGCTATTGACTTCTATCAAAAATCGATAGAATCGAGCACCACCAATACGAAGCAGCGCGCTAAGGCTTTTTTACGACTTGCCGATTTGCATTTCGATGAACGACGGTATGCTGCTGCCCAGCTCTATTACGACAGCACGCTAACAAAGATTGAGGAGGCACATGAGCGCTATGATGAAATTAAAGCGCGCGCAGAATCATTGAGCGAACTAGTGGGTCATCTGGATGCAATCGAGTTGTACGATAGCTTAAGCGTGATGTGCGCATTAAGTCCGGATGAGCTTGAAAAGAAGGTTCGCCAAGTAGCGCAAGAGATGGCGACGGCTATGGAGAGGCAGCGACTTGAGGATGAGCGCTTGGCGGAAGAGGCACGCGCGGCCGCAGAAGAGGCGGGCATTAGTGGAACATTTTGGTGTTATAATGAAGAACTAATGGAAAGTGGTCGCAACACATTTATGGACGAATGGGGCGACCGTCCGTTGAAGGATAATTGGCGGCTACAGTC
>Ga0315902_10005133_pt1 | contig 18566 bp, 19 predicted proteins | sample LakEriMetagenome_9_FD_203523 | JGI IMG/M metagenome (GOLD analysis project Ga0315902, IMG submission 203523) | Freshwater fungal communities from buoy surface, Lake Erie, Ohio, United States - Buoy 12 MA117 | ecosystem: Environmental > Aquatic > Freshwater > Lake > Lake biofilm | place: USA... | reverse complement strand
ACATTGTAGCTGGCCAACATGATGGCGGCGGATACCGCGGCCACCAAGCTTACCACCTGTGCAATAGCCACCCCGGTGATGTCTTCACCATCATACTGGAAATCGGCGTCTGATAACTCGATCATCTACCCCACCAAGGACAATGAACGAGACTACTCCGCAGCCTGCGCGGGAACGATCGTCACGCTCTCGCCGCAGCCGCACGCATCGGTCTGATTCGGATTGCGGAAGGTGAATTTGGAATGCATGGGCGAGACTTCGTAATCGACCACCGAGCCGAGCAGGAACAGCACAGCCTTGGCGTCGATCACGATCGACACGCCATTGTCGTCCACGCGCTCGTCAGTCGGGCTGACGGCGTCGGCGAACTCCATCGTGTATTCCATGCCCGCGCAGCCGGCGTTTTTCACGCCAACACGCAGGAAGCCACCGCCCTTGTCAGACAGCACTTCTCGGACGCGCGCGGCTGCGGCGTCTGAGAGGGTCACAACCTTGGGGCGGGGGCGTCTGGACATTGTTCCTATGTGGTTACCACGAAACCCGCTTACAACATGTTGAGGGCGAGACGGGCCTCGTCGCTCATCCGCGACGGGTCCCAGGGCGGTTCGAACACGATCGTCGCCTTGGCAGATTTAACACCTTCCACCTTGCGGGCGGCGTCCTCCACCCACCCGGGCATTTCGCCAGCCACCGGGCATGCAGGGGCCGTCAGCGTCATTTCAACGTCGACGTGCCGGTCGTCGTTTATGTCGACTTTGTAGATCAGGCCCAGCTCGTAGATATCGACCGGGATTTCCGGGTCGTAGACCTTCTTGAGTTCCTGGATCAGCCCGTCCGTGATCCGGTCGAGCTCTTCCTGGGGAATGGCCGACGGCTTCTCCTCGCCCCCCTCCTTTTTCAAGGAGCCGTCCGGGGCGGCGTCAGCGATCTGGTGCGTCAGGTCGTCGGCCATGTGCTCTCTATGACAGCATAAGTCGGGCCTTGGAAAGCGCCTCCACGAACGTGTCGACCTCCTCGACCGTGTTGTAGAGGGCGAAGCTCGCCCGGGCGGTTGCCCCTACTCCAAGATGGGACATCAGCGGCTGGGCGCAATGATGGCCCGCGCGAATCGCCACCCCCTGCCGGTCGAGTATCTGGGCAAGGTCGTGGGGGTGGGCGCCCTGGATGGAAAAGGCCAGAACCGGGCCTTTTCCAGGGGCAGTCCCGTGGATCGTCAGGCCGTCAACACCGCTCAAAGCCTCGGTAGCGCGCGCCAGAAGGGTCTGCTTGTGGGCATGGATCGCCTGCCGGTCCTGCGCTTGCAGCCAGCCTATGGCCGCGCCCAGGCCGATCGCCTCGACGATGGGCGGCGTACCGGCTTCGAAACGGTGGGGGGCGGAATTATAGGTTACAACATCGCGACCCACGGTTTCGATCATCTCGCCCCCGCCCTCGAACGGCGGCAGCGCCTCAAGCCTCTCCCGCTTGCCATACAGGAAGCCGATGCCTGTGGGGCCGTAAAGCTTGTGACCCGTGCCCACATAGAAATCGACGTCTAGATCGCGCACGTCGACGCTTAGGTTAACGACGGCCTGGCAACCATCGAGCAGAACCTGCGCGCCAGCTGCGTGCGCCATGGCGATCGCAGCTTTCACATCGGGGACGGTGCCAAGCACATTCGACATATGCGTCAGTGCAAGCACGCGGGTCTTGGGGCCGAGCTGCCTTGCGAGGCTGTCCATGTCGAGCGACCCGTCCGGAAGCGTGTCGACCCAGTTCAGCACCGCACCCTTGCGCTCGCGCAGGAAGTGCCACGGCACGATGTTGGAGTGGTGCTCCATGATCGAGAGCACAATCTCGTCGCCAGGCTTGATGCTCGCGCCGATCCCCGCCGCGACGATGTTGACGGCTTCGGTGCCGCCCTTGGTGAACACGATCTCTTCGGAAGACGCGGCATTGAGCAGAGCGCGCACGGCTTCGCGCGCAGCTTCATAAGCCTGCGTCGTCTCATTTGCGAGCGTGTGCAGTCCGCGATGAACGTTCGCGTAGCTGTGGCGCATCGCGCCCGCCATCGCATCAATAACCACGTCCGGCTTTTGCGCCGACGCGGCGTTGTCGAAATAGACCAGCGGCTTGCCGTGAACTGTCCGGCCAAGGATGGGGAACTGCTTGCGGACGGCGTGGACGTCGAATGTCATGACGCGACCCCCAGCCACGCATCGATCCGCGCTTCGATCTCGGCGCAAAGCGCCTCATCCATCCAGTCCGGTAGAGCCTCCAGCAGGAAGGCCCGCGTGATCATCGCGCGTGCATCGACGTCGGGGATTCCCCGTTGCCGCAGGTAGAACACCGCATCCTCGTCGATCTGCCCCGCGGTGTTGCCATGCGCGCAGGCGACGTCGTCGGCGTAGATTTCCAGCTCGGGCTTGGCGAAAACCTCGGCCCCCTCCTCCAGCAGCAACGCGTTGTGCGCCATCTCGGCGTCGGTTTTCTGACCGGCGCGCTCGACCAGGAACTTGCCCTGAAACACCGCGCGCCCGCCCTTGCGCGCCGCGCCGCGTACGAGCTGCCGCGTATGGACGCCGGGGCCCGCATGCGCCACGCGGGTGGTCAGATCGACATGACGGTTTGCGGCGGCCAGATAGACCGCATTCAATTCGACTTTGGCGGCCTCGGCGGCCGTGACCGATGTCTCGATGCGCGCTAGCCGTGAGCCCTCAGCTAGCACGAACTGCCGGAGCGTTGCGCCTGCGCCCAGCTTCACAACCACTTCGTTGAGGACGATTGCCGCGTCGCGTTCGCCCACTGGCGCCGCATTCTCCTGCACGATGATGCGATGTAACGTAGCGCCCGGCTCGACCTCGATTTGCGCATACGTAGGAAGGAAGGGCCGCAACCCCGAGCCTGACACGCCGATACGCTCGACCATCGTCACTGTCGCGCCCGCTTTGACTGTGACGCTGCCATACTGGCCGGCATCGCCCTCGGTGATCCGGCTCTCGAATGTCTCGCCAGGCGCCTCGACGATCAGCGCGCTCGGGCCGTAACCGTCGCCCAGCATCTCGGCCAATGCTGCGATCGGCCCTTCGGCCGGCATCGCGCCTGTGCCGATCAGCACCGCTTCCTGCTTGGTCATGGCCGTGCGCAGGTCGGACCATTTCCAGGCTTCGGTGCGACGGGATGGCAGGTCGGCGAGGTCCATCAGTCGACCTTCAGGAACTGGTCATAGCCGGACTTCTCCAGCTCAAGCGCCAGGTCCGGCCCGCCGGATTTCACGATGCGTCCTGCAGAGAGAATGTGGACGCGGTCCGGTTTGATGTAGTCGAGCAGGCGCTGGTAGTGCGTGATCACGAGCATGCCACGACCCGCGCCGCGCAATGCATTGACGCCCTCGGCCACCACTTTCAACGCGTCGATGTCCAGCCCGCTGTCGGTCTCGTCGAGGATCATGAAGCGCGGCTCAAGCATCAGCATCTGGTATATCTCAAGCCGCTTTTTCTCGCCTCCCGAGAAGCCGACATTGAGCGGCCGCTTCAGCATCTCCGGGTCGATCCGCAGCTTCGCCGCCGCCAGCTTTGACAGCTTCAGGAAATCTGGCGCCGAGACTTCCGGCTCGCCGCGCGCCTTGCGCTGCGAATTCATCGCCGCCCGCACGAACGTCATGACCGGGACGCCGGCGATCTCGAGCGGATACTGGAAGGACAGGAACAGACCCTTCGCAGCGCGGGCCTCAGGTTCAAGCGACAGCAGATCTTCGCCACCAAACTTGGCCGAGCCGCTGGTCACGTCATAGCCGTGCTTGCCGGTCAGGACATAGGACAGCGTCGACTTGCCGGAGCCGTTAGGCCCCATGATCGCATGCACTTCGCCAGCGGGCACGGAGAGTGAAAGACCCTTCAGGATCTCCCGCGACGGCCCGTCCTCGGGAACCACGCGTGCGTGAAGGTTATTCAGTTCCAGCATGACTTGCCTGCAAACGCGGAACGTCACACGTCCCGGACCCTCTAGATAGGCCCGGCGCCCCGCCTGTACGAGGTTTCCGGCCCAACTGGCTGGGTGTTTCCAGCCCCCGCGCCGAAATGTCCAGTGCTGTCGCCTAAGGTGTCGTCGCAGCAGGGGCCACAGCGGCGTCTGCCACAGGCGCCATGTCCTTGATTAACGCCTGGACGGGGGCTTCTGCACAGAACTGCGCTTGTGCGGCCTCTGCGGTCAGCCCTGACGCCGCCAGTTGCTCGTCCGCCTCGATCCCGCATTCCACGCCAGTGATCTTTTCCGGCTCGCCCTGGGCTGTCACGCGCGCCGTCACGCCTTGCTGGAGTGTCTCACCGGCCAACTTGTAGAACGTCACGTAGTACTCAGCGGCGCTAGACCGGCCCTGCACCGCAAGGTAGCCGCTGTCGGTCTTTTCGATCTCGACGCCGCTGGGTTCGCCCACGCGCGCGAACTTGCCTTCGGTCAGCTGCTTCCAGAACGCCCAGGTCGTGTTTACATTGCCGGTTTCGAGCGGGATCAGGATGTCCACCATCCCGTCCTTGTCGACGTCTTCCAGCATTGGCCCATTGAATGTGTTACCCATCCGCTCCTCGATCGTCTGGAGCGTTGCGTCGCCCGCAGCGACGATTTGAACCGTGACCTTTGTGGAGTCGTCCTCGGCCGGCGTATAGCGCGCCTCGATCGCCATGCCGGATTGATCGGGCAGCATCATCCGGCAGTCCGGGTGCTTCCAACCATCCGCACCTGCATCCTCCGCTTCGACCGCGGCGCACTCCGGCAGTGGCATCCGCTTGGCGTTCGCGCCCGCCTCTTCCGTCGGCGCAGGCGAACAGGCCGCTAGGCCGAGAGCCGTCGCGCAGATTGCAGGGTGAAGTCTCATGCAGGATCCCCTCGTGATCCGCCGGGAATAATGCAGATGACCGCAGGGCGCCAGCTTACGCTGCCGTAATCAATCAGATCGCCACAGCGAGATAAATGTGCAGATCGGTCTTCACCTTGGCCGGGTCGTCGTCCCAGTCGCCGTAGACTTCCAGCGACATCGGCGCCCGCCTCAGCTTTCGGGCTTTCATCTCGTCATGAATCCGGCCGTACGTCGCCGGCATCGACGCGTAGTCGCCCCAGTGCGGCGCCGTGATGACGCGGCCGCCCGGAACATGGACTGCTTTCACGTCAGGGTCGCCGCCGCCGGGATCCCGGTCCAGCACGCCGATCAACAGCGTCGCTCCCTCGCGGGTTTCGTTCTGGTAGAGAATGAAGTTATGCCCATGCCCGGGGTTCAGCGCGCCTGGCCCGTACAGCCGGTCAAAGGTCCGGCGGATAGCAGACCCGACATCCGCCCAGCGCACGAACGCTTCGATGCCCGCACCTGCGTGTGGCTTGAGGTCGATGATGTGCACGTGGTTCACCTCGGCCTAGCCCACACTCCCCTCAAGGCTCACCTCAAGCAGCTTCTGCGCTTCCACCGCGAATTCCATCGGCAGTTTCTGCAGAACATCCCGGACGAAGCCGTTCACCAGCAGCGCAACCGCCTGTTCCTCGCCAATGCCGCGCTGGCGGGCGTAGAAGAGCTGATCATCGGAGAGTTTTGTCGTTGTCGCTTCATGCTCAAGCTGCGCGTCGCCGCGGCGGTTCTCGACATAAGGGATGGTGTGTGCGCCGCAATTCTGGCCGATCAGAAGGCTGTCGCACTGCGTGAAATTGCGCGCCTTCGCGGCCTTGCCATGGATCGAGACCAATCCACGATACGTGTTGTTCGACTTGCCCGCCGAAATCCCCTTCGAGATGATCCGCGACTTCGTGTTCTTGCCGAGGTGGATCATCTTGGTGCCGGTGTCCGCCTGCTGGCGTCCGTTGGTCACCGCTATGGAATAGAACTCGCCCTGACTATCGTCGCCGCGCAGCACGCAGCTCGGATACTTCCAGGTGATCGCCGATCCGGTCTCGACCTGCGTCCACGAGATCCGCGAGCGCGCACCGCGGCAGTCGCCGCGCTTGGTCACGAAGTTGTAGACCCCGCCCTTGCCTTCGGCGTCGCCGGGCCACCAGTTCTGCACGGTCGAGTATTTGATCTCCGCATCAGCCAGGGCGACCAGTTCAACCACCGCCGCATGCAGCTGGTTCTCGTCGCGCATCGGCGCCGTGCAGCCTTCAAGATAGGAAACGTAGCCGCCTTCATCGACGATGATGAGCGTGCGCTCGAACTGCCCGGTGCCCTTGGCATTCATGCGGAAGTACGTCGACAGCTCCATCGGGCATCGCACGCCCTTCGGCACATAGACAAACGTCCCGTCCGAAAACACCGCGGAGTTCAGCGTCGCAAAGAAGTTGTCGGTCACGGGAACGACGCTTCCGAGATATTGCTTGATCAGGTCAGGGTACTCCCGGATGGCCTCCGAGATGGACATGAAGATCACGCCGGCCTTCATCAGCTCGGCGCGGAAGGTCGTCGCGACGCTTACGCTGTCGAACACCGCATCCACAGCCACACGCGGCGTCTCGCGCGCGGCGGCGGCAGTCTCCATCGCACCTTCGACACCGAGCAGGACCTCCTGCTCCTTCAGCGGAATGCCGAGCTTCGAATAGGTGTCGAGAATTTCCTGCGGCACATCCGCGATTGACTTGTACTTCGCGCCGCCCTTGGGCTCGGCATAGTAATGCGCGTCCTGGTAGTCGATCTTCGGATAGTGGACCATCGCCCAGGTCGGCTCGTCCATTTCCTTCCAGCGCCGGAAGGCCTCAAGACGCCACTGCAGCATCCACTCCGGCTCTTCCTTCTTGGCTGAGATGTAACGGACGGTGTCCTCGCTCAGCCCCCTGGGGGCGAGTTCCATCTCGATGTCGGTGACGAAGCCCTCGACATACTTGTCGGACTCAAGCGCCCGTGCGGCGTCCACCGTCCCGCGATCGATGCTGTCCTTAACGAGGTCGCGACCGTCGCTCATGCCTGCTCCGCGAGAACATAAATCGAAGCAATACGCGGCGTCGGCGCGAGTTCCACAGTTACTGGCACGCGCCGGTAGCCCGGTCCTTCAAATTCATCGAGCCGTTCCCAATGAGTCGGCAGGTCGTCAGATTCAAACACTTGCACTTCGACAACCGGACCTTCCGGGTCCAGCACCAAGCCTGGATAGCCGTGCGCCGCGCCCCATCCCTTCGGCGCCAGGCGGCCGCGTACGGCTCCGAGCCTCCACCTACCAGCGATCATCGCGATCTGCCCATGATTCTCCTTGCCCGGAGCGAGCGTGCCGCAGACCGCAAGCGCGGTACTCGCCTCACTGCTCGCTGCGTCAGGCATTTGCGTCGGCATTCGAATTCACCAGTTGCGGACGCGCCCGTGCGGCCATCTTGATCCAGGCCTCAGCCAGAGCCTCAAATTCACTCGGGGCCGAGTTCCAGCCGAAGCTCGCCCGAACGGACGATCGAGCGGCGGTATCGCTGAGCCCCATGGCGGTCAACACGCGGCTGGGCTTCACCTTACCCGACGAGCAAGCCGATCCAGCAGACAGCGCGAAGCCAGCGAGGTCGAGACCCATTATCTGGGTCTCCGACGCCAGACCTTCAACGCCAAGGCAAGAAACACCGGCAACCCGCGGCGCTGCGCCGCCATGAACCTGCAATGTCGGTGCAACGGTCTTCAGCCGCGCCTCCATGCGGTCGCGGTGCAACGCAAGGGGGCGATATTGGGCAATCCCGTTGATCGCCGCATCGGCAGCGGCGCCAAACCCGGCAATCCCGGCCACATTCTCGGTTCCGGCACGACGCCCGAACTCCTGCCCGCCTCCGGTCTGGACCGCGCGGAACGGCGCACCCGGCTTGACGTAGAACGCGCCCACGCCCTGCGGTCCGCCCATCTTGTGTGCGGACAGCGACAGATAGTCGACATCGAGGTCGATGATAGAAACCTCGATTTTGCCGAGCGCCTGGATCGCGTCGCAATGGATCAGCCCGCCCGCCGCGTGCACGATCTCCGCAGCCTCCGCGACCGGCTGGATCACACCGGTTTCGTTGTTGACTAGCATCAGCGACACCAGCGGCCGGTATCCCTGGCCCATCAGCTTCGCAGTCGCATGACGGAGCCAGTCCAGTTCTACGACGCCGTCAGGCCGCGTCGGCCAAGCCTCATTGCCCGTTACCAAGCTGCTCACCGCATCATGTTCGATTGCCGAGGCGACCAGGACTGCATTTCCAGTCGCCTGCAGCGCGCCCCGCAGTGGCGATCCCACCGCCTCCGTCCCACCACTCGTGAAGGCAATGTCATCGCGACATGCACCGATGGAGGCCGCCACAGTCTCGCGCGCGCCCTCGACCAGCGCCCGCACCCGGCGCCCCTCGGCATGCACTGACGATGGATTGCCCGCCAGGTCCAGCGCAGCCGCGATCGCCGTCTTCGCCTCGGGGCGAAGGGGCGCTGTCGCGTTGTAATCTGCATAGATCCGGCGCGCGGGCATCATACCCAACTTCTACGCCAATTCGGCTCAGGCCGACAGGCTTTGCCGATCCTCGGCTGCGTCCAGCGCGAACGCACGCTTGTGCGAACCGGACAGCAGGTCGGCGAGGGTCACCCGTTCGAGGAACCGCTCGATATGGGCATCGAGCGCATCCCACAGCCCCGCGGCGGGGCCTTCGGACCAGTCACGGGCGCCATTTTCGGTGCTGGCGCCCGGGTCATCGACCGCCTGGAACACCTGTCCGACCGTTATTTCACCCGCCGGGCGCTGCAGCCTGTAGCCGCCACCCGGGCCACGGGAGGCAGCAACGAGCCCGGCCCGTCGCAACATCGCGAACAGTTGCTCAAGATAGGAGAGCGAAATCCGCTGTCTCACGGCGACGTCGGCAAGCGAAACCGGCTTGGCGCCAGCGTATCCAGCCACGTCCAGAACTGCCACAACCGCGTATCGGCCCTTGGAACTCATGCGCATGCTTGCACCTGATCTGGTGGGGCCGGTGATACGGCCTCATCGGTGTTACGTTGCGCCAACGCGTGCGGATCACACGAAATACTTGAAACCCGGACCCGAAATAGTGTTTGTCGGCCAACTCGGGCGCACCACTTCCCTCATCGGCGTCCGATGAAAAAATCGTGAGCAAGTCATGGGCGAACTGATCATCTCAGGTCCAGCAGGGCGGATCGAGGCCCGCTATGCGCAGGCCCCGGGCGAGAATCCGCCGATTGCACTCATTCTGCACCCCCATCCGAAGGCTGGCGGCACGATGCAGGATCCAGTCACGATCACGCTTTTCGAGATGTTTGCCGCTCATGGCTTCTCCACCATGCGCTTCAACTTCCGCGGCGTCGGCCGCAGCCAGGGACAGTTCGACGCAGGTGTGGCCGAACTGTCGGATGCGGCTTATGTGCTCGATCACCTCGAGGCGCTGAACGAAGCTCCGAGCCAGTGCTGGGTCGCGGGCTCCTCGTTCGGAGCCTACATCTGCCTGCAGCTTCTGATGCGCCGCCCGGAGATCGACGGCTTTGTCGCCGTGGCCCCGCCGGCCAATCACTACGATCTGTCCTTCCTCGCGCCGTGCCCTGCTTCGGGCATCATCATCTCCGGAGACAAGGATGTGGTCGCCCCGCCGCAGGACATCGACCGCTCGCTGACGAAGGTGCGCGTCCAGAAGGGCGAGGTGATCGAACGCGCCACCGTCACCGGCGCCAATCACTTCTTCCAGGGCAAGCTGGACGACATGGAGAAGACGGCGTCCGCCTATCTCAAGAAGCGCATGAAGGCGTTCGAGAAGGCGCAGAAGGAAGCCGCCGAGGCCAAGGCTATCAAGGACGCAGCCAAGCTGCCGCCGCCGAAGCCGGCCTGACGCCGTGGCGATCGACAACCCGAACACAGTGGACGCTGTCGGCATCGATCCGGAATCCGGTCACGCCGTTCTCGTTATCCAAGACCAGATGGACTGGAGCGATCCGGCCGCGCACTTCCGCGCGCTACAGAAGAAGATCAGCAGCTACGTGGCCTTCATCCAGAACGGACAGCTTGAGGTCACCGCAATTCACGCGAAGGGCCGGCCGCCTCGCATTGGCATCGTGATGCTGTTCGAGCCGCCTGCGTCGGCCGTCGCTATTCTGGCGGGCGTTGGAGATGAACTTGCGAAGGTCGGTATCGACTTTGGCTACGGCCCACTGCCGGAAGGCTACAACCGCGCGAACTGAGCTTGCAGCGACCAGGTGCGTCGGGCATTTCTCGATCCCATGACCGAGACACCAGAACCCTTCTTCCATCGCGAGGGCGACACCTACACGCCAACGCTCAGAGCCAATGGCTGGTGGCGGCCAACAGGCAATCTTCATGCGCGTGTGATGATCGGCCTGTTCGCGCACGTCATCGAGCAGCAGTACGGCGAACCGGACCTCCAGCCAGCGAGGCTAACTGCGGACCTCTATCGCTTGCCGAATCTCGCCCCGATAAACGTTACCACGCGCATCATCAGGCAGGGCGGACGGATCAAGGTGATAGAGGCGGAGTTGTTCAGTGGCGGCGTATCCTCAGCGCTCGCGTCCTGTCAGCTTCTCCGTCGTTCGCAGCAGCCTGAAGCTTCTGTCTGGTCGCAGCCCGGCTGGGACGCTGCGCCGCCGGATCAGGTGCCGCCTCCGTCAAAGCCGTTCACCGACAAGTGGGAGATGCGCCCCATCCTGCCGCCCGGTGTCAGTGTTGCGAACGACCTTCGCGCCCCAGGGCCGCGCCGCACATGGCTGCGCGAAGTGCGCCCGCTGGTGAGCGGTGAGGCCTACACGCCTTTCAGCCGCGTCGCGACCGGCGTCGACTATACGAGCCCAATCGCCAACGGCTCGGAAACCGGCCTCGACTTCATCAATTCCGATGTGACGTTCTACCTCCACCGCCAACCCGTCGGCGAATGGATTGGCTACGAAGTCGCCGACCACCAGAGCGCCGCAGGCATCGCGCTCGGCCATTGCAGGCTGCACGATGTTCAGGGACCGATCGGTTTCTCGTCCTGCGCGGCGCTGGCGCAGAACCGGCGATAGCCAAGCCCGTCCGCCAGATTCTTCTGCCCCGCATGGTGAACATCGCTCATGCGACGGAGGGGCGGAGGCATCAATGCGGCCGGCTTGAGCGCCAGGCCCACTCATTGACGCCTGGCGGCAGGCTGGCTGTGATGCAGAGGCCCAAGCATATCGCCACCCGCAAAACTTGACGGTTTGCTCCACGCCAGACTATCTAGGCCCCATGTCGCACCGCACCACCATCTCAGCGTATTACTACCGCACGCTGAATTAAGCGGTCGGTGCGAACATGCATGCCGCCCATACCGGCGGCATACTGAGATGGCCTCCGGTCTGACAGACCCTTAGGAGCCTTCTCGTGACCCTCGACGCATCAGCCCAATCGTCCGCCTTCCTTCAGGAAATGATCGGGCGCGGCCATGTCTACCAGATAACCGACGAGAAGGGTCTCGATGCTTACGCTGCCTCGGGCGTGCCCTGCGGCTATATCGGCTTCGACGCCACGGCGAAGTCGCTTCATGTCGGCAGCCTTGTCCAGATCATGAACCTGCGTCGCCTCCAGCAGGCCGGCGGCAAACCTGTCGTTCTGATGGGCGGAGGGACGACCAAGATCGGAGATCCCACCGACAAGGAGAAGTCGCGTCCGATCCTGACGACCGAAGAGATCGCCTCCAACATGGACGGCATCAGGAAGAACTTCGAACCGTTCCTGAAGTTTGGCAATGGCCCCACCGACGCCATCATGGTCGACAACGCCGACTGGCTCGACCAGATCAAGTGGATCGAATTCCTCCGCGACTACGGCAAGCACTTCACGATCAACAAGATGATCGCTCAGGAAACCGTGCGCCGCCGCCTCGACAACGAGGAGCCATACACCTTCCTTGAGTTCAACTACATGCTGCTGCAGGCCTACGATTTCATGGAGCTGGCCCGCCGTTTAGACTGCCGCATCCAGATGGGCGGATCGGACCAGTGGGGCAACATCGTCAACGGCATCGACCTCACACGGCGCATCATCGACAAGCAGGTCTTCGGCGTCACCACGCCGCTGATCACCACCGCAAGCGGCGGCAAGATGGGCAAAACGGCCGAAGGCGCAGTCTGGCTGAACCCCAACATGCGCAGCCCGTATGACTACTGGCAATTCTGGCGCAACACGGAAGATGCAGACGTCGCGCGCTTCATGCGGCTGTTCACGGATCTTCCCGAGTCGGAAATCAGCGAGTACGCCAAGGCGCAGGGCGCACAGATCAACGACGCCAAGAAGCGCCTTGCAGATGTCGCGACCGCTATGTTGCACGGCGAGCAGGAAGCCGCGAAGTCCGCCGCCGCCGCCGAAGCCGTCTTCAAGGGCGGAGGCAACGCCGAAGGCATGCCCACGTTCGAGGTCGAGCGCAGCAAGCTGGCCGCCGGCTATCCGATCACCGATGCGCTGATCGCTGCCGGCCTTGTCGACTCGAAGGGGGACGCCAAACGCCAGATCGCAGGCAATGCCGTGAAGCTGAACGGCGATCCGGTAACGGACGACAAATACGCCGTAAAGGAGGCCGCGCTCGACGCAGACGGTACGGCGCGCCTCTCCGTCGGCAAGAAGCGACATGCGCGCCTGAAAGCCCTCTGACGCAGCTGCGAAACGATCTCGCCGGCATTCAGCGAGGTTTCCGACACCACGTTGGCGTCTTTCCGCCTTTCGTTGCCTCACGAAACCGGTCTAGTCTCCCCGCTAGAAATGTCGGGGAGACAACGCCATGAGCATCCGCACCATTCTGGCCGCCTCATGCACGGTCGTTGCGCTGCAATCCGCCCTGCCCGCCTTCGCTCAGGACAGGGCGCTCGCAATCACGATCTACGCGGATGATCTCGCCCTCGTGCAGGACAAGCGCCCGGTCGAGGTGACAGGCGGCCGCCAGCGCATCGAATTCGCGGGCGTCTCCGCCCAGATCCGGCCCGAGACGGTCTCACTCTCCGCCAACGGCGTGACCATCGTCGAGCAGAATTTCGACTTCGATCTGCTGACTCCCGCAAAGCTGATGGAAAAAGCCGTCGGCAGCGTCGTCACCATCGTCCGCGTCAATCCCGCCACTGGCCAGGAAATCCGCGAACAGGCCGAAGTTCTCGCCACCAACAATGGCGTTGTGTTGAAGATCGGCGAGCGCATCGAGGTGTTGCGCGATGATGGCCTGCCCGTCCGCGTGATTTTCGACAAGGTGCCAGAAAACTTGCGCTCAAAGCCCACCCTGTCAGTGACCGTTGACGGCGATCGCCGGGGCACGCGCCCGGCAACGCTCAGCTATCTCACATCCGGCCTCGGCTGGCGCGCCGACTATGTCGCGCTCTTTGACGACGCCAGCTCCAAGATCGACGTGCAGGGCTGGGTAACGCTAACCAACTCCAGCGGCACCACGTACGACAATGCCGACACCACGCTCGTCGCAGGCTCCCCGCTCCGCGCAGGCGGTGGCTACAATGACCAGCGGTACGGACGGCCACAGCGCCCGCAGCTTGTCACAGCCGGCACGGAAACAGGTGACCGCGAGCGTCTTGGTGACTTCTACCTCTATCCGCTCGCCGAGCGCACCACGATCGCCAACATGCAGACCAAGCAGGTCAGTTTCCTTGACGTGCACGGCGTGCCAGCCAAGCATGGCTATGAATTTCGCAACTACTGGATGGGCACTCAGGAAGAACCGCAGAGCGCCAGGACAGTCTACCGCTTCGCAACCGGCTCGGCCGACGGCCTTGGCGACCAACTCCCTGCAGGCGTTCTACGCTTCTACATGCGCGACAAGCAGGGCGACCCGCAATTCATTGGCGAGAGCACGATCGACCACACGCCGATGGGTTCAACCCTCTCCGTCTCCACCGGCGACGCGTTCGACGTAAAGGTGAAACCCGTCGTCGAGAAACGCGAACGACTTTCGTCACGCCGCTGGCGGACGACGATGAATTACACCCTCTCCAACGCCAGCCCGCGCGCCGTCACGGTTGCGCTGCAGCAGGATGGGTTATGGGGCGACACCCGCATCCAGAGCGAAACGATGCGTTCGACGCGGCCCAACGCGGACATGGCCGAATGGCAGGTCAACGTGCCGGCCAACGGCACAGCTGAGCTGACTGTCGTCTTCGACTCCAGCTATTGAGGCGCACGCCCATGCGCATCGCGCATCCCAGGCGGATCTTGCTTGCGGCGATTGCCGTGCTGTCGGCGCCAATCGCCGCGCATGCACAGGACCTCACTGCTTCGGCGCCTGTTGACGTCTCCGTCACAGTCTACCGCGACCCGTTCCGTGGCGAAGGCGGCTTCGACCTCGACAACCTCAACGGCTTCGCCCTCATCACGGAAACCCGTCGCGTCGTGCTCACGCCCGGTCAGCATCGCCTGCGCTTCGAAGGGGTGGCCGATGGCATCGAGCCGGCATCCGCCATCGTCACCGGCCTTCCCTCTGGCGTCATCGAAAAGAACCGCGACGCCGCCCTGCTCAGCCCCGCTGCTCTGGTCGATGCAGCTGAGGCCCAGCAGGGCCGCGTACTGCTGAGCCGCACTGCGCCCAACGGGATCACGACACGCCACGAAGGCGTGATCCGCTCCGGCGCCGAAGGCGGCGTCGTGTTCGAAACACCTGATGGCGTCGAGGCCTTACGCTGTTCCGGCCTGGCAGAGACCGTCACCTTCGAGTCGACCCGCACCGGCCTGTCGGCCCAGCCAACCCTTTCTGTTCTCACACGCGTAAACCAGCGCATCGAAGCGACGGTGCAGCTGTCTTATCTCGCGCGCGGGTTCGACTGGGCGGCCGACTACGTCGTCAGCCTGTCGCCCGATGGCCGCAAACTCGATGTCGGAGGCTGGATCACGCTTGCCAACGGCAACGGCACGGGCTTTCCCAACGCCCGCGTCCAGATCGTCGCCGGGCGCCTCAATCGCGACAGCGGCGAGATCGAACCGATCGACTTCGGCCGCCCCATCCTCGCCCGCTGCTGGCCCCGTGGATCGACCAGCGACTCGCCGGATCCCGTCTACATCGAACGCGCCTATCCGCTCGGCTTCGAACCCGGTCGCTATTCCAGTCGGGCTTACATGGCGATGCCAGCGCCGCCGGCAGCTATGGCGATGGCGGAATCGAAGATGGATGACGTTGTCGTTACCGGCGCACGGCGCGCAGAACGGGAAGATCTCGGCGACCTCAAGCTCTACCGCGTGCCCGACCGGTCTACGGTCGCGAGCCGACAAGCCAAGCAGGTCCGCCTGCTCGACAGTCTCGCAGTCCCGATTTCGCGCGTTTACGACTCCGACCTCTACCCAAACAACACGATTGAGTTCCAGCCAATGGAGGTCATCCTCCGCACGCAGAACGACACGGCCAGCAATCTTGGCATTCCGCTGCCCTCCGGTCGTGTCTCCGTGTTCGAGACGGCTGGCAGCGGGACGGCGTCACGTCGCCTGCTCGCCGGCGAAACCAACCTGCGCGATCTCGCAGTGAACGAGGAGACCGAGTTCCTCCTGTCCGGCGGCGCTGCCGTCCAGATCCGCCAGACCACCGAGAGCCGCCAGCGCCCCGATGCGCCGCCGCCCGGCGTCAAAGGCCAGACCATCCGCACCGGCGCACGTTTCAACATGATCGACCTTGTCGAGATCACCAACGCCCACCCTTTCCCCATTCAGGCTGAGGTGAGCGTCTACCTTGCCGACAACGAGGAGCTCGTCCGCGCCGATCGCGATCCAGAGCGGAAGAACGGCCGGCCAATCTTCCGCGTCACGGTACCTGCAAATGAGAGCCTCGAGTTCCGCTACCAGACTGCGGAGTACAATTAGGGTTCACCGGCTGGCGCAGTGACGCTCGGCGCCGCACACACGGAGAAGTCGCGATGTCATTCGGTTACGGCGATGTGTTTGACGCAGTCGCAGACGCCGTCCAGCCGGATGACCCCGCCATTTTCTGTGACGGCGACCGATACACCTGGGGCGAGTTTACCGCCGCCAGCAACGCACTCGCCCGATCCTTCATCGCCGCCGGCTTGAAACCCGGCGCGAAGGTCGCGCAATACATGCGCAACAGCGCGAGTTATCCGCTCGTCTTCGTCGCCGCGATGAAGGCCCGTCTCGCGCCCGTGAATGTAAACTATCGGTACGGCCCCGACGAACTCGCCTACCTGATCGACAACAGCGACGCTGAGATTGTCGTCTTCGACGCCGACTACGCGGACAACGCCCGCGCCCTCAAGCCGCGAATGCCCGGCGTCAAGCTGTGGGTCAGCGCTGGCGCGCGCACCGACGGATTCGATTTTCTCGACGACCTCGCCACCGGCGATGGCTCCAGGCTCGACATCCGCCGTTCGCCCGATGACATGTTCCTGCTCTACACTGGCGGCACCACCGGCATGCCAAAAGGCGTGATGTGGCCGGGCAATGTCTGGTGGGATGTCCTGAGCCCTGGCCGCGCAGCGCAACTCGGGCTCGAACCGCCAGCCACGCTCGAAGCCCTGCAGGCTCAGATCTGCCGCAACGAAGGTCGCATGCCTGTCTACGTCGCCCCGCCCTTGATGCATGGCACGGGCATGTTCACCGGCTTCGGCGCGCTCTCCAAGGGCGCCCCCATCGTCATCACGCGGTCGGCGCGTTTCGATGCACCCTCAGCGCTTGACGCAATGACAAACCACCAGACCGGCGGAATGGCCATCGTGGGCGACGCCTTCGCCAAGCCCCTGCTCGACGCGCTGCGCGCCGAACCGGGCCGCTACAATGTCCGCGGCATGCGCACCATCACATCCAGCGGCATGATGTGGAGCCCAGAGACGAAGCAGGGCCTGTTCGAGTTCATGCCGGACGTCATCCTGTACGACAGCTTCGGCGCCTCGGAAGCGACCGGGCTGGGCGCATCGATCACCACGCGTGACATGAAGGTGGATGAGGCTCGCTTCGACGCGCCGAACACGATCGTCGTGCGGCCGGGGGACTTCACGCCAATCCCGCCCGGCTCGGATGAAGTCGGCCTCGTCGCCAAATGGGGCAATCTTCCACTCGGCTATTACAAGGATCCCGAAAAGACTGCCCGCACCTATGTCGAAATCAACAGCGTCCGTCATCTGCTATCCGGCGATCACGCCATGGTCGAGGCGGACGGACGCATCAAGCTGCTCGGCCGCGGCAGCCACTGCATCAACTCCGGCGGCGAGAAGATCTATCCAGAGGAAGTCGAGGAGAGCCTGAAGTCCCATCCCGACGTGGTCGATGCGCTTGTCTTCGGCATGCCGGACGAACGCTTCGGACAGTCGGTCGCGGCCGTCGTATCACTTGAGCCCGGCATGCAGACATCGCGTGAGGATTTGATCGGCCACGTCCGCAACCGGTTGAGCCACTACAAGGCGCCGCGCAAGCTGCACATCGTTGCCACCGTCCCCCGCGCACCAAACGGTAAGCCGGACTATCCCTTGGCCAGGGAGTTGTTCGCGGCCGCCTTTGCCTGAGGACTACGCGCGCTCCAAACCATCCGCGTCGCCGCCATCAACGTGACGACGCCCAGCCCCTGATGCATGAGTGAAAGGTCCAAGGGCGCAGCGTTGATCAGCGTCACGATGCCCAGCACCGCCTGCATCGCGGCCAACCCGCCGAACAACGGAAACAGCGACCAGTGCTGCGCCCGGAAACGCCAGGCGCACCACAGCGCAATTCCAAGTAGCGCATACGCCGTCAGGCGATGGAAGAACTGCGCCGTCGCCGGATTCTCGAACAGGTTCCGCCAGACTGGATCAAGCGCCCACATCGTCTCTGGCACAACCTCGCCGGCCATCAGCGGCCAATCGGTAAAGCCCCGTCCCGCATCCAGCCCGGCCACCAGCGCCCCCAGCGCCATCTGCATAACTGTCACCGCAAGGATCGCAACGGCCCAGCCCTTGGCGTTGACGGGTGTTTCGCGCCGCGCCGCCCCTAGCTCCAGCCACAGCCAGAAGCAGTAAGCGATGATCAGTAGCGCCAAGGAGAAGTGCGTCATCAGACGGTAGGGCGCGACAGAGGTCAGCTCGGTGTTTACGCCCGACGCCACCATCCACCATCCGATCAGCCCCTGCAGGCCGCCCAGAACGAAAAGAACGACCAGGTGCGGCATCAACTTCCGCGAGACACGTCCGGTCAGCCAGAAGAATAGGAACGGCACGGCGAACGCGACGCCGATGACGCGGCCCAGCTGCCGGTGTCCCCACTCCCACCAGTAGATGGCCTTGAAACCCTCAAGCCCCATGTCCGGATTCACGACGTGGAATTGCGCCGTCATCGTCTGATACTTGGCAAAGGCTTCCTGCCAGTCGGCGTCCGACAGCGGCGGGATCGCGCCCAGCAGCGGCTGCCATTCCGTAATCGACAGCCCTGAATCCGTCAGCCGGGTCGCCCCGCCAACGAGGATCATCAGGTAAACCATGCCGGCAATCAGAAGCAGCCAGGCGCGTACCAGCCCGACGCCCTTCGCCAGTGCCCTAGGACTCACACCTGCGGATAACGCGACAGCCTCGCTCATTGCGCGCTTATCCTACCTGTGACAACGGAAGGCCAGCGGAGAGAAAGCCGCAGGAGGCGCCACATGCGCAAGCTGGTCGGGTCACTGGTGATCGTCGCCTGGATGGTGGCCTA
>Ga0315902_10005131_pt1 | contig 18566 bp, 11 predicted proteins | sample LakEriMetagenome_9_FD_203523 | JGI IMG/M metagenome (GOLD analysis project Ga0315902, IMG submission 203523) | Freshwater fungal communities from buoy surface, Lake Erie, Ohio, United States - Buoy 12 MA117 | ecosystem: Environmental > Aquatic > Freshwater > Lake > Lake biofilm | place: USA... | reverse complement strand
TCACCAACCTGCACGTCAAAAGGTGGAAGCGGGCACACCACGAAATCGGCCTCGGCCATCTCTATCAGGGCAGATACAAGTCGTTTCCCATCCAGACAACGGACTACTTTCACACGGTCGTCCGCTACGTGGAGCGAAACCCGTTGCGAGCCAAACTTGTATGCCGGGCGGAGCAATGGCCCTGGTCGAGCCTGGGTCAGGATTCAGTCTCGAGCCCAATACCGCTGTCGAGATGGCCCGTGCAAGTCCCCACCCACGACCAGCGGGATCAGTGGATCGAATGGGTGAACCGGCCGCAAACCGAAGGTGAGCTCGCCAGCGTGCGGGCAAGCGCGAACCGTGGGCGACCGTTTGGTGATGATGCGTGGGCGAAACAGGTGGCCGAAACACTCCAACTCGGGGCGACGCTGAGACCACGAGGTCGGCCCAGGACGGGCGGCGACTCAGATCACCGCTCGTGAACTGCCGCAAACCGCCCAGTTTTGGTGGCTGTCACCTTTTCCACCTTTCCCTTCATGGTGCATCGCCCTCGGTGCCTGGCGACGGCGTGGTAGGCACATCGGGGGCATGAAACGGAAGCCACTGCTGGCGGTCGTCCGCCGCCGCTGCTTTTCGCTTCCTGATCTCCGTGCCGCCCGAGCCGAGCGTACGCCGCACCGGATCCTGCTGCATCGCCCCTCGCCGGTCGCGGCGGCTGCCGTGCCGCTCGGCCACGCCCCGGGCCTCGCTGCGTGCCGCGTGGTCATTCCGCACGACCGCCAGCCGGCGCTTCGCCTCACGCACCGCCAGGGCGTGATCGACGATCGGCGGCGGATAGTCGCTGCCGATCACGCAGCCGGACGCTCGTTGCACGTCCACCGGCATCGTCCAGGGCATGTGCACGTAGGCCGGGGGCACGCCGGCGAGTTCCGGCACCCAGCGGCGGATGAACACGCCGCGGGGATCCTGTTCGACCGCCTGCTTCGTGGGGTTGTAGATGCGGAGCGTGTTGATACCGGTCGTGCCGCTCTGCATCTGGAGCTGCGACCAGTGGATGCCCGGCTCGAAGTCGAGAAACTGGCGGGCGAGGAACAGTCCCGTCGGCCGCCAGTGGAGCCAGAGCGAATAACTGGCGAACGACACGACGAGCGCCCGCATCCGAAACGTGAGCCAGCCGGTGGCGACGAGGCTTCGCATGCAGGCATCGACGAGCGGATAGCCCGTGCGGCCCACCTGCCAGGCAGCGAGCCGCTCGGGGCAGACCTCGGCTTCGCGGAGCCCGTCGGCTGCCCGCAGCATGTTGTGAAGCTCGATCGCCGGCTCGTCCTCCAGTTTCTGCATGAAGTGGCAGTGCCAGTGGAGGCGGGATTGCACCGCCTTCAGGCTCCGCTGCCAGGCCTTGAGGTCGGCACGTTCACGCGGGCTCGTGGCGGTGAGCAGGCTCGCCTGCACCTCCCGCCGACGGGCCTCGCTCGCCTGCCAGACCGTGCGCATCGAGACCGCGCCGAAGGCCAGGTAGGGGCTCAGCCGCGAGCAGCTCGTCGCCGCCGAAAGCGGGCTGGAGATGCCGCCGGAGTAGTGCCGCCCGCGGCGGGAAACAAAATCGTCGAGGACCTCGCCGGCCGCCCGCTCGCCACCCCGCTGGCGGTCTTTCGTGTCGGCCGGCAGCCCAAGGCCGCGGCAGTCGAGCAGGCCGACCGTGGCCAGCCGTGCGATGCTCGGGAGGCCACCGCGGCCGGCGCTCCGCGGCACGACGGCGCGGCTCGCTTCCATCCGCGCTTCCCAGAGTCGGTTCCAGCCGTTCCGCGAGCGGAGCCGGCGTACGACGCCTGTCTGCGGCAGCTCGAGAAACTCGACGCCCGCCTCGCGGGCCCAGCGTCGCACCCGGCGATCGCGGGCGTAGGTCACACCCGTACCGGTTTCCTCGTGCGCCACGAGCAGTTGAAAGCCCGTCTCGCGGCGGAGCTGTTCGAACATCGCCACTGCCTCGCCCCGACGGGTGACGAGCCGGATGCCGAGTGACCGGAGAGCGGCCTCGAGGTCGATGAGGCATTCGCGTTCGAACGCTGCGTGGCTCGCATCCCGCTCGGGCTGCGCGAGCACCTCGGGCTCGTAGAGAAACACCGCGAACACCGCTCCGCCACGCGCTCGGGCGACGCCCTCGGCCAGCGCCGGGTGGTCCGCCACGCGCAGGTCGCGCTTCAGCCAGACGCAGATCGGAGGGATGGATTCGGGCGTCATGATCCCGTGTTGCCGCGACCGGAGGACTGACGGAATCCTAGACAGAGCGTTCCCGGCAGCAATGAGACTCATCGGGGCATGGCTCATGCGAGCGCAGCTTCCCAAGGCAGGAACTCAGCGTGAGTGCCGATCAAGGCAGGCACAGGTTGCCAACCTGTGCTGCGGATTTGGAGCGCAGCGAGGGGCTGCCCGTGCCCTGTCGCCGGCGTTGCTGGCCGAGCGAAGCCAGGATGGCGAAGCGAGGGCAGCATCGAGTGATGCGGATGCCACGATGGCATCCGCGAACGTCCGGCGAGGGGGTATGGGCAACCCCGAGCCTCGGTTAGACGCCGCGGTCCCCATCGCTTACGCGATTGGGCTTCCTGATGACGGCATCCAGCACGAGTGCACGGGCAGACCCGAGCTTCGGGTGCATGCCGCGGTCCCCATCGCTTACGCGATTGGGCTTCCTGATGACGGCGTCCAGCAAAAGGGCGACCGGGAGCCGCGCGCCGAGCCACGTCACGCGCGGCGGAACCCGCCGTTGACGGGGAGCACCTGTCCCGTGACGAATGCCGCACCGGGCGAGACCAGAAAATGCACCGCATGGGCCACGTCCTCCGGCATGCCCCAACGGCCGAGCATGCTCTCCCGAGCGGCCCGCCGCTGCCACCGCTCGCTGGCCTTCTCGCCCCAGGCCGTCTTGATCCAGCCGGGGGCGACGCAGTTGACCCGAACCTTCGGGCCGAGCGATCGGGCGGCGCTTCGCGTGAATGCCATCACGGCCCCCTTCGCGGCCGCGAAGAGCTCGCCGCTGTCGCCCTCCATGCCCACGGCCGCCTGGTCCCAGCCGATCGTCACGATGGTGCCGCCGTCACGGTCGGCCATCCAGCGGCCGAGCGAACGGGTCAGGGCCATCGTCGCCCGCACGTCGATTGCCACGAGGGCGTCGAGCTTTCGCTGAAAGTCCCACGTCGCCGCCTCGCCGGTGAGCACGTCGGCGCCGGCCACGAGCACAACGATGTCGAGGGCCGGCAGCGCGGCCGTGACCTCCGCCGACAGGCGTTCCGCGCCGCCATCGGACGCAAGGTCGGCAAGAAACGTCCCGGCATGCCGCGCAGGGCCGAGGGCCAAGGCCACGTCAGCAGCGCCGGCGGCCGACCGCCCATGCACGGCCACGCAGGCTCCGGCGGCTGCGAGTTCGAGGGCCACCGCACGGCCGATGCCGCGGGTCGCTCCCGTCACCAGGGCCGTGCGGCCCGCGAGATCGGCGTCCACGACCACGTCACTCACGGAGCCGGTCCTCGGGCGGCCAGTGGCAGCCGATAGCAGGCGGCCTCCTCGGCATTGCGAACGAGCAGGCGGTTTCCGGTGAGACAGAGGTTGTTCCACGTCTGGCCGTCAATCGCCGCAAACCGCCCCATGACGCGGTGCTTCTCCGGTGAACAGGCCACGACCACCACCTCGCCCGACTCCGCCTGCACGAGCAGCAGGCCGCCCACGCGAAGCACCTGCCCCTGGCCGTACCGCCCTCCCTTCCACCGCCGCGTGCCATCGGCGAGGGAGACGCACTCCAGGATTCCGTCGGAGAGCCCGTAGGCATGGCCGTCGAGGATTGCCACGTTCGTGAACTTGGTCTTGAGCTGGCCAGGCTGCCGCCACACCGCTTCGAACGTCGGCGGATCACCCGGCTTCAGTTCAAACGCGGCCGCCCCCGCCCCGTAGCCCTTGCATAGGAGAATCCTGCCGCCGTCGAGCACGTGGGCCTGCGAGCAGGTGGCGTCGGAGTTGGAGTGGCCCGGCCAGTCGAACCGCCAGAACTCCGTGCCGTCGGCGGGGTCGTGCCCGGCCACGCTCGACTCGTTGACGGTGAGCACGAGCTCGCGGCCACCGATCGAGACCGCCGCGGGCGACACATAACTGATCTGCTCCGCTCCGCCCATCCAGCGTCGTTCGCCCGTCGCGCGGTCGTAGGCCACGAGCGACACGGCGGAGCCATCCTGCCGCGGGCCGCCCCCCGGCACGATCACGAGCGACTCGGTGACCAGCGGCGACCCCGCCCGCCCCCAGGTGACGAGCACATGGTGGGCGGCCGCGTCGATCCCGAGATCCTCGAGCACGTTCTTCTTCCAGAGTACGCGGCCGCTCGCGCCGTCGACGGCATGGAGCCAACCGGTGGCACCCGTGGCGTAGACAACGCCGCCTGCGATCGTGGGCGTCGACCGTGGCCCCACGCCCCCGAGCACCGTCTCGTGCCGTCCCGGCACCGACACCGTCCACTCCACGTCACCCGTCGCGACCGATTGGCAGGAGATGATCTCGTCGTCGCCCCGCTGCTCGAGCGTGACGGCGTGATCGCCACAGGTGGCGAAGCCGCTCCAGCCGGCGCCGATCGGCCGCCGCCAGAGTTTTTCAGGGGGACGCGAGTCCCAGGCCGGGTCGAGGATCGGTCCCTCGAGCGACCCGGAGCCGTCTGGCCCCAGAAATCGTGAGAAGTCGCCGGGGGTGTCGGCCCACGCCACTGCGGCCGCGGCCTCGACCGCCGGCTCCACCGCTTGCGGTAGCAGTCGGTCGCGTGGCTTCGCCCAACGAAACGCGAGTTGCGGGATCAGGTCGCCCGACACCCGCTCGATGCGAAACACGGCGCATGCCAGCCCCACCGCGGCGAGCAGTCCGATGGCCACCGACCGCTTGAGACCAGCCGGATGGCCGCTCTGAAAGAGGAACCAGCCAAGCAGGGCCATCAGGGCCGAAAAGGCGAGGATCAGCGTGATGATGTTGCGTACTGCGGCATCGACGATGCCCCCCACGAGCGGCTCCAGGAGACCGATGCGGACCATCGCGGTGGCGGCCGCCAGCGACGCGAGCGTGACGAACACCCGCGCCGGTGGTACGAGCGGCCGCGGGGCGGCGGGTTTCGCGGACGATTTCGAGGCAGGTCGACGAGCGGGCATGACACACTTTTACTGGAAGAACCGCGGAAACGCGACTACACTCCTCGCGACCACGCCCCCGCAGACGCACGGCCAAGGATCCTGAATGCTCACGACCAACGCCCCCGACCCGGCCCGGTCGTCCAAGCCCGGTTCCGCACCCGCCTCCGGCCCCGGCCCATCCACCGCCGCCGTGCATGCCGGCGAGGCCCGCCAGAAGCCCGGCTTCTCGATCACCGATCCGATCTTCGCGTCGAGCACGTACACCTTCCCCGACACGAAGTCGATCATCGACTTCATCGAGGAGAAGCATCCCCGCGAGGAATATGGCCGCTACGGGAACCCCGGCGAGCGGGTCGTGGAAGACAAACTGGCGGCCCTCGAAGGGGGCGAGCAGGCGGTGCTCTTCGCCAGCGGCATGGCGGCGCTTGTGGGGCTGCTCATGGCCCACTGCAGCGCCGGCGACGAGATCGTGTTCTTCGACGAGTGCTACCACCGCAGCCGCGAGTTCTGCCGCAAGCACCTCACGCGATTCGGCGTCGGCTTCCGCGAGGTGAAGACCTGCGACTACGCCGCCATGGAGGCGGCGATCACGCCTCAGACGAAGTTTCTCGTCAGCGAGTCGCCCACCAATCCACATCTCAGTGTGGTTGACGTCGAGCGGTTCGCCGATCTCGGCCGGCGCAAGGGCGTGCTCACGCTGATCGACGCCACGCTCTGCACGCCCTACAACCTCAAGCCGCTCGCAGCCGGGGTCGACTTCGTCCTCCACTCGGCCACGAAGTATCTCGGCGGCCACAACGACCTGCTCGCGGGCACCGTGATCGGCCGGACGGAGCTGATGGAGCCGGTGCGGAACCTCCGCGGGATCATGGGGGGCGTCAACTCGCCCCACAACGCCTACCTGCTGGAGCGTGGGCTCAAGACGCTGGCCCTGCGGATGGAACGGCACAACGCCAACGGTCTGGCGGTGGCCCGATTTCTGGAGGGCCACAAGCGGGTCGAGCGGGTGCTCTATCCGGGCCTCGAAAGCCATCCGTTTCACGATGTCGCCACTCGCACGATGCGGGGCTGCGGCGGGCTCGTCACGTTCTTCATCAAGGACGCCGACTGGCGGCGGACGGCCGACGTGATCGACGCCGTGAAGATTCCGCGGATCGGCCCGAGCCTCGGCGGCGTCGAGTCGCTCATCGAGCAGCCGTTGGTGATGAGCTACTGGAACTACACGCCGCAGGAGCGGCAGGCCTTCCGCATTCCCGACACCATGATTCGCATGGCCTGCGGCATCGAAGACGCCGATGACCTGATCGCCGACCTCGCCCAGGCCCTCGATCGCACATAGCCGCCCGCCCGGCGGCGGGAGGCTCCTCATGCAGTTCCGCACCCGCGCCATCCACGTCGGCCAGGAGCACGACCCCGTGACCGGCGCCGTCGTGCCGCCGATCCACCTGGCGAGCACGTTCGTCCAGCCCGACGCCTCGATGACGTCGGCCTACGACTACGCACGGACCGGCAGCCCCACGCGGCACGCCTTCGAGAAGACGCTCGCCGACCTCGACGGGGGCGTGCGGGCCCTGGCCTTCGCGTCGGGAATGGCGGCCACGCACGGCGCCACGCTCCTGCTTGCGCCCGGCGACGAGATCGTCACCGGCACCGACATCTACGGCGGCACGTGGCGACTCTTCAACCGCGTGCTCGCCGAACGGGGCATCGCGGTGAAGGCGGTGAACACGGCCGACACCACGGCCGTGGCCCGGGCCGTCGGCCCGAAGACGAAACTCGTGTGGGTGGAGTCGCCCGGCAACCCGCTGCTCACGATCACCGATATCGCGGCCTGCGCCGAGATCGCCCATGCCGCCGGGGCTCTGCTCGCGTGCGACGCCACGCTCACCACGCCGGCGCTCTCGCGGCCACTGGAACTCGGGGCCGACATCGTGATGCATTCGGCCACCAAGTCGATCGGCGGCCACAGCGACCTGCTCGGCGGGGCGCTCGTGGTCCGCGACGCCGAACTCGGCACGCGGCTCCACTGGCTGCAAAATGCGACGGGCGCTGTGATGGGGCCGCTCGAGGCGTTTCTCTGCTCCCGAGGCCTCAAGACGCTCGAACTTCGCGTGCTCGCCCAGTCGGCCACGGCCCTGCGACTGGCCGAGTGGCTCGTCGAGCATCCTGCCGTGACGAAGGTGCACTACCCGGGCCTCGCCGGCCATCCGGGCCACGCGTTGGCCATGCGGCAGATGGCGGCGGGGGGCACGATCGTCAGTTTCGAGGTCGACGGCGGCGTGGACGATGCCCGCCGGGTGGTCGAGTCGACGAAACTCTTCCAACTCGCGGTGAGCCTTGGGGCGGTCGAGTCGCTGATCGAGATCCCGGCCGTGATGTCGCACGGCTCGTATGCCCCCGAAGCCCGCCGGGCCGTGGGAATCGCCGACGGGCTCATTCGGCTTTCCGTCGGCCTTGAGGCCTTCGAGGACCTCCGAAACGACCTGGCTTCCGCATTACCCCGAGCCAAACACGCGTAGCTCGGGTGCGTTCGAGCCCCCACCGCTTCCGCGATCCGGCTTCGCGACACAGGCGCACGGCCATCGAGGAGCCGGCAATCTGGGCAATCCCTGCCGGTGGCGTGGACTTTTCCGAAAGTTCGGGTCCTGCCGGTGCCGATACCGATTCCGATCGAGCAGACTCTGCCGGCCCAACCGGCGGATCCAGGAATCGGAGGTTCGGCATGAACACGACTCGCATTCGCATCCCGCTCCCGCTCGCAGTCGCCCTGATGGGTGTCGCTGCCACAGCATGCCCGGCGGCCGAGTCGCAACTGAAGTGGACGCCACACCGCGACACGGCGGCGCCCCAGACCGCTCCTGCGGAGCTGCCCACGGCGACCGTTCCTGAGGCCGTGGCCGCGCCCGCTGCCGGTGCTCCCGCAGCGGTCGTCCTGCCGAACGAAGTGCCGCGATTGCCGGTCGCTCCGCGTCCCGAAACCGCCCGCGACCTGCCCCAGCGGCCGCGCCCAGCCACCGCGTCGCGTGACCGCATCAACCCGAGCCTGCTCGCGGCTCCGCTTCAAAAGGTATTCAATACCGACGACGACACGAAGGTCTTCGGCGTGTCGATGCGGACGCCCCAGGGCGACGGCAGCCGGCGGATACTCGCTCCCGAGGGACTCCAGGCGGTGTCCATGGAGCAGCGTGCCGAGTCGATCGAACTCACCGCGGCCCGCGATGACAGGCTCGGCGGCGGACTCGCTCCGCGATACACCACAACGCCCGGCGCTCGCCCCCGCATCGACCGGATCGCAATGAACGCCGACGGGCTGCCGTCGGTGATGTCGCAGGCTCAGCGAGCCCCGATCGGTGGGCTTGACGACGCCCAGGTGCCGGGCCGCGCACCGTCGTCCCAGGCTCCCGCAGTGTCGGCTCCGACGATGTCGGCCCCCAGAACCGGCGAATCACTTCCCTCCCCAGGCACGACCGCTCCCTCGGTCACCGAGGAGATGCCGATGAGCATCGATTCGTTCGAGCCGGGCATGGGACCGGGCATGGGAATGGATGGGGGTGATCCGTCCATCGACCCATCGATGATGATGCCCGACGGCATGCCGATGGGCGACGACGGCTCGATGATGAGCGGCGGTGGCATGCTCATGGGCGAATACCCGACCCAGCTCCACGTCGAGTCGTTCTACGACGACCCCTACGCCTGCGAGGACGAGGATCCCCTCTGCCACCACAGCGGCCGCTTCTGCATGTGGCTGCGGCGGTTCGGCAAGCCCTACTACGGCTGGCGGTGGTACCGCGACTTCACGGCGAGCGCCGGCGTCACGGCCTTCACGAACGACACCAACCTCGGCCTCCACGGCAACTACGGCACCAACGAGTATCTCAACTGGGCGATGCCGTTCTGGAACGCCTTCGGCATCGGCTGGCAGGTCGGCTGGCGGGGCACGCAGACCAACTTCCAGCCGTCGACGATCACCGTCGACGATCAGACCTTCCGCAAGAACGCCCGCGACCAGAACTTCGTCACCACGGGCTTCTTCACGCGGGCCTTCGAAGGCCGCGGTCTCCAGGGCGGAGCCGTCTACGACTACCTCAGCGACAGCTGGCTCGACAACGCCGACATCGCCCAGGTCCGTGGCGAGATCAGCTACGTCTGGGGCTACCACGAGATCGGCTTCTGGGGCACCGCCAACGTCTACGACCAGAACGGCTCGCTTGGTCGCCGCAGCCGCATCAAGGGCACGGCCGGCACCGTCGACCTCTACACCGGCTTCTACCGGCTGCAGTTCGGCGACGCCAACGAGTGGAAAATGTGGGGCGGTGCCACCGGTGACGGTGAGGGCATCATCGGCTCGCTGCTGCGGGCCCCGCTGTCACGGCAACTCGCCATGGAAGGCACGTTCACCTACCTGATCCCCGGCCAGACCCGGTCGGTCGATGTCACCGGTTCTGGCATCACCACCAACTTCTCGCCCGCCGCCTGGAACCTCGGCCTCAACCTCGTCTGGTACCCGGCCGGCCGTTCGCGGCGCGGCCTGGCGAGCCCGTACCGTCCGCTCTTCGAGGTGGCCGACAACGGCTCGATGATCCGGGAGTTCGACGTCACGCGGCCGACGCCCTGATCTGACGAGCGGGAGACCGACCGGCCGGACCGTCCAGAAACATGGCGCGATCCGGCCGGTTTGCCTGCGGAACCTGCCGCAAAGCGGGGGATTCGTGTATCCTCCCCGAGGTCAGGGCGTCGCCTGACGGCTGCCTGCCGTCGCCGCCCTGCCGCCCCCCACGCAGGGAGTCCGCATCATGTCGAATCACGATCCCCACGACCCGTGGGCCTCGCTCGCCGAATCGCTCGGCGCGACGCCCGCCGACGACTCTTCCCGCCCCGCTCCTCCCCGGCCGCAGCAGCCTCCGGCGCAGCGTGCGAAGACGCCGCAGCGGCCCAAGTCGCCGCCGCCGCCGCCGCAGACGGGCACCTGGGATGATCTCGCCGCCGAACTCGGCGTGAGCGGCTCGGCCGAACCTCGGCCTGCCCCACGCCCGGCTCCCCGACCCGCACCGCGGCCGGCGGCGGAACCGGCCGCCCGCGACACGGAGCAGGCGGGCGACCGTGAAATCCGCAGTGAGCATCGCCGTCGCACAGATGACGACTCGGGCGCACGGTCCGAGCGGCCGCCGCGACGCCGAGACGAAGATCGGCCGCCGCGCCGCGACGAAGACCGACCACCTCGCCGCGACGAAGACCGGCCGCCGCGCCGCCGCGATGAAGAGCGGGCCGCCCCCGTTGGCGAACCGTCTGGCGACCTCCGCAGCGACTCCGGCGAATCTCGCGAAGGCGAAGGCGGCGGCGAGGCGGACGGCGACCATCGCGGCCGTCGGCGACGTCGCGGCCGCCGCGGTGGCCGGGGACGAGGACGCCGCGAGGATGACCGCATCGAGCAGCGGCCCAACGAGGCATCGACCGAGCGCCGCGATGCCGAGCCGAGCGACAGCTTCCGCAGCCCATCCGCCCGCACCGACGACGCGTGGGAGGTTCGTGACTCACGTCGCGCAGACCGGACCGACGACGAGGGGCCGTCCGAGAGTCGCAGCGAGTCCGGGGAGAACGGCGAGCGTCGAGATGAACCGGGAGATCGGAGCGATGACGATTCGCGTCCGCGACGCCGCCGACGTGGACGCCGTGGCGGCCGTGGGCGCCGCCGGGGCGCGGAGGATGTCGTCCGCGGAGAGGCCGCCCCGGCCGACGCGCAGGCACGCGGGCCGTCCGCCGGCGGTGAAGGCGACGACGAACCGCTCCCGACCTCCTACGGCATGCGGCCCCGCTCACCAGCGCCCGCCCGTGGCGAAGGTTCGCGAGCAGACCGCCCCGCCACAGAGGCCAAGGAGGGTGATGACTCGGCCGGCGGCGAGGGCCGCGGTCGGCGGCGGCGCCGACGGCGTGGCGGTGAGGGACGATCTCGCGGTGACCGCGAATCGTCGTCATCGTCGTCGTCATCATCGAGCCGCGATTCGGGCCAGTCACGCCAGCGAAGCCGGAGTGGACGGCGGTCGTCTGGAGAGTCTCGGTCGTCATCCTTCTCGCGAGGCCGCCGCGACGACTTCGCGCCGGTCGCGGGTCGCCACGACGATGACGACGAGGGTCTCGAGTTCCTCGGCGTCGAGGAGGCAGGCCAGGAGTCGGCTCGCCGGCAACGGGCTGCCGAGGACGAAGACATCCTTGTTGAAAGCGGCCTCAACACGGTGCTCGACGTACCGAGTTGGGTCGAAGCGATCGGCATCGTGATCGCGGGCAACCTCGACGCCCGCAACAAGGGCCGCAGCGGCGACCGGAGCCGCTGATCTGCTTCAGCGTGGATGCGGCGCAGGCCCCTGAAAGCCCCGAGCGCCAGCGAGGGGATCCACGTCCGCAATCCACCGCGCCCATCCCCTCGCTCGCGCTCGGGGCTTCCTGGCGGAGTGAACGCCCACCGAACGCCGCTGCCACCACGCGCCCAAAAAGCCCCGAGCGCAAGCGAGGGGTTCCAGCGTCGTGAACCACCACGCCTGTTCTCTTTGCGACGTCGACTCACATCGCAACGCCTTCTCACGCCGCTACGCCGCATCCCCTCGCTCGCGCTCGGGGCTTCCTGGCGGACGGATGTCGTGGAACCGGCGGATTACTTCAGCGAAATCGTTCGCGCCAGCGGGCGGAGGATCTGCTCGACGACGCAGGTGTCGACCACCTCGCGGGCGAGTTGCGCCAGCCGCTCCATCGAGTCGACGTAACTCGTCTCGGGGTCGAGGCTGCCATACTGTCGAGCCGTCACGTACACGCTCAGCTGCTCCTCGTTGAACTCCCCGGTCCGCACCTGAAAGGCGTTGGTCCGCGTCTCGGTGCTGACCCGCACCTGGATGCGGCAGTCTTCGTCGATGGCGATCGTGAGCGACGGCTCGTAGTTGATTACACGCGCCCCGGGGGCGTCGCCCAGCCGCTCCAGCGCCGGCCCCACCCCGAGGGCCTCGGCCAGCAGCGCGTTGTGATTGCCACGGTAGGCGAAATCGAAGCCGAAGAGCACGTCGAGGGCCTCGCACTCCAGCGGGCTCACGGAGAGGAACGCGGGGGCGAGATCGAGGACGAGCCGATGCTGCTCGAGGGCGTCGTCGATGGACGACGGATTCACCTGCCCCGAGCAGAGCCGCTTGGCCTCGACCGCAGCCCAGCGGTACCGGCCCTGATCCTTGTCCTCCTCCAGCACGTAGTCGCGTTTGTCGCGGCAGTAGAACTTCCTCATCGAAGGAAATCGCTTCTGCACCCGCTCGAAATACTGGAGGATCGTCTCCCGCTGGGCCGGGAGTTCGATCTCCGTGGCCAGGTTCATGTTGACGTAGAAGTCGTCGGCGAGCGACGCGTAGGGCGTCATGGTCTGGAGGTGCTCCAGAGGGAGAAGATGCGGGCAAGGCCGGGATTATAGCAAGGCGGGGCGAGCTTCTCCTCCCGAGAACGTCCGCCGGAGCGGGGTCCAGATGCCCATCACTGGAAACCTTCCCGGATGATCGTCATAATCCGTTCCGGCGGGGGAGTTCGAAGGGACCTTCCGTCCTTTCGCGCTCCGCCCCACATGCGTGAGTGCCTTCCCATGGCTTCGAACTCGGAAGCGGCCAGCATCCCCGACGAGCGGCTGTCGATCGAACAGCGCCGCGACGGCGCCATTCTGGTCCGCGTCCGCTCGGAAGGCAGCGAGGGCTCACGGCTGCCCGATGCGGTGTTCTCATTCCGCTGTGGCGACCCGCAGTATTCGTACTGGCTCGCCCGCCTCAAGGCGACCGCGCAGGCGAGTTGAACGGAGTCCCCATCGCTCACGCGATTGGGCTTCCTGAGACTCACTCACGCGATTGGGCTTCCTGAGACTCGCTCACGCGATTGGGCTTCCTGAGACTCGCTCACGCGATTGGGCTTCCTCATAAGGACGCAGCGAGGGACTGCCCGTGCCCCGGGAGCCGGGCTGTGGGAGCAAGCGAAGCCAGGATGTCGAGGCGCAGCGGACACGCAGAGAGCCGAGGCCGGGAGGGCCGAGGCGAACGTCCGGCCACGGGGCGTGGGCAGTCCCGAGCGTGAACCGCGGACGAGCCCGCATCCCCATCGCTCACGCGACTGGGCTTCCTGAGACGCGCTCACGCGAGCGGGCGTCCGCCGGAACGAACGGTCAATCGTCCCGCGAACTGGCGATCAGCGAGATGAACTCGCGGTTGCTCTTGAACTTGGCGAGCTGCTTGGTGAGCTGCTCCATCGCATCGACGTGATGCATGCTCGAGAGCGTCCGCCGCAGCATGTTGACCGCGTGCAGCGTGTTGGGGTCGAGCAGCTTCTCCTCGCGACGAGTACCGGACTGCGAGATGTCGATCGCCGGCCAGACGCGGCGGTCGGCCAGCTTCCGGTCGAGCACGAGCTCCATGTTGCCGGTGCCCTTGAACTCCTGGAAAATCAGCTCGTCCATGCGGCTGCCGGTATCCACGAGGGCGGTCGCCACGATCGTCAGCGAGCCCCCCTCCTCGAACACGCGGGCCGTGGCGAAGAGCTTCTTGGGGATGTCGAGCGCCTTGATGTCGACGCCGCCCGACATGGTGCGGCCGGTGTTGCCGACCCACTTATTGAAGGCCCGGGCCATACGGGTGATCGAGTCCATCAGCAGGAACACGTCCTTGCCGGTCTCGGCCATCCGCTTGCACCGCTCGACGACGAGTTGGGAAAGCCGCACGTGGCTCTCGACGTCGCAATCGAGGCTGCTGGCGAGCACGTCTCCCTTCACCGACCGCTTCATGTCGGTGACCTCCTCGGGCCGCTCGTCGACGAGCAGCATCACGAGGCTGAGTTCGGGATGGTTGGCCGACACGGCCTGCGATACCTGCTGGAGGAGCACGGTCTTGCCCGTCCGTGGCGGCGCGACGATCAGCGCCCGCTGCCCCTTGCCGAGCGGCGTGAGGATGTCCATCACCCGCGTGGTGATCGGCTGCTGTCCCGTCTCAAGCCGCAGCCAGGTCTCTGGATTGATCGGCGTGAGTTGGTCGAACGTCTTGACGTTGATGTACTCGTCCGGGGGCATGCCCTCGACCGATTCGATCTCGCGAACCCGCGGCCCCTGCTGCCGACGGCCTGGTTGGACGAGGGCCTTGATGTACACGCCCTCGCGGAGACGGTAGCGGTCGATCATCGTGGCGGGCACGAAGGGATCGGTCCGTTCCCGGGTGTAGTTCGTCTCGGCACTGCGGAGGAACCCGTAGCCGTTCGGGTGCATTTCCAGCACGCCAACACCTGGCTCCAGCGGGATCGGTTCGCCGTTCTCGGCAACCTCCGGCTCCGGCTCAGGCGGTCTCATGCCCTCGCTGTCCATGTCGACGGCTCCGGCTCCGGATGGCGGCGGACCACCTCCACCCCCGCCGCCACGACGAAACCGGCGTCGACGGCCATAGCCGCCGCCCTGATAGCCGCCCTGGCCGGGCCCCTGCCCGGGTCCTTGGCCGGGGCCGCCCATGCCGCCCTGACCCTGACCGCCATACCCACCGGGACGCCGCGAACGCCTGCGCTTCGACATGGATGCTGAAAACCCCTGAAACTGGAATCCGACCCTGAAACTCTGAACGCTTGGATACGCTGAAAACTTGGACGACGTCTGGCTCAACCCGGCCGCTTTCGCACGGGACGTGGGCACCACCGCCCGAATCCAGCGACGGGTTCCCCACGGACAACCGGAGAAAACCCTCGAAAACGAAGCCGCCTTACCGACGGCGTTCCGAAACGAGGCCGCGACCTCTGGACTCGGGGCTTTCGAAAACCCCAATGGGAAGACCCCTCGCGAGGCCCGTTACTCCCTGGCCGCGACCCGTCCCACAAGCTGTTGAGACGAAGCCCTGCGACAAAGCCTCCGGAAGGCTCAAAGCTCGTTCCGGAATCGTCATTCACGACGACATGCAAAGTATCCGTGGGGGCCGCTTGTCTGTCAACAGGCCACCCCATGGAACCCGGGCTGCAATCCCCCAAAAAACGCGTCGGACTGCGGGGTTTTCGCCGGTATCGCCGCGGCAGGCTGGGACGTCCGGGGAAGGCCACGGGGCCCCTGATGCCCCGGGTCCCCGCCAACCGGTCATTTCGACGCGATTCCTGCATCCGGATCGACCGATACCAGACGCAGGGTTTTCCCGATCGGCAGGCCGCCTGCGCTTCCGGACTCTGGTTGGCCGGAGCAAGGACGAAACCGCGACCGGATTCTCGATCACGGGGTCAGAGCGATGGCTGGGGCAACGACATTTCGATCGGCCGGCATGTGGCATATGGCGACGACCCGAGCGATTAACGCGCTGGTGCTCGCATTCGCCTCGGTCCCTGTCTCGGCGGACATGCAATGGCACGCGGATCTGGCCGCGGCGCGAGCCGCATCCGCGGCGAGTCGCAGGCCCGTTCTCGCTGTGTTCACCGCCTCCTGGAGTCCGGAGTCGACGTCGTTCGAACAGCAGGTTCTCGTCGCCGACGAGGTCGAGGCCGTGCTGACGGCGTGCTTCGAGTCGGTCCGGATCGACGTCGATCAGCGGCCGGGCATCACCAAGCGGATCCAGGTGGCGCATGTGCCCTCGGCGTGCGTGCTTGGCGACGGCGATGACGTCCTCGCTCGCTTCGACTGCCCTTCAACATCGACCGCCTTCGTGGCGGCTGCGGCCCGCGCCGCACAGGATGCCGCCGCGTGCCTCGCCGGCACGCGGCCAATCGGCGATGCCTCGGCCGTGACGGAGTGCCTCGCCACCGACGGCCGCTCCGCCGCCGAACGCGCAGCCGTCGGCTTTCCGTCACAGTCCGGCGACGGCGGCCCGCTGACCGACCAGGCGGCCCCCGAGGCCTCGGGCCGTGGCTCGATCTCGCTCGTCACGGCGAAGGTCCGCCAGCTGTCCGACTTCGCAACCGGATCGCCGAGCGACTTCGGCCGTGTCGCGGCCACGTCGCCAGCGGCACCTGCATCGGCGGCGCCCGCGGTGGCCACCACCGAGCCGCCGCCAAGTCGCTTCGTCTCCGCGACCCCGCAGGATCCACCGACGTTGCCGCAGACCGCGCCCTCGTCGTGGCCGTCGGAAACCCCGAGCCGGGACTCCGCGTTCACCAATGCTCCAAACCAGCCGGCGGCCCAGCAGTCCATCGAGCCCAACTCGGCGGCCACGCCGTGGCTCGCAGGATCCGCGACGGCGGGTGCGCCGCCGACGGCAGCCCGATCCGAAGCGTCCGCGACCGCGTCGGATCTGCCTGAGACGCCGAAATCGACCAGCACCTGGGCGTCGTTCGTGACCGCTTTTCAGAAGCCCTTCAGCATCTTCTCGAAGTCGACCAATCCTGCCGCGGAGCCGCCGACGATGCCCTCCGCACGCCCCACCTCGCCGCTGGCCGCGACGACGCCACTCACGGTTCCGCCGGCGACGCCAGCCGCGTCGACCATCGCCTCGGCGCCCGCCGTTCCGGCTGGTCCCGACCCGTACGGCTCGATGCCGCTGGGACTCGAGGGCTACTGTCCGGTGACGCTTGCGGAGAAGGGAGTCTGGACGGAGGGACGCGCTCAGTGGGGCGTTCGGCACCGTGGGAGGACGTACCTCTTCGCCGGTCCGGAGCAGCAGCAGGCGTTCCTGGCGTCGCCCGACCGCTACGCTCCCGCCCTGTCGGGCGACGACCCGGTCAGCGTCGTCGATCAGGGCAAGAGCCTGCCCGGCCGCCGGGCGTATGGCGTCACCTACCAGTCGCGGATGTACCTCTTCTCGTCTCCGGAGACGCGGTCCCAGTTCGCCGCCAATCCCGAACGGTACACCGCGCCCGCCCTGCTCGCCGAACGGCCGGCCCCCAACGACGCCACCCGCCGCTACTGAGTCGACCGCAGGGCGGACCCGATGTCGTTTCGTCGGGCTCAGACAGTCCCCATCGCTCACGCGATTGGGCTTCCTGATTCGGACCGTCCCCATCGCTCACGCGATTGGGCTTCCTGATTCGGACCGTCCCCATCGCTCACGCGATTGGGCTTCCTGATTCGGACAGTCCCCATCGCTCACGCGATTGGCCTTCCTGATCAGGAAGCGTAACGACGAAAGGCGCGCGACCGGTCAGGAAGCGTAACGCCGTAGGGCGTACGACCGAACGTCGTTACCTCGCCCGCGCCCACCCCTTGCTGCGCTCCACGGCGTCGCGCCAGATGGCGAGCATCCGCCGGCGTTCCTCGGCGGTGACTCGCGGCTCGAACCGCCGCTCCACGCGGCGGGCGTCGGCCACGGCGCTCGGGTCGGGGAAGAATCCCGCCGCCAGGCCCGCGAGCAATGCCGCCCCCAAGGCCGTCGTCTCCACAACGGCCGGCCGCTCCACTGCCAAGCCGAGCACGTCAGCCTGGATCTGCATGAGCAGGTCGTTGCCACTAGCGCCCCCGTCGACCCGGAGATGGCGGAGTTCCACCCCGGAATCCCGCTGCATGCACTCCACCACGTCAGCCACCGACAGCGCGATCGCCTCGAGCGCCGCCCGGGCGACGTGGCCGCGGTGCGTGCCTCGCGAGAGCCCGATCATCAGGCCGCGGGCGGCGGGATCCCAGTGCGGCGCACCAAGGCCGGTGAGGGCCGGCACGATCGTCACCCCGCCGCTGTCGGCGACGCTCTTGGCCAGCGACTCCACGTCTGCCGCCCGCTCGATCAGGCCCAGTCCGTCGCGAAGCCAGCCCACCAAGGCCCCCGCGATGAACACGGAGCCCTCGAGGCAGTAGTGCGGCCCCGGCGACGATCCACAGCCGGGCGTGGTGAGCAGACCGCTCCCGCTGGCCACCAGCCGGTCGCCGGTCGAGAACATCAGGAAGGCGCCAGTGCCATAGGTGTTCTTGGCGTCGCCCGGCCTCTCGACCCCCTGCCCAAAGGCCGCGGCCTGCTGGTCGCCGGCACAGCCCAGGATCGGCACGGCCGCTCCCAGGAGCGACGGCTCGGTCTCTCCGAACGAACCGCTCGACGGACGAACCTCGGGCAGCATGCACCGCGGCACGCCGAGGGTTCGACAGAGGTCGTCGCTCCACGCGAGCGTCCCGATGTCGAAGAGCAGCGTGCGACTGGCATTCGTGACGTCGGTGGCATGCACGCGGCCGCCGGTGAGCCGCCAGATCAGGAACGAGTCGACGGTGCCGAACAGCACCTCGCCCCGCTCGCACCGCTCCCGGAGGCCGGGGATCGTCTCCAGCAGATGCACGATTTTCGTGCCGGAGAAGTAGGGGTCGAGCACGAGGCCCGTCCGCCGCCGCACCTCGGGCTCAATCCCCGCCGCCTTCAGCCGCGCGCAGATCGGCGACGACACCCGGCTCTGCCACACGATCGCCGGCGCGACCGGCCTGCCCGTCGTCTTGTCCCAGAGGATCGTCGTCTCCCGCTGATTGGTGATGCCGATCGCAGCGACGCGGTCCACGGA
>Ga0315902_10005129_pt1 | contig 18577 bp, 11 predicted proteins | sample LakEriMetagenome_9_FD_203523 | JGI IMG/M metagenome (GOLD analysis project Ga0315902, IMG submission 203523) | Freshwater fungal communities from buoy surface, Lake Erie, Ohio, United States - Buoy 12 MA117 | ecosystem: Environmental > Aquatic > Freshwater > Lake > Lake biofilm | place: USA... | reverse complement strand
TCGCCGTCGGCGGCGAGGATCGCACCGTGCGCATGGTGCCCCTCGCCTCAGCCGACCGGCCGGTCGAGTTCTTCCGGTTCGATCAGCCGCCGGGCAAGACGCCCGAGGTCGAATCGATCGTGTTCGTGGACGACAACACGCTCGCCGCGTCGTGCGGCGACGCGATCGTGCTTCTCGATGCGACAACCGGGCGGACCGTTCGCGAGTGCGTCCGGCCGGTCGCGGTCAACCGCAACGCGGTGTTCGGCAGCCTGACTGTCTCCCGCGATGGAACCAGGCTCATGGCCTGCGGCACCGACAGGAGCGCCCACGTCTGGGACGTGGCCACGGGCGACCTGCTGTCGTCGCTACCCGCGCATCCCGCCTGGGTGCAAGGCTGCTGCTTTCTGGCTGACGGGAGCCGCGTGATCACAGCCTGCCGCGACGGCGGCATCCGCGTCTTCGACACGGCCACAGGCACGGCCCTGACCCGGCTCGTCGGTCATGGGGGCCGCGTGTGGAGCGTGGCGGCCGAGCCCACGGGCACGATCCTCTCGTGCGGAGCCGATGGCACGGTGCGGCGGTGGGATCCGCGGGACGCTGCCGGCACGGCGGCCCTGCATCGTTACACGATCATCGACCATGACGTGACGCGGATCGCCGAGGGGCCGCGCCGCGACGGTGGCCGCACCATGATCATCCTGGACGCCTCGGGGGCGATCTGGGAGATGGCCGTCTCCGATGGCCGGCGGCGGCGGATCGTTCCGGCGGCCGACGGCCGGGCGCTCGAGATCGCGATCGACGGCGCACGGCGCCGACTGGCGGTGTCGTGGGCCGAGGCTCGGGCCGTGCAGGTGATCGATCTGGACGCGGACGCGGCCACCGCGTCGCGGGTCGTGCCGCTGCCGCAGCCCGTGGACCCGCGGCAGGCCTTGTCGTGCTGGAGCGCGGCGGACGAGCTGCTCGTCTGCTCACGTCACGGGAGTCTGGCCCTCATTCCAGCCGACCTCTCCCACGCCATCCCGATCACCGCCCCGCTCGAGGATCCCGTGCAGGCCCTGGCGGTCGCCCCTGCAGGGGCCGCGCGGGTGGCGACTGCCGGGAAGCACTCCGTGATCTGCCATCTGCCCACTCCGTCCGGCCCCGCGGTTGCCCCGCCGCTGGAGATCGCCGTCGGCGAGGAGACGTCGGCCGTCGCCTGGTCACCTGACGCGGGCCTCGTCGCCTATGGCACGCGGTCAGGCCGCGTTATGTTCTTCAACCCGACGTCGGGCCACTCGCGAGGATCGCTCGTTCCTCACGAGCGGCAGGTCAACGGGATCGCGTTCTCCCGCGACGGCCGGATTCTGGTCTCGTCCGCCGAGGATGCCGTCCGCATCTCCGATGTTGCCACGCAGACGACGCTCGACGAAATCCGGCCCGGCTGGAAGATCAATGCGGTATGTCTCACCGCCGACGACGGGTGCGTGATCATCGGCGGCGAGACGGCAGACGCCACGCGCCATGAGTCGCGGCTGGCCGTGATCGAATTGGATCGCCCGTGATGGAGGGCATCACGGTCAACCTCGCCCGCTGCAGGTCGGCCGGCCCGCGCCGCGGCCTGACGCTCGTCGAGCTGCTCGTCGTCGTGGCGATCGTCGCCGTGCTCGTCGCGCTCCTGATCCCTGCCGTGCAGGCGGCCCGTGAAGCGGCGCGGCAGACGCAGTGCCGGGTGAATCTGCGTCAACTGGCCCTCGCCTGCCTGGCCCATGAAAACGCCCTCGGGTTTTTTCCCACCGGCGGCTGGGGCGGCGCGTGGGTGGGCGACCCTGACCGCGGCTCCCGCGAGAAGCAGCCAGGCGGCTGGGCGTTCAACATCCTGCCGCACGTCGAGCAGACGGCGATCCACGGTCTCGGGGGCGGGGTTGCCGACGCCGATGCGAAGGCCGACCTCGTGGCGATCCGGCTGGCGACGCCCGTGCCGGTCTTCACGTGCCCTACCCGGCGCGCGGCTGCAGCGTGGCCGCTGGCCGCATCGAAGGCGGCGTTCAACCTGGTCGCCGTGCCGACGACCGTGTCGCGGCGGCCCGCGACGGTCGTGCGCGGCGACTACGCGGCCAACATGGGCAGCGGCGACATGCCCAACCGCTACCGCAGCGGCGCGTCGCCATCGTCGGTCCTGGCGGGCGATGCCATGAGCGATGCCGCCTGGCACGCCACATTTGGCCCACCCCCCAACGGGCTCGTCTTCCGCCGCAGTCGGATCCGCGTGCGTGACGTTCCCGACGGCCTCACGGCCACCTATCTGCTGGGCGAGAAGTACGTCGATCCGGCTTCGATCGCCACGGGCTTTTCGGACGACGACGACCAGTGTCTCTACTCGGGGCACGACCGTGACGTTCTGCGAACCGGCCTCGAGCCCCCGAGCCGGGACCGGTCGGGCTTCGATCCCGTCACAATCTCGGGCGTCTCCGGCTCGACGAACAAGTTTCCGCTGCCGATCGCCTTCGGCAGCCCCCATCCGGACACCTGCGGGATGGCGATGGCCGACGGCTCGGTTCGGCCCGTCGAGTTCGCGGTCGATCCGGCCGTCCACCGCGCCGCCGCCGGGCGTTCGGACGGGCACAGCCCTTGAAAACGGCCGTTTTTCGCCGTGTCGAGGCCGTCCGCCAGCCCGGCGCTGTACCGAGCCCAGGATTGGCGGTAGGATCAGGTTTGGTGGAGAAGAATCGCCAGGCGGTTCATCTTCCCCGGCCGTCCGCGACCTGGGCGGCTTCACGACACCATCATCAATCACTCCCCAGGAGAGCGCTCGTGAGCGTGGGCAACAGGCGGCGTCGAAGCCGTCGCGTTGCGGACGAGTCTTCGCAGCGGAGGCCCTGAGCTCCGCACGTCCGGCCGACCAGAGTCTGCCGGACTCGAGCAGCCCCACCGGCTGCCGCGATGATCCGTCGTCCCGCTCTCCTCGTCCGTCCGAGGCCGATCGGCCTCGGCGCGGATGACGCGACCAAGCATCGACTTCTCGCTGCGCTTGCCCCCGCGCGGGAGCCGACGGCGATGAACCAGCGAAACGGCTCCCGGCTCCTCGTCACGAGGCTCGTGACGATCACGAGGCGGATCATCCTCGCGCTGGCGGCCATCGCCGCGCGATCCACGACCGCCGACATCATCGGGCAGTGGGACTTCGCCGCCGGCTGGAGCAACCAGTCGAGCGGCCTGATCCGCTCCCAGGCGGCCGTCGACGGGCTCACCCTTTCCTACCTGCCCAACACTCCCCTCTATCAGTATCCGATCGCCCACGGCAACGGCAGCCCGCCGGCAAACCCGCCCCAGCTCCAGTTCGCCACGACGGGCTCGTTCGGGATCGCGAACCTCGGCAGCACCAGCGACACGGTGGTCATGCAGGTGCCCGACATGCGGGGCTACGGCCTCGTCACCGGGCTGATGGCGACCTTTCCGAAGATTGTCAACGGTGACGGCGCGGCAACCAAGCTCAACCGGTATTCGCTCGTGATGGACGTCTATGTGCCTGGATCGACCGACGCGATGCAGCCTCCTTATTACCTGACGATGCTCCAGACGCGACTGGGCACCGACGGCGCCTGGTTCATCGACAAGCGGACAGACGCGATGGGCGTGGCATCGTCCTATGGTGGCGCGGTGACGCCCGATGCCTGGCACCGGCTCGCGCTGGTGATGAACCTCTCCGACTCGGGAACCGTGCCGCAGTACCAGGCCTACGTGAATGGCAGCCTCGCCGCCCATATCGTGCCCGACGAGGTACCGCAGACATCCGATCGCAATCTAGCCCTCATCGACGCCGACCTGTTTACAGACGGAACATTTTCGATCGGCACGCTCAACGATTCGTATCCTGGCCTGGGCAATTCCTCGGCCTTCTTCCTCTTCAACGCCGACCGCAACGTCGGCCTCGACAGTTCCACGAACGGCGAGTTGGGCAGGCTCTACGTGGCCAACCTCCAGTTTCGCAACGACGCGATGACGAGCCTGCAGGTCGCGGCACTGGGCGGCGCCGCGCCGGGCGTTATCGCCGTGCCCGAGCCGACGACCCTCGGCCTCGCCGGCGCGGCGGCGGCATGTGCCGCGGCCCTTGCCCGCCGCCGGTCACGTCGCCGGTTTCTCCGCAACGCGGGCGCCGTCGTCGCGGGCACGGCGCTCGCCAGCCCGCGGCCGCTCCTTGGTGTCCCGCCCGCGACTGCCGAGCCGCCCGCCGCACGCGTCGCAGCCGCGGCCGCTCGGGGCCCGCTCGCCGACTATGTCCGCACCGCCGACCCGACCACCCGCTGGACACGGATCGCCGGCGGCGAATTCGGCGGTGGCCGGTTCCTGGCCGCGGAGCTCGTCAGCCAGACCTGGCGGGGCAACCCGTGGCGACATCAGTTTGCCGTCTGCGTGCCTGGGAAGACCGCCGTCCCGCGGCCGCCGCTCGTCCTCTGGATCGACGGCGGCAGCACGCCCGAGGGCGAGGTACAGCCCCCCGCCAAGCAGCTCCCGCTCCTGGCCGCGATCGCGGCCGCCTCGGGGCTGCCTGTCGCGGTCGTGCGGCAGGTGCCCAACCAACCGCTCGACGGGGGCCGCCGCGAGGACGACCTCATCGCCCACACCTTCGAGCGGTTTTTCGAGTCCGGCGATCCCGCGGCGCTGCTGCTGTTGCCGATGGTGAAGACCGTCGCGTCGGCTCTCGACGCGGCGCAGGATCTCGTCTCCCGCGAGTGGGGCCTCGACCTCGACGGCTGCGTCGTGACCGGGGCGTCGAAGCGGGGCTGGACGAGCTGGCTCGCCGCCGCGGTCGAGCCGCGGGTGCGGGGGCTCGTGCCGATGGTGATCGACATGCTCGACCTGCCGCGACACATGCGGCTCCAGGTGGAGAGTTTTGGTGCGCCATCGGAAGCCTTGCACGACTACGTCTCCCGCGGCCTGCACCGCCGGCTCGACAGCCCGCGGGGCGAGGAACTGCTCGCCATCGTCGATCCGGCCCGCTACGCCGCCGCCATCACGCAGCCCAAGATCCTCGCGCTCGGCACGAACGACGAATACTGGCCACTCCAATCGCTCGACCTCTACCGTCCCGCACTCCGCGGACCGACGTGGGTTTCCTATGCGCCGAACGCCGGCCACGACCTACCGCCCACCCGCGTGGCCCCGCTCGTGGCCGCGCTCGGCCGCCATGTGGCGGGCGTCGAGCCGTTGCCCGATCTGACGTGGACCTGCGACGCCGCGTCCCGCCTGTGCACACTCTCAGCCGATCCCCTGCCCGCCGAGACGCTGCTCTGGACGGCCGCCAGCGACACCCGTGATTTCCGCGGGGCCCGGTGGACGTCGCAACGCGTTCAACTCGCCGACGGCCGCTGCCGTGAGCCGCTCGAGAAACCGGCCGCGGGCTTTCGCGCGGCTGTCGTCGAGTGCCGGTACGCCCGGCAGCCGCTGCCGGTCTATCTCTCGACCGGCCCGCTGGTCGTGGCCGCAGGCTGACCGCCTGCCCGGCCGACCACATTGGAATGCCCCCCAGCCCTGCATCGGGCACCGGGGCGGACTGGTGCCCGCGTAGAATCCCGGCGGGAGACCACGAGCCATGCCCCAGCCGGCGTTCACTGCCCGCAATCTCACGCGGATCTACCGCATGGGGGAGGTGGAGGTGGCGGCGCTCAACGGCGTGGACCTCGACCTCGCCCAGGGCGAGTTCGTGGTCATCCTCGGCCCCTCGGGGAGCGGGAAATCGACGCTCCTCAACATCCTCGGCGCGCTCGACGTGCCCACGGCCGGAACGCTGCTCTTCGAGGACCACGACCTGACGACGGCCGACGACGCGGCCCGCACCGCCTATCGCCGTGACCATGTCGGCTTCGTGTTCCAGTTCTACAATCTGCTCCCGGCGCTGACGGCCCTGGAGAACGTCGCCGTCGTGGCCGACATCGCCCGCCAGCCCATGCCGCCGGCGGAGGCCCTGGCGCTCGTCGGCCTCGCCGACCGGGCCGACCACTTCCCGGCCCAGCTTTCCGGCGGCGAGCAGCAGCGGGTGGCCGTGGCCCGGGCGATCGTCAAGCGGCCCGAGGTCCTGCTGTGCGACGAGCCGACCGGTGCGCTCGACGTGACGACCGGTGTGGTTGTGCTCGAGGCGATCCAACGCGTGAGCGGCGAAATCGGCGCCACGACCGTGCTCATCACCCATAACGCGAGCATCGCCGCGATCGCGGACCGCGTCCTCACGATGTCCGACGGCCGCATCGCCGCCGTGCACGCCAACGCCACCCGGGCGGCGCCGCGCGACCTGCACTGGTGACCGCAGCTCCGCCCCTCACGCCCCACGCATCGCATGCAGACACTCGACCGCAAGGTGCTTCGTGACACGCTCCGGCTCGCCCCGCAGTTGGCGGCCGTGGCGGTGGTCATGGCCTGCGGCGTGGCGGTGCTCGTCATGTCGTGGAGCATGCTCGCGTCGCTGGAGGCGACGCACCGCGAGTATGCGGCCACGGCCCGGTTCGCCGACGTGTTCGTGCAGCTCGAGCGGGCGCCCGAGATCGTGGCCCGGCGGCTGGCGACGCTGCCGGGCATCGCGCGACTCGAAACCCGCGTCGTGCACGATGTGACGCTCGACCTGGGAACGACCGCCGACAGGCGGGAGCCCGCCACCGGTCGGCTGGTGTCGCTCCCCGCGGGGGCGAATCGGGAAGCCGGCGGCGGGCTCAACCGGCTGACGATCCTCCGCGGCCGGCTGCCCGAGCCGACCCGGCCGGCGGAGGTGGTCGTGGGAGCGGGGTTCGCCGCGGCCCACGGCCTCGGCCCGGGCGATCACGTGCATGCCGTGCTCAACGGCCGCCGCACCCGGCTCGACATCGTCGGCGTGGGGACGTCGCCGGAATACGTCTACACGATCGGCCCCGGCGGGCCGTTTCCAGACGACCGGTCGTTCGGCGTGTTTTGGATGGGGCGGCACGGCCTGGCCGCGGCGTTCGACATGACCGACGCCTTCAACGACGTGGTCGCCACCCTCCAGGCCGGCGCGTCGGTCCGCGACGTGTGCCACGGGCTCGATCGCGAACTCAATCGCTACGGCGGCCGCGGCGCGTTCGGCCGCGAGTTTCAGACCTCGCATCGGTATCTAACCAACGAGCTCCGCGAGCTGCGGAACATGGGCCGCGCCGGCCCCGTCGTGTTTCTCGCCGTCACGGCGATCCTCATGCACCTGGTGCTCTCGCGGCTCGTCGGCACGCAGCGCGAGCAGATCGCCACGCTCGCCGCCTTCGGCCTCGCGCCCCGCGAGATCGGCGCCCACTACCTGAAGCTCGCCCTCGTCGTGCTCACCTGCGGGGCCGTCGTCGGGCTGCCGCTGGGCTGGTGGCTGGGAGTCAACCTGACGGCCATGTACGCCCGGTTCTTCCGGTTTCCGGTGCTCGCGTTCCGCCCCGACCCGTGGGCCATCGGCTGGTCGCTCGCGGTCGCCGCCGCCGCGGCACTCGCCGGCGTGGCCCAGTCGGTGATGCGGGCCACGCGCATCAGCCCCGCCGCCGCGCTCCAGCCCGAACCGCCGGCCATCTACCGCCCCGCCCTGCCTGAGCGGCTGGGATGTGCCGGTCTCCTCACCCCGACCGCGCGGATGATGTTCCGGCACCTGGAGCGGCAGCCGCTGGCCACCGGGCTCTCCGTGCTCGGGCTCGCGCTGGGGGCCGCGGTGATGGTTCTCGGGATGTTCGTCGGCGACGCGGTCCAGTCGCTCGCCGACTTCCAGTTCACCGCGGTGCAGCGGTTCGACCGCTCCGTGGCCTTCGTCGAGCCGGTCGGTCCCCAGGCGGTGCACGAGCTCGCGCGGCTTCCCGGCGTGCGGGGGGTGGAGCCGTTTCGCGTCGTGCCGACCACGCTCCGGTTCGGACAGCGCGAGCGGCGCCAGGAAATCATGGCCCCGGCGCCCGGCGGCGAACTGCTCCGCCTCCTCGATGCCCGCGGCCGCCGGCACGAGCCCCGGCCGGACGGGCTCGTCGTCAGCACGCGGCTCGCGGAACTGCTCGGGGCCCGGGTCGGCGACACGCTGGAGGTGGACGTGCTCGAGGGGCGACGGCCGCGGGTGTCGCTCGTCATCGCCGGCACCGTCGACGACATGGTGGGCACGTCGGCCTGGCTGCACGGCGACACGCTGCGGGCCATTCTCGGCACGGGCGTGACGTACTCCGGCGCCTTCCTGGCCATCGACCCGCAGCAGGCCGCGGCGGCCGACGCCCGCCTGGCCGACAGCCCGCGGGTGGCGGGATTCACGTCGCGGGAGCGGCAACTCGCCACGTTCCGCGAAACGATCGCCCGCACGCTGCTCCGCATGCGGACGGTGAACGCGCTGTTTGCGATCGCCATCGCCTGCGGCGTGGTGGCCACGACGGCCCGGCAGAGCGTGATCGAGCGGTCCCGCGATCTGGCCAGCCTGCGGGTCCTGGGATTCACCCGCCGGGAGGTGGCCGCGATCCTCCTTGGCGAGCAGGCGATCCTCACGCTCGTGGCGGTGCCGACGGGCCTCGTGCTGGGCCGGGCGTTCGTGATCGTGACGACCTGGGGGTACGATACCGAGTTGTTCCGGGTGCCGGCGGTCGTGCATCCGCGAACCTACGCGATCGCGGCGGCGACCGTGTTCGCGGCCGCGGCCGTGGCCGCTGCGATCGTCCGCCGCCGCCTCGACCGCCTCGACCTCGTGGCCGTGCTCAAAGCGCGGGATTGACGATGCCCGCCCGCCGCCTGCCCGCTCGGTTGCTCGTCGGTGCGGTCGTCCTCGCCGTCGCCGCCGCATTCGCCTGGGCGCTGGCGCCGCGGCCGGTGCCGGCCGACATCCGCCCGGTGCGCCGCGGCACGCTCGCCGTCCGGGTGGCCGACGACGGCGTGACGCGGATTCGCGAGCGGCACGTCGTCCGCGCGCCCCTGGCCGGCCGCATGAGCAGGGTCGGCCTCGAACCGGGCGCCGCCGTCGTCGCCGGCACCACGGTGATCACGACCATCGACCCGCCCGATCCGGCGCTCCTCGATCCCCGCACCGCGGCCGAGGCGGCGGCCCGCGTGGAGACCGCGCGGGCGCTCCGCGACCTTGCGAACAAGGCCCTGGCCCGGGCCCGCGTGCAGGTGGAATACACGGCGGCCGATCTGGAACGGGCGCGAACGCTCTTTCCCACCAAGGCCGTGACCCACGAGGAGCTCGATGCGGCCGAGCGGGCCTGGAGGACGGCCGTCGACGAAGTGGCCGAAGCGGAAGAGGAGATCCACGTCGCGGAGCATCTCATCGACGTGAGCCAGGCGGCGTTCGTGCGGTCACGGCCCCGCCGGGAAGACGATCCGCCCCCCGGCACCGACGCCTGGCGGCTGCCGGTGACGGCGCCGGTGGACGGCCGCGTGCTCCGCGTGCTGCGGAAGGGTGAGGGACCCGTCGAGGTGGGGGCGGAGCTCGTCGAGGTCGGCGACGTGGGCGACCTCGAGGCCGTGATCGACCTCGTGTCGGAGGATGCGGCACAGGTGCAGCCGGGGGATGCCTGCGAGATCACCGGGTGGGGCGGGCCGCGGCCGCTGACCGGTCGCGTGCGGACCGTCGAGCCGCGCGGGTTCACCAAAGTCTCGCCGCTCGGAGTCGAGGAGCAGCGGGTCAACGTGATCATCGACATCGACGGCCCCCGGGATGCGCGGCTGACGCTCGGTGACGACTTCCGCGTCGAGGCGGCGATCACGATCGACGCGGTGCACGACGCGGTGCTCGTGCCGCTGGCCGCGTTGTTTCGCCACGCCGACGGAGAGGCGGTGTATGTGGTCGACGGTCAGCGGGCGCGGCTGGTGCCGGTGACCATCGGCCGCCGGGGCGACCGAGAGGCGGAGGTGCGGGCCGGGCTCACCGCCGGCGACCGGGTGATCGCGTATCCGGGCGACGCCATCGGCACCGGCACGCTCGTCACGACTGGCAGCCCGTGACATGCCTTCCCCTGTAGCGGCGGTCTCCGACCGTCGTGCTTCCCCTGTAGCGGCGGTCTCCGACCGTCGTGCTTCCCCTGTAGCGGCGGTCTCTGACCGTCGAATCCGGCCTGTGGATCCACGACCCGCATTCGCAAGCCTGGAGGCTTGCGCCACGTGGCGGCGGTCTTCGAACGAAATGAGACTGCGCCGATCGGCGCACCATCAATGCTTTCGCCGGGGCTTTTTCGCGCATCCCAAGAAGCCCCGGGTGGCAACCCGGGGACTCCGGGCATGAAAACCATCCCGCCTGCCATGCCGCACGACGGTCAGAGACCGCCGCTACAGGAGGAATGGGAACGACGGTCAGAGACCTCCCTGCCATCCATGCCACACGACGGCGTGTCAATCCCCGGCGCCGGCCTCCTGGTCAGTGGCTCGCGGCAGCGAGCGCCGGGCTCTCGCGTTCGCCCGCGAGAAACGCCCCCTGGAGCCGCACCGGCTCGCCGATCGACCGCAGCAGGAGGTCGCCGTTGCCGAGCAGGAGCTCGGCCCCGGGCGTCTCGATGATCTTCGCCTCCATCTCGCTCGACACCCGCAGGCCCACGCACGTGGGCAGGTTGGCCTTGATCATCCCCCCGATGATCTCGCGGCGCGGCGTCTGCGTCGCCAGAATGAGGTGGATCCCCGCCGCCCGCGCCTTCGCGCCCAGGCGGGCAATCACGGCCTCGATCTCGTGGCGGTCGTCGCTCGTGGTGACGAGATCCGCGTATTCATCGCAGGCGCAGACGATGCGGGGAATGGGCCGCTGCTCATGGCGGATGAGCCCGCGCAGGTCGTCCACCTCCGCCTTGCCCATGCGGTCGTACCGCCGCTCCATCTCGGCGACGAGTCCCATCAACACTTCGAGCGGCGACGTCTCGTCCGGATAGACGATCGGCTCCCACAAAAACGGCGACGTCCGCCAGGCGGTGAAGGCGTTGCGCTTGGGGTCGATGAGCACGAGCTGGAGCGTGTCGGGAACGTTCGTCTCCACGAGGCTCGCCAGCGCGGCCCGCATCCAGATGCTCTTGCCGCTGCCGGCCGTGCCCACCACGAGCACGTGGCAATGCTGCGGCTGCGCCAGGTCGATGAACACGAGCCGCCCGTCGATGTCCACGCCGACCAGCATCCGCGAGTTGCCGAGGAGCAGGTCGGGCTGGGGCAGCATGCGCCGGAGTTCGGCGAACGACACCGCGCGGCGGTCGGGCCGCTCGACGTCGATCGCGATCCGATCCCCGACCCGCTCGATCAGCGGGAGGTTGCGCAGATTCATGCCGAGGGCGATCTCCTCGATCAGGTGGGTGAACCGCGACACCTTCGCGCCCGCGGCGGGCGCGACGAGGAAGCGAATGAAGGTGGGCCCCAGCCGGGGCGGGCCGTCGAGGCTGAACTTGAGGCCGTAGGTGCGGAGCACCCGCATCAGGCTGTCCTGCATCCTGAGGTGCTCGGGCGTCACCTGCTTCCAATCGGAGGCGGGAGTCTCCGCCGCCGGCCCGCCATGTACGCCGGCCAGGCGGCCGAGCGCCGCCTTGAGCCGGGCCTCGACATCGTCGAGGGCGGAAGCCGACACCGACTCCTCGCGAGCCGTGTCGGCGAAGGTCACCATGCGCACGTCGCGGGGCTGCTCCGCGTCATGGAGGAGCAGCCGGTAGAGGGCCACCAGGGCGAGGTTCGCCTGACCCACGGCCGGGCCGGCGTCGAGCAGCAACACGCACCAGGTGTGTGTTTCAGGGATCCGCAGGATCGCGTCCGCCCCACCCGTGAGGCCGATGCTGTCGGCCCAGCCCGGCTCGCGGAGCTCCACCCGCAGCGAACGCTCGCAGGCGACGAGATCCCGCGCCGCATCGAGGCCGCCGTGCGCCCGCCACACCCCGAGCAGCACGCCCGCCAGCCAGGCGGCCAGGCTCTCGACACCCCGCCAGAAGGTCGCGACATGGCCGGGGAACTGGCTCCACAAGGCCTGCTCACGCTCCAGGCGTGGCGCCACGACGACCCTGTAGATCGCATCGAGGATCGCCGCCTTCCACGCATCGGCGTCGACCGCGACGTCTTCCAGCACCCTGACGACGTCAAGCGGCGCCCCCGCCGTGAAGCACTGCCCGACGATCTCATGGAACAGCGACACGAGCTCCGCCATCACCGCCGCATCCTCGGCGGGGGGCGTTTCCCCAGCCCAGCCGGCGATCAGCCGCTTGCGGACGTCGGGCACGTACAGTTCGACGACCATGGGAAAGGCTCACGGAGATGGAGTGGTCCGCTCGAAGGCCAGCGCCGGCGGGCTGCCGATCGTGCCGAAAGTCGCGGCATCGCCCGCCAGGATCGCCTCGGCCTCCGACCTCCCGCAGCCCGCCACGGCGGTGAGATCCTCGATCGTCATCACGTGACGGCGTTGCAGGACCTCGAGCATGGTGTCGCGGAGCCGCCGGTGCATGGGCCCGGTCGCGGCCGGCGATCCCGCCACGATCTCGGCCACCAGGCGGTCGAGTTCCTCTTCGTGGAGATGCCCGCGAATCCAGGCCGTCACCACTTCCGGGACGACCGTCTCGCCGTGGGACTCCAGGTCACCAGCCCGCGACTCCGACATCAGGGACCGCACCGCCTCCAGTGACGCGAGCGCTGCGAGCGTGGGGGAGAGCACGCGGATGCGGGGCAGCCCGGCGGGCGTCACGTCGTGGCTGGCGGCGAGCCGGCTCCACAGGGCCCAGGATTTCCGCGCCGTCCGCGGGATCGGCAGGCCGGCGCTGCGCACGAGAATCCGCTCCTCCGGCCCGCTCGGCGGCCGGTCCACGACCCGCTTCAGCCGCTGGGCCAGCACCGCCCCCTCGTCATTGACCACCGTGACGAGCAGTCGGCGGTCGGCGTGGCGCACCATGAGGTCGACGTCCTGGCGGTCGTCCGGAAAGGCCACGCTGAAGCCCCGCGCCGCCAGCAACACCGCCAGGCCATGCACCACGTCGCCGCCGATCGCGGTCGCCTCCGCCGGCACCGCACGGCGTTGTTCGAAGCTGGCGGACAGCCAGTCGTCGATCCCGGCCGGCATGCGCTGGGCCGTGACGTAGGCGTCGCGGCTGATCGCGAGCAGCCGGCGCGGCGTCGGTTCGGCGGAGGCGAGAAAGCGGTGGAGCTGCTCCTCGTCGAGCGGCCAGAGGCCGTTGCGGCGCCGCGTGTCGGCCCGCAGCGTCGGCGAGGAGTCGAGCCGGGCCCGGATCAGCTCGCGGGCCTGCCGCTCGGTAAGCGGTCCGAGCAGCAGTTCGTGCTGGGCGATCCGGTGCAGGTCGGCGGCCGGCACGACCTCCCGCAGCGATTCGACGGCCGTCGACTGCATGCATGTCACGAGCAGCAGACCGGCACAGTGATCGAACAGGTCGGCGGCCAGCTTGCCGAAGGCGAAGTAGCCGCCCCGGTCGTCGGCCGCGACCTGCATCGACTCGATCTGATCGAAGCACAGGAGCATCGGCCGGGTGTCGGTGACGAGGGCAATCAGCTGCAGCACCGCCTGGAAGGCCATGTGCTCGGCATCGACCGATTCGTCCTCCGCGCCCCCGATGTCGCAGGCCAGCCGCGAGCGGGCGTCGTCGGGCAGTTCACCAGACTCCAGCCAATGCACGGCTGCTTGGCGATGGCGGCGCTGGAGAAACAACCGGCAGGCGCAGGTCATGTGAAAGTCGAGTCCCAGGCGGCCGCAGGTTTCGGCGAGCGCCCCGCCGGGGCCGCCGGACACGCTGAAGCCGTCGTCGAGCCGATCGAACTCACCGGGGTCGAGGGCCGTGCCCGCGTCCTTGGCCAGCGACGCGAGCAGGCACGATGCCAGCTGGCATGCGCCCCGCTCGTCCTTGCGGACGAGATCCCGGACGAGGCAGTGCCGCAGGTGGCGACGGATCATGCCCGGACTGGTCGCGAGTCGCACGTAGGAGAAAAAGGGCCGCGGCTCGACCGCCGCCCCCCGCAGCCGCGCGAGCGTATGGGTCTTGCCGCTGCCGGCCGCCCCGTGGATGAGGACCGACCGCCGGGTGCGGTTCTGCGCCACCTGCTCCAGCAGCTGCAGGCACTGATCCGAGACGTCGGCGTGAATCGACTGCACGTCGACGATCGGATCGACCCAGGCATCGGGCACGATGCCGTTGTTGAAAGGGTTCGCGACCGGAGGGTGGCTCATGTCCCGGACAACTCCAGCAACCGGCCTGCCTGCCGCGGTCAGCTGCATCCCTCCGCGGGCATCGTAGCGCGGCCGCCCCGCGCGGGAAAACGGCCGCCCCGGACGGCGGCAATGCTGCCAGGACGCTTGCGCCGATCGGCGTCGAGACGCCGCCCGGGCCACCCCCCGCTCACCCCCCGCTCACTCCCCGCCGCGATCCTCCGCCTCCGACCGCAATTCGCCCAGGGCGTTCGAGGCGGCCCGCTGCTCCGCCTCCTTCTTGTTGCGGCCCCAGGCGGGGGCGTAGCGGCGGGCGCCGATCTGGGCCGATACGTGAAAGCTCTTGCTGTGGTCGGGGCCGGTCTCCTCCAGCACCTCGTAGGTCGGCGTGATCCCGAAATCCCGCTGGGCCCACTGCTGCAGGAGCGATTTGTGGTTGGAGCCTTGGGCGCCCGAGGCCACCTCCGCGATCTCCGGCAGCAGGAACCGGTCCACGAGCGGCCGGACGGCCTCGAGGCCGCCGTCGAGATAGATGGCGGCGACGAGCGACTCGAAGAGGTCGGACATCACCGACGTGGGCACCGGGCGGGTCACCGAGAGCCCCTTGCCGACGATCAGGAAGTCGATCAGCTGCAACTGCCCGCTGATCCGGGCGCACGTCTCGCGGCTCACGACGACCGACTTGATCCGCGTCAGATCCCCCTCCAGCGACTCGGGAAACGACCGGTACAGCGTCTCGCACACGAGAAACCCGAGAATCGCGTCGCCGAGAAACTCGAGCCGCTCGTTGGAGGCCAGCCGGTGCTGGGCCCCGGAGGCGTGGGTCAGGGCCGCGACGAGCAGGGCCGGGTCCCGAAACTCGTAGCCGATCCGCCGCTGGCATTCGGCCACGTCGATCGCGGCCTCCGGCGGCTCCCGGCGTGCCCTCTTGGCCATGTGGCGAAAATCCCTTCTTTCCCGGGAAGATACGCGTTTTTTCCGGGGTCTGTCAACGCTCCGCGAGCCCCGTCGGGTGGGGCGGCGGCCGGGCGCGAACATCCCCCGCGCGGCGTCCGTAGACAGGTCCATGCGTCGTGACAGCCCCGCCGGCCTTCGGGTCCGGCCGGGGGTGTTTGCACGCCGCACGGCCGGTATACGATTCGGTCGACTCGCTCCAGAAAGGTGGAACCTGACCATGTCCAATGCCATCCGCATGTCCCGCTCCCGGTTCTCATGCTGGCTCTGCCTGGCGACCGCCGCCGCCGTGACCGCGGCCGTCGCCTTCCCGCCAGCCGGTCGGGCCGACCAGCCTTCGGCCGACGCCATGGCCCACGCCACCGCCCTCTCGCGGGCGTTCCGCGAGGCCGCCGAGGCGACCACACCCACCGTGGTCGTGGTCCGCAGCGAGGTGAAAGCCCGCCAGCCCCAGGGCCGCGGACCGCGCGGACGCGGCGACAATCCTTTCAAGGGCACGCCGTTCGAGAACATGTTTCCCGACGGCATGCCGGAGGGCTTCGAGTTCAACATGCCCGAGGGCGGCTCGATGCCGCGGCGGTCGGGCGTGGGCTCGGGCGTGATCGTCGATCCCTCGGGGATCGTGCTCACCAACAACCACGTGGTCGAGGGGGCCGACGAGGTCGTGGTGGAGCTCACCGACGGCCGTGAGTTCAAGGCCAAGGAGATCAAGACCGATCCCGAGAGCGACCTGGCCGTGATCCGTCTCGCCGACGCCGAGGACCTGCCGACCGCCAAGCTCGGCGACTCCGACAAACTCTCGATCGGCGACTGGGTGATCGCCATCGGCACGCCCTTTGAACTGGAGACGACAGTCAGTGCCGGCATCATCAGCGGCAAGGGCCGGGAGCTCGGCGGCATCCGCCGGGCCCAGTTCCTCCAGACCGACGCCGCCATCAACCCGGGCAACTCCGGTGGCCCGCTCATCAACCTCGCCGGCGAGGTGGTGGGCATCAACACCGCCATCGCCTCCAACAGCGGCGGCTACCAGGGCATCGGCTTCGCCATCCCGGTGAACCTCGCCAAGTGGGTGAGCGGCCAGTTGATCGCCAAGGGCAAGGTGGAGCGGGCCTTCATCGGCGTGCAGATGGGGCCGCTCGACGCCAAGATGGCGGCCAAGCTCGGCGTCAAGAATCGCAAGGGCGTGCTGGTCAACGACGTCGTGCCCGGCTCGCCGGCCGCCGCGGCGGGCGTGCAGGAGCTCGACGTGATCACGGCCTTCGACGACCAGCCGGTCGATGGCACCCGCGCCCTCCAGGAGATCGTCGAGCGGTCGGCCATCGGCACGCCCCACAAGCTCACGGTCTTCCGCGACGGCAAGCAGCTCACGCTCTCGGTGTCGGTGAAACCGCTGCCGAGCGACCTGGCCAAGGCCGGCCCGCGGCCGCCGCGTCAGGCCGAGGCCGACGCGGAGACCTACTACTCGAAGGCGTTTGGCATCGAGGTCCGCGACAAGGCCGCGGCCGCAGACGACGCCTACGAAGGCTTCGCCGGCGTGCTCGTCGATCGCGTCGATTCCGACGGCATCGCCGCCGAGGCGGGGATCGGCCCGGGCGTGCTGGTCCGGGCGGTGGGCCGCACCGAGGTGAAGACGATCGCCGACTTCGCGGCGGCCATCGAGAAGGAGACGGCGGACGAGGGCGTGGTCCTCAAGGTGCGCACGCCCCGCGGCAACGCCGTGGTCCTCTTGCAGCGCAAGTAGGGGCAGGCGACGCTGGAGCCGTGGCCGGGAGTCGGCCGCGGCCCCGGCGACACTTCCCCATGGCAACCCTCGGCGTCAACATCGATCACGTGGCCACGATCCGCCAGGCCCGGCGGACCGTCGAGCCGGACCCCGTCTGGGCCGCCGCGCTCGCCGAGCTCGGCGGGGCCGACGCGATCACGGTCCATCTCCGCGAGGACCGCCGGCACATCCAGGACCGCGACCTGGAGGTGCTGCGGCGGACCGTGCAGGTGAAGCTCAACCTGGAGTGCGCCATCGCCGCCGCGATGATCGACATCGCCTGCCGCGTGCGGCCCTGCCAGGTGACGCTCGTGCCCGAGCGGCGCGAGGAGGTGACCACGGAAGGCGGCCTCGACGTGGTGACGCACAAGACCGCCACGGCCGACGCGGTGCGGCGGCTGAAGAACGCCGGCATTGCGGTGTCGCTGTTCATCGACCCCTGCCCGCGGCAGATCGACGCGGCCGTCGAGCTCGGCGTGGAGGCGGTGGAGCTGCACACGGGCTGCTATGCCAACGCCACCACCGATGGCGAGCGACACGAAAAGCTCGTGGATCTGGCCCGCGCCGGTGGCCTGGCCCGGCAGGCGCAGCTCGCCCTCAACGCGGGCCACGGCCTGACCTACCGCAACGTAGTGCCCGTCGCGCGGCTCGAGGGGATGGGCGAGCTCAACATCGGCCACTCGATCGTGTCCCGCGCCGTGCTCGTGGGCCTCACCCAGGCCGTCCGCGAGATGAAGGCCCTCGTCTCCGGCCCCTGGAGCGCCGGTCTCTGACTTCTGCAGCGGCGGTCTCCGACCGTCGAATGCATCCTCTCCTCTGTAGCGGCGGTCTCTGACCGTCGAATGCGGCCTCTCCTCTGTAGCGGCGGTCTCCGACCGTCGAATGCGGCCGGATTTCAATCCCAGGGCACGACGGCCAGAGACCACCGCACAAAACTTGACGCCTCCGCCGCACTACCTATACTCCCGTATACATCCCCGCCAATCGACTTAGGATCCCATCCATGCCCGCCGGCGATTCGAGCACAGCATCGCAACCGCCGCCGCAAGCTGCACGCGACTCCGGGCGGAAACATCCGCCCCGGATGGGGCACGCTCGGCCGATGCCGGTCCGGCCGCGTCTCCATCGGCTTGATCGCTTGGCTACGGATCAGGCGATCTATTTCGTCACCCTGTGCGTGCGGCCCAGGCAGCCCGCCCTCGACAACGACCGCGTGCATCATGCCTTCGTTGCGTTCAGCATCGAGGGACTGGCCCGTGGTGCCCATGTCGGCCATTACGTACTGATGCCCGATCACCTCCATGCCTTCGTCGCATTCGGCCTGACGGACGATCCCGCGGCGCCGACGATTTCCACCTGGGCCAAGGCAATCAAGGGTTGCATCTCAAAGGTCTGGCGTGAAACGGGCCACAGCGGATGCAAATGGCAGAAGGGCTTTTTCGATCACGTGTTACGATCATCGGATTCGTATGCCGGCAAGTGGGAATACGTCGCGTTCAATCCGGTGCGGGCAGGGCTCGCCTCGAAGCCGGATGACTGGCCCTACCAGGGCGAGATCTGCCGCCTGGACGCCCCCCCTCTCCTGTAGCGGCGGTCTCGCACCCCCTCCTCTGTAGCGGCGGTCTCCGACCGTCGAATCCGGCCGGATCCCAATCCCAGGGCACGACGGTCAGAGACCGCCGCTACAGGGAAGCAACAGCCGCTCACGACCGTCGAATGCACCCCTCCTCTGTAGCGGCGGTCTCCGACCGTCGAATCCGGCCGGATCCCAATCCCAGGGCACGACGGTCAGAGACCGC
>Ga0315902_10005126_pt1 | contig 18579 bp, 13 predicted proteins | sample LakEriMetagenome_9_FD_203523 | JGI IMG/M metagenome (GOLD analysis project Ga0315902, IMG submission 203523) | Freshwater fungal communities from buoy surface, Lake Erie, Ohio, United States - Buoy 12 MA117 | ecosystem: Environmental > Aquatic > Freshwater > Lake > Lake biofilm | place: USA... | reverse complement strand
GCCGTCGGTATGTGATTAGCCAACCTGCCAATCCAGCGAACACATTTAACCCAAACATCAACCCAAATACCCAAAGCGGAACAACTTCCGGAATGTAATAAACTGGAATTTTTTCATACAGCCAACAGTTCAAAAAGGCTACCTCGAGGGGGTAGTCTTTTTTATTTTGGTAACTTTCCACCATGCAAGTTTGTGTTTATTGTGCGTCGAGTGCGCAAATCCATCCAGCTTATTTTGAGGCAACGAAGCGGTTGGCTCATTTGTTTGTTCAACAAGGCATTTCGGTAGTCTTTGGAGGCGGTTCTTCCGGATTGATGGGGCAATTGGCCGATGGGGTATTGGAAGTCGGTGGAAATATCAAAGGCATTATGCCTGAGTTTATGAATGAAGTAGAATGGGGACATCGCGGTGTTTCGGACTTTGTATACACGCAAACCATGCATGAACGGAAAGCTAAATTTCTGGAAGGAACAGATGCGCTGGTGGCATTGCCTGGAGGAAGCGGTACCTTCGAGGAATTATTTGAGGCCATTACCTTAAAAAAACTTGCTCAATTCAGCAAGCCAATTATTCTTCTTAATACACGTAATTATTTTGAGCCTTTTACAAAGCTTATCGAACATGCGGTGGAGGAGCGTTTTATGTCGGACGACCAGCGGGATATTTGGACGTTAGTGAATAGTCCTGAGGAAGTGATTCCTGCTATTCAACGCACGAATCCTTGGGATCGAAGCCTAAAGGATGCAGGAAAATTAAGGTAACAGTATAAAAAAAGGGAAGCCGAAGCCTCCCCTTTTTTGTCAACCAATGAAAAAAACTACTCTACCAGCATCTTCTCGGTTATCACACCATTCTCGGTTTTGATTTGTAAAAGGTAGATTCCTTTGTTAAAGGATTCGGTGTTCAAAACCACTTTGTTATTCTTGTATAACCCGGTTGACAATTGTTTGCCGTTCAAATCTGAACATACAATTTCATAGATCGTAGCGGAGGACTCAATGGTCACATTTCCTTTGGCAGGGTTAGGGTAAAAACGAACCATGTTCGTTCCCATTTCATCCACACCAACGCCGATGCATGCTGTACAGCTGTTATAGCAAACCAAGGCCAAGGTGGTATCTCCCGTAATCTCTACATAACGGTTGTTAAATTGGTCTGCTACTGGGTCGATACATGATTCAGTACCGGTAAATTCCTCTTGGAAGGACCAACCATCTAAGGTAAATTTATATTCTTTGGTTCCGACAGGAAGAGGAAGAGTTACGGTCCAAACTCCGTTTCCTTGGTCAGTCATCGGGTTACAATTTCCACACCAGCCGTTAAAAGATCCGTTCAAGAAAACACCTGTATACGCCGGACCTGAATAGTCAGACATATTGACACGGAAAGTAACATTCGGATCTGGAAGCGAAATAGCATTGGTTCGCTCGTAAATAAAGCGCCACCATCCCGGACCAAAGTTAATGTCTGCAATCATGGTATTGTCATTGTTTGCAAATGAAACAATGTAAGTAATAGTAGAGGCCGCAGGAGCAGGAGGATTATTGATTTCAGCACCGTTGATCACTTTGGCCAAACCAATATGTGCACCGACACCATTTACTGTCAACGTTCCGGCAAGATTGTCATAGGCATAAGTATAAGGCGCGTTGGTTGTTCCGTCGTGAGGCGCAACAGGCGCACCGCAACTTTCGGCAGGAACTCCTTGCCAAGTCTCCAACCACGTATTGCCATCCATGTAATGGGTCATGGCACCATTTGCATCAAACTTAATGGAATCGTCAAAAAGACACGCGCGGGTTATAACATCTCCAGCAGGGATGGACCACCAAGAACCATCTCCCTGATTTGGACCTACCGCCAAAGCACCCGCCTGATCTGCCAATCGCCAGGTACCAACAATCTGAGCATTTGCGGCAATGGCTAAACACGCAAACACGAAAGCATACACATTTTTCATAACTTACTAATTAATACTGTTTTGACAAATATAGTAAAAAATACTATAAGTGTTATTTTCAAGGAAAATTCTTCGCTTTAAACTTGTTTTAAAAAGAAAAACACATTAAGTGCGATTAAGAATCATAAAATGGTGCTTTTCATGATTGGTTTCTCGACATCCAGGGATAATTAAGGGATAAAAATCCTCACTTTAATCTAAAATCAACACTGAGGTTTTCACTCCTAGCATTTGGTTGTTGTTGACCGCCACTTAGGGCGTTGACCGTTGAAGCGACATATTTTTGAAGTTCACTGAGCATAATTTTACCGTCTTTATTTACATCGGCTTCATCGCTTTTTAAGCCATTCAAGAGTGCATAAGTAAATAAGCCATTTTTCCAAGTTGAACTTTCCATTGCAAATTCCATCCCACCACTTGCCGAGATTACAGTAGCACCTGTTCCGCGACGTAAGTCGGCAAAAAGTTCTCTGGCCATTGTACTTGTATTTAATTGATGGGGTTCTGGTTCTATTCCAATGACGATTCCTCTTCCAACTGGTTTTGCATTCACGTTTGTTAGGCTTTTCACAGCACTGATGGTTTCTTTGTCCAATTCACCACTGTGGCATGCATCAATCATAAGCACTTTCTTCAGCGGTTGAATGCCATCTAAAAGTTGTTCAAACTCTTCATAAGCTAACCCTCGTTTTCCAGGGTTATTAAAGTCCATGTCATAGGTAGACAAAAAATAATTGTATTGTTCATCTAGTGAACCGTGTCCTGCATAGGCAAGTACAACTGCATCTTCTCGGCCTGCCTTGTTTAAAGTATATTTTAGTTGAAGGATATTTTCTTTCGTAACATTTTCATTCGTCAAACGAAACACGTGCAAGCTATCGTATGCCTTATATTCGTTTTCTGAAAAATATGCAACTAAGTCATTCGCATCCTTTTCAGCATACCTTAAGTTATAATCGCTTTGTTGGTATTGACTCACTCCAATGGCTATTACATATAAATCCGATGATTTTTTAACCACAGGATTGTAACGAATGAATATACTTTCTCTTTGGCTTTCTACACCAGCAGCATTTAGAACTGAAACTTGGATTTTGTTATTCCCTGAAATCAGACTCAAGGGAAGTTCTTGAAACCACAGGTTGGTAGCTTGTCGTTTGAGATCGATACCTTGTTTGCCGAAAACGGGTACATCATTGATCCATACATTGATTCTATCGAGGTTATGTTTGGAATCCTTGCAGGCTAATTGCAATGAAATTGTTTCTTTTTCGGTCAAATAGTTAAGGCTGTCTTTATTGAGCACTGTTATTTCTGGAAAATGAAAATCCGGATTCAACATTTCTTCCGTAAAACCTAGTTTTCGAATTCGTTTAAGGTAGGCATCTCGGTACATCTGAATTACGGTGGAATCAAAATACCCGAGACGGTCATAAACGATATCTGGTCGGTTGTAAAAGGCGTCAAATTGTTCGGCTAAGAAAAACTCCTTGCCTTGTTTAAAGCCGAAGGACTGTACCTTCCGCGAGGAAATGCAATAGTAATTATCTGGTGTAATCAGGGCGAATTGGGTAACCCCGGCAGGGACTAAACTAGCAATTAAATTCGCCTGATCTCGGTTCCAAATACGAAGAGTTCCGTCCGATGATGCAGTGATTAGTTGTCCATATTTACTCCATTCCTTCACTTGTTTTATTGGGCCTTCATGCCCCGTATACATCGGTGAATATTGACCATCCTTGTTTAATATTCGGAAGGAAAAATCGGCATATTGGATAAGTACTTGCCCGTTTTTTAGCGGCAATACTTCTATGCAATTTGAATCGATTTGTACATGTTGATCTTTGTACACATCGTAATAAAACAAATACGTGCCCGACAAATAGGCAATTAAGGTATCCGTAATACGTGCCACACGGTTGATTTCCCTAGGGAAATCAGTATGCTGAAAAGCAATCTGCTCCAAATCGCCATCCTGAATACGCCAAGCATACAAGGCGGGTGGGTCGGTTTTTTTATTGAATCCTTTGATCGGTGAAACGGAAGCCAAAAATGTCGAATCATTCAACCTTGTTATTGAGGTATTGTAAGGAACCGCCATTTCAAGAAAACCGATGGTTCTTATTTCCGGATAACAAGGCTTGGAGCGCTGAATGTTATTTTGGGAATACTTATAAAACCTAAAGTACGTTTTTTTCCCTGCGAAACTTTTAGTCTCTTCAGTAAACACTATTTTTTTCCTAGTATCGATTTCTGTTTTTATCAACGCGGGTCGTCTGTCGTCTGGAGGCATACCAATTATCCGACGAATCAATCCTTTCACACCGCGATTTTGAATAATAGAATGAGAAAATCGTTTGGAAAAATCCAGCTTTAGTCCTTGGGGAGTTTGATTCCATTTATGCCAGTACATCGTTTGCTCTTTCCCTCCAGAGAAAAACAGAGAGTCACTGAGGTAATTCAACTGTGTAATTGCCTCCATTGATAGCTCATCTGTTTCCATTTGTAAGGAATTGGGCAGGACTTGTAGCCTTGATACATTCCCCAATTCGTCACTAAAAGCTAACTGGCTCTGATCTTGAGAAATATCGAGATCCGTAATTGGGAAATTAAACCCAGAAATTCGATTCAAAGCCTCCGTCGTTGCCAAGTTCCAACGAATGATACTACGGTCAGAAGAAGCGGAAATCAGGAATTTCCCATCAGGTGAAACCACCAAATCATTCACACTGTTCAAGTGGTCACCCAACCGACCTATTTCCTTCAGTTCATGGTTAAAAACATAAATGTATCCATCAGAACTAGCGGCAAAAAAACGCTTGTTAATGCGGTCATAATCAAGGCTTGTAAAAGGGTCCTCAAAATATTCACAGGTAGCCTGATGAATTCTTCTCTTCGTCGGGAGCTGCCATACATTGATACTGGCCTCAAGTATTGTAGCCAATTTTTCAGGCTCAAAATAAATACTGTCTCTAAGATTGCCTTTCACCTTATTTGAAGGCAATGAATGAATTTTCTCATTCGCAATGACGCAAATAAACGCAGTGGGGTAATTTTCAAATTTGATTTGCAAGGAATCCCCCTTGTCGGAAAATAAAAATCCTTCCGGTCTCTTATAGATAAACAAACCATATTCAGCAACGTTCTCTTGCAAATTAAAAGCTGAGACTTCATAGCCAGAATTATAATCCCATACTACGACTGTCAAGTCGGAACTGAATGAAGCTATGTATTTTTGATTGGGCGAAATACAAATCCGGTCTATCGACGCTTGATGCCCCTTTTGCCATTGTAGCTTTATCGGCACATCCTGACCTAAGCACACGAACGTATGCATAAATCCTATACACCAAAGAATTAAAAATGGGTTAAGGAACTTTAACATAAATCGGTAATTGGGTTCCTAGTGAATCATAGGAGTTGTAAACATATTTCATTGGGTAAAGAAACTCAACAGCCTGACCAGAAAAAAAAGTGGCATTTCTAACAATCCGACCATAGATACGGTATACTCCAACGTTTTTAGATAAAATCCGATGGGTGGATGCTAGGGTTCCCAAAATTCGGTTGACAGCAGTGGCAGGAGAGCATGAAAAAACGTAGCCATCAACAAGCGATGCAAAACCACCCGTTTTTGCGGATAAGAATTTTACCGGAGAGCCTTTAGGAGCTATTAAAAGGGTATTTATTTTGATGTTATTTGCCCTTGCCTTATTTATCAACGTGTTAATACTCGTTTGGTTTTGACCTTGTCCATCAAGAGTCAAAACAGTAATGTTTTTATTGGCATGGCTGGAATACGAGGGGTAATTTTCAACATAATACAACAGTGCATCGTAAAGGTTTTTAGTTGGTCCAGTAGGGGTATTGTACGTATAATAACGTGGCACCATATCTTCAAGTGTCAACTCAAAAGGGTTGGCGCCAGCGGAAACGTCGAAAACTGTGCCTCCCTCAACTGAAAAATGCCCAATGCCCATTTGGTTGGAGGAGGCAAGGGTGCCGGTAACGGTATGGTGTATTCCGGAAAGCAAATCCCAATTTTCATCGTATTTTGCTAAACCATCCTCGCCCCGATCAACCACGAGCAGGTTGGAGAAGGAATTGTTGTCATTGTATCCTACCCATTTCACGCTGTCCACGATCAAGGAATCCCCACCAATTTTAATGTTTTCAAATACCGATAGAGGGATCGAAGAAAAATCATTCGCATAGATACCAGCGGTCATTCCTATTTCGGTTGTAAAATACAAGGTATTGGCATTATGACTTTCGTAGGAGGAATTTAACACATAGGCGTTGCATTGTACTTTTTCAATCACCTTTTTATCGGAATAATCGTATCGTTCTTTCTTACACGAAAAGAGAAAAACAAAACACAGCAAATGCAGGCATGTAAACCCTGCCACACCTTTATCTCGGAAAGCGCTCCACATACAATTTTTTGTTTTTATTTTTTTTCACATAACCGGAATAAACTGTAATGCCGATTTCAGCATTAAACATAGACTTACCCTGCAGTTCATCGTTTTGTACCATGGGGAGATGCACGCCGAAATTATACCCATAGTTTTTCATTTTGAATCCCAAACCAAACAATGCATTTATGTCGAGGCGCTTTTCATTGTATAAAACACCATATAAGGGGTTTTTATCTAGATTGGTTGTTCCCATATCATTGTAAGACATTGCTCCTACTGTAAAACCACCAAGAAGATAGGGTCCTCTATAACCTGTGGAGAAGCGGTATCCCACAATCATTTGGTAACCTATTGAGGTTTGAGATAACCTCAATACCTGTCTTTCTTTTGCCGGATTCAAAAAACTATAACTACCACTAAATGTGTAAGTATTCACACCTGTGAATACTAAAATTCTTCGGTGCTCCAAGCACACAAAAGGGGATGATCGATAACCAAAACCGCTGGCTCTCGTTGGCTGATTTGGACTTCCTTCAGGGATGTAAATTACATTGGAATTGACGGAGTAAATGTATTCCGGAAAGCGAACAAATTTAAACGAAGTAAAAAACGATGTTCCAAATGAAACGCGTTGTGCAAGGGCCTGAAAACCAAACATCATTACAAATACCACGAGGTGTTTTGTCATGGCTTTTTACTTTTAATGCGGTAATTAACTTGAAAAATGATCACCGGATGAGCACCGATTCCGTCTGCATGCAAAGCGGTCCGAAACTCCATGTTCTGCACAAAAACATCCAGAAAATACATGTTAACATAAAACACCGAACGCATTTCTGCAGGCTTAAAAAGACCCACATCTAAACCCGATAAAAGGTAGGCCATACCAAAACCTTTGTCTTTTCCAAAACCCAATATTTTTGTATCCAAGCCAAGTCCGTAAAAGAACCCTTGTTGTGGATGCCATTGAAACCTCAACCCAACACCAAACTGATTTAAACCTTCATAACGGCCAATTTTATGCATGAGCTGCAATCCTAGCGAATAGTTGAACTGCCTTGATAAATTTCCATAATCCTCAAGGTCATCAACCGTTCCAAGGAGAACTCCGGTTTCTACGATCGGTTTTGCCTCAAACCAAGTACAATAATAGGGACCGACACGGTTTCCTTTATATGGCTCAAATTTGTCCTCGGTGAATTGCGCAAAAACAGATGATCCAAATGTTGATAAAATGACTAATAGAAAAACAGTGATTTTCACAGGCTAAAATTAGTTTTTTTATTCAAAAAACAAAGCACTGCTAATTTAAAGGTAGAAACGTCCCTCCATAAAGGTCCCTTACATCTTAAAAATGTATTGCTGAGCATCCACCATTTCACGGTAGCGGGAATGATCGAACGAAAACAAGCGAGCCGGACGGTGCTTTACATTACGTTGTTTTTCGTTATGGTCAATAAAGGGAATGGATTTAATTTTCTTACGGAAATTCGCTTTGTTCAAATCTTGATTAAATGCATATTCATACAATTGCTGCATGTCGTTGAGGGTGAATTTATCCGGCAACAAATCGAAACAAACCGGTTCTGTGTTCAACTTTTTCTTGAGCATTTCAAAAGTTGACTTAACAATTAAGTTATGATCGAAAGCCAGCTTAGGTACGGCATGTATCGGCACCCACCTTACTTCATTGGCCCATGAAGACGCCACGGCATTGATTTCGTCGATTTTCACTAGCGCCAAATACGCACAGGTGATAACCCTTCCCAAAGGGTGACGGTCGGGTTTACCAAAGGTTTGAGATTGATGTAACTCTAGGTTCCGAATACTGGTAAGGTCATACAATATTCTACTGGCAGCGCCCTCGAGGTCCTCATCGGGATAAACTAAATCTCCGGGAATGGCCCACTCCCCGTTGAATGGATCCATGTCGCGCTTAATGATCAATAAATGAATCTGGCCGTTTCGAAAACCAAATATGAGGCAATCCAAGGAAAAGGAGTATGAAAAGAATTGATCAATCCCTATTTTGTAAGAATGTGTCATTGGGCGTAGTGAAATTTTGTAGTCAATGATTGAATTCGAACGGAAAAATAACCATTTTCGAGCATTTCCTCTCCTTGGTCATTGTAAAAAGAAAGGTCCTCTTTAGTCAATTTAAAGCGCACCGTTTTTTTCGTACCCGGCGCCAACGCTATTTTTTGAAAACCTTTCAAACGTTGACCTGCGGGAATAAACGAAGCATATTCATCGCTCAAATACAATTGCACTATTTCCTTGCAGGGTTGGTCGCTTAAGTTGCTTACATCAACACTTACCCAAAGTGAATCGTCGCCAGTAAGTTCGGTGGTGCCGATAGCGAGGTTAGAATATTGAACTTCCGAATAAGACAATCCGAATCCAAACGGCCACTCGGGATCAAAAGCATCAAATGCACCCGACTTCGAACGATCCACACTTGCCGGACGGTCATAAAACTCAATCACGCCGTCGTATTTTGGATAGGTGTACGGCAACTTTCCAGAAAAATTGGCATCGCCATAAACCAAATCAACCAGGGCCTCTGCTCCATAATCACCAGGTAAATAACACTGCACGATAGCGCCTGCACCTTCTACAATGTCGTGAATGATTCGCGGCCGGCCCTCAACAAGAACAAGCACAACTTTTTTTCCTGCAGCGTACGCACGTTTAGCCAATTCACGTTGCTCGGAATCAAGGTTCAATGATCGAATATCACCCGGTTTTTCAACGGAAGGATATTCACCAAGGCATAAAACCACCACATCCGCGCTGCTCAACTGTTTTTCGTAAAGTTCCCAATCCTTCTTTACAGAACGTTCAAAACCATCCACTACTTGTAGTTCCACTCCTTTTGCAAATAACACATTTTCCTTACCCAGTTTCTGCTCAAATGCTTGCTTAATGTTCAGGCAAGATTTTGTATTGAAACTGGTATCACTTCCTTGCCAAGTATGTGTCCAAGAACCGTTTAGGTAAATAAGGTTATCGGACGTTGGACCCGCAAGGAGCACTTTTGTAGACGCGTTTAGTGGAAGTACCTCATCCTTATTTTTCAGTAACGTAATCGATTCCACTGCAGCTTCTTTTGCTTGCAACCGGTGTGTTTCCAACGCAAAATCAGGGTAATTTGATGCGTTAAAAGGCTCTTTTTGAAAAATGCCCGCCTGCTTTTTCACCCGTAAAATACGTTTAACAGCATCATTTAAACGTTCCTCCGAAATGCTGCCATTGTTCACGGCGTCAATCATGATCCTGCAATATTCCTTATACTGAGGACTCAAGGGCACCATGCTCATATCTACGCCAGCATTGAAAGCAGCCACATAAGCATCCGCGAGGTTCTCGTGTGTGCGGTGCACCGTATGCAACATGATGAAATCTTCCCAATCCGAAACAGCGAATCCTTGAAATCCCCATTCGTTTTTCAAGACATCGGTGAGTAGGTATTTATTCGCGTGACCGGGGATTCCATTCAGCGCGCCGCTATTCACCATAACGGTCATCGCCCCTTCATCGACAGCCTTTTTAAAAGAAGGTAAATACAATTCGCGCATGTATTTTTCTGGAATCCATGCCGGCGTTCGGTCTCTACCGCTGGTACTGGCGCTGTACCCAACAAAGTGTTTCATGCATGCCAACACTTTGTCATTGGCTAAATTTCCTTTTCCCTGATAACCACGAATCATGGCTGCCCCCATTTCAGCACAAAGGAAAGGGTCTTCTCCGAAGGTTTCAAAATGCCTTGACCAAAGCGGTTGACGACCCAAATCCAAAACGGGAGAAAAATTCCACGGAATACCCGATGCGCGCACTTCGTAAGCAGTCACTCCCGCGCATGCTTCAATTAATTGCGGGCTCCATGTGGCAGCCAAACCAATTTCATGCGGAAACAACGTAGAACCAAGTGTATAGTTCATGCCATGTATGGCATCGATTCCATACAAAATAGGCGTTTTTGATTTCCCATTCCGATAGGGTTCTTGAATGACATTTATAATGTTTTCCCACTCCGCTCTTTTGAACGAATGCCAACCCACATTCAATACAGAGCCTACTTTGTAGGTTTCAATGGCTTCGCGCAATTGATCGGAATTGATACGGCTAGGTTCTATAATCCCACCTCTATCATCGTGATCAAGCAAGGCATCTAAGGTAACTTGACAGGTCTGCCCTACCTTTTCTTCTAGCGTCATTTCGGATATAAGCCGGTCTAACTCCATCTCCGCAGTAGGTTGAAGATAAAGGTTTTCTGGGGTAGAGCAACTTCCCAATAACAAAAGGAAAGCCGCACCTGCTAAGTTGCGCAATGTAGTATGTTCGAACATTTTTTTCTATTGAAAAACACGCACATAATCGATGAACATCGATTGTGGAAAAACAGTGGAAGCAATAGGATTCCCAGGCCAATTACCGCCCACTGCCAAATTAAGGATTAGGAAAAAATTCTCATGAAAAGCACTCATTGTTGCAGGTGTGATATCCAACTGATTGTACTGGACATTGTCCATATACCATTTAATCGAATTCTGATCCCATACAATTGAGAAGACATGGAATTCATCGGCTAACTTGCCCGCAGGCAAGGAGGTGCTTTGACCGTATTGCGCGTGTCCGTTATCTGCCCAATGTGCAGTTCCATGAACAGTTCTGTCGTTATACCCTTCTCCACCAATCATTTCCATGATGTCAATCTCCCCACATGCAGGCCAGCTTACACTGGTAATATTGTCACCGAGCATCCAGATGGCTGGCCAGATTCCTTGACCATAAGGTAGCGCTGCCCGTACATCGATACGGCCGTACTTCCAAGATTTCAATCCTTGGGTTTTGAGGCGCGTGGAGGTATATTCACTGGCGTTAAATGTTTGAGATTTAGCTTTAATTTCTAAAAAACCTCCACCCACGGTATGGTTTTGATTGGTGTAATATTGCAATTCGTTGTTTCCCCAACCGCCACTTCCGGTACCAATGTCAAAGGTCCAGTCGGTGGACAATTCAGTTCCGTTGAATTCATCGCTCCAAACCAAGGTCATTCCCGCGTACGATGCAGGACTGGTATATCCCGAAGTAGGAGCACCGCTTGTATTGCCTGGGTCGACAAATACCGTTACTTGTTCTGTTTTTTCGATGAAGTCCATATCGGTTGAATGTGCGCGGCTTTTAATGGTGTAAGTTCCACTCACCTGAAAGGTATAGGTCGCTACTCCGTCTTGGGCAGTAACAAAGGTTGAATCGCCGTTTTCATAAAAAACCACGGAATAAAAATTCGCATTGTTAGCTGAAACCGTCACCGTTACATCGCCACTCACATGCTGAATCGAAGTGGTTAGATTCTCTGGTAACACCACCAGTGGTTTATTATCCTTTTCGCAGGAGAAAGAAAGAAGCGCCAAGGAAAGAATGGGCAGTAAAATAATATTTTTCATATGGTTTATTTATTCGCTTTTCAATTTCAGGTACCAAGTTAAACCACCGGCGTGGTGCTTGTATTGTAGGTACATGGTCGTATCCGTAATTTCAAGAATGGTATACGTTTTCACACCCGTATAAAATCCAATAAAGGCATTATTGGAAATCGTTATTGTGTTTTCTGCTCCCTCAGTCAACAACCATGATTCGTTCAGTTGATCGGAATAGGGAGCGGTATAGTCATATAAATTCTGGAACGAACCGGGAAAAGTTGCTGCAAGTGTATTGTGAATATAAATATCACCATGGTTGACCATGTCGAATTTAAACGCGTTTAAGTAAAACACATAACGGTCATCGTACAACCCACATCCGGGCTTTTCGTTCGGTCCAGCCGACCACCATTCAGGTACATTTCCTAACGGACTGATTGGATCGGGTCCCACACCAAGATGTTGAGAGGCCACCGAATCCACGTACCATGATTTATAACCCGGTCCACTCACGCCACCCGTCAAAAAATTATATATCGGATTATTCAATAAACCAAGGTCATCCTGTGCGATGACAATCGTTTGGGTTGAACTTTTACTTCCGCCTTTATTGAAAACGGTAAGTTTAACGGTATACGTTCCCGCATACGGATATTCTCCCGTAACATTCGGCCCCTGCTTTTTAATCCCATTTCCAAGGTCCCAGATGCATTGCATGTCTTGAGATGCGGCAGAAAAATGAATGACATTTGGATTGGACGTTTCCACATAAGTAAATTGCGCATCGGAATCGGACGGAGGATCTCCCAATTGCGGGTTTTCTTTTTTACAGCTCGCCAAGGCGAAAACAGCACACAGAATGAATATATTTCTCATAGCCTTTATTGTATTAATACCCTATGTTTTGACTCCATTTACCGCCAGCGAGGTCAATTTCAACCTGTGGAATTGGAAATAACTCGTGTTTTCCGGTTTGGAAGCCCGTAATAAATTGAGCTGCCTGCCCCGTTCGCACCAAATCAAAGAACCGGTGGCCTTCTCCGGACAATTCAAAGCGTCGTTCGTTGTAAATATCTTGCAACTCATTTACGGTAATTCCTGGAATACCCGCTCTAGAACGTATTTGATTCACGAACTGTTGAGCAGTTCCCGCATTTCCTAATTGAAAATGTGCTTCCGCAGCCATTAAGAGCACATCTGCGTACCTAATGACCCGATAATTTACTGGACTTGTTAAATCGTTGTCTGGTAAACCGATTTCACCTTGACGCTTAATGTACTTATTGTTGTAATACCCGGTATGTCCACCTGCACCAATGGCGTAGGTAATTGTCTCCGGATTGGGTTGAGCCGCAATAAATGCATCGATGTCAAGTATACTCAAGTCTCTTCGTGGATCAATAGAAGAAAAAGCATCGTATAAACTTTGTGTTGGAAGATTGTAGCTGTTACCATCGCCATACACCGGTCCGTTGTATTGACGAATGCCTTGAAAACCGGGAGCTGCATTGCCTTCCAGGCAAATCAAACAGCCATAGCTTCCACCTTCTAAACCAGTATATTCAATATCGAAAACGGTTTCGCTGTTGTTCTCGTTCGCCACCGTAAAAAGGTCTGCGTAATCCGTTATCAAACTGTAGGTTCCGCTGCTGATGACCTCATCAAATGTACTCGCTGCCTCGCCAAATTTATTTTGATACAAATACGCTTTTCCCAATAGGGAAAGCGCCGCACCTTTACTGGCGTGTCCTTTTACCGTTGCAGTCCAAGGCAAAATAGCTGCTGCTAATTGAAGGTCGCTTTCAATTTGCGCATAGACCTCCGCTTTGGGTGTGCGCTGTAGGTTACGCGCCTCCTCTATTCCTAGTCGTTTGTCGATGATCAAAGGCACGTCACCAAAGAACTTAACGAGTTCAAAGTAGTAATACGCACGAAGGAATCGGGCTTCTGCCAATAAGGTTTCTTTGCCAGGAAAATCAATGTTGTCTTGGTTTTCCATAATGTAATTCACCCTTGTGATTCCGGCGTAATTCCAGCGCATCACGTTCCGAAGTTCATTGTTAACTCCACCATGGGTCATGGCATCTATCTGATGCAATCCTTGGGTATCGTTTACGCTTTCTCCCCCGGCAATGGCGTCATCCGAAGCAATTTCCCCTATCCATAAACTTAAAAAAGAACCTTGCAACAAGTCGTAAGCACCGGTGAGTGCTCGTTCAAAATCCTCCTTGGTTTGGAAGAAGTTTTCGGCATCCTGTGCATACGGCGGATCCACCGATAAAAATTTCTCGCAACTGCTCCCGACCATAAGGAGCAACATAGCAGAAAAGGCAATCAATCGTTTCTTCATTTCTTAAAATGTTATTTGTAAACCTCCCATGATTGTTCGTGCTTGTGGGTAAAAACCGAAGTCAACACCCGCTGACAACACCCCCGGCGAACTCAAATCAGGATCAAAACCCATGTACCTGGTAAGCGTAAATAAATTATTCACGGAAGCATAAATCCGTAAATTATCGACCTTAACTTTTTTCATCCAGTTCTTTGGAAAGGAATAGCCCAATTGTACATTTCTCAACCGTAGGAACGATCCATCTTCCACAAAATAAGAGGAAAATACGTTATTGCGTGTAGCTTCCGTGGTAAGCCGTGGATGCTCGTTGGTCGATCCCGGTCCTGTCCATCGGTCGATGACGTAATCCATTTGATTGGCATAGGGTTGCTGTCTTTCGAAATTTCGGATGATCTCTTGTCCAATTGCAGCGTACAAATTCGCTGACAAATCAAATCCTTTGTAGCGCATGTTCAGGGAAAAGCCCATGGTGAAATCCGGAATCGGTGAACCAAGGAAGGTTTTATCGGAGTCATCGTTAAAGTTGATTACGCCATCGCCGTCCTGGTCCACAAAGCGTATGTCTCCTGGTTTTGCGCCTTCCTGAACGACCGCAGCATTGTCAATTTCTTCTTGGGTCTGAAATATCCCGTCCATTTCATATCCGAAAAAATAACCAATGGCATACCCTTCCTGAAAGCGTGTGGCCACATCGCCGCCCACCGAAAAACTGGCTCCTGGAAGGTAATCCACCCCTTCAGGCACACCGGTAACTTTATTCACCACGCGGGAGAAATTCAAGTTGGTACTGAGCTGGAATGCCTTTTTACGGTCTGTTGAGTAAGCCAACTCAAACTCGATTCCTTTGTTTGAAACATCTCCTGCGTTGATTATGGGAGGATATCCGCCCGGACCGTAAGACCCCAACACCGCTGTCACCTCCGGTTGGAACAATAAATCGAAGGTGTTTTTGATAAAATAATTGCTCGTAAAATCCAAGCATTTCCAAAAGGTCATGTCCATTCCAACGTTGAACTGTCGGGTAGTTTCCCACCTCAAATCAGGGTTTGCTGGACGACCAATAGCAACACCTTGGGTAATGATGTCATCAAAAACGTAAACCCCTTCCCCATTCAACAAGGCGCGGTACGCGAAGTTCGGTATCTGGTCGTTTCCGGAAACACCGTAACTTACCCTAAACTTCCAGTAATCGATGAACGATAGGTTGTAAAAATCTTCCTCAGACAATAACCAGGCTGCGGAGGCTGTTGGAAACATTCCGTATCGGCTATTGGGACCGAATTTACTGGAACCATCGCGACGAAGAATAGCGGAGAATAAGTACTTGTATTTGTAAGAGTACTCTGCACGAACAAAGGCAGAAAGTAAACGCTCGGTAAACTCATACGAAAACGCATTATTCAAATAACCACCGTCTGCTGTATTGGCAGAAATATCAGCGTAATCAAGGGAATTATTTGGGATATTGTAACCGATGCCACTCAAAGATTCTCCTTTCCGCTGAAAAACGGTAATTCCTGCCGTTGCTTTTACGCGATGGATCGAATCAAACAGTTGGTCGTAATTCAAATAACTCTCAAAAGTAAGGTCTACAAATGAGGAGCGTTCCTCGTATACTGCAGCGCCACGGTCAATGAACGTTCCCGGTGCAATTTCCACTTGTGGTGACTCCAGGTCTTCATTGATTGCTGTGTTCGCATATTTCCCATCGCCATACCACACCAGAGGAGAAAACACTTTCGTATCCACTTGGGCGTAATTGTAATTAAAGCGGTTGGTAAACGTAAAATGTTCGTTAAACGTGTACTCCAATTCTTCTTTACCCACGAATTTATCAGCGATACTCCAATTGTACTGGTTTTCAATTTGGGCGAGCGGGTTGATGATGTCGCTGACCTCTTCCATATAGGAATAAGTTCCATCGGACGTTCGGATGCCCACATTGGGAAAGGCGTTGATTGTATTGTATAAAACGGAACCAATGCCATTTTCCGGCAAGGTACTTCGGGTATCGTTGGAGTACAGAAATACCGAATTCAATTTCATTTTACGGGATAAATCTGTTTGCATGTTGAGGCGGGCGTTGTAACGAGAAAAGTTCGACTTATCGCCACCGACGATTCCGTCCTGATTGAAATAGCCCAATCCTAAGGAATATTTATTGGACTCGGTACCTCCGCTCAAACTCAAATTATGCCCTTGAATGGGTGCGCGCTGAAAAACACTGTCCTGCCAATTGGTGCCGACGCCCAATTCCGTATTATTAAAGGGCATTGGTTGACCACCAAAAGCAAACATTTCATTTTTGATGACGGCATATTCTTTGGCATTGAGCAAACCAAGTTGGTTAGCTGTTTGCTGGATGCCATAATAGCCGCTGTATTCCACTTTTGGTTTAGCATTCAAGCGACCTTGTTTGGTTTCGACAAGTATAACCCCGTTGGCAGCACGCACTCCATAAATTCCTGCGGTAGCATCCTTTAACACGTTAATTGATTTGATATCGGAGGGATTCAATGCGTTCAATCCTTCGGAGTCGTAAACCACCCCATCGACAAGAATCAGCGGATCGTTATCACCAAACGTAGACAATCCGCGAATACGGATCGTAGAAGAGCCTCCTGGTGAACCGGAATTGGTACTAATCGCAACCCCTGAAACTTGACCTTGCAAGGCTTGGTCCATGCGTGCCACATTCAGTTTTTCCAATTCTTCCCCCTTTACTTTAGAAGTCGCACCGGTTAATTCCTTGCTGGTTGTTTCGCCATATCCAATCACGACCACTTCGCCGACTTCTTTGACAAGGTTGGTCATTGCCAATACAAATGTACTTTCAGAACCAACTGCTTTTTCCAATTTTTCGAAACCTACAAAGGTCAACTCCAAGGTGTCATTTGGCAAAACCGACATGGAAAAGTTTCCATCCATATCGGATTTAACGGCAGCTTTTGATTGCTTTGCCCGAATCGTGACAAACGGCATGGCCTCTCCAGACTCGTTCTCCACTTTTCCTGAAATTTCACGTTCCTGAGAAAAGGCAGCTTGTGAAAAAAGGAAAGCAAACAAAGCAATAACAATTCGGATCATAGTTCATTGATTTTGAACAAAAATAATGAATTATGTTACAAAGTACAATAAGTGTTAAAAATAATCGTGTTGTATTACCTCTTTCTGGCGCTCTGAATCGAATATTTCGCTTTTATTCCTCCGTTTCTTGCGGAAGTTGTACCCGTTTCATTTCAAATACCATTTCATTTTCTTCGTGTCTGAATACAATGATGTGGTCGTCTTCCTTCCGCCACGTAACCCGCAATAACATACCATCAATAATTGCCAGCCAGTATTCCTTTTTTAGATCAGCTAAGCCACTGAAACGAGCATTTGGCTGATTCAATAAATAAAACTCGTAACCGCTGAAGCGTTTGCGGCAGGAAAAATACTTGTACTCCCCTTCTGGCGGTTCGGGATCGATGACCCAATCTCCGCAAATGGTATCCGCTGGAAAGGTTTGAGCCAAAACCGAAGTAAGCGATGAAAAGAAAACGAATGTAAAAAAAATAACCCTGAATTTTATACTCATCATTTGACTCGTTGATTTTGTACCTTTACCTGAAAAATGATTGAAATACATTTTTTCCAATTGTATGTTCCTCAAAAATAAGAAAATAAGGACAGTTGGACCGGTTCTTTTTCTGACCTGTTTTTTCCTCAATGGATTTATGGCGCAGGAAACCCCACAACTGGTGCTACCAATCAACCATACACAACAGGTAGTTGGGTGTGATTTTAGTACTGACGATCGGTATGTTGTTACGGGCTCGGAAGATAATACAGTCAACATTTACGAAACAACTACCGGAAAAGAAGTTCGCTCGTTTTCACACCACATTAAAAAGGTAAATACGGTCTTTTTTGATAAAAGCAATCAAACCATATACACTGCTTCAGAGGATGGAACGTGTTTGTTAATTGATTTTAATTCTGGGGCTATCATTAAGCAAATTGATGCGCCAAACAAGGAGGGAATTCAATTTGCACACCTGGATCCTACGGAGAATTTTTTGTTGGTGCAACTAAATCTTGGAGTACTTGTATATAACCTAAAAACAAATCTATGGGTGACTGATAAACCTTTGAAAGGAAAAATCAGCGACGACAAAAACCATGTTTTCACCAAAGAAGGGGATAGGGCCGTTCTTGTTCAACGCGACCATTCCATTGGCTTGATTGACTTCAAAACAGGTGTTGCAACGAAAAGTATTGATGCCCAAGAAGATGTACTAACATGGGGTTTTGACTATTCGAGGCAAAAGCTTATCATGGGCTGTTCGGATCATACCTTGCGCGTCTTTGATACGCAAACATGGGAATTGGTTCACACTACACAAGCATTCAAAGGCGTTCCCATTTCGCTTTCCT
>Ga0315902_10005124_pt1 | contig 18580 bp, 13 predicted proteins | sample LakEriMetagenome_9_FD_203523 | JGI IMG/M metagenome (GOLD analysis project Ga0315902, IMG submission 203523) | Freshwater fungal communities from buoy surface, Lake Erie, Ohio, United States - Buoy 12 MA117 | ecosystem: Environmental > Aquatic > Freshwater > Lake > Lake biofilm | place: USA... | reverse complement strand
GAATCCGAAGACCATCGAGCCGCTGGTGCCGGTCGATCTCGTCGTCGACCACTCGGTGATGATCGACAACTTCGGCACGCGCAAGGCGCTCGATCTCAACATGAAGCTGGAGTTCGAGCGTAACCGCGAGCGCTACCAGTTCATGAAGTGGGGCATGCAGGCCTTCGATACCTTCGGCGTCGTGCCCCCCGGCTTCGGCATCGTGCACCAGGTCAACCTCGAGTACCTGGCGCGTGGCGTGCACAAGGGCAAGGACGGCGTCTTCTACCCCGACACGCTGGTCGGCACCGACAGCCACACCACGATGATCAACGGCATCGGCGTGGTCGGCTGGGGTGTGGGCGGCATCGAGGCCGAGGCGGGCATGCTCGGCCAGCCGGTCTACTTCCTCACGCCGGACGTGGTGGGCGTGGAACTCAAGGGCCGGCTGCGCGAGGGTGTGACCGCGACCGATCTGGTGCTGACCATCACCGAGATGCTGCGCCGTCAGAAGGTGGTGGGCAAGTTCGTCGAGTTCTTCGGCGAAGGCACCGCGAGCCTCGCGCTGCCTGATCGCGCAACCATCGCCAACATGGCACCCGAGTATGGTGCGACGATGGGCTTCTTCCCCGTCGACGACCGGACCATCGAGTACTTCGAGGGCACCGGCCGCACCCGCACCGAGATCGACGCCTTCGCGTCCTACTTCAAGGCACAGGGTCTTTACGGCGTGCCCAAGGCCGGCCAGCTCGACTACTCGACGGTGCTGCAGCTCGACCTCGGCAGTGTCGTGCCATCGCTGGCAGGCCCGAAGCGCCCCCAGGACCGCATCGAGATCGGCAAGGTCCGCGAGACCTTCGCCGACCTGTTCAGCAAGCCGGTGGCCGACAACGGCTTCAACCAGCCGGCCGATCGGCTCGACCGCGCCGTGACCACGGCCGACGGCGTCGAACTGCGCAACGGCGACGTGCTGATCGCGGCGATCACCTCGTGCACCAACACGTCGAACCCCGGCGTGCTGCTCGCCGCCGGCCTGCTCGCCAAGAAGGCGGTGGAGGCCGGGCTCAAGGTCCGCAAGCATGTGAAGACCTCGCTCGCACCGGGCTCGCGCGTGGTCACCGAGTACCTCGAGAAGGCCGGCCTGCTGCCCTACCTCGAGAAGCTCGGTTTCGCGGTGGCGGCCTACGGCTGCACCACCTGCATCGGCAACGCCGGCGACCTGACCCCCGAGATCAACCAGGCGATCGAGGCCAACGATCTGGTCTGTGCCGCGGTGCTGTCCGGCAACCGCAACTTCGAGGCGCGTATTCACCGCAACCTGAAGGCCAACTTCCTGGCATCGCCGCCGCTGGTCGTGGCCTACGCGCTGGCCGGCAACGTCATGGTCGACCTGATGACCCAGCCGATCGGCAAGGGCAAGGGTGGCCGCGACATCTGGATCGGCGACATCTGGCCCTCGTCGGACGAGGTCCACAAGCTGATGAAACACGCGATGAGCCCGAAGGTCTTCAAGGCGAACTACGCGCAGGTCGACGAAAACCCGGGCAAGCTCTGGGAGAAGGTCAAGGGCACCCGCGGCCAGGTCTACGACTGGCCGACCTCCACCTACATCGCCGAGCCGCCCTTCTTCCAGGGATTCGCAATGCAGCCGGCGGCCGCGGGCGGTTCGATCCGCGGCGCGCGTGCGCTCGGCGTGTTCGGCGATTCGATCACCACCGACCACATCTCGCCGGCCGGCGACATCGAGGCAACCTCGCCCGCCGGCCGCTGGCTGCAGGCCAACGGTGTTCTGAAGGCCGACTTCAACAGCTACGGCTCGCGCCGCGGCAACCATGAAGTGATGATGCGTGGCACCTTCGCCAACGTGCGGATCAAGAATCTGATGATTCCGGCCAAGGCAGACGGTTCGCGGGTCGAGGGTGGCATCACGATCCATCAGCCCTCGGGCGAGCCGATGGCGATCTACGATGCCGCGATGCGCTATGTCGCCGACGGTGTGCCCACAGTGGTCTTCGGCGGCGAGGAGTACGGCACCGGATCGTCACGCGACTGGGCGGCCAAGGGCACCCAGCTGCTCGGCGTGAAGGCGGTGATCGCCCGCAGCTTCGAGCGCATCCACCGCTCGAACCTGATCGGCATGGGCGTGCTGCCGCTGCAGTTCAAAGGCAATGACAGCGCGACGAGCCTCGGCATCACCGGCGCCGAGTCCTTCGACATCGAGGGCCTCGACGGCGAGATCCGTCCGCAGCAGGATCTCACGCTGGTCGTGCGAGCGGCCGATGGCAGCGACAAGCGCGTGGCGGTGCTGCTGCGCATCGACACCGCGATCGAAGTCGACTACTTCCGCCACGGCGGCATCCTGCCCTTCGTGCTGCGGCAGTTGATGGCGGCCTGAGGCCGGGGCGATGGCACGCGCTTGACCCTGCCTGCCACCCCCGAGGGCCGCGCGAGCCGCCCGCACCCGCTGCTGCTCGCCTGTGCGGTGGCGGCGGGTTCGATGCTTGCGTGCTGGCTTGCGCGTCTGCTGGCCTTCGACAGCGCGACCGGTCTGCTGGTCTGGCCGGCTGCCGGCATCGCGCTGGCCAGCGGCTGGCGCTTTGGCGCGCGCTGGGTGCTGCCCGCCGCGCTTGGCGCGGCTGCCTGGGCCCTGCTCGCCTTCGAAGGCGCCCTGGTCGCGATGACCGCGGGCGCCGCCACGGCGGCAGGTCCGCTGCTCGCCATCGGCGCGCTGCGCCGCCTGAACCGCTGGAAGCCAGCCGACTACCGCATGGAAGCGGTGCTGCGCTTCATGATGATGACGATCGCGATCGCGGCGCCGCTGGATGCCTCGATCGCGACCACGGGTCTGACGGCAGCCGGCTTCATGCCGGAGAGCAATCCGGCGCATCTGTTCACCGCCTGGTGGCTGATGGATTCCCTCGGGATTCTGCTGATCGCCCCCGCGGTGCTCGCCGCGACAACCGACGGCCTGTCGCGGCTCGACGCCGGCACCGAGCACGACGCAGCGGGCTTCGACCCGACGGCGGTCCTGCTCACCGGCGCGCTGACCGCGGGCAGCCTCGTGCTGTCGGCCTTCGGGCAACCCGAGTACGGCCACGCACTGCTCTTCCTGTTCTTTCCGATCGTCGCCTGGACCTCGGTGCGGATGCCGGAACGGACGACCGCACTGACACTGCTCCTCACGTCGCTGCTGCTGCTGGCGGTGCGCGCCTACCAGCTCGGCGAGACCGGCGACCTGCTCGCGCGCACGATGGAAGGAACCGTGCTCGTGCTGAGTGCCGTGGTGGTTGCCCTGCTGATGCAGGCGGTCGCGACCGACCGCCGCCAGGCGCTGGCCAGCGTCGCACTCCAGGCACGCCAGGACATGACCACCGGGCTGCTGAACGATCGTGGACTGCTCAACGATCTCGCCGAGCGACTTGCCGCCGACCAGCGACCCGGCTACGGACTGATCGGCATCCATGTCGCCAACTTCGACACGATCAACGATCTCTGCGGTCCGCTGCAGGCCTTGCAGCTCGAGCAGAGCGCCGCCGCGTTGCTGATGCGCCAGCCCGCCGCGCTGCAGGCGGCGCGTCTTTCGTCCGGCCGCTTCGCGTTGCTGATCAGTGCCGACTCGGTGAGCGCCGTGCGCGCGCTCGCCCGCGACCTCTACGGCCACCTGAACGGACAGGTCTACGCCACCGATCACGGCAGCATCCGTCTGCAGGCGAGCGTCGGCGGCTTGCTGATCGACGATTCGGTGATGATCCAGAGCGAGGATTGCCTGCTGTCGCTGTCGGAGGCGATGGCGATCGCGGCCAGCGTGCGCGACCCTCAGCTCTTCGTGGAGCCGCTGTCGCAGAGCATGATCGAGGCGCGGCGTGCGCATCAGGGCAAGCTCGAACACATCCGCGAGGCAATCCGTGAGCGCCGCCTCGAGATCTTCGCGCAGGTGATGCACGACCCGGAAGCCGCCGCGCCGATGCTGGCCTTCGAAGTGCTGATCCGCCTGCGTGATGCCGAGGGACGCCTGATCCGGCCACAGGAGTTCCTGCCGCTCGCCACCCAGGCGCAGCTCAGCGTGGCGCTCGACCGCAGCGTCATCGAGATGGTGTTCGGATGGCTTGCCGCGCACCCGGAGGCACTGGCGCGCACCTGGAAGTGCTCGATCAACCTGTCGGGCATGACGATGAGCGACGGCATGATCGCCTCCTTCATCCGTGAGCAACGCGCGCGCTTTGCGATCCCGCCCGGGCGCATCGTCTTCGAAATCACCGAGAGCGAGGCGATCCGCAACCCCGGCGCGGCATCGCGCCTGGTCGATGAGCTGCGGGCCGAGGGATTCGGCATCTCGCTCGACGATTTCGGCACCGGCCTGGCGACCTTCGAGTACCTGAAGCGATTCCCGATCGACTATCTGAAGATCGATGGCTCCTTCATTCGAAACCTGATCACCGATGCGATCGACGAGGAGATCGTGCGCTCGACCGTGCGAGTCGCCCACCGACTGCACGTGAAGACCATCGCCGAGCATGTGCACAGTCAGGCGATCTGTGATCGTCTGCGCGAGCTCGGCATCGAACGCATCCAGGGCGACCTGATCGGTGCGCCCTGCCCGATCGCCCAGATCTTTGCCGCGCCGCCTGCCGAACCCCTCTGAGTCTCCGGTCGCCTGCGCTCGGCGCCCGGCAGGCGCGGGTGCTCAGCTGCCGGAGCCCCAGCGCAGGTCGGCGAAGCGCGAGTGCACCTCTCCCCCTGCCTGATCGGTGTCAGCGGCAAGTGCCACGCCAATGAGGCCTGGCATGCCGGGGCCGTGCTCCTCGCCGAAAGCACGCTGGAAATCCGCGTGCAGATCACGATCCTCCGCCCACCACGGGCCTGGGCTCCGATCGGCCCGCAGCCGCATCAGACGTACGCGCCCGGTGAAGGGTGAGGACCAGACCGCAGCCACCCGGCCGCGCGGGTCGGCCACGTAGCAAAGCGCGGCGGCGGGCAGCCGCGGATCGCGAAGCGCGCGGGCGATCGACAACAGCGCCCGGTCACCGAGCGACAGTCGCGCGAGCGGATAGTCATAGAACAGGTACAGACGCAGGCTGAAGTCATCGCCCTCACGGACATCGGCCGCCGAAGCGCGGGCAGCGTGCGGCCAGGCATCGGTACGCCAGCGCCACGCCAGCCGTGTGGCCTGCAGCGGCGCCTCGAAATAGGCGACCACACTCGAGGCCGAGCGCTGCGAGACGAGCTCGAGGACCGGGACGCCATGATCGTCGACGATCCGGTGGCGATTCGGGGTGATGTCCGGCAGCGTCGCTTCGCGCCAGGGAGCGGGCAGCGGGCCGCCCGGCGCCGCTCGCGAGAAGAGCGCGGTCGGCAATTGGGCATGCGCCGGCGCTGCACGCGGCATCAGCCCGGAGGCCAGCAGCCCAAGCGCCTGACGGCGACCGGGTTTCATGATGCCCGGCGGGCGTCAAGCACACGCGCCCAGTCCTGCGGCTCATCGACATCCCACAGCGTGGGCAATTCCCGCCAGCTCAGCCCGAGCATCGCAAGGCGCGCACGCGTCTGCGCCATCACGCTGCTGCCCCCCCAGGCGATGGTCTGGAAGACCGCGGGCGCATCCACCCTGGCGCCGACCAGCGCGTAACCGCCATCCTCGGTCGGGACGAACACCAGATCGTGTCGCGCGAGCACCTCGAACGCCTGCTCGAGCACCCGCGCATCGATGCCGGGACAATCGCAGCCGAGCAGCAGCGCGCGCGAGCCACCGGCGAGTGCCTCACGCAGCGACGCGGCCATGCGTGCCCCGAGATCGCCGTCGATCTGCCGCGTCAAGCGGTAGCCATGCGACCGGGCGAGCACCTCGCCCTGCCCCTCGGGATCCTCGCCGGTGACACAAAGCCAGCGCTCCACCGACGCGCACCCGGCGACACGTGCGAGCGTGTCATCCAGAAGCTCCCGATAGATGGCGAGCGCCGCCGCCTCGCCGAGCGCGGCCGCGAGGCGGCTCTTGACGCGCCCCAGCTGCGGCAGCCGCGCAAACACGATGACCACGCGGCGAGCGGTACCGCCGCCGACGCGGTCGGACTGGCTCGATCTCATCGATCTCGCCCCTCGTAGCGCTGCCGAAGACGCTCCGGCGAGGCACCCAGAAAGTAGCGCATCCTCAGCCACCACATCCCGAGAATCGTGCGCAGGACACCGCGCTGTTCCCAGCGCCGCGCGCTGGAGACGACCCGCTCGTGAAGTGCCGCGGGCCGACCGGCACAGCGCCGAAGCCGCGCGCTGAGTTCGATATCCTCCATGAGGGCGATCGCCGGAAAGCCGCCCACCTGCTGCCAGGCGGCCCGCGTGACAAACATCGCCTGGTCCCCGGTGCAGATGCCAGTCAGTCGGGACCGTGCATTCATCATCGAGGCGACCACCGCGATCAGGCGCCGGCGCGACGGCAGCATGATGTCGAAGCGCCCCCAGCACGCCCCAGCCGCGAGGGCTCGCGTCACCGCTTGCGCCCAGTCGGCCGGCAAGCGGGTATCGGCATGAAGAAAGAGCACGACCTCCCAGCCCGGCGGCAGCGCCGCCGCGCCGGCATTCATCTGGATCGCCCGGCCACGCGGCGCGTGCACGACAACCGCGCCGGCAGCCTCGGCGATCGCCGGGGTGGCATCCACGCTGCCGCCATCGACCACCACAACGGCACAGGCGCGCTCGCGGATCGAGGCCAGCGTCGCGCCGATGCCCGCGGCTTCGTCGATCGCAGGTATCACCACAGCGATCCTTGGCTCGCCCAACCGCGGCGCGGAAGATCCGGACGGCACCGGAGCGCCGCCCGCCTGATTCAGCGGGGACACACGTTCGATCCTCCAGGTGCTCCGGCCACCACCGGCATTCCGCGTCCCGGGCCGCAAGGACGCGGTAGGATTCTCATCGGATGCCTGCCAACCTGCAATGCCGATGACGAGTTTCCGAGCGCTGCGCCAACTTGCCCGCTACCGACGCCTGCCCCGCCGGCCCGCCGAAGGCGCGCCCGCCGCCCTGGCCTTGCTCGCGCTGGTCACGACCTTGCTGCTGGCCGACGCGCTGCTCACCCGCGCGCTGCGCGCCCAGGTGCTGATCACCAGCGAGGCGGCGACGCAGGCCCTGGGGCGAATCTTCGTCAACGACCACTGGAAGGAGCTCGCCGAGCGAATGCTCGCGGGCGCCCGGGCCGCCGATCCGCGCGTCAATCCCGATCTCGAGATGATCGACCGTCGGATTCGCAGCTTCGTGCAGGGTACCGACATCCTGAAGATCAAGCTCTACGGTCTCAGCGGTCTCACGCTCTATTCCTCCGACCGCGCCCAGATCGGGGAAAACAAGGCCGCCAACCCCGGCGTCCTCGGCGCGCTCAAGGGCAACATCGCGAGCGAGCTCGGCCACCGGGGCAGCATCGGCGCCTTCGACGGCGACCGCCACGACCGTGATCTCGTCTCGAGCTACATCCCGATCCGCGGCATCCAGGGTATCGAGGCGGTGATCGAGATCTATGTCGACCGAACCGTGGCGATGGATGCGATCGATGGCTGGCGAACGGGCCTTGCCGCCTTGCTGGTCGCGACCCTCGGTACGGTGCTCGGCGGCTTCTGGGGCTGGGGGCACGCGGCAACCGCGAGAATGCGCGATCTGAGGGCCGGACTGCGCGCGGCCCGTCGCCGTGAGCGCCGGCACCAGAGTGACGTGGCGGCGGAACGCGACCGCGCCGCCGCGCTGCTGGGCAGGGCTGGCATCGAGCTTGGTGCGCCGATTCAGGCCCTGCTCGCCGCCCACCGGCAAGGCACGCCTGCCCAGGCCTCCGACGACCGTTCGGCGGGACCGCTGTCGCCCGCAAGTCTCCACCTTCTCGACCTGCGCTTCCGAGCGCTGACAGCCCTGGCATCCGACCCGCAGCCCAGCCCGGACAGTGGCGGTGCGCAAGCCACCGTTCCGGGCCTTGCCGAGGTCGTCAACGCGGTGATGAACGCACGCCAGGCGCAGGCCCGGGAGCAGCGCTGCGAGCTTGTCGCCCATGTCGATCCCCAGCTTGCAGGGCATGCGCCGCCCGATGCCAGCCGTCTGCGCGACATGCTCGAGTTGCTGCTGGCCAGCGCGATCGGGATATCACCCTCCGGCCGTGTACAGCTCAAGCTGATGGCAAGCCCGGGGGCCATCGATATCGACCTGACCGACAGCGCCCGTGAGCCCGCCGATCGGTCGAACCTCGACCAGATGATCGCGGCGCGCCTGATCGAGCGCCTCGGTGCAAGCCTGCGAACCCAGTTCACGGCGGGCGTGGGCCACTGGCATCACCTGCGTCTCGTCCTCGTGGCGCCCGACGCGCCCGGCCGCGAGCCGGCGCCGAAGTCCGAGCGTTCATGACGCGAACGCTGCGGTGGTCACTGGTCTACCGCCGCTGGCTCGGCATGAGCCTGGCGATGTGGCTGTTCATCGGCACGACGATTGCCCTGCCCTTCGTGCTCGGCAACACGCTCGATTCGCACACCGCGCAGGAATCGCTGCGTCAGGCCCGGGCGATCAACGGCGTCATCAGTGTCGTGCGCGACTACTACACCGCACAGATCGTGTCGCCGCTGGTAAGCCATGGTGGCGGTGGGATGCTGCGCGAAGGCGGCTACACCGCCGGGCGCCCCGCGGGGACGATACCGATACCCGCCACGATGACGATCGAGCTCGGTCAGGCGATCGGCGCGGCCGACCATCCGATCGGCGCGCGCCTGCTCGAGTTCCACTTCGTCTCGGATACGCCTTTTCTTCACCGCCAGCGCGCGCCCCTCGACGCCTTCGAGCGGGAGGCGCTTCAGCACTTCCGGCTGCGTGGCACGGAGCGGGGCACGAACGGCCCTGACGATTTCTGGCGCATCGAGCAGCGCGGACTCGGTGGAGCGGTGATCCGCCTGGCGATGCCGGTGCGCATGGAGCCCGCCTGTGTCGCCTGCCACAACAGTCATCCGGATTCGCCGGTACGCAGCTGGCGAGTCGGGGATGTGCGCGGTATCCAGGAGGTGCTCGTCGGTTTCGATGCCCAGGGGCAGATCGACGACAGCCGGTGGCTCACGCTGTACCTGTTCCTGTTCGGTGCCACTGCGCTGCTGGCGCTGCGCGAGCACCGCGTGGGGATGTCGCAGCTGCGCGAGCTGAACCGCGAGATCGAGGGCTCGCGTCGATCGCTGCTCGAAAACGGCGCGATTCTCGAGGAGACGGTGCGCGATCTCGGCACCAAGACCACCGTGCTCGACAAGGCACCCTTCGGCATTCTCGTCCTCGACCCGCACGAAGCCGACCTGCCCATCCGCTACGCGAATGAAGCCTTCTGCCGCAGCAGCGCCTACCCGCTGGCCGAGGTGCTCGGTCGTCACCCGCGGCTGCTCTTCGGCGCGGAAACCGGCAGCGCAGCCAGCGAAGCGATCGAGGACGCACTGCGCGACCGCCGATCGCTTCAGCTCGAAGCGATCGCCGCGGCACGCGACGGCTCGGCGCGACGCCTGAGCTGGCTCATCTTTCCGTGCTTCGCGTCGACCGGCGAGCTGCTCAGCATGGTCGTCTGCCTGACCGACGTCACCGACTATGCGCGGGCGGAGGAGGAGCGCAAGCGTCTCGCGGCGGAGCTCCAGGAGTCCGGCCGACTCGAGTCGCTCGCCCTGGCGATCGCCGGCATCGCCCATGACCTGAACACGCCGATCGGCATCGCGGTGACCTCCTCGTCGCACATCGCACAGAGCGCCCGGGAGCTCGTCGGACTGCTCGAACATGATGATGCCGATCCCGCGCGCGTGCGGGCCCTTGCCGAGCGCATCCGCCGGGCCGCCGAGATCGCGGACCGGAACCTGGCCAAGACCGCGCAGCTCGTCGACGGCTTCAAGCAGACTGCGACCGACGTGTCGCGGGATGAATGGCGCCCGGTCAGGCTGCACGACCTGCTCGAATCGCTGGCGCTCACACTGTCACCGCTGATGCGGCGCTCACGCTGTCAGCTCCGGGTGAACTGCCCCGCCGCGCTGACCCTGATCACCAACCCCGGAGCGCTCGCTCGTGCGATCTCGAATCTGCTGGTCAACGCAACCATCCACGCCTTCGAGGGTCGCGAGGAACGTCGCGTGAGCATCGACGTTGATGCCGATGATCAGCGGGTACGCATCCTCGTGGCCGACAACGGCATCGGTATGAGCGAGGAAGCCGCGATGCGGGCCTTCGAGCCCTTCTTCACCACGCGGCGCGCCAGCGGCGGCTCCGGCCTGGGCCTGTTCTCCTGCCGTCGGACGATCGAGCAGATGCTCGACGGCAGGATCACGCTGCGCACCCGTCCCGGGTACGGTACCGAATTCACGATCGACCTGCCGCGCCGGCACACGTTGGCCGCGGCTGCGGCAAGACCGGGAGCACCCGCATGACCGAGCCGCCCTGGACCCTGCTACTGGTCGATGATGACGAGGATGTCATCGACATCAGCCGTCTGGTACTCGGCGAGTTGCGCTTCGACGGTCGAGATCTGCGCATCCTGTCGGCGCGCAGTGCCGCCGAGGCCCGGGCAATCTTCGCGCGCGAGCACGAGATCGCGGTGGCGCTGATCGATGTCGTGATGGAGACCGAGCGCGCGGGCCTGGATCTGGTTGCCCATGTGCGCGACGAACTCGGCAACCACGAAACGCGGCTGATCCTTCGCACCGGGCATCCCGGCGCTGCCCCGCCCCTGGAGATCGTCCGTCACCTCGAGATCGACGACTACCGCGAAAAGACCGAGCTCACTGCCCAGCGCCTCGAAACCCTGCTGCTCACGTCGCTGCGCGCCTACCGCAATCTGCGCGCCAATCAGGCAAAGAGCCGCTTCGTGGCGAACGTGAGCCACGAGATCCGCACCCCGCTCAACGCGATCATCGGTCTGGCCGACGTACTGCTGAGCGGCGATGCCACGCCGGTGCAGCATGACTATCTTCAGAAGATTCGCGGCTCCGGCCGCCACCTGCTCGGCCTGGTCAACGACATCCTGGACTTCAGCAAGATCGAGGCCGGCAGGATGACGCTCACGCGCGAGCCTTTCGCCCTCGATGCCGTGATCGCCGAGGTGCTGACGCTCGTCGAACCGCGGGCGCAGGAGCGCGGTCTCGCGCTGCACGGCGAATTCCCGCCCGAGCTGCAACTCGAGTTGACGGGCGATCCGCAGCGGCTGGGGCAGATTCTCGTGAACTATCTGGCCAACGCGATCAAGTTCACCGAGCAGGGCAGCGTGAGGCTGCAGGTGTCGCGCGAAGGCACCGATCCCGCACGGCCGATCATCCGCTTCAGCGTGATCGACACAGGGATCGGTCTGACAGCCGAGCAGCGCGGACGGCTGTTCCGCGAGTTCGAGCAGGCCGACACCTCGACGACGCGCCGCTTCGGCGGTACCGGCCTGGGTCTGTCGATCGTGCGACGACTCGTCGAGCTGATGGGCGGCAACGTGGGGGTCGAGAGCGAGCCCGGCGTGGGTTCGACCTTCTGGGCCGTGCTGCCCTTCGAGATCGCAGCCAATGCGGGCCAACCGGCGTCGCGTGGCGCGCTTCGGCCCACGCCCGCTGCCGAGACCGCCGGCTCCGCACTGGAATCGATCCGCCGTCAGGTTGCAGGACGCAAGGTGCTGATCGTCGAGGACAATCCGTTGAACCAGCTCGTGGCGCGCGAACTGCTGGCGATGGCTGGCCTGGCGGTGGCGGTCGTCGACGACGGGCAGGCGGTGCTCGACACCATCGATGCCCACGACCCGGATCTGATCCTGATGGACCTGCACATGCCGCGTCTCGACGGGCTGGCCGCCACCCGCGCGCTGCGCGCGCGTCCGCAATGGAGCACCGTGCCGATCATCGCGATGACCGCCAGCATCGAATCGCACGAGCGCGGCCGCTGCCTGGCCGCGGGCATGAACGCTTACCTGGCCAAGCCGATCGATCCCGCGCGACTGGCCGCTGTGCTCGTCGACTGGCTGGCCGAGGGACCGCTCGACCGGACGGCGATCAGCGCGTGATCACCACGAGCACGCTACAGGGCGCGTGCTCGATCAGCGACTTCGAGACCGACCCTCGCCACCAGCGCGCGGCCAGACTGTCGAGGTGACGGTGCCCGACGATGATCAGATCGGCCGCGATCCGCTCGGCGCACCGCACGATCTCGTCGACCGAACTGCCAACGACCACCTCGCCTTCGGCCACCAGACCCGCCTCCCGCAGGCGCTTCACGCCGCCGTCGAGGACGGACTGGTACTGCGCCCGCTCCGCCGGCTCGGTCTCGGCACCGTAGGCCCAGCCATCGGCCACGATCGGCGTGACCGTGGTGGGCATCACCGCGATCAGGTGAAGGGAAGCCCGTGTCCATTGACCGATCTCGCTGCAATCGAGCAGCGCCTGCTGGCCCGGAGCCGAACCGTCGTAGGCAAGCAGAATCCGCTTGTACATCGCAACCTCCCCGCAGAATCAACCCGGTGCCTCGAGGCGGCAGCCGCACTGGCCACCGCCTCGGCCTTCAGTCGAGCTTGACGTTCAGGGCTTCGACTTCCTTGATCCAGAGGGGGCCATCCTCGCGCCACATGCGCAGCGCATCGGCACGGCCCTTGGTCGCATCCGGAATCGCGAAGTTCTCGCGCAGGTTGCGCGCGCGCGGTGTCTCGTTGCCCTCGACCGCGACCCGCGAAAGCAGCTCGAGAATCTCGACCGGTACCGCCGAGTTGGCACTCAGCGCAAGTCCGCCCTCGAGGCGGGCGATCGGTGCCTTCAGCCCTTGCTCGATCAGCGTGGGAATGTCGGGCAGCTTCGGGCTGCGGTACTGGCCGCTGACCGCGATCGGCCGGATGCCCTTGTCACGAACCGTGTTGAAGGCCTGGAAACTGCCCACGCACATCGTGAGCGCGCCGGCGCCCATCTCGACCCACATCGGGCCTTCGCCCTTGTACTGGATCGCCTGCACCTTGCCGCCGAATTCCCGGTTCAGCGTCTCGGCGAGCACATGCGGGTAGGAGGCAACCGCGTAGGAGCCCATCGTGCAGTTGTTGCGCCGCGAGAATTCGGCAAGCTCGGCGAAGTTGCGCACGCCGGTCTTTTCCTGGACGGCGATCACCAGCGGACCCGACGGGAACACCGTAATCGGCGCGATGTCCTTGGCCAGATCGAAGGGCAGCTTGCGATAGAGCACCCGGGTCTGCCACAGCATGCCGGTGGTGGTGGAGAGCAGCGTGTAGCCGTCGGGCGGCGCCTTGAGCATCGCCTCGGTGGCGATGATGCCGCTGGCGCCCGGGCGGTTCTCGACCACGGCAGGCTGGTTGAAGCGCTGGGTGAACTGCTCGGCGAACAGCCGCGCATAGGCGTCGCTGAGACCCCCAGGGGCCGCACCAACGATGATCTTCAGCGGCTTGTTGGGGTAGCCCGCGGGTTGTGCTCGCACGTTGCCCAGCGGTGCGGCGGCCAGGCCAGCGCCGGCGAGCACCAGCCGGCGACGAATGGAATCGGTCATCGGGAAAGTCTCCGTGTGCAGGGTTTTCGGCAGCCGTCGTTGCGGCTCTCTCTCACGCAGTATCCGAAGGACACGCGATCGGCGGGATCTTACCCCTGATCGCCACGGGTGATCGTTTACCCCGAAGACATGCCAGGACGAGCCCTGCCAGGACGCTGACCGGGCCTCAGCGCAATCTGCGCGCAACGACGCCGGTGCCGCGGGGATCACGAAGCGTCTCACCGTCGACCTCGACCTCGAGACCGACACTCGCACTTGCGTCATCGCCGGCCTTCAGGACGAGACGCCGGCCGCGCAGCGAGCCTGCCACCGGCACCGGCTTGCCATCACGAGCCGTGAGCGTCCCGCGCACGCGCTGAAAGCGCTGATCCAGGCGCAAGCGCGCCGGCCCGTCCGGCCCGGACGCCAGCGTCCATGCGCCATCGACCACCGCGGGCACGATCCACACGAAAACCGGGTTCTGGTCGGGAATCCGCAGGATACGGTCGGGCTCCCAGTCGCCCATGTCGAAGAGATTGGACACCACCCGTGTACCGGGCTTCATGCCCAGGATGGTCGGGCGCAGCTTCAGGTTGAGCGCCTGTCCGAGGTAGAGGGTGAGGACGGTGGCCGCCGAGAAATCCTCACGAAAGATGTCGCCATGGATCATCCGGACGCGGTCGGTCACACCCGCGCGCTCGGCGTTGCGCTGCGCAAGCGCCGAAAGCTTCGCGTCGTACTCGATGCCCACCGCGCGCGCGCCGAAGCGCCGTGCGGCCCAGATCGGGATGCGCCCGTCGCCAGAGCCTAGGTCGAAGACCAGATCATCGCGGGTGATCTCCGCCGCCTCCAGCATCTGCATGACCAGACCATCGAGCGTGGGCACCCACATGACATCCTTGCCTCCCTGACCGACGAGTGGCCGGTAGGCCCCATCGCCGGCACCGCCACTCGTGCAGGCGCTCGCGAGCCAGGCCACCGCCACCGAGAGGACCGAGCGACGCATCCGATAAGCCATGAACAATCCACCGAGGAGACGGGCACAGCCGCCGGGCGCGGCCAGCTTGGCATCACCGACGGCCAGCCGCAAGCGCGCTGTAGCCGGCCTTGCCTGCGCGGGTTGCGTGGCGCGCAAAACAAAGGGCCAGCCCCTTGTGGGAGCTGGCCCTGTGCCAACCATGGTCGGGACGGCGGGATTCGAACTCGCGACCCCTTGCACCCCATGCAAGTGCGCTACCAGGCTGCGCTACGCCCCGAGAGACCGCGAGTATAGCCGATCTCGTGCGGGTCGCGCCAATGGCCGCCGGCGCGGGCTTCAGTCGCTGCGCTCGAGCAGCATGAGCGCGGCGCGCAACTCCTGGCGAAGGGCCACGAGATCGAAGGCGCCGGTGTCGGGCGAATCAGCCGGCCGCTCAGGCGCAGGAACGGCCACGCCGGGCACCGACCCCAGCGGCGGGCGGCTGCGCGCACCGCTGGCGCCCGAATCGCCAAGCCGGTTGCGCGCGCCGCTGATCGTGAAGCCCTGCTCGTAGAGCAGCTCGCGAATACGCCGGACGAGCAGCACTTCATGGTGCTGGTAGTAGCGACGGTTGCCGCGACGCTTCATCGGCCGCAGCTGGGTGAACTCCTGCTCCCAGTAACGCAGCACATGCGGCTTGACCCCGCAGAGTTCGCTGACTTCGCCGATGGTGAAGTAGCGCTTCGCAGGAATGGGTGGCAAGGCCACCGGAGAATCGGTCTTGGTCTGCATCGACGGGCAGGGTGGAGGATGCGAAGCCCTGAAGGGACTGCCGGTCGCCCGGAGTAGCCGACAGATCAGCCGCGTACCGCGGCGTCGATCTGGGCCTTGAGTTTCTGGCTGGCGTGGAAGGTGACCACACGGCGGGCCGAGATCGGGATCTCCTCGCCGGTCTTGGGATTGCGCCCAGGGCGTTGCGGCTTGTCGCGCAGCTGGAAGTTGCCGAAGCCGGAAAGCTTGACCCCGTGGCCACGCTCGAGCGCGCCACGGATCTCGTCGAAGAAGGTCTCGACCATGTCCTTGGCCTCACGCTTGTTGAGACCGACGCGCTCGAAGAGCATCTCGGCAAGTTCGGCCTTGGTGAGCGTGAACGCCCCGGCGTCGGAAACCGGCAACTCGGGCAGATCGTCGGACAGCCCGGGCAGGCTCGGCAGCGGACGGCTGGCTTTCATGGCGCAGGAGCGGACGTCAGGAGGCTGCGCGCAGTCGCGCGCCGAGCCGGTCGGCGAGGTGGCGAACCACGGCATCGAGAAGGCCCGCGACTTCACCGTCGTTCAGCGTGCGCTGATTGTCCTGTAACCAGAACCGGAAGGCAAGGCTTTTGTCCTTATTTTCCAATCCCTTACCGCGATATTCGTCGAACAGTCTCAGGTTCCTGACGAGGGCACCATGGGGGTGTTGCGCGAGCGCGCTGTGGATTTCGGCGATGATCGACTGCGCGGGAATCGACGGGTCGAGCAGCCAGGCGAGGTCGCGGATGACCGGTGGAAAGCGCGAAGCCTCCTCGGGGCGCGGCAGTTCCCGCTCGCCGAGCCATGCGAGATCGAGGTCGAACAGGACCGGTGCCTGCGACAACTCGAGCGCCTGTTGTACGGCGGGATGCATCACCCCGAGCCAGCCGACCGCGACGTCGCCATCGACGATCCTGGCGCTGCGTCCGGGATGCAGAGCCGGGTGGTCGGTGCGCTCGTAGCGCAGGTGTGCCGCCCGCGCCCCCGCGAGAGCTTCGAGATCCCCCTTGAGGTCGAAGAAATCCACCGGCCGCGCGACCTCCCCCCACTGGTCCTCGACGGCTCCGCCAAAGGCCAGCGCCGCCATCCGCAGGGGCTGGCGCACGCCGCGCACGCTGTGCGGCCCCGAGGGGATCGACGGATCGGCCGTGAACACCCGACCGATCTCGAACAGGCGTACGCGACTCGCCTTGCGCGCGAGGTTGCCGCGGAGCACGTCGACCAGACCGCTCCAGAGCGTGGTACGCATCACGTCGAGATGGGCGGCGATCGGATTGAGCAGCTGGATCGGCACATCGCTGCCGAGCTTCGCCTCGAGCGCGCCAGCGGTGAAGCCGAAGGTGATCACCTCCTGGAAGTCACGTGCCGCCATCGCCCGACGCAGCTGAGCCACCGGGCGCTGGGCCTCGGGCTGCGCGAGCATCGCGGTGGGTGCCCGGGGCGGGCGCACCGGCAGCTTCTCGAAACCCCAGATGCGCACGACCTCCTCGATGAGATCCTCCTCGATGCGCAGGTCGAACCGCCAGGACGGCGGATTCACGACCAGCCGACCGGGCTCGCGCGCCACCGCGAGACCGAGGCGATCCAGGCAGGCAGCCATCTCCTCGTCGGGGATCGGCACGCCGATGATCCGCCGCGCGCGATCGGTGCGCATGCTCACCGGGGGACGAGCAGGCAGCTCGATGATCTGGTCGTCGACCGGCCCTGCACGACCGCCGCAGATCTCGAGAATCAGCTGCGACAGGTACTCGATGTGCTCGACGGTGGTCGCGGCATCCACGCCGCGCTCGAAGCGCTGCGCGGCATCGGTGGAGAAATTGTAGCGACGCGCGCGACCGGCGATGGCCACTGGCCACCAGAATGCCGCCTCGAGATAGATGTCGGTCGTATCGAGCGAAACCGCGGTCGGGTTGCCGCCCATGATCCCCGCCAGGCTCTCGACCTGGCGCTCATCGGCGATCACGCCCACGCGCGCATCGAGTTCGATGGTCTGGCCATTGAGCAGCTCGAGGGTTTCGCCTGCTCGTCCCCAACGAACCTCGAGGCCGCCGTGGATTCGCGCGAGATCGAACACATGGGAGGGACGGCCGAGCTCGAGCATCACATAGTTGGAGATGTCGACCAGCGCCGAGATCGGTCGCTGCCCGGCACGCTCCAGGCGGCGCTTCATCCAGTCGGGCGTGGCGGCGCGCGCGTTCACGCCGCGGATCACGCGACCGCTGAAGCGCCCGCAGAGATCGGGTGCCAGGATTCGTACCGGCAGGCGATCGTCATGGGCGAGGGTCACCGGCGCGAAGGTCGGCTGGCGCAGCGCCGTACCGGTGGCCGCCGACACCTCGCGGGCGATGCCGAAGACCCCGAAGCAGTGCGCGAGATTGGGCGTGAGCTTGAGGGTGAAGACCGCGTCATCGAGTGCGAGCGCCGCGCGCAGATCGGCGCCGACCGGGGCATCGTCCGGCAGCACGAGCAGCCCGCCGTGATCGTCGGACAGCCCGAGCTCGCGCGCCGAGCAGAGCATGCCCTCGCTGCGCACGCCGCGCATCGTGACCGGCGAGATCGCGAGCCCGCCGGGCAGCACCGCCCCCGGCAGCGCGCAGGGCACGCGCAGGCCGGGCGCGACGTTGGGCGCGCCGCAGACGATGGTGCGGGTGCCCGAGCCGTCGTCGACCACGCACACCGAGAGCTTGTCGGCGGCGGGATGACGCTCGACCGAGAGCACCCGCCCGACCACCACCGAGCTGAAGGGCGGCGCGGCGCTGCCGACCTCCTCCACCTCGAGGCCGATCATCGTGAGGCGGTCGGCCAGGGCCTCGGTGGACAACGGCGGGTCGCAGAAGCTGCGCAGCCAGCTTTCCGGAAACTTCATGCCAGGGGCCTCGTCAGCGGTTGAACTGCGACAGGAAGCGCAGGTCGTTCTCGTAGAACAGGCGAAGATCGCCGACGCCGTAGCGCAGCATCGCCAGGCGCTCCACCCCCGATCCGAAGGCAAAGCCCAGCCAGCGCTCGGGATCGAGCCCGTAGTTGCGCATGACGTCGGGGTGCACCTGTCCGGAACCCGACACCTCGAGCCAGCGACCGGCGAGCGGGCCGTCGCGAAAGCGCATGTCGATCTCAGCCGACGGCTCGGTGAAGGGGAAGTACGATGGACGGAAGCGCACGTCGAGATCGGTGGTCTCGAAGAAGCGCTGCAGGAACTCGGTGTAGACGCTCTTCAGGTCGGCAAAGCTGATGTCCTGGTCGACCCACAGCCCCTCGAACTGCTGGAACATCGGCGAGTGGGTGGCGTCGGAGTCCACCCGGTAGGTCTTGCCGGGCGCGATCACCCGGATCGGCGGCTGGTGGGCGCGCGCGTAGCGGATCTGCACCGGACTGGTGTGTGTGCGCA
>Ga0315902_10005123_pt1 | contig 18580 bp, 16 predicted proteins | sample LakEriMetagenome_9_FD_203523 | JGI IMG/M metagenome (GOLD analysis project Ga0315902, IMG submission 203523) | Freshwater fungal communities from buoy surface, Lake Erie, Ohio, United States - Buoy 12 MA117 | ecosystem: Environmental > Aquatic > Freshwater > Lake > Lake biofilm | place: USA... | reverse complement strand
GTTATTCGTGTTATGGAAAATCTTTATCTCTTTGTTGAAAAGTACTTGCGGATTCGAAAAAGAGCGCTATTTTCGCACCCCGTTTTTCAGGAAAGAAAAGCGCTAGTTATCAAAGGCAATGGATACTTTAAGTTACAAAACCGTATCAGGCAACAAAGAAACTGCTAACAAACAGTGGTTGTTGATTGACGCAGAAGGAAAGAACCTCGGACGTGTATGCAGCGAAATCGCATACGTTCTTCGTGGTAAGCATAAGACTAACTTTACACCACACGCAGATTGTGGCGACAACGTAGTAGTAATCAACGCTGCTAAAGTTGCTCTCACAGGTAACAAGTGGGACGAAAAGCAATACATCCGTTACACGGGGTATCCCGGTGGTCAGCGCTTCGCTACACCAAAGGAAATGATGGCCAAGCACCCAACTGCGATGATCGAGATGGGCGTGCGTGGTATGTTGCCAAAGAATCGTTTGGGTCGCGCAGTATATCGCAACCTATTTGTATATGCCGGCACTGAGCACGGACAAACCGCTCAGCAACCCAAAGTTCACACAATTACACGATAAGAATTTAGACGCCAATGGCCGCTTATACCAATACTTCAGGACGCCGTAAGACCGCAGTAGCTCGAGTTTATCTCAGCGAAGGCGCAGGAGATTTTACTATCAATGGTAAGGATTACAAAGAGTACTTCCCAACGCTCGTGTTGCAGTACAAAGTTCACCAGTCATTCAAGGTGACGGATACCGATGGTAAGTATCATTTCAAAGCCAACATTGATGGTGGCGGAATCACAGGCCAGGCAGAAGCATTGCGTCTTGCTATTAGTAAGGCGTTGATTGAAATCAATCCGGAGTGGAAAAGCTCATTGCGCACCGAAGGATTGACCACTCGTGACCCTCGTATGGTTGAACGTAAGAAGTTCGGTCAGAAGAAGGCACGTAAGCGCTTCCAGTTCTCTAAGCGTTAATCGCTTTGGGGATTTGTGGAGAGCTTGTTTAGCATCCAAATGTACCGGACTACTGAGGGGTGAAAGCCCGCGCACCGAGGCAACGAAGTGCGGTTCCAACAGAATCTACAGGCTACCGGTATCATTGGTTTTAGAGAACGTAAACAAGTATTATTCTTTTATAAATGGCAAAAGTTACATTTGACGAATTGCTGGATGCAGGTGTGCATTTCGGACACCTCAGCCGCAAGTGGAATCCAAACATGGCCCCTTACATCTTCGGTGAGAAGAAGGGCATCCACATCATTGATTTGAACAAAACAGCGGTGAAGCTCGATGAAGCTTCCTCTGCGTTGAAGCAAATCGCGAAATCAGGCAAGAAGATTCTCTTCGTTGCTACTAAGAAACAAGCAAAAGATATCGTAGCTGAGAAGGTAAGCGCTATCGGCATGCCGTTCGTTACTGAGCGCTGGCCCGGTGGTATGTTGACCAACTTCGTTACTATCCGCAAGGCCGTGCGCAAAATGTCTTCTATCGAGAAGATGGAGCAGGATGGTACTGCTGCTACTTTAAGCAAGCGCGAGCGTTTGCAATTGACCCGTACTCTTCAGAAAATGATGAAGACGCTTGGTTCTATTGCCGATATGAATCGTGTGCCTGCTGCGGTGTTCGTGGTAGATATCATGAAGGAACACATCGCTGTTGCTGAAGCCAAGCGCCTAGGTATCCCGGTGTTTGCTATGGTTGATACCAATAGCGATCCGCGTAAAGTTGACTTCGCAATTCCTTCTAACGACGATGCCACCAAGAGCATTGCTAAAATCCTCGATGTAGTGATTGAAAGCATTGCTGAAGGCTTGGCAGAGCGTAAGTCGGATAAGGATAAAGAAGGTAGCGAAGAAGCCAAAGGCAAGAAGGCCAAGGCGGAAGCATAATCCCATCCTTAACACGAGGTTCATACCTGTTTGAAGATACGTTCAAACAGTAGTTACACATTTGTCAAACCATTCAAAAAAATAAAACCATGAGTATTACAGCTGCAGACGTAAATAAACTCCGCCAGATTACAGGTGCGGGTATGATGGACTGCAAAAAAGCCCTTACGGAGGCTGAAGGAGATTTCGATGCTGCCATCGATTTGCTCCGCAAGAAGGGTCAGAAAGTAGCTGCCAACCGCGGCGATCGCGATGCAACTGAAGGTGTTATTCTCGCTAAACTTGCCGATGGTGGTAAGACCGGCGTGATGATCGCTCTCAACTGCGAAACTGACTTCGTAGCCAAGAACGCCGATTTCGTTTCTGTTGCGAACATTATCCTCGACGCGGCAATCGCAAGCAAGCCCTCTTCACTCGACGATTTGAAGGCGTTGAACTACACCGGTACTGATTTGACTATTGGCGATAAAATCGTTGAAGAGATTGGTAAAATCGGTGAGAAGATTGAGCTTTCACACTACAGTGTAGTAAAGGCCGAGCAGGTGTATGCATACAACCACCCGGGCAACAAACTCGCTGCAGTAGTTGGTTTCAACAAGTCAACTTCAGACGATATGGCGAAGGACGTAGCGATGCAAGTTGCTGCTATGGCGCCTGTAAGCGTTGACGAGAGCTCAGTTCCTGAAGATGTAAAGCAGAAGGAAATCGAGATCGGTAAAGAGCAAGCTATCAACGAAGGCAAGCCGGCTGAGATGGCCGAGAAGATTGCAATGGGTCGTTTGAACAAGTTCTTCAAGGAAAGCACCTTGTTGAACCAGGAGTTCATCAAAGACAGCAAACTCTCCGTTTCTCAGTACTTGAAAACAGCAGACAAAGATTTGACTGTAACAGAATTCAAGCGTTGCGCATTGGCGTAAGCGTTTGGTTAAATAGAAATGAAAAAAGGGTCGCTTAGGGCGGCCCTTTTTCGTGGGGTTTATACTGATAACTTATTGTGGAGAACTGATATAGCTAATCGCTGTGCGCATACATTGTCCATTAATTTCGCCCTATGAAGATTATCGTGCCGATGGCGGGCATGGGCAAACGCTTGCGCCCCCACACCCTTACCACTGCTAAGCCTTTACTGCCCATTGCGGGGAAGCCAATTGTGCAGCGCCTAGTGGAAGACATTGTGGCTATCAGTGATCAAAAGATTACCGAAATCGCCTACGTAGTGGGCCGATTCGGTGAAGAAGTGGAGCGCCACCTCATTCAGGTAGCCGAAGCATTGGGTGCAAAAGGAACAATCCATTATCAGGATAAGGCACTTGGAACAGCACACGCGATACTTTGCGCTCAAAGTGCATTGAAGGGCCCGGTTACCGTAGCATTCGCGGACACATTATTTCGAGCCGATTTCAAACTCGACACATCGAAAGACGGCGTTTTGTGGGTGCAGAAAATTGAAGACCCGCGCCAGTTTGGTGTTGTGGTTCTCAATGAAAATGGCATCATCACCGAATTCATGGAAAAGCCGCAAGAATTTGTTTCTGACCTTGCCATGATTGGTATCTATTATTTCAATGATGGCGAACGGCTGCGTGATGAGCTTCAATACCTCATCGACCATAACATCATGAATGGCGGCGAGTACCAACTACCCGACGCGTTGCGCAACATGGTGAAGAAGGGCGCGCAGTTTACACCCGGCGCCGTGCAAGACTGGATGGACTGCGGTAATAAAGATGCCATGGTCGACACGAACACAAAATATTTATCCTACAACTCCGATAAAGACTGGGTGAGTGCTGACGCAAAAATTGAAAATAGTGTGATTGTGCCTCCGTGTTATGTAGGCGCTGGTGCTGTTATCAAAAACAGCATTGTAGGCCCCGGTGTTTCACTGGGAGAAGGCGCAGTGGTTGAAGGAACAATCATCAAACACAGCATTGTCCTTCCTTCGGCTCAGATCCATCATGCGAACCTCCACAATTCGATGATAGGAACTCATGCACGCATCCAGGGTCGACAGGCAGATGTCAGTCTGGGTGATTATTCAATAATCAAGAATTAAACAGTGATTCGAATTTCCACATATGCACTTCTGATACTCTTGCTCTTGGCAGGCTGTAAAGCTTCGAAGCAAGGTGGAGGAAAGCGAGGTGAGTCGGGAGAAGTAGAACCGGAGCAATTACGCCCTGAGGTTGATACGCGTTTTCAGGAAGTTTTTTTTCAGGCACAACTCGAGAAGGCCAAGGGAAATACCGACAAAGCATACGAGCTATTCCAACAATGCATTAAAATAGAACCTAAGCAAGCATCGGCGCACTATGAGGCAGGCAAAGTAGAACTGCAGGTGAAAAACAATGCAAATGGTGCGCTCGATCACGCAAAAGTGTGCGTGGCCTCCGATGCGGAAAATGCATGGTATCAGCAACTGCTCGCGCAATCTTACGCAGCGTTGGCCAAATACGAACCGGCCATTAAGGCCTATAAAGAAGTAGTGCGCCTGAGCCCCGATAACTATGAGATGATTTATGAGCTTGCATCTATGCAACTCTTCGCCGACAAAAAGCAGGATGCAATAGCGAGCTATGATTTACTGGAAGGAAAGACCGGTGTCTATGAGGAGTTAAGTATGCAGAAGCACATGTTGTATGAGCAACTGAAGCAATATGACAAAGCGGGTAAGGAAATCGAACGCCTAGCCGAGCATTATCCTGATGAACCTCGCTTCTGGGGAATGGCCGCGCAATTCTATCAGCGATATGGAATACAGGAAAAAGCAGCAGTGGCGCTTGAAAAAATGGTAAAGGCCGACCCTTCGAATGGTCAGGTGCACTGGCAGCTCTCGGAATACTACGCCACACAAGGAAATGAACAACGATCGTACGAGGAGTTGAAGCTTGCATTCGCAACTACCGACGTGCAGGTAGATCAAAAGGTAATGGTGCTCATGCGCTACTATGCGCTCACACAACAACGCCCGGAACGTTTGTCCGATGCCTATGAGTTATTGAGAATTGCAGAGGAAACACATCCGAATGAGTCGAAAATTGCTGCGATGTATGGTGATTTTCTTGCGCGCGAGGGAAAGTTGAAGGAGGCGTTGCAGAAATACAAACATGCGATTTCTCTTGGCGCATCAATGAGTATGTTGTGGAAGCAAGCGCTCGAAATTGAAGCGGAACTATCGGATTTTTCGACGCTCTCTGTAGATGCCGTGAAAGCATTGGAGTTGTACCCGCTCGTGCCAGAGTTTTATTATTTCAACGGACTTGCGCAACAACAGTTGAAGAACCCCGCAAGGGCCGCTGAGTATTTTGCTTCAGGAAAGGAATTAGTGGTAGAAAATCCTGTGTTGCTGAAGCGTTTTTATGCATCACTGGGAGAAGTTTATCATTCGCTCAAGCAATATGAAAAGTCGGATGCTTCGTTTGAAGAAGCCTTACGCATCGATCCATCGGATGTGTTTGTGATGAATAACTATGCATACTATCTAGCACTTCGCAAAGCGAAGCTCGACAGTGCCGCAAACCTTTCGGCGCGTTCCAATGAGTTGCAGCCCGGCATGGCTTCGTTTGAAGATACCTATGCGTATGTGCTGTTCCGACAAGGCAAGCACCCCGAATCATTGCTGTGGATGCAGAAGGCAATGGCGCATGGTGACGCTTCTTCCGACATGCACGAGCACATGGGAGACATTCTGTTTCATTTGGGCCGCACGGATGAAGCAATGAATGAATGGCAAAGGGCTGCCTCTATGCCGAATGCCAGCAGCAGGGTGAGTGAAAAAATAAATCAACGACGCTACATCGAGTAATGCCCTCAGCAGCGCCCCCCATACAAAAACCTGGTAAGGAAGTGCTGCAGCGCGTCCCCAACCACTGCGACAGCAGCCCTCTCCTGCCAACATGGAGGCCTGAGGACGCGCTGCAGCGCGTCCCCGCCCGCCTCAATAGCAGCGCATGCCATACAACATGGGTGTCTGCTGATGCACCGCAGTGCGTCCCCAACCCACTCAATAAAAACGCCCGCCATACACCATGGAGGTCTGCCGACGCGCCGCAGTGCGTCCTAAAAGCTTTCGTTAACGAGAAGGCTCTTTTCGTCATCATGGCTGTCTTGACGACAGTGTTGTACTCCTGCAAAACCACTGAGCGCGCAACTAATGAAATGGCCGTGAAAAATCGAACGGCAGGGTACGTGTTGAAGCGATACAATGAAGCGCGTTTCGATTATGGTTGGTTGGGCATGAAGGTGGATGCAGACTTCGGAACGGAAACGGAGTCGAGCGGATTCAAAGCGACTATTCGCATGAGGAAGGACAGCCTTATATGGGTTTCAATTACTCCTGCACTGGGCATAGAAATGATTCGTGTGGTAGTCTCACCCGATAGCTTGAAGTATCTCTCGAAAATTCCCGACAATAAATTTTATTATGTAGGGGCGTTTGAAGATGTGAACCGATTGGTAGGTACATCGTTCGACTTTGAAATGTTGCAGCAATTGCTAGTAGGCAATGCCATTGGTCTGGAGAAAGATGAACGACGCTTTCGCAGTGAGGTCGATAGCATAGATTATTTGCTCATCTCTAAGTATCGCAGAAAGGTGAGGCGCGTCGTGGGAGTTGATGACCGTAAGCTCGAAAGCGATACAATTGTTGTGAATCCGGATGATCCTCGCTTCAAGCGAACCGTTCGTAAAAATGAAGACGCAGACGATTTAATCATCTCGCGTTATTGGTTCGAGGCGCTGCAATTTCGACTCGTTAAGTCGGTTTTTAATGATCTGATACGGCAGCGGACGTTGGAAATTTCATACGACAGCTTCCAGCAAAACGATAAGCAATTTTATCCTTCGAAATGTCGTTTGACCATTTCAAGTCCACAAGTGAAACAGGTGCTGAATTATGAAATAACGAAGTTGTCGTCAGGCAAGGCCTACGATTTCCCATTTGAAATACCCGAGGACTATCCTCGAAGAGATAGTTTGTAATTGTCTATGGAAAAGCAAATACGATCACGCAGTGTGCTTTGGCTATCAGCAGCCATGGTGCTGTTTTTTATGCTTGCAACGCCCATTTGGCAGGGAATAGCACAATCGAAGAAGGAGTTGCAGAAGCAACGCGACGACATCAACTCTAAGATTGAGCAAACCAAGAAGATGATTCGCGACTCGGAACGGCAGCAGAAATCGACTATTCGACAAGTGCAATTGTTGAATGAACAACTTTCGTTGCGCGAAGAGCTTCTATCTAACCTCAACGACGACATTCACGAAATCGACGGAGAGATTAGCCGCAAGAATCACTACATCGGTGAAATGGAAAGCCAGGTGAGCCAGATGAAGCAGGAGTATGGACGAATGATTTATAATGCATTTCGTCAACGCACAAGTTATGATAAGCTCATGTACATTTTTGCATCGGCCGATTTTCATCAGGCGTATAAGCGGTTGAAGATGACACAACGGTATGCCGATGCGCGGAAGAAGCAGGCATTCATGATTCTCGGAAAGCAGGAAGAAATTAAATCGAGCGTGAACGAACTGGAGCGCGATAAAACCAGTAAATCAGCATTAGCCGATGCAAAAGAGCGCGAACGCATGGAGGTCGAGGCCGATAAATCGGAGCAGCAGCAACGTTTGCAATCGCTGAAAAAGGAAGAATCGAAACTGCGCAAACAACAGGACAAGCAGAAGGCGGATCGTGATAAACTCACATCGCGCATTCAGGCTGTAATTGCAGAGGAAATCCGAAAGGAAAACGAGAAGAAGATGGCTGAAGAAAGGAAAGCTGCTGCCGCACTTGCCGCAAAAGAAGCTGCCGCCAAGAAGGCGAATACAACTTCGGCCACCACATCATCTTCTGCAAAGTCAACAACCACTGCAACCGCTCCAGCAGCTGAAAAGACGACAAAGGCTGTGGCAATGGCCTTGGCTCCTGAAACCGTTTTGGTCAATAAGGATTTTGAAAAAAATAAAGGTGCATTACCCTGGCCTGTGAGTGCTGGTGTTATTACATCGCACTTCGGAAAACACGCCCATCCATCGTTAGCTCAAGTAACTGTAAACAACAATGGTGTCGACTTTACAACAGACAGGAGTGCCTCAGCGCTGACGGTATTCAGTGGTAAGGTGACGTCCATCTTCGACATCCCGGGCGCAGGCCAAAATGTTATTGTTACGCATGGTTCTTACAAGACGGTCTACTCGGGACTTGAATCGGTGTCGGTTAAAATTGGTGATACGGTGTCGGCTAAGCAGAAAATTGGTACCGTGATGTATGACGGGGAAGATTATACGTTGCACTTCGAAGTTTGGAAAGTGGGTGCTGATGCCGGTGCAGCTCAGAATCCGGAGCTATGGATTAAGAAGAGATAACGCTTCGCACCCCGCTCTTCCCTGCAATCCACCGGTATGAATGAAGAGCACCTTACTTCCACGTTCGATTTCGCCATGTTCGATTTTTTTGAGTGTGCCATACAGCGCCTTGCCTGTGTAAACCTGATCGAGCGGCAATGAGTATTCGCTTTCAATATGCCGAATGAACGCAATGAGTTCATCATTCCATTTACCATATCCACCAAAATGATAAGCGCTTTCGATGGTGAATTGTGATCGAAATTCTTCCGCAAGTGTTCGGTCCATCAGAAAATACTCGATGTGTTTGATGACTTCATCCGTGAGAAATTCACCTCCCTTCAGCGCGGAAAAACCGATGAATTGAGCCCGTCCTTTAGAGCCGAGCAGCATACCGGATAGAGTTGCGCCAGTGCCGCACGCGCACGCAATATGTGAATAGGTGTGCAGATCAGATTCGGAGAGAATTTCCATGCATCCATTTACACCATAGTAATTGGATCCGCCTTCGGGCACGAAATGAAATGCCCCATATTGATCGTGCAGCCATGCCTTGAACTCCTCGGTATTTCGCTCTTCATAGTCGAGCCTGCTTATGAACTTCAGCTCCATGCCATGTTCATTAGCAAAACGAAGGGTATTGCTATACGTTGCAGGCTCTTCCCCACGAATAATCCCAATGGTACGAATTCCTGCCGCAGCGCCTGCCGCAGCGGTCGCATAGATATGATTACTCCATGCGCCACCCAGCGTTAGCAGTGTTTGGTGCTCAGCAGTCAATGCGCGCTGAAGATTGTATTTGAGCTTGAACCATTTGTTACCATTCACAAACGGGTGAAGTAAATCGAGGCGTTTGATGTCTACCTTCACGTCATGTGCTTCACAGTGGGGATGAGCTAATGAGGCTGTTTGAATGACTGCGCTATGTTCGTTTTCGAAAATCACCTCAACGCACTATCATCAATGGAGTGACCAGTATTACGGAGGGGCAATTCAAACGAAGAAGGTACCAGCCGGAAGCAGCTGCAGGCAAATGAACCATTGGCCAGTTCAATGGCGAAAGTGTTGATATCACATTACCCGCTATTGAAACGATTTCAATTGATGTTGGACTTTCCTTCACGCCGGAAACACGTATGGCTGTTTGGGCAGGATTGGGATAGATTTCGACTCGATTACTTATTTCAGCTGATACAGAAACCGAATTCGATAACGAGATACAGTAGTCTTCGATTTCGCCATACGTAAGATTGCCACAAGAGGCCGGCTCGTTGTTGCTGTTGATGGGCGTGTAGGTCATCGATACGCGCATTCTGGAAACGCCTTCGGTAAGGGGCTGAGGAACAGTAAATGTTCCGCTTACTTCAGTAGTAGTAGGTTCCGGATCAAACACCAGCTCGTTTTCATCTTCGAAATCTCCATCGATGTTGTAATCGATCCACACCCGGAAATTTTCGTTGTATGTGTTTCCTAAATACCCCGGTGTGCAACTCACAGGATAGGTCTGCCCGCCATATATAGTATCGGTAACGTCTGCGACGAGTAGATATCCATTGTCACTTTGCGATTGGCGTACGATATCGGCTACCAGCACCTCACTAATGAACTCTACATCTGCATTTGCACTGGTGGTGCAATAGGGAATCAGCGCACAATCTTCACAACCGGACGTGAAAGCTGGAATTGTGATGGCGCCGCCTTGCGGGTTCTCACACATAGAGCTCACACTAATGTTGTATGTGGTACAAGAGGTAAGATTATCCAGCGTGAATGTTTCGATGTTTTCCGTTTGCCACTGTTGCGTATTTCCGTTTAAATCGGATGCCAGTATGGTGTAGCCGGTGGCCGCAAGCACTTCATTCCAAGAAAGAGAAAGAGCATTGCTTGTTGCTTCGGTTACCTCCAGTATTTCGGGTTGAATGCAGCATCCGTCTGTTTGCCAAGTGATAGTCGATGACCAGTCGCTCAGGGAGTCGGCGCAATAGGCTGCCACGCGCGCTTCATAATCCGTGCATGCTTCTAGATTAGCAAGCGCGGTGTTGCTCACACTATTCACCTCGATGCTTGTCCATTCGATCGACGAAATTGGTTTGTACTCCACACGGTAATCTTGCGCAGCAATAATGTCGTTCCAGGAGAACGTGTAATTAAGTGTGCCTTGCTCTTGCAAAATTTCAAGACCATAGGGCGCCATACATTGGCCATTATCACAAGCATCAATAAGCAGTTGCATACTGTTGTTTACATTCAATCTTCCGCCACTTACCATTTCATTGGTCAGTTGGCTGGTAACGTCTACTCCGCTCAAAATGTAGTCTTTCATAAGGAGCGAGGCTTCCGAAGGATTGTCCAAAGTGAAGTCAGTAAATGCAGTGCATGGTGCACTATAGAGCAGTGCGATGGCTCCGGCTACACAAGGACTCGAAAAAGAAGTGCCGGTGGTCGTAGCGTATGAAGTGTTGTTCGCAAGGTATACAGCATCTCCCGGCGCAGCGAGATCAATGGTGGTGATGCCGTATCCTCCCGATGCACGCACATCCATGTTGTTGGTGCGACCTACAGAGATGAGGTAATCGCTTGGACAAGCCGTCGGCAAATCACCATAGAGGTCTACGTTGCTGTTATTGTTGGTGGTTGATCCGCAACTCAGCACTCCATGAACACCCAGCGAGTCGTACATCGCACACCAAATAGGGGCATCAGCAGGTTGTCCGTTATCGGTTCCCCACGAACTGTTGGTAGCAACTACGAATGCGCCTTGCGCTCCATCCGTGAGATTGTAGAGCCGGCGCATCTCGAGCGGATAGGCATAACCGGCAATAGCAGCTGCTTCTGTCGAACTTCCGATTTCGACCATCATCATCTTAACATCCCAGTTTACACCTACCACACCGGTGTTGTTATTTCCTTTCGACCCAATCATACTGCACACGCGTGTGCCATGGCTGCCGCTTGCGATTTCGTCGCTTTCAGTATTGATGTTCCAGCCGTGGTAATCGTCGATGTATCCGTTATTGTCGTCATCGATGTTGTTGAGTGGTATTTCAAGTGTATTGACCCAGTGGTTGTCGGCGATGTCTGTTGTATTCCATTGTGCACCTCCCAATTCAACCACGCATACTACGATTTCATCGCCTAGAGGCGTTGACCCCCCGGTGGTAATGTCCCAGGCTAGTTCGCTGTCAATGTCGTGGTCATTCGCTTGCTGATGGTGCCATTGCTGTTCGAAAAACGGATCGTCCGGTATAAGCCGATTGCTGACAATGTGATTGGCTTGTGCTTCTAAGACAATAGCTTGCTTCTTGGCATAGTATAAAAAGTCGCGCATGGAAATTTCTAGTTCATTGAAGGCGACCAGCCAGAGATTCATGCGGCTATAGATTGTTTGCTTGGAGGTTACTTGAGCTAGCATACCAAGCTCCTCATTCATGGATTCAACAAACGCATCAATAGATTGCCCCGATTGCAATTGAATAATAGCTTCTCCTTCAACGCGATGCTGCGCCAGCAATCCGTTGCAAAGGCAAATGATAAGCGAGCAGATGAGGAATCGTGTCATATAACAAACTTACGTTGAATAGCGGAAAGCGCGTACCCCAAATTTTAGCGAAACACACTTAAACGCTCTGCATCGAGGCGTAGAAAAATGAAAAGCAAGAGCGTAAATCCCATCAAAGACGATCCGCCATAGCTCATAAATGGAAGTGGGATACCAATAATTGGAGCCAACCCGATCACCATTCCTACGTTGATGAGTAGGTGCATAAAGAAGATAGAAGCAACGCAATAGCCGTAAATACGCGAGAACTGGGAGCGTTGGCGCTCTGCCATGTTGATGATGCGTACAATGAGAAAAACGAAGAGAGCAACTACAGCAAAACTTCCAAGGAATCCCCACTCCTCAGATATTACACTGAATATGAAATCCGTCCATCGTTCGGGCACGTATTTGTTTTTGGTCATAGGGCCTTTCATATAACCCTGTCCAATGAAGCCCCCGTTGCCCACTGCGATTTTAGCCATCCGCGCATTGTAACCCGGATCATCTTTTTTCTTCACAACAGGTGCAGCGTCGGCCGATTCAGCATCGCCCGACATGGCCTCACGATCTTCTTCTTTTTCTTCCAATCCCAGTGTTACGTAGATGCGTGTTTTCTGGTGTTTTTGCAAAACGCCATCCACCATAAAATTGACCGAGTAACTAAATCCAATGGCAGCAGCGGTTGACAAGAAAGTAATTAGATATAATTTCCGGCGATTACGAGGCACGATAAAATTCCGAATGAGCAACATGAAAATGGTGCCTATTATGAAAACAATACTCATGAGAATGAACACGCCGCTTTGCTCTCCGAAATAGGGGTATTCAATACGGTTAAAACCGGTTATGATACTTAAAACACCAAAGACCACAGCACCGAGGCCGATAATGAGAATATTGCCGGAAAGTCCTTCACGATACAAGGCGAGAATAAATGCAACGAATGTGAGCAATGAGCCAACGTCGGGCTGAAGTAATATGAGCGCGGCCGGAACAGCAATGATAACGCCGGCCATCATTCTGGGCTTCCAGTTGTTGAAACGCGTTTTAGTATTCGATATATACTTGGCCAGCATAAGGCCCACACCAATCTTGGCAAACTCAGCCGGTTGTAATGCAAATCCTCCAATTTGAATCCATGCTTTGGCACCGTTTACCGTTGTGCCAATCACAAGCACGAGTCCCAACAGCAGTATGAAGGTTGTATAAATGAATATCGCGAACTTGTTGAAGAACTCGCCCTCCATATACAATACAAGAAATGCCAGAAAAGAGCTTATTAGAATGAACATGAATTGCTTGCCGTACTCTTGGCTTATGTCGAAGGGACTTGGGTTGACATCGACCACGGCGGCGCTATAGATATTCATCCATCCGAAAATGACCATGATGCCATAGACGATGACAGTCAACCAATCGACATTGGCAAGCGGATGCTGGCGGGGTAGGCTCATCGGTCGAGGAAGTTTGCGTCTAAAATTGTTTTCTCACGCTCCTTGCTGCTTGAGGCGATTGAATCGTTGAGGTATTGTTCAATGAGCAAAGTAGCGACAGGAGCACTCCAGGTTCCTCCGAAGCCGGCATTTTCCGTATACACAGCAATGGCAATTTTCGGATTTTCCTTCGGAGCAAAACAAATGAAAACAGCGTGGTCTTCTTTGCCCCCGGCATTCTGAACGGTACCTGTCTTACCACATACTACGATGTCTTTAGGAGCAGCTCGCCAGGCAGTGCCTCCAGGTTGAAGCACCTTTTCCATAGCATTGATAACAGTGTTGAAATGGGTGGAGTCGATGCTTAATTGATATCGCTTCATATATTCTTCGCGTGGACTGCCGCCGAGGCCAATTTGCTTCACCGTATGAGGAGGCACATACCAGCCCTTGTTGGCTATCACGCACGTCATGTTGCACATTTGTAAGGGCGTGACAAGCATTTCCCCTTCGCCGATACTCAATGAATAGATTGTGCTGAAGGCCCATTGCTCTTTTCCATACCACTTGTCGTAGAAGGAAACTCCCGGAACACTGCCTTTTTTGACCCCGGGAATATCGCAATGAACATCGCTTCCGAAACCAAATTGGGTAATGTAACTCTGCCAGATTTCGAGCCCCAGCCGAGCGTCTTTGAATCGACTGCTTTTATCGCGATCTGCTTCCACCACCCGTCGCATCACCTCGCGGAAGTAAGGATTGCACGAGTGCACAATGGCCATTTCAAGGTCATCATTACTATGTGCGCCGTGACAACCAATAACACCCCGATTGCAATGAATATGAGTTTGTGGTGTAATAGTGCCGGTTTGCAATGCGGTGAGTGATTGTGCAAGTTTGAAAATAGATCCGGGGCGATATTGTGCTTGTGTCGCTCGGTTGAAGAGCGGCTTTTGCGGGTCATTGTTCAGCACGTTGAAATTGTGCCCTCGCACCCGACCTACGAGCAAATTGGGGTCATACGTGGGGGCCGAAACCATCGCAAGAATTTCGCCGGTAGATGGCTCGATGGCCACAATACAACCACGCTTGTTCTGCATTAGTTTTTCGCCGTAGGCCTGAAGGTCTGCATCCATTGTGCACACTAGGTTGGTGCCTTGTATTGCAGGTCTGTCTTCTTTGTCGCCTGCGTTCTCTTTGATGTTGCCTACGTTGTCGCGGAATGCGTAATTGATTCCCTTTACACCTCGTAACTCTTCCTCGTATGCTTTTTCGATTCCGCTTTTACCCAGGTATTCTTGCTTCGTGTAATACGGTTTTTTCTTGTACTCTTCGGGCGAAATTTTTCCTACGTCGCCGAGAAATAGGGCGCCTACGCTCTGCGGATATACACGAAGCGTGCGGGATTCGGCAAAGAATCCCTTGTATTTGTAAAGCTGCTCCGACATAGCGGCATAATCGCTCGGTGTAATTTGCTCTACCAATAATTGCGGACGATGGAATTCTCCGCGCGCCTTGGCACGAGTGAAGAGGTTATCGATGTCCTCTTTTTTTATGTGAAGTAGTCTACAGATGGATGTCGTGTCGAAAGCGCCAACCTTTGAGGGTACGACCATCAGGTTGTAAACCGTTTGATTCGTTACGAGCATTTTGCCAGTGCGATCGTAGATAATTCCGCGGGGCGGGTAAAGAGGAAGTTCTTCTTCGGTGAGCGCAGTGGCTTGTTCTTTCCATGTCGAATTAACCACTTGAAGAAAGAACAAACGAACAACATAGATGAATGCGATGACGCAAACAATCAATATGATTGTAATCTTTCTTCCGTCAAACTGATTCACCCTTGAGTGCTTTTAGAATTATAAATCAGGTATTGACCAATAGTCATCAACACCAGTGTAGCCAAGGTACTCAATAGAATATGCAGGACCTGATACAAAAAATCCGAAAAACGAAAAACTTCCATAATAAAAAACCAACTGTGGTGGGCCAGCGTTAGCACACCGGCATAGGTTACATACCAGGCTAGTCCCATGCGCTGCACGGTGGGTCGTTGGGTAATATCGTAACCCTCGCGCGGTGCCAGTAACTTTTGTACGACGGTTTGCATGAAGCCAAGGAATGCACAAGCGGAGGTATGCAAACCGATGGGCCCGGAGAAATAATCCATCATCAACCCGACGAAAAAAGCTGAAACCAACACCAGCCAGCGGGGGGTTTCGAAGGGGAGCATGAGAATTCCGAAGATGTAGATCCACGGAAAAATAAGACCATCGAACAACTGCACGCGGCTAACTACCAGCGCTTGCAGCAACACCAAAAACAGAATCCGAATAATATTAACGCTTACTGTTTGCAGCATCTTGTTGTTCTACTTTGTTCAAGAGGGTATCTTGTTCTTGTTTGAAAATATCACTAATCACAAGCACGTGGTCAAGCCGTCGGAAATCGGCGCCCATACGAACCTTGATAATGTGGTAGTCGTTGTCGCTATCATCGATCCATTCCACAGTTCCCACATGAATGTTGGCCGGGAAGAAGGCAGAATAACCACTCGATACAATGGTGTCGCCGGGCGCCACAGGGATGTTTTTGGGAATGTCAATTACATCGGCTATTTGAGCGTCCCCTCCGCGCCAAACCAGTGAACCAAACGCTCCCGATTTACGCAAGCGGACGCTGGCCTTAAAATCGGCATGAATGATAGGCATGACCACAGCAAAATGTTCACTTGCACTTCGCACGACGCCCACCATATTACCCCCTGCAATAACGCCCATGTCGGGCCCTACTTCTCCGAGCGCACCTCGGTCAATGGTGATATAATTTTTTTCCCTATTTACAGATGCATTCACAACTTTGGCTGTGCGGTACACATAACGCTGTATGCTGGTAGAATCGTTGAGGGTGTCCTTTTCAGTTCTCAACAGCCAGTAATTTTCTTGTGATGTGCTGCGTAAAAGAGCATTTTCCAGGGAAAGCTGGTCGTTAATTTCCCCAAGGCGCAAATATTCGGATAGTTGAGCGCGCTGCGAATAAACGCCCCCCACCCAGTCGCTACTATGCCGAACAAACTCGGATCCATGAAAGCGATTGTTACGAAACAACAGGGTAAGCGCCAATCCTTGTAAACCCAAAAAAAGGAGGAAGAGGTAAAACCGACGGATAAGGGCCAGTATGTTCTTCATCTATGCGCTTCGCTTCTGGAAAATTGTCAGGTAAATGAAAGTTGCTTCAATCACTCAATGCATTACTCGCGCATGAGGAACTGGAACTTATTGATATTTTTCAAGGCAATACCGGTACCTCGTGCAACAGCGCGCAATGGGTCGTCGGCTACGTGCACGGGGAGTTTGGTTTTTTGACCAATGCGTTTGTCCAGTCCACGAAGGAGTGCACCACCGCCCGCCAAGTAAATACCGGTCTTGTAGATATCGGCCGAAAGTTCAGGGGGAGTATTTTCCAAGCAGCTCATGATAGCCTCTTCAATTTTCGAAATCGATTTGTCGAGGGCATGTGCGATTTCTGAATACGACACCGCGATTTCTTTCGGGATACCCGTCATCAAGTCGCGACCACGCACGTTGTAGTCTGCCGGTGGATTGTCGAGCTCGGGCAATGCAGCGCCGACTTCAATTTTGATTTGTTCGGCCGTGCGTTCACCCACCAGGATGTTGTGCTGACGGCGCATGTATTCTTCGATATCCTGTGTAAGCTCGTCACCGGCTACACGGATGTTTTTATCCGTAACAATACCACCCAGCGCAATGACAGCGATTTCAGAAGTACCACCACCTATGTCGATAACCATATTTCCCATAGGTTCTTCTACGTCGATACCGATACCGATAGCAGCTGCCATGGGTTCGTGGATGAGGTATACTTCTTTTGCACCGGCATGCTCGGCACTGTCTTTAACCGCGCGTTTTTCCACTTCCGTAATACCCGAGGGTATGCATATCACCATGCGCAGCGAGGGCTGAAATAATCCACGTCCTTTGGAGATCATTTTGATCATCCCCTTAATCATGTCTTCTGCCGCATGGAAGTCGGCAATTACACCGTCTTTCAGTGGACGAATGGTCTTTATGTTCTCGTGAGTTTTACCATGCATCTGCTGCGCAGTGCGACCTACTGCTACCGTTTTATTGGATGCGCGGTCGCGCGCAATGATGCTGGGTTCATCGACCACCACCTTATCATTCTGAATGATGATCGTGTTGGCTGTGCCGAGGTCAATGGCGATTTCCTGTGTTAAAAAGCTGAATAAGCCCATAGGTTGGTTTCCTGCTTTGAGTTTTTTCCGTTGGTTTGAAAGCAGGTATTACCCCTCACAGGAAACTTCCTGAAAGCCCATACTTTCTCGGCTCAAATATATCTTGCAGCAAGGGGTTAATTGGAAGGTTGTTAACCTAAAAAACGTGAGTTATTAACGGTTTAATCATAAGCGGTGGGTAATAAATGATGGTTAAACGGTTTGTCACTCGTCACGGGTCTTTCATCACTCTCTTGCTATTTTCGCAATCAAAATTTTAATACAATGCCATTTACACTTGCCCCACTTCCGTACGCGTTTGATGCGCTGGAACCCCATATCGACGCTCGAACCATGGAAATTCATCACGATAAGCACCATGCTGCGTACACCAATAATCTGAATGCTGCCATTGCAGGCACCGACCTCGAAAACATGAGTATTGAAGATATTCTGGTGAAAGGCTTTGACAAGATGCCCGTCCGTAACAATGGCGGTGGTTTTTACAACCACAATTTGTTCTGGGAAATCATGACACCGGGCGGATCCAATGTTCCGACAGGGGCTTTGGCTGCCGCTATCGATGCCGCTTTTGGAAGCTTTGACAAGTTCAAAGAAGAATTTACCAAAGCTGGAGTTACACGCTTTGGTTCGGGCTGGGCTTGGCTCTGCGTGCACAAAGGAGGCAAAGTGGATGTGTGTTCAACCGCCAATCAAGATGTTCCACTTATGCCCGGAATTGGTTGTGGCGGCTTCCCGATTCTCGGCATGGACGTGTGGGAACACGCCTATTATCTGCATTACCAAAATCGCCGTCCCGACTACATCACCGCGTTCTTCAACGTGATTAACTGGGATATTGTGGGTAAGAAGTACGAAGCGAATAAGTGACTAGTGACGAATGACGAGTGGCGAGTTGATAGGAAGATCCCGTCACTCGACATTCGTCGTTAGTCACTCGTCACTTCAATAAACTAAAAGCCTGGTTGGCTGTTATAAGCGCATGAACACCCCCCGCTACTGCCCATCCCTCTTCAATTACCAACGATTCCGGACCCGCGAGGTCATGATTGGCAGCGTGGGCTTTGGAGGCGACAACCCTATTCGTCTTCAGAGCATGACC
>Ga0315902_10005122_pt1 | contig 18581 bp, 17 predicted proteins | sample LakEriMetagenome_9_FD_203523 | JGI IMG/M metagenome (GOLD analysis project Ga0315902, IMG submission 203523) | Freshwater fungal communities from buoy surface, Lake Erie, Ohio, United States - Buoy 12 MA117 | ecosystem: Environmental > Aquatic > Freshwater > Lake > Lake biofilm | place: USA... | reverse complement strand
ATTAAATGACATAATATGATATCCAGGCTGCTATTGCCACTAAATTGTATGATAGATGCCATTTAGTGCATTCCATCAGCCATGATAATTATTTAAATGAATATCCATGCCATAACAATCACAATATAGATTATCTGATGTTCATCAGGATATACATATTGTGATTATTATGGCATGGAATATCTAATTTGCAGATTCAATTGCTTTATTAAATGACATAATATGATATTCAAACTGCTAATATATCATTTAATGAATTAATAAAAGATATTGAGATAATAAATATAAATAATTTGGTTATCTAATATACTTTTCCTTATTCATAAGTTTCATAAGTTTCATAAGTTTCATAAGTTTCATAAGTGACATTTATTCATTGATTTTTTGATCTATAATAAAAATCTATTACGGTTCAAGCCATAGAATTCACAATACAACCAACCCGATATAATTATCCTAAGAATCATAATGGAGATTCATAACCATCACCACACAATAGTTAATCAAATTAGTTGTAGTATATTAGACTTTATCCATTAAAAAAATTGATTATTAAAATATATTTAAAAGGTTATAATTATAATAGTTAAAATGCACTTCAACCAACAACAAGATGAAGAATCATACTACGAAATTTTAGAGGTCTCTAAAGATGCTTCACATGAAGAAATTAAAAAGAAGAGGAAAGAGTTATCCATCAAATACCATCCTGATAAACTACCTTCTGATAAGCAAGAGTGGGGTACTAATAAAATTCAAAAAATTAACGAGGCGTATAACGTATTGAGTGATCCTGAAAAGAGGAAAATTTACGATCAATATGGTAAGGCGGGGTTAGATGGAAATCCTGGATTTAATCAGCATGGTTTTGATATTCATGACATATTTAATGGATTTGGATTTATGGGCAAATCGTCAAAAGCCCAAAAAATACCACCAATTAGAGCACCAATCAATGTCACACTTGAAGAAATATTTAATGGTAAAACAACAACATGTGAGATCGAAAGATTATCACTTTGTAAAAAGTGTGATGGTACTGGATTTACAGACAAACAAAGCCATAAATGTAATACATGTCAAGGTAAAAAAATGGTATTTCACACTATCCAACTTGGTCCCGGAATGTTCCAAAAAACGCAAATGCCGTGCCATGTATGTAAAGGATCTGGCAACGATCTTAAATCATCGAGCTTGTGTAAGGATTGCGATGGCGAAAGTGTTAAAAAAGAGATGTATACCGTGACTGTAGAAATCAAACCGGGCTCTCGTAACGGTGATGCAATTGAAATAATGGGACAAGGACATGAATTACCACAAGAACAATTAAAAGGGAAAAGAGGCGATGTTATTATTATTATCAATGAATTACCCCACTCTGTTTTCAAAAGAGGTATCTCTTTCAATGGTCATATCAAACCTGCTAATTTATTGATAGAAGTAGAATTAACTTTGTGTGAGGGATTATGTGGTTTTAGTAAAGAATTTAAATATTTAGATGGTACTACAAAATATATCGATCATTACGATATTATTAAAGATGGTGACTTAAAAATTATAAGGGGATTGGGATTGCCTTATAGAAATAAACCGTATAGTAAAGGAGATTTGTATGTAAAATTCAGTCTAAAATATCCTCAAGATTCGGAATTATCAAATGATCAAAAAATTAAAATTTATGAAATTTTGACTAAAAAAAAATACGATAGTTCTAAAATTCATAAATTGCCAAAAGGAATTGAACCCGTTTTATTGAGTGGAATAGATCAAAGTGGTCATCATGGGTCGTATTACGACGATGATCACGACGATCATGAAGGTCACAATCATGGAAATGTTGAACATGTACAATGTGCTCAACAGTAATATTTATTCTTTATCATCTTCTTCGTCTTTATCGTCTTGCTTTTTTTTATTCATCATTTGCTGATGCATCATTTGTTGTTGCATCATTTGGTTCATCATTTGTTGATTAAATTGTGGAATTTCTTCCTCTTCTTCCTCTTCTTCCTCATCATCAATATCATCATCTGTATCTTCTTCGTTCTTTTTTTTGCCATTGTACCATTTCCATATAAAAAAAACAACAACTAATAAAACCAAGAAAAGAAAAATATAAATATATTTTTTCTGAAGCATAAATCCAAAGATAGACATAGATCCTCCTTCTAAAGTTGAACTTGGTACAGCCATATTAACATTTTCTGGAACCATATTTATTTGAGGAGGCATTTGAACTTGTGGAGGTTGGACTTGAGGGACTGATATAGGTAAAGACATATTATTTCTAAATCCTGCAGCTAAATTAGGTACTTGTGTAGATTGCATTTTATACTATAATACTATTTTTAAAATCTCATTTTTTGAACACAACATTTTCTATTAAATTTTTTATTTTCTTATATAATTCTTCAATGGTACCATCATTAATAATCTCATGGTCAAATTCCAAAGTATTTATGCATTCGGATTCGTGGGGATCTGTACTCTTCAAAGAAGGCCTCACTACTTTAATCACGATACCCCCCATTGAGCGAATCATCTCTATTTCATTTTTGAATCTGACATCAGATAAAACAATATCTTTATCTTCCATATTTTTATATTGGTTTATAAATATGTTGATCCAAAAGTTATCTTTGATGCCAGGAATAATATCATTAATACTTTTTCTGAATATATCGGTTCCAAAAAATTGCATAATAACTCTTGGAGAAACACCATATCTTGGATCTACTACATCTTTTGAATCACTATATAATTGATCATCACTAAAATCAAATAGTATTTTAAGGCCATCTTTCAATCTTTTAGAAAGAGTAAACTTTTTTAAATCATATTGTTCAACCAAAAAATCAGATATTGTGTCTTTTCCAGATCTTTTCACACCTAAAATACCAATAATCATACACTATATTTATAAACATTGGTTTTATATAATAACTATTTCAATTTTTGGTTAATGGTAATATGCTGCCAGCTATCAATCGAATAGTTCCAGAATTGGGTGACTTTACAGAAAGATATTTTTATAAAATTCTGACCATGAATCTCCATAATATTGATTTCCGGATTATACCCAACACTGGTACAAAATATTTTTGCCTATCAATAGTATGTATTACTTTTTAGTATTAACGGCAAAAAAATATACAAACATCCAAAATAAATAAAAAAAAATAAACTAAATAATTACATCCATTATAAAATATTTTACCGATTGTTATCCTATAATACTTTTTAGCTAAATTATCAAAAGTATTATAATGTGCCATTTCACATGTTAAAAAGTAATAAGGTAAATATTACTTATTTTGTTTTAACTATTTATCTCAAAAGTAATGAAGCAAATATTGATTGTACACAAGACCATACCGGAGTCCCACAATATAGAAAACTATAAAATGGGTTATAGAGTCTTATTTTATAGTTTCCTATATTGTGGAATCCCGGCATGGTCTTGTGTATAATTAATATTTAGCTCATTGCTTTTGAGATAAATATATACAAAATAAGAATTATTTAGCCTATTACTTTTTTATAGATAATATTGGATATTTATATACTTTTAGTATTTACACTGAAAAAGTAATAGAGCATGCCAGTCGGTACGAATATTTTATAGTGGGTGTATATTTTTAATGATATTTTTTATAAAAGTAATTTACTGGCAATGACTATATAATAGGTCCACGCAGGAGTTACCACAATATAATAACCGGAAAATGGTCAATTATAATTATTTTATTGTGGTAACTCCTGCGTGGACCTATTATATAGTTATTGTTGCCATATTACTTTCATAAAAAATAGTATTAAAAATACAATTATTCAGATTGTCTCTTTTTATTTATCTATTTTGACTACTCTTCACTTTTATATTTAGCCATAAAAAGTAATAAATATCATGTTGTTGTATTGTGGATATTCTGGCATGAATTGTATTTTCAACGATGGTAAATAAAAAAAAAAATAAAAAAAAAAAATTTGCACGCTTTTATGCATGACAGATTGTAATACAATTGATAGATATCGATCTTGGGATGAGTTTTTGGATACTATGCTGTGATTTAGTATCAAAAATTTGAATTAATAAAGATATAAAAAATGATTAATATTATAAATTTAAATAATGATTAAGTTCAATGAATTATTTGATTGCAACGACAGTCTAAAGGTCCCAAATATTAAAAAAAAAGGATCTATACCTTGGGTTGATAAATATAGACCCAAAAAATTAGCTGATGTTGTTTACCAAGAAGATGTTACCAAAATGCTTGAGAGTGTCCTTAAAACAGGAAGTATGCCCCATCTTTTGTTTTATGGTAATTCGGGTTGTGGCAAATGTTTAGCACCCGCGACGCCAATTATAATGTATGATGGATCAATTAAAAAAATTAAAGATATCAAACCAACAGAGCTAGTTATGGGAGATAATGGTACTTCGAGAACTGTGATTGGAACCACTAAAGGTATAGATATAATGTATAAAATTATGCAAGATGGTTCCGAAGAATATATAGTTAACTCAAAACATATATTGAGTTTAAAACTATCTGCTCAATTTATATTTGTGAAATCTAAAAAAATGGATTCGCATAAATTATTTTGGTTTGATCATCATATTATACAAAAAAAAATATTTAGGGGAACAACTCAACTAGCTATAAATATGGCTGATAATTATAAGCAATGGTTAATCAAAAATAAAAAAATAAATGAAAAGGGTGACATAATAGATATTGACATAGAAACTTATTTAACTATGTCTAAAAGGTGGAAACAATCGTATAAAGGTTACAAGTGTGGTAAAATAACATGTTGGAACCATTTTCAAACTTCAAAAGATCCTTACCAATTCGGATTTTCGATCGATAATACTATTAACCATATTCCCAACGAATATAAATTAAATAGCGATCTGGTTAGGAAAGAAGTTCTAAGAGGATATTTGGATCGATATCAAACGAATTACATTGCGACTAGTTCTTTACAACTATTTCAAGATTTATTGTTTTTAGTTAGATCTTTGGGAATTAGGATAGTCGACAATAAAAACAATACCGCTACAATTATTGAAGATGTTGACAATTATTACGATATTAATGTTGAACGCTTGGGAGGAGGAGAATATTGTGGTTTTGAGCTGGATGGCAATAAAAGATTTTTATTAGGGGACTTTACTGTCACCCATAATACTTCAACTATTTTATCAATTGGAATGGAATTATTTGGTCCTAAAAAGTTTAATGAACGAGTAATTGAATTAAATGCCTCCGACGAAAGAGGTATTAATATAGTAAGAAATAAAATAGTTACATTGGCAAAAATGGCTATTGGAGCGAACGATCCAAATTACCTTTGTCCACCTTATAAAATTATAGTACTTGATGAAGCTGATGCAATGACAAATGAAGCACAATCGGCTTTAAGGAAAACGATGGAAGATAATTCCGATATAACAAGATTTTGTTTCATTTGTAATTACATTAATCAAATCATAGATCCTATCACATCAAGATGTGTTAAATTTAGATTTAAACCGATAAATGAAACTAATATGAGCATTAAATTAAAAGAAATATCAGTAAAAGAAGGTATGTTAATTGAAGATAATGCAATAAATTTAATTTCCTCGATTTCTTATGGTGATATGAGAAAAGCAATAATGTTACTCCAAAATTTAAATTATTTAAAAGACTCCAATACGATGATCACATTAGAAGATATATACGAAGTATCTAATACTGTCCCAATAAATAAATTAGAAAATATTGTGAGCATATGTTTAGATACTTCGGGAAATATACATATTATTAAAAATCTTATTGAAAGTATCATTAAAAATGGATATCCTGTTGGAAATATACTATTACAATTAACTAACCTAATCATTAAAAATGATACAATAAATGATAAAGACAAATCTGAAATTTGTTTACATATAGCAAATACAGAAAAAAGACTAATTGATGGTGCTGATGAATTTTTACAACTATTAAGTGTTTTTATGTGTATTAAAAGTATAACAAACAACATACCATCAATTTATATAACGGCTAACCACAAAAAATTGATTTAAATATATTATTTTATACATAACAATAGCATTACTAATCACATGAATATTAAAATATCTACAACTAAAGAACCTATTTACTTCGATATCTCATTTGATCCTTTTGGTAATATGTATTTTGATGGTAGTAAACATATGGATCATGAATCCATTTACAGGATTGATATTTCTGGAGATAATAAACCTTATGCTGAAAAAGGATCTTATAAAATAATAAATAAATATGAAAATAAGATAGGATCATTTAAACCTCTAGTTAAAAAAATGGAAGAAAACGATAGTTCTGATGATGACCCATCTTACTATCCAGAAAATGAAGACCATATCGACGAAGAATATAATTTCCAAACCGAAATTATAGATGAAGACAATATTAAAAAATATGGTGAAAATAATCTCGAATTTGTATTTTCAAAATTAAGTAATAATGTGCCCGATATATCTTACCGCGAAGATGGAGATATTATGGCACTCTACGACGTCTACTTGTACGATGATAATCTTATATTTAAAAGTATTTCTCCTGATAATAGCACAATATTTAGGTTCAGAGTTTATAAAGATGAAATTTATTTTAGACCAATAGGAGAATTAGAGAAAAGATATACTTTGCATATTAATTCTGAAGGAGAATTATTATTTTTATGAGATTTCATCACATTTTATTACATTTCATCACATTCATTTTTTATTTTTTTAAGATTATTTCTTATATTCAACAATTCACCAATTGTTGGAACAAATTTAATATTATTTTTAACTTTTGGTTGAGGAGGGGATGATGGTGGCGATGGCGGAAAAGGCGGTAATGGTGCCAATGGAATATTAGTTTTACCATGATCGGGTACTCCATCTTCAAACAAACAACTGTGAAAATTAAATTCGGGATAAATTTTCATTTGCAAAACCTTCCAATTAATTCCAAATTCGGTTGCATTCATCCACACATCGCTTAGTTCTATAAATGTTTTGATATAAGATCCGGAAATTATCTTTTCGTAAGATATTTTTCTATTATTAGCATCGTAGATATTAAAAAGGAATTCTAAATTATTATCTTTTTTATTATATGGCAATTGAATTGAAAATGTAGGATAATAATTTTCTGAATACTTTATTGAAGATCTAAATGTCATCTCGTTTTCGGAAATTCCTTCCACTATATCAAAAATCTTATCTTCTATTTTCTCAATAAATAGTCTGAATTTCTCTATTTCGGGATCTTGGTCGTAAAGTAGTAAAGATATAATACCTGCTTGCTTGTTAGGTAACAATAATTTACCTATCATCTTTAATTTCGGAGTTTCTACCCAAACCTTTTGAGCCGGTATTGGTATTTTTTTATTATAAATATTCATTTTCTTATAATCGAAAATATAAGTTTGAACATCATCGTGTATTAATCCTTCTAAATTATCGTCAAAAGGTGTTAAATAATTTCGTATGCTCATTAATTATAAATATATATATAGCTTTATTACATTATTTATATCAATTATAAAAGAACTTAAAAAAATATCAATTTTATTTTCTTAATGGAAAGTCATAAATTTTGGGATACACAACCTATTTTGAAACCAAACGATAAATTTACTAGAGATGGACCGATTGATAAAAATTTGTCTCCAGATCAAACACAAAAAGAGTTACCTGCAGATTTTGAATGGGTCTCACTTAGTCTGGAAAATGTTGATAAAATTGCTGATTTTTTGGATAAGTATTATGTTGAAGACCCAAACCACGAGTTTAGGTTACACTATTCACCAGAATTATTAAAATGGATTTATGATAAATCAAACTATAAAATTGTGGGTGTCAATGTCAAGAAAAATAATGTTTTAGTTGGTCTTATTTGCGGTAAAATTACTAAAATACAAGCCAATAAAAATATTTTAGATATGGTCGAAATTAATTTTCTTTGTATTCATCCAAAATTAAGAGGGAAACGATTGGCACCTATTTTAATTAAGGAAATAACAAGACAATTTGTTTCTGAAGGATTTCACTACGCTCACTACACGAACGGTAATAGTCTCCCAACACCTATTTATAACTCTAAATACTACCACAGATTACTAAATATTAAAAAGTTAGCAGAAGTTGATTTTTATAGACTTGAAGGGAATCTGACAGTGGAGGAGATAGAAAAAACACATAAATTACCTGATAGTTTCACCATTCCAAATTTTGTTAAAATAGAAGAGAGACATCTAGATCAACTATTTGAAAGGTTTAACGAGTACATGGAAAAATATAATTACCATCCAATTTTTACAAAAGAAGAAATGGCACATATATTTTTAAATAATAATTTTGTAGTTTGTTATGTCGTTGAGGATGACAATGGCAATGTAATTGACTTTATTAGTTATTATGTTCTAGAATCTAGAGTCTTAAAAAGTGAAAAATGGCAATTTATCAAGAAAGGTTATCTATATTATTACACCTGCTTAGGTGAAACCTCTTTTAAATTAATTAAGAATATCTTGATTGCTGCCAAAAATAATGAAATCGATGTTATGAATGCACTTGATATTATGGAAAATGGCTGCATATTTGATGAATTGAGATTTGGTATGGGTAATGGCTCTTTGTACTATTATTTATATAATTGGAGAATTAGACCCTTAAAAAATATACAGATTGCTACCATATTGTTGTAAATATTAGCATTAGTATTAAAAATTGAATTTATAATTATTTATTTATTCTTTATAAAACAATAATTATTTTTAATGGATTATTCTGATCTTTATCAAAGTCCAGATAAAAGATATCCTTGCTCTCCATGGATTGTTTCATGCGAATTTACCTTATTGATGAGATTATGTTATAATGAAGTAAGAAGAATACCTATCGAAGAAATTAAAATATATTTGAAACAACATCCTGAAGAAATTAATCAACAGAATACTTATGGTTGTACTGCGTTGATGATAGCTTCAATCAACAGTAATAAATATTCTAGTTTTGAAATTGTTAAACTTTTATTAGATCATGGTGCCGATCCCAATTTACAAAATAGCAAAGGTTCAACTGCCTTAATGATGGCAGCCAGATATAGCAATACACAATCCAATATTGAAACTGTTAAAATTTTATTAGAAAATGGTGCTAATCCTAATTTACAAGATCATGAAGGATGCACCGCTCTCTACTTCTCATGCGGAAATGGTATAACATCCGATCATAAAACTGTTAAACTTTTATTAGATTACCAAGCGAATCCTAATATATATGATTTATCAAGAATTTCTCCATTGATAATATCTATCGTTGAAAATCCAAATCTTGAAACAATAAAATTTTTAATGGAAAATGGTGCCGAAATAAAAAATGGTCCATGTATCGGAGCACTAAAATTTGCCCATAATACAAACAATAGTAAATCACACAGCGATATTATTAAATTATTGAGGAAAAGAAATTTGTGTCAATTGATTACAAAACATCAAATGCTCAAAGAAAAGAATCGTTTATTGAAAAAAAAATTAAAAGAATATGAGGAAGGAAAATACATTATGGAATTATATGAAACTATTTTTTTCTAATTGAATATAGGGTTTTGTTACCATAGATTTTTTTAGAAAGATGGTAATCAATAGAGTTAACCATTTTAGATAATAAGAATACGATATATTTATTCTTAATTTCATCACTATCTGTATTGGAATCAACTTCCAAATCGATACCAAATTTTTTATTAAATATTTCTGCATATTTTCTGCATAAACATCTATTTTCCTTTTCATTTTTTAATAAATCATCTTCTAGCCGATTACTAAAATTATTGATGGTCTTATAATCTGTTCCTAGCCATTCATTAATAAATTGGAGGATAACATTATATTTTTCTTTAATGACAAAAGCCTTAAACTTTTCAAATTCTCTAATATATTTGGTCAAAGAACCTTTTCCATCATAAACCGGTGGATGAAGGATATTCATATACTATATATCAATAATGTTTTTAATAAGATTTTATTTTTCAATTTTTTATATTATAATGTTATAATGATTATTAAACCAAAAATTGATACAAGAGAATATAAATATCTAACTTTAAAAAACGATCTAGAGGTACTTTTAATCAGCGACCCATCAACCGATGTATCCGCTGCTTCAATGACAGTTAATGTGGGTTATTATGATGATCCAGATGATGTGCCTGGATTAGCACATTTTTTAGAACATATGTTATTTATGGGCACATTTAAGTATCCAGAAGAGAACTATTTCCAACATTTTGTCACCGATTCAGGCGGTGAAACTAATGCGATGACTATGGAAGAGTCGACCACTTACTTTTTTGAGGTTTTAAATGAATTTTTTGATCAAGCCATCGACATATATTCACATTTTTTTATTGATCCCATCTTATCAGATAATGTTATTGAAAGGGAAATGAATGCTGTTGATTCTGAACACAAAAAAAATTATAATTTTGATATTGCCAGAGTTATTAATATCATTAAAGAACAAGTTACCAACAACCACCCTTTTAAAAAATTTGGAACTGGCAATTTGAAAACCTTAAAAAAAGATAATATTCGGAATATATTAATTAAATTCTATCAAAAACATTATTCATCAAATCTAATGAAACTTGTTATCTTGAGTAATAAATCTATAAATGAAATAATAACATTAGTTACAAATAAATTCTCAAAAATACCAAATAATGAATATAAAAAAAATAGTATCAACTGCCTCCCTTTCGATATTAATTCTAAAAATTCATTGTGTGCTAAACTGTTTAATATTATACCAGTTTACGATTCCAATATCTTGATTTTAAATTGGCAACTACCTTATATTAATGAATATAAATATAAACCTTTAGAATATATTTCTACACTTTTAGGTCATGAAGGTGATGGTAGTATTTATTATTTATTGAAAACACATGGACTATGTACTTATTTAAGAGCTTCAATTATGGAACAAGATAGCTCATATTATCTATTTAGTGTCTTTTTAGAACTTACCGATAGTGGTATCAAATATATACCTTCTATTATTGATCTCATTTTTAGTTATTTGGAGATGATTAAAAAAAATGGTATCGTCAAATGGTACTACAATGAATTAAAAACTATTAACCAAATTAATTTTGATTATTCGCCCATTGGTAGTAAGATCGATTATGTTTCTTCACTTTCACTCAATATGTTAAAATATAAACCCCAAGATGTTATCTACGGAGATTACAACATGGGTCAATTCAACGATAAATTTTTAAATATAACTAATCGATGCTTAGATTGTATGGAAAAAAACAACACATTCATTTCAATACTATCGAAAAAATTTGAACAATATGTTAATTTAAAAGAAAAATGGTATCGGACAAAATATACAGTTTATGATAATCCAACCGATTACATGTATCATTTTGAGAAATATAATTTTGATACAACACCAAGTTTTCCATTAAAAAATATATTTATTCCACAATCTCTACACTTATCGAATTTTAAAAATTATAACGATCCCACAAAAATTCGTACCGATAATATCGAATTTTGGGCAAAAAAAGATACTGTATTCAAAATACCAAAAATATTTATTAGTTATATTATCCACACCGATAAAATACACAAAAATGTTATTAATTATTTAATTTTTAATATTTTTGTATCTATTTTAGAGTATAAATTGGAGACTCAACTTTTCTATGCCAAAATGTGTTCTTCAGGTGTGGAAATGGATATTGGAGAAGATAGCATGATTATTATATTTGTAGGTTTCAAAGACAAGATTGAAAAATTAGTTGAAATAGTCATTAATAATATGTTAAATATATCTATCACAGAAGATGAATTCATCTTTTCCAAAGAAAACTTAAAAAAAAATTTAGCCAATAGTATTTATAGTCCAGCTTATATTCTGTCTAACGAATTCCTAAGAGATAAAATTTATATGATGAATTATAGCAATGAATATTTGCTACAAAATATAGACTATATTACTTTTCAACAAATGGAAAAACCGAAAAAATGGTTAAAGTCAAATTGTTCATTTAAAAGTTTTATTTATGGCGATATTGATCAAGATATAGTTACAAAAATTACTAAAAAATTATTGCTTTTATCAAATAAACAATATACTAAAAATATTCCCAAAAATCAAATAATTCCACTTGATAAAGGGGAACAGCAAATTTATATCAAAAAATTATCGCCAGAAATGGACAAAAATAATGTTATTATTGTATTTTATGAAATTAAAAATGTAGTCAGAGGAATGACAAAAATGTGGGAAGATATTGTTATTTCATTACTTATTATTGAAACATTTATTAAAGAACATTTTTATGCACAATTAAGAAGCAAAGAGCAAACAGGATATATTGTTAAATCTTACATTCAAATGTTTAAAAATATTAAAGGTAATATTATGGGATTGTCTTTTATTATCCAGTCGCCAAAATATAATCCAACAGATCTTAAAAAAAGAATTAATAAATTTGTTAAAAGCATGTTTGGTGAACTTAAAAATATCAACCAAGGTGAAGTAACGCATTTCAAAACAATAATTAGAAAACTTTTAGAAAAAAAATTCACAACCCAATCTGAAGAATTTGTATTTTATAACAACGAAATATCTATTGGGGAGTATGCTTTTGATTATAGAAAAAAACTATTGGATAGAATACAATTTATCGATCAAGATGTTCTAATTAAATTTTATGAAAAATATTTTATCAATAAAAAAACAAGGAAATTAAGAATTATGGAAGTCTACAAGAAAAATTAAATTTATTTAGTTCACTTAGTTCCAAAAATTATAATCACTTAAATATGACACAATTCAGGCCAGAGTATCCATAATATAACAACATGATATTTAATCTGGAAAATCGTATTGGAGATTCATGGCCTAGATTATTGAATCACTAGTTCGGCTGAAGTTACTACAGTATGATGGATTATTTACCAAATAATATGGATAGAAATAGATTCTTTTGGGAGATTATTTTTATCTAAATCACAAAATTATTGATAGCATAACATACTTTTTCCTTATTCATGAGAGATACTGTGACATTTATGGATTATTCATTATTAAAAAATTGATTATTTAAAATAATATATATTATAACTAAAAATATAGTAATCATCATGTTTACAGATCATGAATTGGACCATTTCAGACGATTTATGTCTGAAGAAGATATCAATGAAATAAAAACACCATTACCAGATATAAATACTATTCAAGCAGATAAAATTGAAGAAGATGGATTGAATAAATTAAAAAAAATAATAGATAGTACACCAAGAAATAACCTTCTAAATATTTTAACGGAATTGTCTCAAGGGTACAATATTAATCAAAATAATATTTCTTTTTCGACCGTTACTAAAAAAGAAATCTTAAAACATAGAATTAAAAAAAAGATCAGAGAAATACATCAAAAAAGAGTTGAATTACAAAAAAAAGAAGAAGAAAAAATTGATTTACAAATAGTATAGTATTATACTTTTTTTATATAAATATATATGGCTATAAATACAGGCAATGGATCAAGAAAAGGTATTATTTTGAATAGATCTCAAACTTTTAATCCTAAAACGGGACAATATGTAAAAAGGGATGAAACGGGTAAATTTGTTAGCGGCAAAGAAACACCTTTTAAAAATATAAGAAGAGAGAATGCGGCTAAAAAGCAAGAAAATATAGAGAAGATTAAACCTAAATCCAAATAATTTTTTTTTATGTTCCAGCAAAGGATAAATATCGTAACCTGGCTCTTCATACGAATGTGCATCAACAAGTTTCTCTATGATTTTATCTATATCCTTTTGATCACATATTGTCTCAATCCTAATTTCTTTTACTTCAGTTAATGCGCATTTTTGCCCAATTGTTGGCTTTGATCGTTCTCCAGGTATAAATCTCCCAATACCTTCAATTGAAAATGAACAATCGGTATATTCTCCAATATGTCCAGCACCTGCCTGGCCAATAGCTTTCATAACTTTTTCAGCATCTGCGACAGGAACAAAAACAACTAATTTAACTTTACTTGATGCAACCAAAGAATTTCCCATAGTAAGGTTATACCTTGTATAAAACAATATGGCTAAAAGTTCATTTTTCAATTTTATTATAATAAATAATCCATAAGTGTCACTTATGAACAAGAATAAAGTTTAATATACTACTACTAATACAATCGATCATATTACGAATATTTCGGACTGTTATTTCACAATATGAATTCAATCAAATGGGAACCTATTGTACAACACAACCGAACTATTGATCTAATAGTTCCGCGATTGGCTAAAGTATATACTACACCCAATCGCGTGACTTTTCTTATACGAACATAAAAGTGATCAAGTATCCAATATTGGTACATAAAAAGTAATAAGGTGAATAAATATATTTTTATTAATTTTTTTATAAAAGTAATTTACTAATAACGACTATATGGATCCACGCAGGAGTTACCACAATACAATAATCATAAAATGGTTCTATAATATCTATTTTATGATTATTGTATTGTGGTAACTCCTGCGTGGATCCATATAGTCGTTATTATCGTCATATTACTTTTATAATAAACCATAAAAAGTGATATAATCTAATAATCGGAAAAAATATTTTATAATGAGTTTAATAGCAAATATAAATATTTTTTATAGAAGCACCTTAAGATTCTAATAACAATAAAAAGTGCTAAATTACGACATTTATTAAGATAATTAGACTGTGGAAAAAAGTGTAAAAATATTTTAAACAAGTTCTATAAGATGGATTTTAAAATATTTAATGAGTATAAGTACAAAATAATTAAGCCTAAAGATAAACAAATTGCTCTGGCTAATTTGAATAGTGCACTATCTTTATCAAAAAATAATATTGAACAACAACTTTTGAATAGTCTAGTTTGTGACAATACATATTGTCCTGAAATGGATCTCGATAAGTTTAAAATTTATTTGGATATTTTCGAATCGATGAAATATAAAGATGATGCTGAAAAAATTATGCACGATTTGATGGATAAAGGTAACCTTCCGCAAATAAATACAATCAAACGAATTATTGAAAAAAAACCCATCAGAAACAATACTCAAAAAGATGAACCCAATTTGATGGAGATCAAATTATGTCCACATTGTAAAAATAAAAATATTGGATATTCTAACACTACTTATGCTATTTGTGGATATTCAGAAAAAGGATTTGATTGGAAAGGTTGTGGCAAAGATTGGTGTTTCAAATGTGGTAAAAAACTGTGCAAGAGTTGGAATTTAGATCTATTATTTAATAAATTAAATCGATTCCACAATAATAAATGTTGTAAAGCTTATGCATCATCGCATGGAGATTTATACCCTGATAACTATTGTCAATGCTCCACAACTCATGTCCATAGAAACAAGATCCAAAATCCATGCAAAAAATTCTAAGATATTATACACCAATTTGCACTATCTTTATAATTTATATTTCTGCAATTCCAACAAAAAAGCCAAATACATGGGATATTTAAACTTGGATGTACGACTAATATTTTTTTATAAATATACCTTTTTTTATGGCAGTTAAAACATTTTTTGGTAAAACTACTCAAATATTCAACTATTTCAAGAGGGACATTTATTGGCTTTATATTATTAATCACAACATAGTTAGCCATAATATTTTTTAATGTTAACGGTTTTCTTTTAATTCGTTGGTCTGGAGAATTAAAACAGTACCATTTGCTGAGTTGAGGGGGTATATTTACCATTTTCTTAATTTTTTTGATTGAAAAATGTATTTTTTGAATATTTAAGGGTAAATTTTCAATTTTTGTTATTAAATTTTTCCTGCAGTTAAAGTATTCCAAATTTTTGGGTAAATTCTCAATTTTTTTAATTTTATTTCCTTCACAATTAAGATATTTTAATTTTTTGGACAATCCCTCAATTTTCTCAATCTTATTATAGCTACAATTAAAATCCACTAAAGTGGTAGACAAATTCTCGATTTTTCTTATCTGATTCCATGAACAATCTAAAATTCTCAGATTACGAGGCAAATTTTCTATTTTATAGACACTATTGTGAACACAATAAAATTTTATTAATTTGTCGGGCAATCCCTCTATTTTAGATATTAGGTTATAGGAATAATCCAAATCTTTAATATTATTGGGTACCTTTTCAATTTTCACTAATTCTAATCCAGTTCTGGAGTATACGCCATCATATTCATTTGAATTATCTACCTCATCAACGAAGGCCATCAAGTAGCCCAACATAACGAAAATTGTAATAATAATATAATATTTTTAAATTATTAGTTTCCAAAATCAATTTTTAATTAATGAAAAATGAAAAGTATTATAAATGGATAAATAATAAATATAATGCTATTGTGTCACAATATGATCATCCATCAAATAGTGATTAGGAAATCTTTTGATGGATAATCATATTGTGAATATAGTAAGCAGGCTCAGTGATCCGATAGTTTCGGCCATAGGTATTCACAATATGGTATCCAGATAAATCTTCAGGCTGCTGTATTGTTGATGTAATGGCATTCTAATATTTTATTTGGATATCATATTGTGATTTTCTTGGCCTAAACTATTGAATCATTAGTCCGGCTGAAACACCCACAATATGATTATTTATCAAATAATGTGGATAGAAACTATTTGATTGATATTTTATTGTGAAATTATAGCCTAGATTGTTTTTATATAATTCATAATATACTTTTCCTTAAGTTGCATTCATTGATTTTTAGCTAATTAGTTTTTAAACTGTGGAATCGATTATAAGGAATTATATAAACATCTTAACCACCATAAATTATAATCATATTCTTCTTCCATCTCGCTTGTATCAGGATAAATTAAATTTTTGATTAGATCACATCGATTACATATTGTTTTTTGACATTGAATACATATTCTAGCGTTTGGATACTCAAGTTGACCTTTTCCACAAAAATCACACCAATAAAAAATATAATCACCAAACAAAAATCCATTCTCTAACAACCATTGATCGTGTACTAATTCTAATATTGATTTATTGATTTCTTTTCTTGAAACAACACAATTACACATGATAATTATAATAGGTACATTAAATTTTTATGCGGCAATAACACTATATAAAAAATATAAAGTAGTAATAATATAATGAGTTTTTGTCTAAATAAAATTCAACTATTAAATCTTATCGATCTAAGATCCAACTATGTCTATATTGCAGAAGAATTTTGCAAATATTATTATAACACATATGATACTAATTTTAGTGGTTTAGTCAATTTATATTATAATGAGTCGCAATTTACATTTCTTAACAAAGAATATTTGGGATTCAATTCACTTCATAATGATATCAAAAGTAATAATTTGAAATTTTCGCATAGTGATATGCATATCAATGTACAACCATTAGGACCTAAAAATATGGAAATTTGTGTGACTGGCAAAATAAGTTTTAATGATGAAATTTTTGTGCATAATTTCACAGAAAATCTGGTTTTGGAGAGAGATAATTATAATAGGGTTTATATCTTGAGTACTATTTTTAAAGTTATAGAGTGATATTATTTAACAAAAATTTGAAAAAAAAAGATAAAACAATATATTTTTTAAATTATCCATAAATGGAACAATTCAATTCTGATTTCAAATTTACTACCAATGAGATTGAAATCTTAAAGTTTTGGCAAGAAAACAAGATCTACGACAAGATAGTTGAAAAAAATAAGAACGGGGATTATTTTAGATTTATTGATGGTCCACCATTTCCATCTTCCGATACACTACATATGGGCCATGTTCATATAAGTATGATGAAAAGCACTATTTTAAATTATAAAAATATGCACCAATTTAATGTTTTGAATAAAATTGGTTACGATACACATGGACTACCCATTGAAATGATTGTTAATAAACTCTTACATGTTAAAACTAATCAGGAGATTATTAATTATGGAATAGGTAATTATAATAATAAATGTGAAGAGGTAATTAATAAATTTGCTGGATCGTGGGAACCTATTTTCAATAGAATTGGTCGATTTATTGATTTTAATAATCAATATAAAACAATGGATTTTAGCTATATGGAATCTGTATGGTGGGTCTTTAAACAGCTCTGGGATAAAGGTCTTATTTATAGAAGTTATAAGATTATGCCATATTCAACAGAATGCGGAACATCTTTATCCATTTCTGAGGCAACAGGTGACGATGTTTATAAGAACATTTCAACAACATCAATTTATGTCAAATTTAGATCAAAAGAATCAGATACTTATTATATTGTTTGGACAACAACTCCTTGGACCCTTCCAACTAATTTAGCATTAGCAGTTAATTCAAAAATAGAATATGTTAAAATTAAAGACAATAAGAGTGGAGAACAATATATCTTATCTAAAAATGCATTACCTAAATTATATCCTAAAAATATTGGTTTTCAAATATTAGAACAATTTACAGGTGCCTGTTTAGAAAATATGG
>Ga0315902_10005119_pt1 | contig 18582 bp, 7 predicted proteins | sample LakEriMetagenome_9_FD_203523 | JGI IMG/M metagenome (GOLD analysis project Ga0315902, IMG submission 203523) | Freshwater fungal communities from buoy surface, Lake Erie, Ohio, United States - Buoy 12 MA117 | ecosystem: Environmental > Aquatic > Freshwater > Lake > Lake biofilm | place: USA... | reverse complement strand
CGGATCCGGTCCGCCACGTCGTTCTCGATCGTCTTGCCCGAACCATCCGTAAGCAGCTCTTCTTCGGTGACGGGGCGAAACCCCGTCGCCTTGGCGCGGTGATGCACACCCTCCGAATAGCGGCCGTACTCTTTGACACCGATGATGATCGGATTGGTGGCAAGCGCGAGGACGGTGCTCTCGTGCCATTTGCCAGACACTTCGTGCTCGACACCGTTGTCGTGCCGCGTGCGGCCGGCGTCCCGCGTGGGGATGCCAAGCGAGTTGAGACGCTGCGCAACCCGCTTCGCGCTCCAGCCGGCCTCCAGCCGCTCCAGAATCCAGACCCAGGTCTTGATCCGCTGCTCATTATTCGGCCGGAAGCGGATGTGGCAGTTCCGCTCCGTATGACGCTGGTGCAAGGCGATCTCAACGAGCGTGCCGTCCGGTCTCTCGAGGAAGCGGCCGTGACCGTACGGGGGAACGCCACCCGTGCTGTAGCCCTGACTCGCGAGTTCGATGTGCTTGGTGATGATGCGTTCCGAGAGCTTTCGGCTGAACTCGCCGCTCTCGTGATAGCCAACGAACGAGACCAGCGACTGCCCAAGAGCCTCGGACCCGCGGGCGCCCGCCGCGATCACACCTTCCGACGTCACGATCGTCACGCCGGCCGACTTGAGTTCCTCCTCCACCATCATCATCGAGAGCGGCGTGCGCGGCCGGCCGAGCCGGTCCCGCTTGTGGACGAAGAGATGGGAGATCGACGGGTCGGCTTTCAGTTCCGCGATCATCGCATCGAATGCGGGCCGCTTTGTCCGAGTGCCGCTGACCGCGTCGTCGAGGTAGATGTCTTTGTACTTGGTCAGCCGATTGGCCAGCATGTATGCAAGGTCTGCCTGCGAAGCATTCAGCGGAATGCCAAGCTGCCTGGCGGCTGATATCGCATAGTCGAGTTGCATCTCCAGCGACGATTCCTGTTTCGCGGAACTGCGGCGGAGGTAGCAGCGGGCTTGGCCGAAGAGCCGAACTGGCATCAGAAAATCTCCTTGGCTTCACCAGCATCGCGATGCCGGCAGAGGAATGTGGCGAACGCATCGACCGCAGCATCGATATCGAGCGAGTTGTCCCAGCGGATCGCAACGTCGGCGTCGAGGCGGCCGCGGGCGTCTGGTGCGCATCTCTCGGTCCAGATCCGCAGCACGTCCGTCATGGCGTCGGTGCCAGCGCGGCCGGCGGCTACTGCTAGAGGGTCGTCCTTGAGCCGCTCCATCGCCTGGCTGATCATGTCGTCGATGGACAGACCCTCCGGGTCGAACCAGTCGATCAGGCCTGCAGCGTGCCACTCCCGTAGTTGGAGCAGGGCTGCCAACTCGAGCAGGAACTCGCGGGGCAGGCCCGCGAGCGATATCTCGGTTGGCCCGAGCGCGCCGACGCTGCGGAAGAATGCGGCAACGAGGTTGGCCGCATGATCCATCTGCCGCAGGACGGCTGCGATGAATGCCACGACTTCCGGGTCGCGGGCAGGCGGGGAAGTGACTGGTTGTTCGCGGGCTGGAGTGGTGCGGGGTCGGCGTTTCATGTCTCCTCCTGTGAGACAACGGGCGATCCGTCGAATCGTTCAGCAAGCCCCCATTTTCGCCGTCTCGCCCTCAGAAAGCAAGCAATTCCGCGATATTGGATTCGAGGGGGTTGACGCAGTGACGCGCGGTTTGATTTCCGGGAGGCCCTCACGGCTTGTCGTCGTCGCCTGCTGACGGGTTCTTTGATCGCTCGGCGGCGATCTGACGAGCGATAAGTTCCGCGAGCAGTTCACGGAAACGCTGCACTGTTGCCGGGAAAGCCGGTCCGTAGGGTGGATCCGCGTCGATTCGATGCTTTTTGTTTGGGCCAATGTCATCAGGGTGTTCGGGATGGTGTGGGTGTTGATTCATGGGGTCTTGGAGAGAAATAGGAAAAACCGGCGGCGTGCCCGGGAGCCACGTGAGCCCCAGTCGGCACGCCGCCGGTCGTGTTGGCCGGAGAGGCCGCTACGCCACCCTGCGACGGAGACGCCTGCCACTCAGCCGCCGCGCACGGCGGCAAAGCCGAGAGTCATCGCCGGCGTCCCAGTCGATGCCGTAGGCCGCGAAGTCGAGGGCATCGTCGCCGGCACCGACTTCTCGTTGGTAACGCGAACCAGCCGGCGTCGGCTCGTAGCCGGCGGAACGACTATCGATGTGAAAACCACGGCTACGCACGAGGGCGATCGTCTCGCCTAGTGCAGCCGCGATATCGGCGAGAAGACATTCGTCATCATGGACTGACATCTGCGCATTCCTTCCCCGTTCGGGGATCAAGGGAAACACCGGCGACGAGCGTCGCCACCGGCGAGAAAACCATGCCCGGCACGGCAACGTGCCTGCCGGGCAGATAGAGGCTTGGCCGCTACGACTCGGCTCGGCCATACGTCGGCTGGTCCGGCATCACCGGGCCAGCACGTGGAAGCTCGAGAGCAACTCGGCGATCAGCTTGGGGGCAACGCCCGGAATCATCGCCCGCACGATTGGCGGTAGCTTGTCGTACACGACGAATCGCTCCCGAAGGGCGGGCGGTTCATGGTGCGAGTCGCCGTACCGAATTGCGTATTCATCGGCACTCCAGGTCGTGCAGCCGAGGCCGCCGGGCATCGTGAGCGCCGCTGCGTAGACGATCTGCGTGTCATCGAACGCGGGCGACCAGCCCGCCGTCCGGGAATAGATTCGGGGACCTTCGAGTTCGAGGTTGTCGATCCCCATTTCAGCGAGCCCGTTCAACTGTTCGTTGATGAGTGGGATCGCCGCGTCGGCCAGCGACAGGCTGGTCCGAATCAGGTCTGTGAGATGGGCGAGCTCCGCCGCTCGCCCCGAAAGGCTGTCTTGCATGGGCACATTCCTTGGTGAGGCAGAGCGGCCAATACCAGTAGGCCGCTCAAGGAATATGCCGTCGTTTCGTCGATTATTTAGGCAGCGAAGGCTAGGTGGCCGACCGAATCATTGCCTCTTCTTCGGCCTCCTCATCTCGCGTCACGTGTACGGCGAAGTGCTTGAGCGCTTCGGCCAATCGGGAGTACAGCAAGAGTTTTCGCTTCTTGCTGACGCGCTGGCTGAATTCGTGGCGGAGGTGGTCGTTCACATAGCTGTGGCCATCCAGTTGCACGCCAAAGTCTGAGTCTCGTGAAACGATAACGAGTTCTGCGTTCTCCCGAACCGCGCAGTCCAGCATCCACTCCCAGTGAAACGCATCGCCAAACGAATTGTCACCGTTCTTGCGAGGAGGACAGCCATGGAAGAATCGTCGCATCGCTTTCCTGCGAATCGTGTACTTGCACTCATTGTCCCGAGTCAGGACCAAAGACGACCGCTGGTGGAAAAGTCGCTGGCATGCTTTGTAGACGGGGTCGCACGTACTCGGATTCTTGAATGCTCGCTGCAGTCGGCGGCGTAGCACATCAAGGCGATTGGACGCATCGCGGATGTTTCGCTCCAGCGCCGCCAGGGCCTTGGCGTCCGAGAAGATGCCAGGTCGCTCGATTGCTGGAGGAGACTTGAGCAAGCCGAGCGCCATTTTGATCGCAGCTTGGCGATTCGTCTTGTATTCCATTTCAAGCTGGTAGCTCGCTATGAGCCGACTGCCAATGGACTCCACGTGCTCCAGCAATCGCAACCCGGGCCCAGCGGATGCCCGGTAGAAATCCAGCCAAATATTGGTGTCGATGAAAAGCAGCTTTTTGATTGCCATCGGCCTAGCCCTTCAGCACCTCTACCAACTCGCCGACTACGCGAAGGTCGCCGTCGTTCAGGTTCTCGAGCACGAGCGGCTTGAAACTCGGGTCGGTGGAGTCGGGCTTGAGGGTGACGCGGGAGTGACGCCAGCCGCCGTCGGCATCCGCCACCTTCTCGGACTCGTAGACCTTGACTGTGTAGCGGCCCACAAGATCGGCGTCGTTGATGTCGGGGTGCTCGGCGATGACCACGGAGCCGTTTCTCGTGCCCGTGGGGTTCGCTCTCCAGATGCACCAGGCGCCGTTGGGGATGCGGCGGTTCATGGATTCGCCGATCACCTGAGCCACGAAGAGGCCCTCGGCGGGCTTCACGCGGCCGTCGATTTCCACCCACTCGACTTCGCCGTCTACGCCGGCCTGTGACTCGCTGAAGAAGCCGGCAGCGGCTTTCAGCGGCAGTAGCGGAAGGCACGTGCGGTAACGGTCCTTCGGCTTGGGCTGGACGACGCGGAAGGGGCGGGCTTCTTCGTCGGCCGCCGTCTGCGGGGCGGCCGCCGACTGGTCGGCGGCGGCGGCGGCGCGGTCGAACCAAGTCGTGTCGTCCTTCAGGGCCCGCTGCTTTTCCTTGCCGACGAGGTACTTGGCGATGCGGGCGATGGCTGACACGACTGCCGACCGATCGTCCAGCTCGAATGACCGCACGACGACGACCTCGTAGTTCATCGCGTTGAGCTTCGCCCGGATCGCGTCATCCTTCGCCTTCTGCTCCGGGTTGCCATGGATGTGGCCGGCCATGCCGTCCACGTACACGCAGAGACCCGGCTCGTCGTCGTCCGCGCCGTCGTAGAAGAAGTCGGGAATCGTGCCACCGTAGCCGGCACCGAGGTCGAGCGGGTGCTGGCACTTGGGGTCGGGCAATCCAGCGGCAGTTAGCAGCCGCTTGAACCTCGCCTCAATGTGGGTTTGCGACTGGCCGGTCGTTGTGGCGGTCGCCGGCAGTTTCTCAGGGATCGGGTGCGAGACGACCAGCGGGCCACTTGCGGCAGAGAGCACCTGCTGGGCTTTGTGCCGATCGAGGAACTCGTGGTAGAAGCGGTTGCGATATGTCTGCAGGCAATCGATACACGACCGCTCGCAAGCACTTGGACAGTCCTGCAGCAGCTCGATCGCAGCGTCCCGGACCTCGACCCAACGCTCAGCCAGATGCTCGAGAAGCCCTGAACCGCCGGGCATCGGGTCGTAGAGCAGGATGTCACAGCGGTCTTCGCCGGCTTTTCCGATGGCGAGTAGCTGCAGATCCTCGATCTCCATGTCCAGCACGCGGGCAGCGCCCATGCGGAGCGCTTCCATCACGCTGAAGCCCACGCAGCGATCCTCGACGTCGTGCAGGCCCAGGACGTCCACCTCCACCGTTGCATAGAAGCCTGTTGGCTGGACGACGTGGCGGCATTTTTCCTGATGGCTTTTTTCAAACTCCTCGCGGGCCGCACGGCTGCTGAACGGTGAGAGCGATTGGCCGCAGGCCAGGCACAGCGGGAAGCCTAGCCGCTGCTGTTCGACTTCCTTGCGGGGCCCGACGTTCACGAGCCGCAGCTCAACGCCACGGCGGAAGCGAACGTCGAGGTCGCCCCATGTCCAAGCCTGGCCGCCCCGGTGGAAGCCCCTCTCCTGCCCGTAGGTGGCAACCGCCATCTGGAACCGGAACTCCTCTTCGTCGGAAATCTGCGATGCCGACGGCATGCTCACGTCACAGACAGGGACGGCACGCAGTTCCAAGGCCCCGAGCGGTTGCTGGGCACCGTCTACTCCGAGGTCCTGAACCACCTGCTGCTCGGCGATGACGCGGAACCGGATCGTGTCCTCTGCCGTGAGGTGAAACCGCCGCGGGACAAACCGGAATCCATTGGCGTAGATCGCGTTGCCGGGCACATATTCCCGAAGAGCCATCGTCGGCGGCCGCGGGAGGTCGAAGTCGGCGAGGCCCTGCGTCATCCGCGGCGGCTCGGCGCTGCCGATGATGCTGCCTGACTCGAGGCCGTAGCCCGGCAGGAAACCCTCGCGGGCGAGGGCCCCGAACGTGTCGGAGTCGTCGGGACCGCCCTGCGCCTGCGACCGGGATCGTGGCTGTGTGCCCTTCAGCCGGGCGATGATCTTCTTGCAGCGGCGCTCGTGGGCGCTGTCTTCGGGATCCAGATCGCCCTGCCGCTGCTGCTTGGTGTGCAAGGTACCCAGTTCGCTCCGTGCCCAATCCAGCCGCCGCTTGAACCGACGGAGGACGGCCTGCAGGGCGGCTGCCATCCCGTCGATCAGCTTTTCGAGCGTGGCGGGATCGACGGCTGCCTTGTCCTCGGCGGGCCACGACTCAGCAAATGCTCGCGTCACGGCCGACACGACCGAAGGACGATCCGCTCGAATCAGTGATCCGAGAGGTGACACGTCGAGAACGTGCTCACGGACCTCACCGCCCGGGGTGAAGAGGTATGACCCCAGCGTTGGCGGGAAGCACCGCGTGAGTTCCGCCTCGATGTCGCGTCGCTTGTCGTCTGCCGACTTCCGGGCGATGTCGTGGAGCGACGTCAGCACGGCCGCATGCACGTGCTTGGCGATCATCACCTCGTTTCGCAGATTGAACCGGGGCGGCTCAACCTGGCCGCCCAGCAGCCGCAGCGGGTCGCGGAAGTAGGCCTGATCGAAGCCCGCGGCCTGGGCGTACGTGACGTCCACAGCCATGCGATGCCGCCGGCCGGCTCGACCAGCCCGCTGCCAGTAGTTCGCCGCCGTCGGCGGGACGTTTCGCATCAGCACTGCATCGAGCGCGCCGATGTCGACGCCGAGCTCGAGCGTGGGCGTACAGACGAGCGTGTTGAGCTGCTCGCCCTTTCCTTTGAACTGGTTCTCTATCCGCTCTCGGGCGGTGTGCGGCACCTGAGCCGAATGCTCGGCCACGCGGAGCATGGCGTAGTTGCCGTCAAGCACCCGCAAGTCAAAGTCGTCGTTGGCCTCGGCCTCCCACACGAGCCGCCCCGCACAACGCCAAGCCATGCACAAACCCGTCGGACCCTGCCGGACCGTGGTGCGACGGCACTTCTCGCAGCGGTAACGGCCGGAGTGTCGATGGAGCGAGATGCGCGAGGTGTCGATCTGGTGCGTGCCGGCGGAGCCCGGGAGTGGCCGCCCCCAGCCTTCAAGCGTCGCCGGCACGAGGATCTTGAGCCGCCGGAGCTCGTCCCAGAGTTCGGTGAGGAACCGCTCCATCTCCGCCTCGGGCACGCCCCACGACGTCACAACGTTCCACACCTGCGTTGGTCGCGTCCCGATCCACTGCGACACCCGTGCGGCTTGATCGTCACCGGCTCGCGTGAGCTTGGCACCCCTCGGACCACCGCTGAACTTCGGCACGTAGCCGTACTGCACCTCCTTGTCGCCCGACTGCCACTTCTTCTCGAAGAGCTTCGTCTGGTCGTGGAGGATGCGAATACGGCGCAGGTGGTCGAGGAGCGCCGCGACGCCTTCGGAGAGAGCCGCAGGCTCCACGCCAAGCAGTGGCGCCCAGCGCGTGACAAACGGGATCTCAGCCGAGAGTCCCTTGTAGTCCACCTTGAGCCGGCCCCACGGTTCGAGGCCGAGCCGTTGCTTCACGCCCGTGGCCGCTTCGCGAAGCACCTGCAGGCGGAGGAAATAGACCCGCTCCTCGCGATGCTTCACGCCGCTCTCGTCGAAGGGCACGACCTGCCAGACTTCCGGGATCAGGGCACGGGAGAGGTCCTGATCATTTTCGAGCATCTCCGACAGACTGTGGACCACGTCGCCGATCGCGGCGCCAGTGTCTGGAATGAACTGCGACATGAGCGCCCGCAGGCGAAACCGCCGGGCGTGGTCGCGCATCCACCCGGCCTGAAACGCGGCGTCCTGCCGATTGTCGGCAAACACCAAGAGCCGCGGTCGCTCGGAGAGGTGCACCATCGACTGGGCGAGCACGTGGACGTCTGACACGCCCACCGCCCGCACCGGCCTCGCAGGCTCACGGTACCGTCCGCCGCCCGGTCGCCGCCCCGGGGCCGCGCAGGCGACACACGAGTGCAGCCGACCCGGGTAGTCCTCCTTGCAGCGAACGACGTAGACAGGCACCTGAGCGTTTTGGACGACGCACACCGGGCACCGGCCCGAGCGATCCTGCTGGAGTGACCCGCACTTGCTGCAGACGTACATCGGGAACAGTCGGCGATGCTCGATGTCGTGATCGCCGTCGCCCGCACCGCCGTCTCCATCGCCGCCATCGCCGTCGTCATCATCATCTCCGTCGTCTTCGTCGGGCCGCACGACCAGTCGGTCGATCATCAGCGCCCGGGCCCCGCCGCCTTCCTCGGGCAGGTGTTCCCACACCCGCACCTCACCGACGAGGTCGCCACCCGTTGGGCCCGTCCGCGCTCCCGCCAGCAGAGCAAAATCCTTGGCAAAGTTTTCGTAGTAGTGCTGGCCGCAGGTTGTGCAGGTGATGATCGGGAACCGCCGGTAGTTCTCGCCCAGTTCCGCCTCGGCGTCTTCGCCCGACAGCCAGAGCCTTGCCGCTGCCCCGGGATCCGAGAGCGTTACCACGGCGCCGCCTACGCCACGGACGAACGTGTGGACGACGGGGCGGAGGAGCGGATCGTTGCCGCCGCGGCCCGTGGCCGCCCCGAGGGCCAGCCACGAAAGAATCTCCTCCTCGGTCACAACGCGGCCCGCCTTGTCGGCAAGCATCTTGGGCAGGTCTTCCATCGCCCGCGGCTTCGCGAGCGCGTCGGCAAGCTGGTAGACGAGCTCGTTGCCCGCCAACTGATCCGCGAGAGCCTCTTGCCAGCCCTTGGCGGGCAGCTTCTTGCCACCGAGCTTTTCCAGTTGCTTCGAGATGGCGGTAGACACCGCCGCGTCGTCGGCATCCACAGCCTCGAGCAAGGCCGTCAGGATCGCCACCGGATCACCGGACGGGGCTGGTGGCACGGCTCGTTTCGGGTGCCAGCGGAGGTCGTCATACGTTTCGCGGACGAGCGTCACGCGGCTGCCGTCCACGCCGAAGAAGCGGCGGGCGAAGTCTTTTGCGGCCTGGTCGCCACCGTTGGGGTCGGCCATCGTCGCGGACGTGGCGATGTGGCGGACGTCCTTGGCCGCCCTGCCGCAGAACGTACGCAGCCGGCGTGTGAGCACGGCCGTCTCGGCACCTTGGGCCCCGCGGAACGTGTGGGCTTCGTCGAACACGAGAAACTCGAGAGGGGCCCCGGCGAAGATGCCGACGTCCTTACCGCGGGTGAGCAGCAGTTCAAGCTGCTTCACGTTCGTGAGCAGGATGCGGGGTCGGCCTTCTTCCGACCGCATCGTCTTGCGGCTGGCGCACTCCTCGGGTGGCAGGAGTGTGGTGCCCTGTCCGGCTTCGCGGATCTGTTTGAGCCGCTCCTGATACGCCGCATTCGTTGTCCCCGCCGGCATCCGCTCCGCCCGGACCTCGGCCTCCTCCTCGGGCGTCTTGCCAACGTACATCCCGAATGGGATGCCGTAGCCCGCGAGCAGGCCGCGGAGTCGGTCGAGCTGGTCCTCCGCCAGGGCGTTCATCGGATAGATGAGGACAGCGACAACGCCCGGCGGTGCCCCGGCGTCTTTCAGTTCGAGACACCGGCTGATGATGGGATAGAGAAACGACTCGGTCTTGCCCGATCCCGTGCCCGTGGAGACGAGCGTCGTGTCGCCCTTGTGGATGGCCCGGATCGCCTGTTCCTGATGGGCCCGCACGTGCGGGTAGGGCACGATCGACTGCATCGACGGATGGAAGACGCGGTCGGCGATCAGATCGGCAACGCTCGCCCCCTGCTTGAACGGCCGCGAGAGGCTGATGAACGGCCCCTTCCGCAGCGGCGTCTGCCGCGAGGCCTCGAGCTGCAGGAGGGCGCGTAGCTGCTTGTAGAGGTTCGTGTCAGCGAGGGGATACGTCGTGAGCTGGTAATGGAGAAAGTCGTCCACGACCTTCTCGGTGAACTGAATGGGGTTGATCGCCATGGGCTAGTTCTCGAATCCGGGCAGGCTTGCCTGCGTGGTGGGCTTCGTCGCGCGAGGCTTCGCGGGTTTTGCTTTGGGAGTGTCAGCGGCGGCAGCCGGCGACGCGGTGACGGCTGTCGCCCCGAGCGCCTTCGCATGTCGCTCGCACTCGGCCCAACTTTCTTCGGGCGTCTGGGCGAGTTGCCAGTCGAGGAATCGCTCGCCCATGCGGCTGCGAACGGGCTGCGGCGTTTTGGCCCGCTCGTCGTAGTCCAACGCCACGGTGCGGGTCAGGCCGAGGTCGGCGATGCAGAGCGTCTCGGGCAGCATCCAGCCGTCACCGTTGTTTGCGCCGCACCACGCCTCGATTCCCGCGTCGCGGGAGCCCGCAGCAGCGATCGCCCGCTGCAGATCGTCGAACGCGGCCAGCGACAGGACGGTGTGCCGGAGTTCCGGATCCTGATCCTTGTCGATTCGCCAGAAGCCTTTTGGGTCGAGTGCGCGACAGAACGCTTTGTCGCCCAAGGCGCTTGCCGGATGGTCACAATCCCTCAGCAGCCACGCCACATCATCCCGGCCAAGCCCGTAGAGTGCTGCAACAACAGCATCGACCATAACGCGCAGGCGGAGCCGCTCGTGGAGCGAAATCGCCCACGTCGGACGAATACCAACGTCATGCTCGCGTACTGCAGCCCATTGCGCCGCGAACGGCAGGCCGGCATAACTGAGTCGCGCGCCTAGGCTCGCCAATGCGGCCGCTGCGTCGGCGGGTGTCGGAAGCGATGTCTCCTCCACTATGAAATAGTTGAGAGTCGTGCCGCCGAGCCTCTGCCGGATTCCCCAGTCGAAAGCCGTACTGTTGAGGGCAGCCGTGAGGACCGCCGGAGCGCGGTTCGTCCTCAACAACGGAACTTTGTTGCCCGCTGGGTAGTTCGGGATCACGGCGGAGATCATCGTGCGGCGATTGGTTGCAGAGGTCACGTCCATAAAGCACGTCCGTACCCCACCTGCCATGCCGATGCTGTGGGAAGCAAACACTGACAGCTGCATCAGAAACTGCGGCTCGATCTTCTTGTCGCTCCATGGAATGTCACGCCATACAGCACTACGACCCTTGCCGCTCACCCAACCCTTCTCGCTGAAGTCGAACTGGCCAACCATTCGGCCTTCGTAGAGCGGCAACAGCACCTCGCCGTTAGCGTTCACCCAGCGGCCGTACTTATCGGGCGCGAACCCTAAGGCTTCGGCCTTGTCACGGCCGATGAAGAGCTTCGAGTCGCTCGTCATGTTGAAATCGCCTTGGGCGTACTTGATTCCCCACCCGTCTGCTGACTCAGCTCCGAGGAGCACGCCATTGGCGTACATCTTCGTGAGCAGGCCAAGATCCTGCTCGGTGCGGATCTCCAAGATGCTCAAGCTTTTAGGGCTGAAGGCGGCGACTCGCTCGGCCGGGTAATCGAGGGTCGCTAGTGCATCGCTCCAGTCCTCAAGGTCGTGCCGCATGAAGGCTGCGCGGATTGACTCTGTGTCACTGCCCTTTTGGGCGATCGCTACGCAGAACTTGAAGCTTCGGTGGATGTCGAAGATGCGATTGCGGTTTTCAAATCCGTAGAGCCAACGCCAGCGACACTCTTGCAGGAGGAGACGTCGGAGAGCGCCTGATCCCTTGTCGGTATAGAGGCCGCTGGGGACAACAAGTCCAAGCTGACCTCCGACACGCGTGATCGCGTGGGCCAGTTCGGTGAACATCTTGTATGTGTAGGCTTTGCCCTCGCCCTGATGCCGAAATGGATGAGCAGGATCACTCATCCCGCGATAGCGACCACGAGCACGCGACCATTGCTCGTGGAGCTTCACCGCAGCATCTTTTCGCGAGCCCAGCAACACAGCTGGCTTGCCGTCGGCATCCGCCAAGTCACCGTATGGTTCCGATGCGAAACGGAGGTAGTTGCCTCGGTCGCGAAAACCAGCATTGAAGTTCAGCCAATCTCGCTCAATCGCGGCGTCGGCGGCAAAGAGTGATTTTTGCACCGCCAGCGCCTGCTGTTTCCCGTAGGCACGGAAGAGCGGGTCGTGATTGCTGAAGAACTCTTTGCTGTTTGGCTGAAGTGTTTCCCACGGAGGATTACCCACGATGGCATCAAAACCGGCATTCATATCCGTAAACACGTCAGGAAACTCAAGTTCCCAATGAAAGAACCGCAGCGTCTCGCGGAGGTGCCGAATGATCTCGGTAGTTGCTTCGCTAGGTGAAAAGAAAGTTGCGGGAGTCGGAATAAGGTCGAGCCGGTCAAGCGGCCAGAACCAGACGGCGCACCACGCATCAAACGCCTCGCGGACTTTCTCCATGGCGGCGTCGGTATGGATGCGCTCGCGCCAGATCCGGGCCCGCTCGTCGGGGCGGCCGGCGGGCACGGCTCGAAGTTCGCGGTAGAGGCGACGGACGCGTTCGACGGCAGCTTTCAGTTCCTCGTCGGTGGCAGCAACGCCGTCGATGCGAAGCTGGCCCGAGAGAACGTCGGCCTGCTCGCCGATGGCGTCAGCCCGCTTGGCCTTGAGGGCGTCGTGCCAGGTGTTGACCGCGTGCGAGACGCCGTGCGTCCATTTACCCTTCTTGTCGGGGCTCTCACGGTCGAACGCCATCAGCGGATAGTCGCGGAACTGATCGAGCCACGTGCCGACGAGCGAGTCGCCGCACCGCAGCTTGTGGTCGAGGAACGTGAACGGCAGCCGGCGGTCGAGCGTCTCGACCCAGAGGGCAACCCGGGCGAGCTCTACCGCGAGCGGGTCGATGTCTACGCCGTAGAGGCTGTGTTCGACGACGGCCCGGCGGACGATCGCCTCCAGCCGTTCCTCGAAGCCTTCGGTCGGGAGGGCGCGATCAGCCTCGGGCAGAAGGTCGCACTGCACGGTGGCCCGATTGCCCTGCCGGTCGATGCGGTTGTGGACGTGGAGCGATTCGACAACCGAAGAGGTGAGCGTGCGCAGGGCTGCGACCAGAAAGCTGCCCGAGCCCATGGCCGGGTCGCAGACCTTGAGGGCGAGCAGGTCCTCAGGTGGCCGGACCTTGCCATCCGCGTCGCCGATGAGCGGCTCGAGCGTGCGGCGGACCGTCGGCATCGTGAGCTGCGGCCGCGTGTAGAACGTGCCCGCGCCCTTTCGGGTGCCGCCCCAACGGACGAGATAGAGTTCGCCGGGGAGCTTGAGGTCGGCGACGAGTTGGTCGGCGGCGGCCGTGAGGGAAGCCTCGAACGTTGCGAGGGCGTCGGCCTTTTTCGATGACGGCTTTTTCACGAGCTTGCCGACGACCGCGGCCCGCTTCGCCCACTCGACGGCCCGCGACCGCAATTGCACGCGGGCGTCGCCGGCAAGGTCGTCGAGAATGCCTGTTTCGGCTTCTGGCTCTGCCTCAGCGGCGGCAGGCTCGTCGGCCTCCGCAGCCTCGTCGGCTGCGTCTTCGTCCTCCGACTCCTCCTCGGCCTCGGCTTCGCCGCTGGCGGCCGCCTCTTTCTTCACCTTCGCCTTCTCGACGAGCGCGGCGAGCATGGCGTCGTCCATGCCCTCCAGCCGGTCGAGCGGCAGCGCGGGCTGGTCGCCGAGATTCAAAAACACCACCGGATGGTCGCCCGCTCGGTGGAGTTCGTAGTCCAGAAGGCCCTCGTAGAGGATGCCGATGTATTCGCTCGTCAGTTCGGTGAAGTCCACTGGGGCGGCGACGGTGCGCCAGCCGGCACCCTCGCGGATCCGCTGCGTCGTCCGCGTGAGCAGGATCAGGATGCGGTGGATGATGTCGTCGTCGGGCGGCTCGGCGAGTGATTCCAGCAGAGCCAGAGCCCGCTGCACGCCGTCGCCGGATGGATCGCCAGCCCGGAACAGGTCGCCGCCATAGGCAGGCACGGCGATCGCCGGATGGGGTGAGCCTTGATGAAGGAGGCGGAAGAGGGCCATGAGCCGCGGGAAGGCCATCGTGCGCGACCGCCGCCGCTCCGCAGTGAGCCGATCGAGCTGGTCGATGAGGCCCCGCAGGCCGTAGGCCTGATGGTAGACGGGGTTGTCGCACGGCAGGAGCTCGCGGGCCTCGGCGAAGAGCACGACCACGAGCCGCATGATGTAGTGGCAGGCGGCGACGTAGAGGTCGGTGCCGTCATGGTCGTCCCACGAGGGGCCGATGAGCGGCTGCCGACTCTTGAGCAGGGCCTCGACCGCGCGGCGAACGCGCTCGCCCAGTTCCTTCGAGAGCTTGGCCTGGCCGCGGCGGCTGTCGCGGATCGCCAGGAGTAGCGGCGAGAGCGGGGCGGCGGCACGGCCGAGCGAAAGCGGCGACAGGATTCGCCGCAGCAACAACGCTTCGGGCGAGAGCTGGTCGGCATCGAGCCAGCGGTCGGCGTCCCACTCGGCCCACGCCGTATTGTCGGTGTCGGCCCAGATCAGCCGCCACTGCCGGCCGTTGGTGAGCAGGGCGAGCGGCACGCCGCGACGACGCATGTATTCGAGGGTCTGGGCCGCGGGCCGCCGACCCTTGCCGACGCCGATGCGATCCACGGCCGCCGAGAAGACGGCGAGCGACTCGCCTGCGGGGCCGGTCCATAGCCGGCGAGGCTTGAGTTCGGTGCCATCGAGGAGTTTTTCGGTGTCCTCCGGGCCGAGATTCGTTCCCTTCCGCCAGCCAGCCTGCAGGCCGCAGATGTCGTGGAGCACCAGATCCAAGAGGCCGCTGATGGCCGCGGTCGTCGGCTTGTCGGGGTCGAGGGCGACAAGGGCCGACCGGAGCTTGTCGGCAGTGCCGAATCGCGGCGGCGTGATCTCGGGCAAGCCGTCGAGCGCAGCGGGCTCGAGGAGGTTGCCGCCGTGCCGCAGGCTCGTCCACGTGTCATTCAGGGAAACCGTGTCACGGAGGCTCATGCAGCACCTCCGGGGAGACGAATCTCGACGGAGATGGGATAGACCTGTGCGTCGCCGCGGAGCGAGTAGCGGGCTGGGAGCACGTTCTTGATGGTTCGCTCCTCCTCGACCTTCAGCCGCTCCTGCACCGTCTCATAGTGGCTGCGGCGGAGAGCAAGTTCGGCTTCGAGGTCCGCGAGGCGCTTTTGCTCCTCGCGGTCGATCTCGGAAAAGAGCGCGAGCTGTTGGGCCTTCTCCCGCAGCTTCGCGGCCTCCTTGGCGAGGCGGGCGAGTTGGTTGTCGCCGATCGCCTTTTCAAGTTCCTTGCGTCGCTTCTCAAAGCGTTTCTGCTCGATCTCCCGAACGGACTTGCCGGCGGTTTCCATACGACTGGCGAGTGAGGCCGTCAGTTGCGTCTTGAGGGCATTCACATGCTGCTTGAGGTCATCGTCGATCTCGTCCCAGATGTCGCGGGCGGCATCGCGGTCGCCGGCCTTGGGCGGTCCGTTCAACTCGCGGGCGGCTTGGTGGGGCAGCGGGTCGCCGAGTTTGCCGCCGCGCACTGGGAAGGCGAGCGTGCGCACCCAGTGGTGGCAGGGCTCGCGGAGTTCGTTGACGGCCAGTTCCTCGATCGTGAGTAGCACAAGGGCGTCAGCGCCCGCGGGTACGTTGCCGGACCGCACGGTCCAGCGAGTGGCGGCTGCCGGTCCGCCCGGGAAGCGATACCGGGCGAACGTGGACATCACGCGGTGGTAGAGCATGTCGCCCAAGTGGAGGAGCCGGGCGTCGGGCTCGGGCGTGTAGACCGGCCGCCCGGTCGGCGTGCCGTCGTGGGTTTGGACGAAGTGCTCGGGGTCGAAGACGAGCGAGACCATCGGGCCGGTACGGTCGCCTTGGCGCAGCGTGTCGTCGACGAGCTCCTGCCAGAGCACCGGAATCGGATGGACCAGCCGATCGCGACCTTGGCCGTCGGCTTGGAGCCGAGGGCGGCCGGCCTCGATCGCCATCGCGGTTTCGAGCGTTTCCCGCAGCGTAGCCGGATCGAGGTCGAGCTCGGCCTTCAGTTCTTCGAGCTTGGCCTGATCCTCGGCGCCGGGCAGCGGGGCCGCGGACGGGAGATCGTCGGCCACATCCGCGTTGGCAGCCTTCGCCGACTGGATTGCGGCGTCGAGCAGCGTGTCCACCTTCTCGGCGTCCTCGTCGAGCTCGAAGTAGGCGAGAATCGCATCAGCAAAAATCTCATCGGTGACGACGCGGTCTTCGCGGGTCTGGCTTCGCTTGCGGAGCACGCGGCCCATGAAGCCGAGGAAGGCGTCGTCGTCGCTGTCGAAGTGGTAGATGAAGACGTCCCGCTTCTGGCCGTGCCGGTCGAGACGGCCGTTGCGCTGCTCCATGCGGGACGGGTTCCACGGGATGTCCCAGTGGAGCATCGTGCGGGCGGCCCGCTGGAGATTGAGGCCCTCGCCGGCCGCGTCGGTGGCGATGAGCACACGGGCCGTGCCGCGGGGGTCGTTGAAGGCTTTCTTGACGGCGTCGCGTTCCGCGTCGTTCATGCCGCCGAACATCTGCAGAAGCCAAGGGCCGTCGCCGTAGCGGGCCCGGAGGCGAGCAGAGAGGTATTCGAGCGTGGCGAGGTATTCGCTGAAGATCACGATCCGCTCGTCGTCGCGCCATTTATCGCCGTGCCGCAGCTGGTCGTCGAGCAGCTTCTCGAGGGCAGTCAGGCGCGCGTCAGCCTTCACCTTTACTGCCCTGGCAGCGACCTCCTTGAGGCGGGCTGCAGGATCGAGCTCGGCAGGGACATGGGACACCCCGATGGTGTCGATTGCCTTCGTGACCTGGGCGATCGGCTCGGCCAAGGCGGTCTTCCACTTTCGCAGCCACGCGCCGACGGTCTTGTCGGCGTGTCGCTGACGGCTTTCACGTTCGAGGTCGTCGTCGGTGTCGCCCGCCGTGGCGTCGCGCACCCGCGTCACCGCGGCGGCGGATCCTTCGTCGTCAGCGGCGATGCCTTCCATGAGCGACAGCCAGCTCTGGCCGAATGCCCACGGCCCCGAGATAAGCCGCTTGCGGAGCACCTCGGTTGCGAACGCGGCGGCCGTGCGGTCCTCGTGGCTGCTGTCCTTCGTTGCTTCCTTGAGCGACTTGCGGAAGCCGGCCAGGGCGTCGTGGAGGGCTCGCTCCGGCGGAGTGAAGGCCAGTTGCGGGAGGGCGGTCACGTGCCGCTCGGAAAACCGGGCAGGCTCATTCATCGCCGTGTAGCACGAGTTGATCTCGCTCTTGAGCCGGCGGATCACGGTCTCGCCGACGCGGCGGCGATCTTCGTCGTCGAGCTCAATCTTGCGGGTGAATCGCACGGGGTCGAGGGCTTCAAGAAGGCCGGAGAACGACCGCGTGTGGCCATTGTGCGGCGTGGCCGACAGGAACAGGCGGTGCTCAAACCACGGTGCGATTCGCTGGAGCATCTTCGAGACATCGGAGTCGGTGCCGAACGCTGCGGGGGCGAGGTTGTGGGCCTCGTCAACGATGAGCAGGTCCCACTTGAGACGGCCGTCTTCGCCGGGCTCGCCGGCACTACGGAACTGCTCGAGTACGTCGGGCTGCTTAAGGTAGTCGTAGCTCGTGATGATTCGCTCGTAGGTGCGCCACGGATTCGCGTCGAGGCCGAGTTCCCGCTGGAGTTTGAGCGTCTTCGGGCGATCAACGACCTCGAATGGCAGGGCAAACTTCTCCGCCATCTCGTCCCGCCACTGGCTGCGGAGCAGTGCGGGACCGAGCACGAGCACGCGACGGATGCGGCGGCGGAGCATGAGTTCGCGGATCACCATCCCAGCCTGGATGGTTTTGCCGAGACCGACGGCGTCGGCGAGCATGAGTGCGACCCGCGGCATCTCGAGCGCCCGGAGGACCGGCACGAGCTGGTAGGCCTCGGGGTGGATGGCGCCGTAGAGGGGAGCGGCGAGCGGCGGGCGATCCTCTGCGAGGCCCGAGAAGGGGAGCGACGGAGTGAGGGCAGCCCAGCGGGCGGCGCGGACCATGGCGTCGAACTCCCGCGGGTCCATCGGCGGCGTGCCCGCCACCTGCGGGAGCGTGGCGGGCGAGAGCACGTCGGTGCCCGGCTCGACTTCCCACAGGAACGTGTCGCTCTCCACGCCCGTGCCGTCGGTGTATTCCACCTCGACCATATGGAACCGGCCGGAGTCCTCGGCGTCGAACGCCTGCACGCCGGTGATCATCGCCCGCCTGTTGCGGACGACGGCCATCATTCCTTCGCGTGGGCTTGGGGTGGACATGGGCTACCTGAAGGGGCGCAATACATGGAGACTACCAGTCGGCCCCACTCCTCGGGAGGGTTATACTACTGCACTCGTTCCTGAGTGCCTCGCTCGTCAGCGGCTGCGCGCGGCCGTCGCCGTTACGACCAGAAATTCGAACGGACATATTTTTGATGCAGGACGACAGCCTGAGCCTCGGCGGTGAGGCCACATTCGCAGGACGTGCCAAGCGTCCACGGGCCGACGCGAGCCTCGGCGATGAGCGAACGCTCGGCGGTGGCGACGCCGCCGGCATCGACACGGTTTTCGACGACATCGAGGTCGTCGATCTCGCAGCCCGCTACAAGACCGAGGGCACGCTCGGTCGCGGCGGGATGGGCGAGGTGCTGCTCGCCCTCGACACCCGGCTTGATCGGAAGGTGGCGATCAAGCGGATCCTAGGCGAGGCGGCCCGCAGCAAGACGGCCGTGAGTCGGTTTCTGACCGAGGCCAAGGCCATCGCGGCCCTGAACCACCCCAACGTCGTGCAGATCTACGACTACGGCCGCGCTGCCGACGGGCCGTTCCTGATCATGGAATACGTGGACGGCAGCAGCCTCCTCGACCGGTGTCGCGACGGAGCATTACCGCTGGAGCAGGCCGTCGATCTCGCCTGCCAGCTCTGCGACGGTCTCGCCAAGGCCCACGACCTTGGGATCGTCC
>Ga0315902_10005118_pt1 | contig 18583 bp, 20 predicted proteins | sample LakEriMetagenome_9_FD_203523 | JGI IMG/M metagenome (GOLD analysis project Ga0315902, IMG submission 203523) | Freshwater fungal communities from buoy surface, Lake Erie, Ohio, United States - Buoy 12 MA117 | ecosystem: Environmental > Aquatic > Freshwater > Lake > Lake biofilm | place: USA... | reverse complement strand
CTTTTATTCATCTCCAGTCCAAACAGTTATGAATGGAAATAACTGGAAATCAGGAGCATTTGGTACTTTCCACGCATTATTGCTGAAAAATTAAACAATATCTCCCCATTTATCTCTAATCCTTTGCAGTTCACGATTTTTGATGACTGCAAAGGATTTTTTATCTAGTTGATTTTTCTGTTTTACAAGTTTTTCTATTTTCGTTTCAGCTATAGAAAATAAATTGTCAATAACTTTTTCCCATTCTTCATGTGGAATATATGATTGCAAAACTCCAGCTGTTTCCGAATATACCAAGTTTCCTTTATACCACAATTTGATTGTATTTTCATACTCCATAAATGTTATATTAAGGTGATAGCCATACCCAAGTCCATCAAATGAGTGTCCTATTGAGTAGGAGTATGAATCTTCAGCAAATGTTGGCATAGTGTCTTCGTTAGGTTCTTCGTAAATTTCATCGAAATCTAAAACTTCTGCGCCTTCTGATTCCTTGACAAGTTCGTGTCCAAGAATCTTAGAAACTAAAAATATTTTGCCCTCATAACCCATTAGGTTTTTTTTTATAGCTTCTGTAGTTCTTTGCTCAACAATTCTGCTCTCTAGGTCCATATTATAGAATATGGGGGTAATCATGGATTTTTTCAAAAAAATAGCTCTTTGCGGTAAAAATATTTTCACGATGATTTTTTATAGGAAACCGACTAGTCCGACAAAAAGATTTCCACCAAAACCAAAACCACCAATTGATAAAAAGAAAGGCGTTATGAAATACTATTTAAACGACCCTGCTTATCCAAATTTAATTGGTGAAGTTACTGATCCTAAACCTATGGGTTTGTCTATCAATGTACCAAACCTACAGCCGGGAAACTTTGATTTTAATAGTCCTCAAGGCATAGCAAATAATACCATGGCGCTTCTTTGTCATGGCATTAATATGTTTAACCAGAAATTTAATTTAAACAAATGGGCTGTGGTAAGCACTTTACAAGTAAATACGATGGCTGGCTTTGATGCAAATGCATACTACGACAGAAGCAGCCTTAAATTTTTTTACTTTAATGGAAAGAATAATACTCAAGTATACACAGCTTTAAGCTCAGACATCGTCAGCCATGAATTAGGGCATGCGCTTCTAGATGCTTTGAGACCCGATTTCTTCAGCGCAGCTGCTATGGAAGTATGGGCATTTCATGAATCTTTTGGTGATGTGAATTCAATTTTGTGTGCTCTGTATCATGATGAACTTGTAAATTATGTTCTTAATGAAACGAACTTTGATCTAAGAAAATCTAATTTGGTTTCCAAAGTTGCAGAGCAGTTTGGGGTTAATTTAGGTAAATCATCATCGCTTAGAGAGGCAGCAAACAATTACAAGTATGTGAATCCAGCTAGTCTGCCAACAAAGTCCAACGATCCAAATGCCATAGTGCGAGAGCCACATAGTTTTTCGAAAATTATGACTGGAACTGTTTACGAAGTTCTTTGCAGAGTTTATGAGAAGTATGGAAAAAACAAAGATGCATTACTAAAGGCTAGGGATTATGTACGAGATACATTTTACAAAGCTTGCACAATGGCACCTTCGACAACCAACTTCTATGAAGCATTTGGTCAGGCTTGGATGAAACAAGATGAGAGTATGGGAGGTCAAAACAAAGACATCATCAACTCTGTATTTTCTGATCGTGGTATATTTAAGATACGAATGATGGCTGTTCAAGATTCACAAGCCTCTGAAAAAGAAAAAATTGAGTCTGTAAAAACACCCAACATGCATCTTCAAAAATGCAGATTGGATTGTTGTGTATCGGACTTGTTCAAAGACGAAATTGGAGGGTTGTCTACAAACGAATATATTTCTGATATGAAAGTTCAACTTGCAGTTGACAACTTATATCTTAAAGATATGGACGATGATGACATCGGATGGCAAAATGTTTCAGATACAGTAGAGCAAGCAAAAGTAGCTGCTAAGAATTTGGTGGAATATATTTTAGAAAATAAGCTTATAGGTCAAGATGATTCAGATGTTTGGTTCAAAGATAATGATGGCTATTTGAAAAGAAGGCTTTTCCAATGCGATTGCTATCGTCCAAATTATTTGTTTCCCGGAAATCCAGAATACAATAAACCATATAAACCTAAAAACAATTCTGGTTGTTGCACCTATGGTAGTTGCGCCAACTTAACTCCGAATCCTGCACCATCAATACAGCAAAGTTGTAATATAAGATATGGCTCTTCATGTAAATCTGTTTCGTTTAACGGAAAAAGTTGTTGAGCATTATTTTCTATCAAATTCTAAAATATTTATAAACAAATTTTATAAATAAAAACTATATTGCTATTGATCCGTCTGGGAAATAGCATAAAATTTTACACATGATTTTCATGCCGAGTTTGCGTGTAGGAGAAAAAATGATCACAAGCTTACAACTAATCGATTGCCTTTTTGAAGAATTTTTCATAAGTTCAATTTCTTCAAATAACAATGTTTATGAATTTCTAGAAAATAGTATTTATGATGATGAAGACGAAGACGAAGACGAAGATGATGATGATGATTGGGATGACGATGAGGACGATGAAGAAGAAGATGACGATGACGATTGGGACGATGATGAAGACGATGATGACGATGATGATTGGGATGACGATGAGGACGATGAAGAAGAAGATGACGATGAGGACATGGAGGAAGAAGAGTGGGATGATGACGATGATGATTGGGATGAAGACGAAGAGGATGAAGATGATTGGGACGATGACGATGATGAAGACGAGGACAATTATTGATTTTTAGCGAGACATGAACAATAGTTCTCTTTTTGTTTTTTTCCTACGGTCGGTTGGTGTGGGAGGCTTTTCGGAATTTTCAGCCCCGCCAACCGGCTGTTTGTATTTTTTATATAAATATTCAAGATTTGGCCCAGTTGGTGTAAGGCCATAATTATCTGCAATCTCAGAAATGTGGAAATAATCTTTGAAATTCATTCTAAATATATGTATACCTAAGTTTGATGTATTTTGAATTGGAGAAAGCTGTGAAAAGTAAAAAAAATTGGCCCGGAATTATGATTCTCGAATATTTTCGTATTCATAAAAACGGAAAAGTTATTCGAGAAGAAAAAAACATTCCAAATTTGTTGCATGTACAAGGAGAGCAAAGAATATTAGGTAATCTTTTTGGTGGAATTGCTATTCCTTCAACATATTACCTAGGAGTTGATGCTAGGACATCTTTGTCTGCATCAGATACATTAGCATCTTTAATCAACGAACCATCTACTGGTGGCTATAACCGTCAAGGAATAGCATCTAATTCGTTCACAATTGAAACAAGTGGTACAACGGTAAAGGCTAAAACTGGAATTATTACATTTTCTTGTACATCTGGCTCATGGCCACAAGCAAAAAATCTATTCTTGACTAATGTCGGAAGCGGAACTTCAGGCATTCTCTATTCTAGCGTTGTACTATCTTCACCATTTACTTTGAACTCCGGTGAAAGTATTACTCTAAAGTTTTCTATGGCATTATCAAACTGCTAAGAAAAGTTTAGTAATTTTGCGCTATTTTCGAACACGCTTATATCTCGTATCTCAACAGAGTGTACAGATATCACTCGTTTGTTTTGAATAACATATATTTTTCTAAAACGGAAAAAATATTCTTCTCTGCCACCATCATCCAGATCGAGAATGTCTTCAGAGTAAACAGTATCGTATGAATCTTCTGTTAATTTTTTATTGTCTTCTATATCTGATATCATATATTTAATAGGAATGTGAATTTTATAATAGCTCCCAGCAATTTGTATCTTGTCTTCAGCTTGTTCTGTGTCAATTTCATATTCTAAAAAAATTTCTTTTGGTAATTTATATTCTTTATCGTTGTTGATATTAGTAACTTCTATGCAGGTTCCCAATACTTTGAGCTTGGCACCAGAATATAAATCATATCTTTGTTCTCTTGTCAAAAATATTAGATGATTCAAGAACAAAGGATAAACAACTGTCTTAGGTTTTGTCGTACTCATATTCCGTTGCTTCTGTTATAAGGACAAATGTTTGAAAAATCGCATCGTCTGCAATGAAAACCTACATTAGCTGTTGCTTTATTTTCATCGGTTCCTTCGATTTGCAAGTAAAGTTTTTTAAGGCTTTCTTTAACTGCTAAAAGGTTTTCCATTTGAAAGTTAGTGCTGACGGTCTTGCCACCTTCGAGATATATCAAAGCTGCTTGAATGTTTTCTGGTTTGATTCCAAATTCTTCATTTACAACCATAGCATACGCATTCAACTGTAAATCACTTTTAATTGTTTTGCTATTTTTTCTCCAAGCATTATCTTTCGATGTTTTGTAATCAATTATGATTGCACGATCATTCTTTATTATCAATCTGTCAATAAATCCAAGAAGTATTTTCTTATCTGGTGGAGACAAGTCATACTCTATCTTGTACTCAATCTCGCCATCACAACCAACTCGCTCTGTGAGCTTCTCTACGACCTTCAGATGACTCCAAAATTTGTTTTTGTATTCGGGTGTGAGTGTATCAAGTTTATGTGAATCTTCAAATAATATATCACGATTTAGCAATTTTTTACCAATTTCAAATATTGGTTCCTCTGCTTTTTGTTTGACATAAATTTCAGCAGCTTTATGAATTAATTTTCCATAAACAAAATAAATTTGTTCAGGTTTGTCTGGAACGACTTTGAGGTGGTATTTATACTTGTATTGTGTTTGGCATAGCTCAAAGCATTGGCTACGACTAACACTTAAGTGGTTTATCAGCATAAACAATTATAGTCAGATTATTGGTGAAAAATGCCTATAGACTTCGACACTTTTCACAATTGGGCTCAAGATCGATTTGACAAAGTTCAGGTCAAAGGAAATGAAATATGCTTGAATTCAATATTTGCAGATAGTGATAGCAAATTCCATCTTTGGTGCAATCCAAGTGGTGGAAAAAATGAACGCCCGTATGGTGTGTTCCATTGTTGGAAGTCTGATAGAAAAGGGTCGTTAGTCAGTCTGGTTATGGAAGTTGATAAGTGCGACAGAGATGAGGCTCTTAAAACCCTAGGTATCAGTAAGCTAAGAGGCAGGCCGATAGAGGAAATAAGCGAGGACTTAGATCAAGATCAAGCGACTTGGGACATTACACTCCTTGAAAAAAATCTAAGCCTACCCCCACAGACTGTAAAAATAAATCAAGCAAATATTTATTGGTACAAAAAAGCCAAAGAATATTTAGACAGTCGAAAGATACCATCTGACAACCTTTATATTTGTACTGGAGGCAAATATCAAGGCAGAATAATAATCCCATACTATAGCCCAAAGGGCAACCTCATTTATTTCAATGGCAGAACGATAGTTGGATCGGAGCTAAGATATCGTGGGCCAGAAAAAGAATGTGGTGTAGGCAAAGAAGATGTACTGTTTTTCACATCGTTTCCAGAAAGAGATGCCAAAATTTATTTGTGTGAAGGTGAATTCGATGCTTTGTCACTAGCTGCATGTGGTTTGGTTGGTGTGGCTTGTGGTGGCAAAAATCTTAGCGATAAACAGGCGACTATGCTTTCTAATTATAAAGTTTGCTTGGCTTTGGATACAGATGAAGCTGGAATTACTGCATTAGAGAGGATGTATCAGAAACTAGTTTCTATTTGCCTTATAAATCCAACTCGAAGAATATCCAAAGTACAACCTCCTGAAAATTTCAAGGACTGGAACCAATTTTTGTGTGAACATAACGCTAAAATAGTAAGTAGTTATATCGAAGCAAAAGAAGAAGAGCTAGAAAGTGAAATCCCATATGGTTACAGATAAACAAAAGAGAAATCTTGATTACTTCAGAAACAAAATTGTAACAATTTTCACTTCTCCAATAAACAGAAATTTTACTGAACAAGAAGCTTTGGAATATTTTGTTGGCAAAATAACCAGTATCGATGACAATGGTATTTGGTACGAGCACCTAAAAACAAAATGCTTAAATTTTATATTTTACAACAAAATAACTTCTATCTCTGAAGAAAAATTTATCCCAGCAGATCAAGTTGAACAAGCCATGAGTGAACAGGCCGAAGAAAACCAAGTTCAACTCACGGCAGATGGTGAAATCAAGCCAATAGACAGTCCAAAAACTGTGAGTGATTTGAAAACGCTGCTAGGGATTTGATGGTCTGGTAAATTCTCCAATTTTTTTCAAGCTCATGAGCTTTGAGTCGAAATCATGGAATTCGCTGGCCGTATATTGAAAATTTGTTTCATCGAACTGTAATTCTTCTTCTTGTGAATGAATTTCGAAGTAAAACGACCTTCCTTTTTTGCCGACTAACTTGAATTTATGCATCAAAAGAAAAGCTGCTGCGCCTAGGTCTGTAACATACTTGCTTGAACTAATTGGATAAGGGTACTCATCAAGCTTTTTCAATCCCATTAAACAATGATCAAAGTAGTGAAACTCGCTGAAAAGATAGGATGTTTTCAAATCCTCAAATTCTTTTAATTTCTCTTTGTCGATATTAAAAAGAAATGTTTTTTCTTTTCGTCCGCTGAGTGGATAGGAATGCATTAAGATATATGCAGCCACACCAAGGTCTTGCACAGGCCTCGTAACAGTATCTTTTTTCATTTTAGTTCTTCTTGCCTTTCATGCTTTCTTTTTTAATCAACCTGCTGCTTCAGCTGCGATTAGACAGCCTTTTGCAACTGAGTAGAGTGGTTCAGCGGGACGAATCACTTCTCCTACGGGGATGCTCAAATTTGCTTGCTTCAATGTTTGAGAGAATATATCTGTAAATCCTTTGGCCATAGAAGTGCCACCGGCAACTACGAAGTCTACAGGATTTTCAGTTTTTACAGCTTGTTTTGCAGAGGCAAGGCCTTCACGAATTCCATGGACTGTCTTCTCAATCATCAGGCGATACTGAGTAATAATCGCTCTTTCAACTAATGTTGTTGGTTCTGCTGATAAATCAACTTTAGCTTTCTCCTTATTGATAAAGGTTGGGCTTTCACCTGTAGCCTTGGCAGCTTGCTTATCGATCCAGTCTCCACTATTGACAATTGCAAAAGAAAAGATTGGATTGCCGTACATGGCAAAACAAACATTTACCATGCCTGCGCCACATGATACTCCAACGCCCGTGAATGCTTTCTTCTGTAGTTCAGCGTAGACGATTGCTAAGGCTTCGTTAATTGGTTTAGGGTCCACTTTGTACCCTTCATCAGATACATAGCTTTTGAAAATTGATTCCAGCACTCTTGAGTGATAATCAGCATCGGTTTCTTGATTGATTGCGTTGGCTGGGACGCTGTAATAAAGCTTGGTGCCGTCTTGTTCGACTGGATCAATTAGGCTGTGCGCCATAATGTTCATAATTTGGAAAGCGTCTCTCTCTTTAGGATTGACGCAACCGTCTTTCATAGGCCTTTTCAACTCTAGTGTGGGCAGAGTATAGGCCATATTTACAGCAGCTTCGCCCAAAGCATAAGCTACATTTTCTCTTTCGATTAGAGGCACTCCAGCTTGCTTCATCATGTTGAAAACAAATCTGTTTTCCAATGGTAATTCAAGAAAAGCATTTATTTCTCTTTTGTATAGAAAATCTCCTTTTTCATTCCTTCTGCAAGCGATAGCATTGTAAGTGCCAGCGTCATAGCCTATGCATTTCTTCATAAATCACCTTTCACTTTACTTTCCAAATTTGATCTTTTCGGTTGGCTTAAAATCAGGAATCATCCACGCAACATCATCGTCATCACTTTTTTGTTTAGTAGAAACCTGTTTGACATTAGAATTATCAGAAACAGATAGACTACCATTCTGATTAAGATTTATATTTATATCTAATTGTAAAGATATAACAACTTCTCCATCTTGGGTTACGACTTTGACATTTTGTGGTTTAATAAGCTGTGCCATATTGTATAATTTATTATAGTTCTCGTCAATTTATTTAGTATTTTTTAGCACAAATTTCCAAGCAGATTCAATCATTTCATTTGTCACATCAGTAAGACATGGCTTCAATTTAGCTTGTGGAGCAACTGTGCATGCACCGTAATTATTACATGGCCCGCAATAACCCGGATTGTCATCTGAGTGTTTTTGAACAACTTTTACAGTATCGTAATACTTACAAATGACTTTGCCGTTTGTGTAACAGAAAATAGCTAGAGTTGGTTTTTTGTATCCGGCTGCACAATGCATATGTCCTGTGTCTGTTGTTATCACATAATCAACCAAACTAGTACAAGCCATACATTCTTCTAATTTAAATGTTGTTATGATGGGTATTTTTAAATTAATCAAATCTAAAATAGGTGCAGAATGAACAATAAACAAAAAATGATCTTTAGTCATGTTTTTTATAAAAAGTGATTGTTCGTAAGTGAGATTTTTGATAGATATAGCCGATCTTGGGCTAAACATGACAAGCTTCTTAAAGCCGTCCCATCCAATCTCTTTTAATTTTTCGACTACTTTTTGATTGTGTTTAGAATAGTCAGGCATCCACATATTGTGGTTCGTTAGTTGAAATCCCATTCCATTAGCCCAAATGTCTGCACGATTTTTATCATTATCTTTTCCCTTAAGCCATTCATATTTAACGCAAGAGTGGGTGCAGTTGTAAACAGCCAAATACTCAGTTTCATCGTAATCTGCGCTATGAACGATTTTATTAACGAACGGGTGTTCTTTCGCTGCTGCAAAATAAGCATGAGGCACAGCCCAATCAAAATTAAAATCAGGCATTTCTTTTTTCAAATCCTCAAATATCATTCGCATATTTAGGATATCTCCGTAGCCACCAGAACTACGAAGTATCAAAATTTTGTTTCTTAATTTATTAAATTGAGATACAGAGATTTGCTTTTTGTTTTTATTAAAATTCAAAAGACTAGCCATATAAGTAAAAAAGAAAAGGGGAAGAATATTCTTCCCCTTTTCTCAAAGAAAAAGTTCATTAAGTTAGCTATTACAGATGCTTCTGACAGCGCAGATGATTTGTAGGTTGGTGTCTGTTCCTGTTGCGTTATCAAATGCTAGAGCGGTAATTGTCAAATCTCCAGCGTTGAAAACTTGTGTGTCTCCACCATCAAGATTGAATATGGCACCTGACTGGCCATTGATCTTAACGCTGACAGCACTTGAGCCAGTATTTGTGATCTGTACGAATGTTGCGTATCCACCTGTGTCTGTAAGAATGTCAGCCACATTTGCAGCATAGCTAGTTCCAGCTGTTACTGTTAGGTTATAAACCTTGGGGAAAGTATTCTCGCCGGGGATGTCAGAGTAGATGCTGCCATCATCATCCAAAACTTCAACAATTTGATACTCAAGGGGTACTTGAGGATAAGCAAATCGTTTCCAGTAGTTGCAGTCTGTGAATGTTGAGCCGTCGATTAGTTCACGAATTTTTCTATTAGGACCGGCCACATAAATTGTTCTTTGAATTGAGGGAACAACTTGTGCGCCAGTAGTTGGATTCACATCAAGTAACCCTTCAGCTTTATTGTTAATAGCTACTTTAAATACGCTCATATTATCTCCTTAATGAGAATTTTCTTTATGTATTTATCTATGTTGCTTAATTATTTAAACTAAATATATGGAATAAATTTATACAATGTTATCAATACAACTAGTATTAAACACTTCGAGCTTTTTAGGAAATAAATTTTCATATTCTTTGAATTGTTCGTAGTTGAAAATCATTTCATCATCATTTTGAACAATATTATTGATAAAAAGATATAAATTTAAATCTTTATAGTTTTTTTTGATTATCTTGAATTTCTCTAAAAGTGTTTTTTTGATACTATCATTTGATCCAGAATAAATAATAGCAAAGTTATTACGGATGGAATATAAATATTTTATGGAAAACATAGAACCCTTATCACCAGATGATATAGTAAAAGAGTCAAAAAGTGCGATAAATATATTTCTTGATTCTTTGGGAGAGGATTCTGTGTACAAAACGATATTTCTGGAACAACTTTGCAAACTTATTGCAGAAAAAAGGATATAGAATGCAATTTCTCTACATGGCAAGAAGGGATAAATTTACTGTGGAATTTATTTCTACATCCGACTCCAAGAATAAAGATTTTTACAAAAGAAATCTACAAGTCAATCAAATCAATCTCAATAACGAGCAAAAATTTCAATTAGAAAAAATATACTACCCCAACCGAATGGACTGGGAGTTAATTGTAGAAGAAGCTGCTGATATCAATCAAATCCGGGATAGACTACGCAAAAGGGGTTACAAATATGTACCTACCAGCTTTTACCACCAAATTCCTAAAAGCCAAAAAGTATTTTTAGCTTGACTCGAAAACAATTTTTTATAGATTGATCATAGGCTAAAAAGGAGTTGGCTATGTCAGAAGAGAAGTACTCAAATAAATACATTCTTGCTTCTTCAATAGTTGGATTATTTGTAAATGCATTTTTAGTCTATGTAATAACAGGAATAGCAGCAAGACAAGAAATTACAAATAAAAGTATAACAACATTTCGTTCCTCTTTACCAAATGACATGCAATCTAAATCTATTTTTGAAGCTGGATACCAGCAAGGCATGAAAAATAGAGAACAAGAGATTGAACAAGCTTATGAAGATGGATATCACAAAGCTACTGAAGATATTCAATGTCCAGCGACAGGAGCATTGCTTCCAGCTAAAAACAATCCTGAAATTAAAAAACCAATTGTTCCAAACAAATAACTATACTTCTTCGGCAAATTCTTTTTTGATATAGAATTTTCCTCTTTTTGTTTTGATGAGGAATAGATCGTCGTAAACTTCTTTAACTATCCCTCCATGTTTAACAAAACAACGAGCAACCATTTTTTCAGTATGTTTCTGAAAAGGACAGTCTATGTTTTCTAGAATCTCTTGAAAATTTCCCTTGGCCTTTACGCTATGGCCTTTAAGTATTTCTCCAGTCTTTTCAGACTCTTCAACCCAATGTTTGAAGTCGTTTAAAAAGTTTTGTGACCAGAGTTTCGAATTTTTATCCTTCATATACGCTCAACTTATTATTTGTATGCAAACATCTTGCTCAAGATATTTAGCAAATGAAAAGCTATTTTTTATTCCTGTGTAATATAAATTATTATTTGGATTTGCAAATTTATTCCAAAATAAATAAGAATTAATAATTTTGTTTGCCAATATTTGTTGTGGGTAACACCAAGCATCTGTGTCAATCTGTTCGCACCCCGGTCGTTCTTTCTTGTAAGCGTTTGAGCAATACGCTAAAACTATGTTCTTGGCACCAAAGTTCCATGCACATCCTAAAGCAGCACAGATAGGATTTCTGTAATCATCAATATATCCAGATGATTTTTTGGCTACAGGACTTTGATATTTTTGGTTGCATGTTGGATCATAAAAATACTTAATATTACGATAATTTGTTACAAATTTATGATTAGTTCTTCTGCTTGCAATAAGTTTTGGCCACCCGTTCTTAGGTGTTTGTGCCATGATGTTGTCAAAAGGGTTGTTGACAAGCAAAAAATCTGGGAACCTATTTGATTCCCAGAAACGGATTGCAGAGTTTACCGCTATAACGCAGAAGTTTGGATTAAGATTATCAAGAAGCTTTTTGTGCTCTTCGAATCCCAATCCATCAGATATGATCAACACATTGTCAAACTGAAAATTTTCATCTAGTAGATTTGGTGATCCAACTTTTGAATTTTTAATTTCATTTTCGATGATGGTTTTTATTTCGTTATCTTCGTATAAAGAATTTAAATCATTTGGTACAACATTAGGTTTAGTGTAATTTCTAACCCATAAGTCTTCAGTTTTGATGTATTCGTTTCTTGTGTCATCTATTCTCAAAAATAATTCTTCTCTTTTTCCTATCGCATTTAAGACAGGAATTGTTCTCATATTTGTTTTAGGTTTTTGCATACTATTCACCAAGAAGCTCATTCATATCTGGAAGAATTTGATTATTTTTAATCATAAGCTTCATAGTTTTAAATGAGTCTTGCATGGCATTTTTTACATTTTCATCAAATTCTTGATTATTTTGATCTTGTTCTGGAAAATCTGGTGTTGAACTATATCCATTTTGAGCAAAATAAAAATTGTTTTCGACTTCAGAATTGCTCACAGCTTCTTCTGGAACAACATAGCCATTTCCCAAGGTGATAAATTGTGGGATGTTAGGTTGAGTTGTTGTCATTTCACTCATGGCAAATGCTGGGGCAGGCGTTGGAGATGGTGCCGGTGTGGAACTTGTGCCAAGATATACTCTAGAAACACAAGCCATGAGATTTCTTGCTTGCGATAATGTTCCGGGTACTGAAAAAATTGTATCATTTAAATAGTGTATTGTTTCTATAGAGTTTGAATTGGCAGATGTGGAGTAAGATGTAGCCCCACCCAAAAAATATCCCTTGCTGCTTCCCTCGTTGAGTCCACCTAGAAGAATCTTGCCAGACGATAATGTAATATACATGGCAACTGTAGAATCACTTGGATAATGCATTTTTTCAATACTTTTTAATAAAACATTACTTAGAGTATTTGAGTTTCCCCCAGCTATGTATCCTTGTGAATTGTTCCCATCTGTGCCTGCGTGTCTTTGTCTAGAGGCCTTCAAATCATCAGTCGTTTTTGCAGAAAAAGTATCAGTACTATAAATCAAAAGCGATGTAAGCGTAGTGCTCAATGGTGTTTGTCCTATTGATCCCGTTATTCCTCCAGTCAGATAACCTTTTTCTGTTTGATTGGAAACACCGACATGTGCGTATCGGCCCGGATTAAGCTGTGCAGTTGCAGGGCTTGTCATAGTTGCCGTTGAATATACTAATTTATCTACAGCGGTGCCTGAGCCAGTATAATAACCAGAGGTATCTCCATGAGAAAGGCCCGCTCCAGCTTGTCGAGCAGAACTCAAAGAAACTGTTGTATATGCAGCTGTTACTTCAGTTGCAAATGTTATTCTGAAAAAACTTGAAACATAACCTGAAAATGCTTGGCCACCACCTCCACCCATATAACCATGGGTGCTATTTGCAGTTACGGACATCCAATACCTTTGAAAACCCGTTGGCAACGCTGCACTTGGCAAAGATGTTACAGAGTCAGTTTTGTATGATATTTTATCTGCGGTTGTTGTTGCTATATTCCCAACAGCGCCACCTATTGCATAACCAGAAAAATTCAAACCACCTACTGCACCTTTGCTATCTACAGCACCACCAGAACCGCTTCCAAGAGGAATGCAAACCAATTCAACAAATTGATCCGCTATTACATCGATATTGACTGGTGTAATTGAAACTGTACTTGCAATAACAGGAATATTGCTAAATGTGATTTGACTTGGAACAATAACTGGTGGATCAAGAATTATTGTCGATGGAATATTTATTGGACCAAATGGACCGATGTCTAAACAAGGAAAAACAATTGGAGGCAAATTGACATCGGCAGAGGTGTTTGGATCAGTAATATACTGCAAATCTGGAAAGTCAGCTATCGGGTCAATAGTTATGTTTTGATCATCTGGAACAACCGTTATCAAAGGCTCGTTGGGCTGGTTTCTGGCAATTCCACTATTTACTGTCTGGCAAACTGTAGAATATACGGTTACTGTTGGGTCTATTGTTGAATTGGGCGGATAAACATGTGTTCCTGATGTGTCGGTGGATGTAAATGTAGTGTCTCCAAATTCTAATACAAAAGTATCGTAGACTCCTAATATTTCTAAATTATATTGAATTGTAGTTCCTAGTAGGGGGTCAACATCTGTGATATAAAAAATGAAATTTACTTGTGGACAGCCGTAATCATCTACAAACTCAGGTTGGCTCAAGTTTCTTATTCTCCAATCTAAAGTTGCTTTATCAGTAGAAAAATTTATTCCTATGAAATTTTCAGAGTTTACAACTGATCTTGCAAGGTTATTGTGATGTTCTGCAAGAACAAAACCTCTTATCCATGTTCCAGAATCGTTTGGCTTTGGAGGATTGCCTCCAAGATTTCTAACACAATTAATCAGAGTGTTGATTTTACCATTCGAGTCTTTTTGGACATTGTCATAATAAATTAACTCGCCACTTATTGTAGCGTAGCCATTATCTGCCCATATTTCATCTTCTGTGGAACCAACAGGATTAATGTTGATTGTGGTTGCCCATGCGCCCAAATTACTAGACAGAGTACTTTCTGTAGTATTATAAACTTTAAATAGTGTATAATCAGTATCGTAGTCAAGTGGATATACTGAAGTTGGCGGTAATATAGGCAAAATTATTCTCCAAGTAATTCGTCAACATTTGGCTTTATATTATCTATTGGTTTGACTTTCATAGCATTCATGTCTTTTAAATTTTGTTCGGACACTTCACTTAAATCTTTGTACTCAACTTCGACTGTATCTTTTTCTGATTTTTTCAAGAAATCATCTATTTTTTTATACTTAACTTCTTGGAACAAACTTTGATCAGGAGTTTGCTGATTGTTGATGTTCATTACTTTGATTGTTTCTTCTCTATTTTTCTCTGTGAAAATAAGAAACTCTTCAGGAATGTTGTCATTTGTAAAATAGTTTGTGCATTCCTGACATGAATAAACTTCGGGTCTATCAGGTATTTTAATAGAGTGTGAGCAGAAACCATAGATGTCGCATCTTCTTATTGCTGTTTTACCATGGTAACTGTCAATAACCTCTAAAGGCATTTTGCTTGCATATTGACAAAGTTTAGTGCGGGTTTGAACGCTGGACGGCAACAACTTCTGTTTAGACTGTACATTTTGCATCGATATAGATGGAACATAAATTGAATTGGTATTTTCCTCAATATTTTGAGTAGGTTCGGATAAACTCATTGGCATTGGCAAACCAATGTCCATATAATAAATAAATAATTGTGAACCTAGTCCCAGTTGTGGCCTTGTTAAGTTTTCTATATAAATTGTTAAAATCACATCCATAATTTGTGTTGGAAAATTTAAATAAATAGGTACTGATTTAGGAGTTTCTGTAGTAAAGTTAAATCTTGTTGTATCTCCAACAAATGGTGTTATCCACGATAAACATCTTTCACTATTAGATAGAGTACAATTGAATTCACGATTAGTAACAGTAAATCGTATAATTCCAGAGTAATTCTCTGCATAAAGGACCAAGGGTATTTGTCTATTATTATTATTAGTAGTTCTACTAAAACGGAAATTCCAAGTATGTCCGGCACCGTTTGTTGTCCCAAGTCCAATAGTAATGGCATTTGGAACTAAAACACAAGTATTAGAAAACACAGCCCCAAATCCTTGAGTACCTCCAGTTGCATTATTGAAAGTAACAGTTGTGTTACTATTGCTGTATGTTAAAAATTGGGGTGCAAGATATGGCAAAACGCAAACAGATCTTGCAACGGTGCCCAAAGTATCTATTCTACAAGCTGGGCCAATTGGTGGAGCAGGTGGTGCTGGCGTTGGAGTAGGCGTTGGGCTATAGCCTTCTGGAGTCGTTATGTACCTAAATCCAGACTGCCAAAAATGTTTTCCATTTTGTACGAAATTCGGAGTTCCTCCTAAATTTGCGTTTTCTGTTACTACTATTTCCGTTTTTGTTGGATAAGATTTATCTAAAACATATGAAGAATCCCAAGCACGAATATTCATAGTCGCAGCTACACGATCAATTCTGCAAAAAAGCCCATATGACTCTGATTCGTTTCCAGCAAATAGAAGTCCAATTATTTTTCTAACACCGCTGAAATCAGCTATTACAACGCTCCCACTATCTCCGGGTCTAGCTGGATAACCTGCGCCATCCTCGTATTGAAATTTAATTATATCAGACCAATATGTGTCACCTTCTTCACCACCGATAGTCTCGTTAACACCGACTTCTGTGACACGCAAAATACAGCTGCTAATCGGAGCCCATCCTTTGGGGCCGGTCCTTCTCCCCGTAGAATAAAGATTTGGATTGCTAATTAACAAGTTATCAAGTTCTTGTTTTGTAGCAAAAGGCATATGGGTAGGGTAGTCAGGTTCTCCAATAGGTTGCCAAACTTGATAGCTTGTAGAATCGATGTATGGTGTAGCACTAGCTGGAAGATTCCCAGAATTCATAATCAATAAAGCACAATCTACATAATTTCTTCCTATTGCTGTTACTGGCATGTATCTTTTGATGTTTACAGATGCATCAGACAAATTAGTATTATTCCAAACAGCACACTTCGGGTTTATATCCAAATCTGGCAAAATATTTGTCCATGGTCTTTCGTCTATTGTATTATATGGATTAGGGTCTTCGTCTCCTATATCTCTTTCATTGCAATAAAGTCTGTGCAAGACTGCAACATGGCTGTTGGTCACTCCGACAACCTTGTCATCATAGTTATCAACAGCAAAAAATCCTAATGTTCCAACGGTATAGTCGGAGCTTCCTAGTGCTGGACCACTCCATCCGTCTGGCATCAGTACTAATTCATTTCCACCACGCATCGGCGCAAGAAGATTTGGAATACCTCGCAATCTTTGAATGCTTGGATCAGATTCTGAAGCAAAGCAATTAAAAAATTCTGCCTTTGTTCCCTCAACAACATCAGTAATATACTCTGACCCGCTAACTTTGATAGATGGGGGAATTATTTCATTTTGTGGTATTTGCCCTACAGGTTTCTTATTTAAGACTTTGAAAATTATTGATTTTTGATTTGTTTTTTGGCCGTTTTTTTTCTTAAATCCATAGCTAACACCAATCACATAGTCTGGTGTTTCGTCAAATTGTTTTTCAAGTTCTAATTTGAGGTTTTCTGTAAGCATAATTTAATCCCACGCTACGAATAAAATTCCGGGTGAAGAAACATTAGGTGGCAATCTATAAATTTCTCCATTTACTAAATCATATCTAATTACGCCTGTAACTTGTGCGCTTTCACAACTAGAATAGCGTTTTGTTATATTATCTGGGAACTTCAAGGTATCCAAAAGCGTTCCATTATTTATAACAAATCCATATCCCTGTTTTTGAGGGGTTCCACCACGATAAGCACTAATATCTAAAGATATATCGCCTGTATATCTTGATCCATACCAATGGCAAGCACACAAAAAGTCAATATATGTTGCATTTGGAAAATCTCTTCTAATATCTTTAATTTTTATTAACACAGACTCAACCCCAAATCCAGTATTGTCTCCACCCCATTCCATATAAGTTGAAGTTCCTTGATTTCTACAACTAAATCCATATGGCCCCTCTTGAGTTGGATATGTGAGTTTTGTAGATGTATCTAAGTCTGTTCCAGCAGTTTGTGCAAAATTATATTGAATAATAAAGTAATCTGCGTTTACTGTAATTGATGGCTGTGTAATTCCTGTATCACGAATAGCCATCGTAATTTTATTTCCAGCATAAACTTCTTTCCATTTGAAGGAACCAACTTGAACAAATCTAGAAGCACTCGAAATACTTGAGTTTCCAAATTGTCCTTGGCTATTATCTCCAGTCGCCCATAAAGAGCCATCTGTTTTTATGGCCATAGTATGAGTCAGGCCACAAGACACCTTAGCCCAGTTGATATCTGTTCCCACCTGTGTAAATGCCGACCTATTAGTCAGGTCATTAGTTCCTAACTGGCCTTGATCGTTCTTTCCAGTAGCCCACATTGTGCCGTCAGTCTTTATTGCAAAAGTATGATCTTGTCCAGCTGAAACTGAGGCCCAGAATCCAGCCCCTGTTCCAGTCTGGGTAAACTGGCTGACAGAGAGCGTTGGCCCTATTCCAAGCTGACCAGAACTGTTTGCTCCTGTGCCGTATAACTGTCCAGAACTATTAATATAAAAACTTGTAAATACACCGGCAGCGATAAATTTAACACCACTTACTAATTGTTGCCAAGTGTTATAGTTTTGTGTATTTCCTTTTCCAAGTTGTCCTAGATTATTAAATCCACATACATATAGCGTATCAACTAAATCAATACGCATGCTGTGAAATGCACCACATGCCACTTTGGTTGCAGCAAAATTTGTTGGAGTAAGGCTATTTCTTGGAACTGTATCTCCCAGACCTAGTTGACCGTATGTGTTGTCTCCCTCAACAACCAAAATATTGTTGTATCCATTTGGAACATTCCTTGTCCCCATAAAGTGTCCGGTTCCCGTACTTATTTCTTTCCATACTCCATCTTCTGCAAATATAAAAGGATAATCCTCTTCACTTAAATAAAAGCCATAGTAAAGGTCTGATACATAATCAATTGCATAATTGTAGTTTTCTGCACTAAAAGCTGGCGCTAGCTTTGTATAAAATCCAGACTCTCCGTATCTTCTAAGCTGATATGTTCCATATGATAATCCAGTCGTATATAGATTTGTTTGTAAGCAAGATAACTGATAGTCCCACCCTATATTTTCACAGGGACTTTCGATGGTTACCTTAATTCTCTGTACTTCGGCTGGCTTAGTGAAAGAAAAATTTCCAGTAGCAGGGAAATTACCGAGTGCTCCTTGAACCCAAGATGGACAGCCAGTAGTTGTGGTGCCAACATATCCTG
>Ga0315902_10005116_pt1 | contig 18596 bp, 20 predicted proteins | sample LakEriMetagenome_9_FD_203523 | JGI IMG/M metagenome (GOLD analysis project Ga0315902, IMG submission 203523) | Freshwater fungal communities from buoy surface, Lake Erie, Ohio, United States - Buoy 12 MA117 | ecosystem: Environmental > Aquatic > Freshwater > Lake > Lake biofilm | place: USA... | reverse complement strand
GATGCACACGCGGGAATGTGCCGGGTCAGCTGATGGTCAGTTGTCTTTGGAAACACGCCCATTGCGTCGAAAATGCCTATTCGCGAGGCGGTGCGGCTTCTTCGCCGAACAGGCGGCGGTACTCGCCGCTGACAGCCTCATAACACTCGCAAGCAGCGTCCTCGAGACCGGCGCGGTCGACGATCGTGATCTTGCCGTGCTGATAACGGATCACGCCGGCGCGCTGCAGCGTGTTGGCGGCGATGCTGACCGTGGCCCGGCGCACGCCCAGCATAACGGCGATCAGATCCTGTGTCAGCGACAGCTGGGGGACGCTGCTGCGATCGTGCGCGGCGAGGAGCCATCGGGCGAGGCGTTGTTCCAGGGCGTGATGGGCGTTGCAGGCGGCAGTCTGCGAGACCTGGACCTGAAAGATCAGGGCATACCGGAGGAGTAGATCACGCAGCACCGGCGCCTGGGCCAGCACATCCAGCAGGCCTTCGGCCGACATGCGGTAGGCCTGGCCGCCGGTCTGGCACATGGTCTCCGCGTAGGACGTCTTGCCGCCAAGCACGACGGTAAAGCCCGCCACACCTTCAGAACCGATCAGGGCGATCTCGAGCGGATGTCCATCAGACAGCACGTTCAGTGCAGAGATGAATCCTGTCTCGACGAAGTAGACCTGATCGATGACATCGCCATGGCGATGCAGGGTCTGGCCGAGATCCATGGTGACGAGCGTCAGCCGACCGGAAATGAGCGCAAGCTCGGCGGCCGGCAGCGCGGAAAGGATCCGGTTCTTTATGGCGGTCTGGTCAATGAGGGCCACGATTGTCTCCAGCGCCAGATGGCGGGGCGGGAGCGCGCGTTACTCTCAGGAGGTTGTGAGCCGCTCAGGGACAACCGCTGTCACCATAATGCGCCAAGCGGAGGAATGGCGCCATTCAATAGTGAAACAAACTGGCATTGCGCTGCGCGGAATTGCGCTTTCAGGTGCGCGTTGAGCCGCTCGACCGCGCAACCATGTCTTCACGGAGTTTGAGTGTTGTTTGCAACAAGCTCGCGAGGCGCGATCCCGACGGGGCGGCGGCCAGCGGTTTAGTAAGTCGAACGGTCTGGGCGCGAGGGAAGGACGGTCCTTTTCCCACCGCCATCAGCAACGACCGAAATTCCGCCTTCCACCTCTATATGTAGCGCGCGGAGTCCGCGGATTTCGTACGGTACCGCGCACAGCCTTTGGTTGGGACACGCTGCGCCAGGACGAAAAAATGGGCGCCCCCGGACAGGAGGGCGCCCTTGAATGTCCAGCGAGCCGGGGAGAGCGGCGGCGCTGGTCGCCACAAGAGCAAGGCGCGACGGAATTGTCTGTACGCTGACGCCTGTTTGAACGAAGGCGATTGCAACGCGGCGCCATGTCAGGCGCCGTACCGATGCGCGCGATCCGGGATGGTAGCTGACGCAACGACTGGGAGGCTTTGGTCTCTTACCGTCACGAGCGCCACCGTCCCCGGGGCTGTGGACGATGGCGCTACTGTGGCGGCTACAGATGCCTCAGGATCGCATCCGCCATCTGGCGGGTGCTCATGGAGCCGCCGAGATCGGCGGTGCGGGCGCCGGCATCGAGCGCCTTGGCGACGGCGGCGAAAATGCGGTCGGCGATGTCGGCGCGGTTGAGGCTCCAGCGCATCGCCATCTCGAGTGACAGGATGGCGGCGATCGGGTTGGCGATGTTCTTGCCGGCGATGTCGGGCGCCGAGCCGTGGACCGGCTCGTAAAGGCCGGGCGTACCTGGATCGCCGAGCGCCGCTGACGGCAGCATGCCGATCGAACCGGTGAGCATCGAGGCTTCGTCGGAAAGAATGTCGCCGAACAGGTTGTCGGCGAGCAGGACGTTGATGTCCTTTGGCGCTTTCACGAGGTGCATGGCGGCGGCGTCGGCCAGCATATGGTCAAGCTTCACGTCGCTGTACTGTTCGGCGTGGAGCTTGGTCACTTCCTCGCGCCAAAGCAGGCCGGATTCCATCACGTTGGATTTCTCGCAGGAGAGGACGCCGGCGAATTTGCTCGTGCGGGTGCGTCCGCGCGCGAGTTCGAAAGCGCGGGCGGCGACGCGGCGGATCTCGGATGTGGTGTAGCTCTGCGTGTCGATGCCGCGGCGCTCGCCATTGGGCAGGGTCTCGATGGTCTTGGGCTGGCCGAAATAGACGCCGGAAGTCAGCTCGCGAACGATCATGATGTCGAGGCCTTCGACCAGTTCGCGCTTTAGGGCGGAGGCGCCGGCGAGGGCGGGGAAGCAGAAGGCGGGGCGCAGGTTGGCGTAGACATCGAGATTCTTGCGCATCGCCAGCAGGGCGGCCTCCGGGCGCTTGTCGCGCGGGACGCTGTCCCATTGCGGGCCGCCGACGGCGCCCATCAGGATCGCGTCGGCCTTGCGGGCGCTGTTCATGACTTCCTCGGTCAGCGGCGTCCCGAACTGGTCGTACGAGACGCCGCCGAAGAAGGCGGATTCGATCTGCAGGTCGGGCGCGACGTGCACCGCGACGCGGCGGGCTTCCTCGGTGACCTCCGGGCCGATGCCGTCGCCGGGGAGAAGGAGAAGTGTCTGTGTGTTCGTTGTCATGGCTTCGTCCTCGCGCAGGGCCGCTGGCGGGCGTCTTAACAGAGGCGGCGCGTCAGGCAATGTTTGGGGCAATCTTGCCGGACGCCGCGGGCGGCCTTACTGCCCGGTGGATGAGCGACCTTTCGACATGGACCCGACGCCGGCCGCCGGGGCTCGAGCCGCTGGCGGGGCGGCTGGTGCGGCTCGAGCCGCTTGATGCGGGCGCGCATGGCGAGGCGCTGGTTGCGGCGGTCGGCGGCGCGGCGAATGCGGGGATCTGGGAGTGGATGCCTGTTGGGCCTTTCGCGGCCCGCGAAGAACTCCTCGGATTTCTTGCGGCCCAGCTCGCGCAGGAAGGCTGGCGGACGATGGTGATCCGTGCGGGCGGGACCGGCGATGTGCTCGGCATGTGCACCTATATGCGCATACGCGAAGCGCATGGAAGCGCGGAGATCGGCTGTGTCGCATTCGGACCGAGGCTGAAGCGCACGCCCGAGGCGACGGAGGCGCTCTGGCTGATGGCCGCGCACGTCTTCGACCTTGGCTACCGGCGCTATGAATGGAAATGCAACAACGACAATCTCGCCTCGAAGCGGGCGGCCGAGCGGTTCGGCTTCCGGTTCGAGGGCCTTTTCCGGAACGACATGGTGACCAAGGGCCGGTCGCGCGATACGGCCTGGTATGCGATCACCGACGCGGACTGGCCGGGTATTGCTTCGGCGCTTGAGGGCTGGCTTGCGCCTTCCAATTTTGCGGCGGAGGATGGCGCACAGCGGCGGACGCTTGAGTCGTTCCGACGCGCATGAGCGCCAGGCAACCATGATCACCGGTCTCGATCACGTCCTCATCGTCTGCCCGTCGATCGACGATGGCGAGACCGCCTATTCGACATTGCTGGGGCGCGAGCCCGACTGGCGCTCTCATGATCCGGGCGGATCGGCCACGGTGATCTTCCAGCTCGAGAACACGGCGCTGGAGATCATGTCGCCAACGGGCGGCGGGCCGCTGGCGCGGCGGCTTCATGCGATGATCGAGCAGGATGGCGTCGGGCTGAAGACGCTGGTGTTTCACAGCGATGATCTGGCCGGTGATCGCGCAGCGCTGGACAGGCGCGGATTGCGGCCAGACGAGATCGTCGCCAATGAGAGCGTCGATCCGCGCTCGGGCAGCGCGCGCTACTGGTCGCGGATGCGGCTGGATGATTCGACGACGCACGGCGTCCGGATCTTCTGCCTGAACCGCAAGGCGCCTGACCCGCTGGCCTACAAGTCGCAGAAGCCGGACATCGTCTCGGGCCTCGACCATGTGGTGATCAACACGGCCAACCCGGATCGTGCGGTGGCGCTGTATGGCGCGCGCCTGGGCCTGCGGCTGGCGCTCGACCGCTCCAGTCCGGACTGGGACATGCGGCTGATGTTCTTCCGCATCGGCGGGATGACGGTGGAGCTGGCGCACAAGATTTCGACCGGTGTCGGCAACCAGCCCGACAGGCTGTGGGGTCTGTCGTGGAAGGTCCCGGATCTCGAAGCGGCGCATGCGCGGCTTGTGAAGGAGGGCATCGGCGTGACGCCCATCCGGGCAGGGCGCAGGGTCGGCACGAAGGTGTTCAGCGTGCGTGACGGCACACTGGGGATACCGACGCTGGTGATTGCGGAGGCGGGGTGACGACCCTTCCCACGTGCCGTCCGCCCATGCGATACCCCGCGTCATGAAAGCCTTTACGCAACTCACCGGAACCGCGGCGCCCCTGCCGATCGCGAACATCGACACCGACCAGATCATCCCGAAGCAGTTCCTCAAGACGGTTTCGCGCGAGGGGCTGGCGAAAGGGCTGTTCTATGACTTCAAGACGAAGGCGGACGGCTCGCCCAATCCGGACTTCGTGCTCAACAAGCCGGCCTATGCGAAGGCCGCGATCCTGATCGCCAAGGAGAATTTCGGCTGCGGCTCCTCGCGCGAGCATGCGCCATGGGCGCTGCTGGACCAGGGGCTGAGCGTGGTGATCGCGCCGAGCTTTGCGGACATTTTCTACAACAACTGCTTCAAGAACGGGCTCCTGCCGATCGTGCTGCCGCGGGAGGTGGTGGACAGCCTGATGGAGCAGGCAGGTGGACCGAACCACATGTTCAGCATCGACCTCGCCGCCCAGACGGTAACTGCGCCGGACGGCAAGGTGCATCGTTTCGACATCGACCAGGGCCGCAAGGCCAGCCTGCTCGCGGGGCTCGACGAGATCGGCGAGACACTGCAGCATGGCGGCGACATTTCTCGCTTCGAGGAACAGCGAAAGCTATCCCAGCCATGGTTCGCCTGATCCATCTTCTCCCGATTGCCTGTCTCGTGCTCGCGGCCTGCGGGGGTGAGTCCGCAGTCAAGGGAACCGAGGATGCGACGGTCAGTCCGGCTGGCGTGGCGGTGATCGATCCCAAGGCTGCGGCCGAGCTCGAAAGGCTGAAAAAGGTCCAGGCAGAGCTGGCGGCGCAGAAGCCCGCTTTCGATGAGGCCGTGGCCGCCGGCGATGCGATCAGGCTCGATGAGCTTGCCGACGCCGGCAACGCCCATGCCCAGTATGAACGGGCGGTGCGCCGTCTCGCGTCAGAGGACTACATGCTGCAGCAGGGCGGCTTCGAGGACGTGGAATCGGCTTCTGAGGCAGGGCTGCCCGAGGCGCAGCTGTGGGTCGGCCAGCGCATGGCGTTCGGCAAGGACGGCTACAAGCTGCAGCCGTCGTCGGGGCTCAAGCTGATGGAGAAGGCGGCGGCGGCGGGCAATCTGGAGGCCATCCTCGCGGTCGCTGGCATGTATGCGCAGGATGCGTACATGGCGGACAAGACGAAGGCGCGCGAGTGGTATCAGCGCGCAGCTGACCAAGGTTCGGACGAGGCCAAGAGCTGGCTCGATACGCTGGATGCGGATAGCGACAGCTGACCGTCGGTCCCAGCGCTTCACCCCCGATCGTCGTCGTCCACATGCAGCGCGTGCAGAACGCGGTGGAAGACTGGCGCCAGCACGATGCCTGAGACCAGGACCAGGATCAGGCCGCAGGCGAGGGCGTAGATGCCGGCGAAGAGTTTGCCGGCTTCTGTATGCAGGGGCGGATCGACGGGGCCCATGCCGCCCAGCAGCATCGCAGAATTCAGGAATGCGTCGATGGCGGGCATGCCCTCCGTCGCCTGATAGCCCCACATGCCGACGCCGAGCGCTGCGGCGACCAGCGCCAGGGCGACGGCGATGTTGGCGAGCAGGCGTCCCGCAAACCTTGCCGGTGAGGCGAGAGGCTTGTCCTTGGAGTCGAAATTGAACAGCGCCATCGAAGTCCTCCGTGATCCGGCAGGCGGAGCTTATCCGCCTGCCGGCCGGGGAGGAACCGCTCGTTGTTACGATGCGGCGGCGGGGGCGTGTCCCCCGCTCGTTATCGGGGAGGATGCAGGTTCTGCGCGGTAGGAGCGGACAGCGGCGGGAATGCCGACTTCAAGCGGCGTGGCGTCCGACCAGAAGCGGCGGGCGAACTTGGTTGCATCGACATGATAGGGGCGGTTCCAGGTGAAACGCATCTCGATCAGTTCGCGCATCATCGGGGCGAAGAGGCCGAGAAGGCGCAGCATCGGGCTCGGCATGACCATCATCTTCAGCTTCACGCCGGCAGCGTCCGCGCCGATCTGCAGCATCTCGCGCGGTGATTTCGCCTTGGCGCAGGGGACGTGCCAGGTCTGGTTGAAGGCGTCGTCGGGTGCATCGAGGAGGGTCACCACGGCGCGGGCGATGTCCGGCACGTAGGCGAAGGCGTGCGGCATGTCGGGCGTCATCAGGACCTGTGCTGCCTTCCCCTGCGCGACGGGGGCGAGGCCTGAGTCGCCCATGTGCGAGTTGCGCACGCCGGGTCCGTAGAAGTCGGGCGCGCGCAAGGCGGCCCAGCGCACCCGGCCCTCGCGGGCCGCCTGCTGCCACATGCGCGTCACCGCAGAGCGCACGGCGGGCTTCCGGCCGTAGTCGGCGAGCGGCAGGTCCTCGTGCAGGGCCACGTCCTGCGGGCCGTACATGTACATGTTGTCGATGAACACGACGCGGGTGTTGGCGGCTTCTGCCGCCGCGATGAGAGCTGTCATCGCCTTGGGCCACGCCGCGCGCCACACCGGGGTGAGGTATTCGAAGCCGATGGCGACGACGACCTGGGACGCGCCCGACATCGCGCGTTTGACGTCTTCAGGCTTTAGCACGTCGCACGCCGTGAATTCGACGCCGGCGGGGAGGCTGGCGGGGCGCTTGCGCTGGACGAGGCGTACAGGCGTTCCGCGGGCGCGCAGCGCTTCCACTGTCGCGGCCCCGGTGGGTCCATAGCCGAACACGGTGACCAGGTTTTCTGTGTGCGCCATCGCTGTCTCCTTCTCTGTTGACGGCAAGGTAGCGCAGGGACAAACATATCAAAAATGCATAGTTGGTATTGATGATATGCACGAAGTGAATTTAGCCTCGATCGACCTGAACCTCCTCCCGGCGCTGGAGGCGTTGCTGACGCGGCGCAATGTCAGTCAGGCGGCGCGCGATGTCGGCCTCAGCCAGCCGGCCATGAGCCGGGCGCTGGCGCGGCTCAGGGAGGTGCTGGGCGATGTGCTGCTCGTGAGGTCGCCGGGGGGCGGTTACGTGCTGAGCGCGCGGGCGGAGGCGTTGTCGGTCCGGCTGCCGGGCATGCTGGACGAGGTGAAGGGCGTGTTCCGCGAGCCGGTGTTCGACCCGGCGAAGGTCGAGCGGACCATACGGATCGCCGGCCTCGACATGCACGGCATACTTCTGGCGCCGGCGCTGATGAAGCGCTTGGCTACAGAAGCGCCGGGGATCAGCATTCGCATAGAAGGTTACGGCCCAGATCTGATCCAGCGGATGGAGACAGGGCGGCTCGACCTGGCCTTTGCGACATCCTCCACGCCGCTGCCGCCGGGGTCTAGCAGCGAAAGCTGTGCAATGGACCGGCTGGCGCTTGTAATGCGGAAGGGCCATCCGCGGGCGAATCGCAAATGGACCATCGAGGATTATGGCCGTGTCGACCATGTCGGCATTTCCATCCTGGGCGATGCCGGCTCCGAACTCGATGCACAGCTGGCAAAGGCGGGCGTACAGCGGCGGATCGCGCTGGTGACGCCGCAATTCATTGCGGCGCTCGCGGCGGTTGGCGGGACCGACATGGTGTCGACGCTCTCCCACGTTTTTGCGCGACGGTTTGCCGAGACGTTCGGGTTGGTTCTCAAGGAGCCGCCGCTGCCCGCCCGCGATTTCGACCTGACGCTGGTGTGGACCGCTGTGCGCGCATCCGATCCCGTCCTGGCCTGGGTCAGGGGCGTGATTGTCGAGACGGCGAGGGCGACGATGGATATCGGATCTGCGGCCTGAAGCAGCCTGAGGCGGCGGCCCAGCCGTTGCGAAGCCTGCTTCCGCACCAGATCGATGAAATTTCACCAGCTTCCAGACGCCGTCCTCAACCACTCCCCGGTATCATCTGAATCATGACCCGTGGTGCTCGCGACACTCCGGGACACACGCGTGAACCTGTATGGAAGTTCAGGAAGCGCGGCACGGAAGCCACACCGCTTCCGAACATCGTGTTGAACTGCGCCATCGATCCGCATGCTGACTGAATGCGGGTTCATTCTGAAGGCGGCGCGCCCCATCTCCGTGCCTGAAACGCATTGCATTGCCGCATTCGCGTCGTGCTTATGCCCGCCTTTGCTGGCCTGATGTTCGCATCGGAACCGAGAGTCGGTCCGTACATTCCACTCGAAGCCCCAGCGAAGAAGGGCAGGCTGACATGACAACGCATCTCTCCCCCTCCCAAGCCAAGGCTGTCAAAGCCTACTGGTACCCGCAGCAGCATCGTCATTACTGGCTCGCCGACGTTATCGTTCATGCGGTCGGCCTCGCGCTCGCGGTGGTGGGCTGTATCCTCCTTGTCACAACGGCCGCCTCGTCCGGCAGCGTGAAGGCGACGGCCGCCCTGGTGATCTATTCGGCCGGCCTGCTGGCCATGCTGGGCGCCTCGGCGCTGTGCAACTCGAACACCAACCAGAAACTCGCTCACATTCTTGAGCGGCTCGACTTGTCGGGCATCTTCATCATGATCGCGGCGTCCTACACGCCCTTCATGCTGGCCAAGCTGGATGGCCCGCTCGCCTGGGGCATTCTGGGGCTGGTCTGGGTCGTGGCCCTGGCCGGCGTTGCGATGAACCTGCTGGCGCGCTGGAAGGCCCCGAAAGTCTATATCGCAATGTACCTGACGCTGGGCTGGGCGGTTCTCGCGGTCATGGACCAGCTGATCCACAATCTCTCGCCGCTCGGCCTTGGCCTGCTGGCTGCGGGCGGCGTGCTCTACACGGTGGGCGTGATCTTCCACGTCAACAAGAAGCTGCCGTTCAACTCGGCCATCTGGCACGGTTTCGTCATCGCGGCGGCGACCTGCCACTTTGCGGCGATCTACATGGACGTGGCCGCCGCGGGCGTTGCCTAGTCCGCCGCCAGGATCACGGACCTTACGGTCGGGTAGATCTGGTTGTCCCACTTGCGGCCGGAGAATACGCCATAATGGCCGACGCCGGGCTGCAGGTGGTGGCTGCGCAGGTGGGGGCGCAGCTTGGGGGTGAGTTCGTGGGCGGCCGCAGTCTGGCCGACGGCGCAGATATCGTCGCGCTCGCCTTCCACTGTCAGCAGGGCCGTGCGGGTGATCTTCGAGCAGTCGACGGGTTCGCCATGGTGTTTGAGGCGGCCGAGCGGCAGGCGCATTTCCTGAAAGACCCAGGCGACCGTCTCAAGATAGAATTCCTCGGTCAGGTCGAGCACGGCGAAGTATTCGTCGTAGAAGGTCTTGATCTTCTCCGCCTCGTCGGCCTCGCCCTCCACGAGATGCTTGTACAGCGTCTTGTGCGCGTCCATGTGGCGTTCGGGGTTCATCGCCATGAAGGCGGTAAGCTGCATGAAGCCAGGATAGACGCGTCGGCCCCAGGCTGGCAGCGGGAAGGGGACGGTGGAGATCAGGTTGTTGCGGAACCACTCGATCGGGTGGTCGGTCGCCAGCTTGTTGACGGCGGTCGGGTTGATGCGGCAGTCGATCGGGCCGGCCATCAGGGTGAGCGAGCGCGGCTCGCACGGATGTTTCTGCGCGGCCATCACGGCGGTCGCGACCATGGCCTGCACGCAGGGCTGGCAGACGGCGACGAGATGTGCGCCGGGGCCGAGATGCTCCAGCATGCGGATCAGGTAGTCGACATATTCCTCGAAGCCGAAGCGGCCCTGCACGAGGGGCACGTCGCGCGCATTCTTCCAGTCGGTGATGTAGACGTCGTGGTCCTGCAGCATGGTCTTCACGGTGTTGCGCAGGAGCGTCGCGAAGTGGCCGGAGAGCGGGGCGACGATCAGCACTTTCGGCTGGGGGGCGTCGATATCCTTCCGGAAGTGGAGCATGCGGCCGAAGGGGAGGTCGAGCGCGACCTCCTCGACGACAGATGCTTCGCGATTCTCGACCATCACGGATGTGATGCCGAAGGGTTGTGAGACATGCGTCAGCTTGGCGCGTGTCGCCATTTCGAGCGCGGCCATAAGCTGGCGGACATAAGGGCTGTTGGCAGAGCCGTTGAGCGAAGACCGCATCTGCAGGGCAGCGAGCGCGGCGGCGCGAAATGGCGCCGACGCCTGCATCTGGGCCTCGTAGATGTGGTACCACATATCCTGGCGCGCTCTATTCTTAGGCAGTTGCGTATTCGGACCCGCTTCCTTATCGAAGCCCAGTTCCGCGCATACCACACTGCGACATACCATTGCATATACAGATTAAGGGCAAGGAAAACGCCGTCATGGCAGGCGCTAAGCTGACAATTTCGAGCAGGAATTACTCCTCCTGGTCGCTGCGGGCCTGGCTTTTCTGCCAGCTGGCCGAACTCGAGGTCGAGGTCGAGAGCGTGCCGATGGACGACGCCAACAACCGGGCAGAGTTGCTTCTGCTGAGCCCGACCGTGATGACGCCGCGCCTCGACCACAACGGGGCGAGCATCTGGGACACCTTCGCAATCGCGGAGTATCTTGAGGAAGAATTCCCCGACAAGGGCCTGTTGCCGCTCGACAAGCGTCCGCGCAGCCATGCCCGCTCGATCATGGGCGAGATGCATGGCGGGTTCTACAATATGCGCTCGGCGCTGCCGATGAACATCCGTGCGCGCTATCCCGGATTCCGGGTGTTCACGGGCGCCAAGGGCGACATTCGCCGTGTGCTGACGATCTGGGGCGAGTGCCTCGACCAGTATGGCGGGCCGTTCCTGTTCGGGAAGACACCGACGCTGGCGGACGCGATGTACGCGCCGGTGTGCTCGCGCTTCGTGACGTATGACGTGTCGCTGGACGGCAAGGCGGCCGAATACCGCGACCGCATCATGGACTGGAAGCCGATGAGGACCTGGATCGGGGATGCAAAAGCCGAGCCGATCGAGATCGAGGAACTGGATATCGAGTTCTGAGCCACCTCCGCTTGGAGAGGGAAGGTAGTCGCTACAACCCCGACCCAGCCAGACCTGGCAGGAAGTTGGTCAGCTTTTCGGCGAGGTCTGAGCGGCTCAGCGGCTTGGGCGTCCAGGCGGTCATGCCGGCAGATGTCAGGCGGCCGACCTGATCGCGGTGGGCTTCATCGATAATGCCGATGATCGGGATGTCGGACCAGGGCGTCTGGCTGCGACGGACCCAGCGCAGGACTTCAGGTCCGGACATGATCGGCAGGCCCATTCCGAGCAGGATCACATCGAACGAACGCAACGAAAGCAAGTCGATTGCGGACTGGCCGTCCTCGACCTCGATCACCGCAAGGCTGGGGCTGGCGAGCAGCACGCGCAGCACGCGGCGGTGATAGGGGTCGGACTCGGCGGCCAGAATGCGCGGGGTCTCGTGTGGGCCCTGTTGACCGGGCGAGCGCTGCGCGCGTGCGTGAAGATCGCTGATCGGCGTATGCGAATCGAACGGCGCCGCTGCGGCGTCAAACGTGCCCGCGTTGTCTATGCCGGCATGAAGCCAGCCTCCCGGCCGTGCATGTTTTGAACGCATGTTTTCCCCACCGCGTCCCGACGTCCCTCGTCATGCGCAGTATGTCGCTGCGTCGGGCTAAGGTGCGATGAGCAGGCAGGGCCAAATCATGAGCTGTGCGCTAACCATGAAGCCAGCCGCGACGAAAAAAGCCCCGGCAGATCAATGCCGGGGCTTCGTTTCATTCCTAGCCGGAACGATTACGGATGCGCCATCTTCCACACCGCAGCCTGGCGGCCGACGACATCGACCAGATTGCCCATTGCAACGTTGGCGTCGTTGAGATGGAGGCCCCAGCCCGGATCAGGCTTGCCCTGCGCCATCACGTCGGTGAGCGGATCGTCCGTCCGCGGATCGTTCGGGTTCGCGTTGATTTGGACTTCGAGATAGTGATGGTTTTTCTTGCGCACGCATTCCGCGGTGACGAGGCCGGGGGTTGCGGCGAAGGGCGTGGAGATGTCCTTGCCGTCGACGAATTTGCGGCCGGCATCACGTCCGAAGACCGTCCAGTAGGATTTGGGGTCGTCCGCCTTGCCGCCGCCGAGGGCTGCCGGGTTGGTGCAGACGGCTTCGGTCTCGCCGCGGTTGATGCCGAAGGAGGCGGTGTCGCTCGGCGGTACGGTGTCGCGATAGGTCGAGAACGAGATCACGCAGCCGGTCTGGCTGGGCGATTTGCAGACCGGGATGTTCTTGAACGTGCCGCCGACGTCGGCGTTCTTCGGGACCTGAATGGTCGAGCCCAGAATGATCGCCGAGACCAGTTTGGCCTGATCCGGCTTGCCGTCGATCTTCGAGGCGATCAGGCGCGTGATCTGGCCCGAGCCTTGGCTGTGGCCGAGGATCACCACGCCGCGGCCCTTGTTCTCGTTGGCGAGGTACCATGCCCAGGCGTCGTCCACGTCTGCAGCAGCGTCCGCCGGCGTGCCGCGCACGGGCACTTCGCCGCCGCCCGACATGCGCGCGCGCAGGGCGCCGAGGGAGAACTGCCGGTACATCGGCGCGAAGATGCGGCACTGCGAGCCGAAGCGCGCGAGCTGCGCCTTCGCGACGTTGAGCTCTTCCTCGCCGGGGATGAGGTCCGACTGGGTGAAGGGATCGAGCGACACGGTCGGGTAGACGTAGAAACAGTCGATCGGCGCGTTGGGATTGGGCGCGAATTTTTCGATGCTGGTTGAGCCATCGGCGTTGATCACCGTCGCATCGAGATTCACGTCACAGGCATTGTTCGTGGTGCCCGGCTTGCAGAGCCAGTTGGCGGGGACGGAATAGTCCGTGCGCGAGGAGGAGCCAGCAGTCGCGCTTGGCGTTGTCGCGACGGGCGTTGGCGCTGGTGCGACTGCGGTGGGCGGGTTAGGCGTTTGCGGGAGCAGGGCGGCTGATACGGTCGGCGCGATGGGGATCTGCGGCGCGCCGCGGGAGTGATCGCCGCCGAAATAGCTGCAGCCCGTCGCAAGGACGCCTGTCGCCAGGGCGATGGCGCTAGCCATCATTGTTCGTGTCATGTCTCTCTCCCGGTTGCCGAACCGTCGATGCGGTACGGCTTGATCTAGCTTTTGCAGCCAGTCTGCCAATGCGCGTGAAACCTTGTCCAGCGGGCGGGGGTCACGCTGGGGTGACTACTCGGCGTCGCAGCGCGCCGACTGGGTGATGGTCACGGCGCGGGCGCTGGCGTGGTTTTCGCTTACTACGTGTGCGGCGAAGGTCCGCGCGTCGGTCGAGGCAAAGAGATCCTCGAGGGGGTCTGCGCCGCCATCGACCATGAAGACATCGATATGGGCGCCCTTAATCGCCCCGCCGCGATCGCCAGCGAAGAGGTAGCCGTCATGGACATAGTCGCGGCCATTGTAGCGGAAGGCGCGGCCGCGCAGTTCGGGCACGAAGATCACGCTCTCGATCGGGATCTTCGCTGGGTCGACCGCGATGGTGCGGAAGGGGACGAGCGGATGGTTGCGCACGCCGCAGCCGAGCGCGTGGTTCACCTTCATGAAGCGCGCGCGGCGCGTGGCGTTCTTGACGCCGTCAGAGAGTGAGCCAAGGAACTCGTCGCAATTGGCCTGCTCGGGTCCCTTGTCGTCGACATAGACATAGGCCGTCGTGATCTCGCCCGTGCGCACGGAGACCGAGCCCTGCAGCGCCGACTCGCACCAGTCGCGGTGTGACAGCGGCGGCGAGATCGGATCGCCCTTGCGGCCGATCAGCGGGAAGGCGGCTGAGCTTGTTGCGGACGCGGGCGTGACTTGCGGCGTGTGATAGTGCGTCGCCCACAGGCGCAGGTCGGGGCCAAGCGCCTCCGGTTCAGGCGCGGCGAGCGAAAAGGCGAGGCCGCGCTCATAGGGGGAGAGGATCGGCGCGAGGCGGGAACTGTCGCCCATCACCACGGGTACGCTGCCCGGCACAGCCGCTGTGGCGCAGGCGGTGAGGCCAAACACGACAGAGAGACTGAGCCGGCGCAGTTTCGACAGGTTGGCGCGTTGCCACGGCTCGCGGACGACGAGGGCCGGGGCGTTTGCGGCGGGGCCGTCGAGCCCGCTGGCCACGGGCTCGGACCTGAGGCCGAGTATGTCGGACACGTCCTTCATGATGACAGCGAAAGCGCCAGAGCCGTTACTTAACCGTTAGCGGCGTCAGATGTTGCTGGCCGGCTTGCGCTTGCGGCCGGGCCTGTCGGAGTCCTTGCAGACTTCATCGCCGGCGTCGTGCAGGGCGATCGCCATCGGGTGGTCCTTGGCGATGACGTACGCCTCGAACGTGTGCCGCGACGTGGACTGCACCAGTTCCGGCAGCGGATCGGCGGCGGCGTCCTCGACGAACATGTCGATATGGTTGCCTTCGATGGCGCCGCCCGTGTCGGAGCCGATCAGGTAGCCGTCATGGGTGTAGAATTCGCCATTGGCCCAGAACTGCTTGCCGCGTAGTTCCGGCACGAAGAACACCGTGCCCATCTTGAAGCGGTCGCGGTCGATCGCGACGGTACGGAACGGCATCAGCGGAATGGCGCGCACGTCACACGCCTGCGGATGATGGAAGGGGGCGAAGCGCGCCTTGCGCGTTGCGGTCTTGATGCGGTCGGACAGCTCGCCGAAATAGCGGTCGCACACGACCTGCTCGGGGCCGCCGGAGTCCACATACATATAGGCCGTCGGCTCGTCCTTGCCGTTGTCGACCCAGACGGAGCCCTGCATCGCGGCGTCACACCAATCTTCGGTCGAGAGCGGGGCGGACACCGGATTGCCCTTGCGGTCCAGCAACGGCTTCGCGGCGACGCTGGTCCAGGACGGACGCACGGTCGGCATGTGATAGTAGGTCGCCCACAGCTTCATCTTCTTCTTTGCCGGGAGCGCCGCTTCCTCCGGCGCATCGAGCATGAAGTTGAGAGCCTGCTGTGTCGGGTGCATGGGCGCGCGGCCGAGCGTGATCTCGACCTCGGTGTCTGCGAATGCTGAGCGGAGCGGTGGCCCCAGGAAAATCGCTGCAACAGCAACGACGAGGACCAGGGCAAGGAACAATTTTTTCATCGAGATTCCCGCTGCCGTCCCGCCCCCCGGCAAGAGCCCTCGAAGTAGGGCGAGATCATGGCAGTTTCGCCTGCTTGGTGCAATCCGCCGCGGCTGCGTTAACCTTCTGGATCCGAGATCATTAAGGCGCTGTCGTCTCGCAACCGAAACCTGCGCGCTCGCGATGATGAAAAGTGGAGACGTGTGCGAAAATCTGCCGCCTATCGCGTGATGACACCCGTAATCGCGGCCTTCGCGGCCAGCATGGGGCTCATCAGATGCGTGCGGCCCCCGCGGCCCTGGCGTCCCTCGAAATTGCGGTTGGAGGTTGAGGCGCAGCGCTCGCCGGGCTTGAGGATGTCCGGGTTCATGCCGAGGCACATTGAGCAGCCGGGCTCGCGCCACTCGAAGCCGGCGTCGAGGAAGATCCTGTCGAGGCCTTCGTCTTCGGCTTGCGCGCGGATGAGGCCGGAGCCGGGCACGACCATGGCGCGTACGCCTGCGGCGACATGATTGCCTTTCGCGATGTCGGCGGCGGCGCGCAGGTCCTCGATGCGGGAATTGGTGCACGAGCCGATGAAGACGCGATCGACTTTCAGGCCTTCGAGCTTCTGTCCCGGTTCGAGGCCCATATAGGCAAGCGCGCGCTCGGCCGCTTCGCGCTTCACCGGATCGCTGATCTCGGCGGGCACGGGCGCAGTCGCCGTGACGGGCGCGGCCTGCTCGGGGCTTGTGCCCCAGGTGATCGTCGGCGCGACGTCTTCGGCAGCGATGTCGATGATCGCATCCCAGTGCGCGCCGTCATCCGAGGTGAGCGTCTTCCAGTGCTGGAGCGCAACTTCCCACTGTCCGCCCTTCGGCGCGGCCGGCCTGCCCTTCGTGTAGTCGAACGTCTTCTCATCAGGGGCGACAAGCCCGGCGCGTGCGCCGCCTTCGATGGAGAGATTGCAGAGCGTCATGCGACCCTCCATCGACATGGAGCGGATGGCCGAGCCCATGTATTCGATAACGTGGCCGGCGCCGCCATTTGTGCCAATGATCGCGATCAGGTGGAGGGCGAGATCCTTGGCGCCGACGCCGGGGCGGAATTCGCCTTCGACGCGGACGGCCATGTTTTTCATTTTTCGCGCACGCAGGGTCTGCGTCGCGAGGACGTGTTCCACTTCGCTGGTGCCGATGCCGTGGGCGAGGGCGCCGAACGCGCCGTGTGTGGATGTGTGGCTGTCGCCGCAGACGATGGTGAGGCCCGGCTGGGTGCGGCCCTGTTCGGGGCCGACGACGTGGACGATGCCGTTCCGGATGTCGCCCATCGGGAAGAACTGGATGCCGTGTTCCTTCACATTGCGGGCGAGCGTTTCGAGTTGTTCGCGCGCCTCGGAATCCTTGACGCCGGCCATGCCCAGAGACTGGCCCTCGGTCGGCGTGTTGTGATCGGCGACAGCGAGTGTGAGATCGGGGCGGCGCACGCGGCGTCCGCTTGTCCGCAGGCCAGCGAAAGCCTGAGGCGTCGTGACCTCATGGATCAGATGAAGGTCGATATAGAGCAGGCTCTCGCCCGAAGCCTTGTCGGAGGCGACGAGGTGGGCGTCCCAGATCTTGTCGTAAAGGGTGCGTGCGGTGGTCATGCCTCGCTATATGCGTGGGGGACCGCTGTGGCGCAAGCGTCAGCGCGTCACGGCTCGCTTCCCGGCGGGGTCTGCTCGGCTAACGGTGGTGATGCCGGTGACGATCAGGGCGCCAGATACGGCAGGAAGACGAGCCCGCCGATGACCGCGGCCGCCATGGCGGCGACCAGCACGGCCCCTGCGGCGACATCCTTCGCGGACTTCACCGACACATGGAGGTCCGGCTGCACCACATCGCAGAGGTGCTCGAAGGCGGTGTTGACGATCTCGGCCACCCAGACGAGGGCGATGGCGAGGACGATCCAGCGCCAGTCATGAGGCGCGATCCCCAGCCAGAACCCGAGAGCGACCACAAGGGCCGTCGCTGCGAGGTGGATCCAGGCGTTGTGCTGGGTGCGCAGCATTAAGCCGAGCCCGCTCAGCGCATGGCCAAAGCTCTTCAGGCGGGCAGAGATGCTGAACACGGCATGCTCCCTCTTGTCTCTGCCCAGGCATGGGGCACGGGCATCTGGCGCAAGCCGGGCGGATGTTGCAACCTCGACAGATGAAACACGCCGCGCTGCTTCTCGTATTCGCCCTGCCTGTCGCCATGGCTGGCTGCTCGCCGACAGCTGCGCCATCCGAGGCCGTCACAGGGGCGCCGGCCATCGCGCCCGTGGGGGCGGACGCGTTCATGATGCGACTGGATGCGCTCTGCGGCCAGGCGTTTGCGGGAAAGATGGTTTCAACGGATGCGGCCGATGCGGACATGGCGAGCGAGCCGCTGGTGATGCGGGTGGCGGAGTGTTCGCCCACGGAGGTCCGCATTCCGTTCGCGGTCGGTGCGGACACGTCGCGGACCTGGGTGGTGACGCGCACGTCCGACGGCCTGCGGCTGAAGCATGACCACCGCCATGAAGACGGCACTGAAGATGAGCTGTCACAGTATGGCGGCGACACCGCCGACGCGGGCAGCGAGACGCGCCAGGAATTTCCGGCGGACCAGTTCTCGAAGACGCTGTTCGAGACAAAGGGCAATCCGGCCTCGGTCACCAATGTGTGGGCGATGGAAGCGACGGAGACGGTGTTCGCCTATGAGCTGCGCAGGCCGGAGCGCTTCTTCCGCGTCGAATTCGACCTGACAAAACGGGTCGCGGAATAGCATGAACTGCGCGAATTCGACGAATGCTTCGCAGATGACGCAGCGCATCATCCAGAACCGGAACTCACAAGCCTGGCAGGTCTCCGGCGCCGCCGGCATCGCAATCGCCATTGCAACGAACACGGGATCGCCGGCGACTGGCGCTGTCGACACGTCTGTGGCGCAGGATGTGGTGATCAGCGGTAAGCAAGGCAACGCAGGCGAGACAGTGACGCTGGAGTCGTATCTGGTGGAACTGGCCTACGGCGCCTGACGCCTACCAGACGCCGCGCGTGAGACCGCTGGCCAGGTATTGGCCGAAGGTTGGCGCGTAGTACTGGTTCGACGGCAGCGTGCTGGGCGGCAAGGGCTTTGCCTCGCCGGACAGCACGCGCGCCATCGTCTCGACGACGAGATCCTGAGACTTCGCCGCCATCAGCGTCATGTAGGTCTGCATGTTGTCGTTGGCGGCGACAGGGATGCGGTTGGTTGCGAGGATAGGGCCGGTGTCGACGCCGAGGTCGACAAGGTGAAGGGTGACGCCGAAATGCTCGGGCTCGCCGTTGGCGAGCGCGAAGTAGCCGCCATTGATGCCGCGATAGGCGGGGTTCACGCCGGAATGATAGTTCACCACCGGACAGGCGCAGGCTTCGAGCAGAGGCCGACGCAGCATGCCTGTCGAGGCGACGAAGACGGCGCGCGGAGTGAGCGTGCGGATGTGGGCGAGGGCG
>Ga0315902_10005113_pt1 | contig 18605 bp, 18 predicted proteins | sample LakEriMetagenome_9_FD_203523 | JGI IMG/M metagenome (GOLD analysis project Ga0315902, IMG submission 203523) | Freshwater fungal communities from buoy surface, Lake Erie, Ohio, United States - Buoy 12 MA117 | ecosystem: Environmental > Aquatic > Freshwater > Lake > Lake biofilm | place: USA... | reverse complement strand
CCTTTCTCCATCGCCACCCGCCATTGATGGCCGGATCGTCGCTTGGTGACAATCCCTCGGTTGATCCCCTATGCTCTCCCGATGCCGCCCGACGCCGTCCGTTTCACCGGACTGACCGCTTTACTCTGCATTGTTCTCGCGCTCGCCGCTTACTTTGTGGCGTTGGGCAGCGACCACGCCGCGACCAATGGCGACGAGTTGCTCTACGCGCAAATCGCGCGCCTGACCGCGGACACCGGCCAGTGGCTGCCGCTGCAAAGTGAAGTCGAGCGCCATAGGAACACCAAACCGCCGGCCTTGTTCTGGCAGGGCATTGTCTCCACGGACTGGGCAAAGAATTACGAGTTGTGGCAACTGCGCTGGCCCAATGTCGTTTACACCCTGGGCATCGCCGCCATGGTGTTTCTCATCGGGCGGAGAATGGGCAGGGGAAACGGGGCCGGCCTTCTTGCTGCGCTTGTTTATCTCTGCTTTTTCGGAACCTACCGCTACGGGCGCGTCTTCCTCACCTCCGCGCCGGAGACATTTTGGCTGTTTCTTCCCTTCTGCCTTCTCTTGCTGCGACCGCGGCCGGTCGCGCCGCTCGGCTGGGGAACCGCGACGCTCTTCGGTCTGATCTTCGGCGTGGCCCTGCTTTACAAGTCTTTCGCCCTCGCGGCGCCCGCCGTGGCGGGTCTCGCCTGGTGGACCTTGCACGCGCGCGAATACCGCATCGGCCCATGGCTGAAAAAAGATGCGCCGCAAATCGTCTGGTCCGGGCTCTTGTCCCTCGCCGTCTTCAGCCTCTGGTATTGGCTCGATCCGCAGCGCCACCTTCTGCTGGCCGACTTTGTCTTGGACGAAAACGTCGGGAAATTCGACACGGACGGCGGAAACTATTTTGCCAATTTGCTGTGGGGCGGGTCGAGCATGTGGCGCAACGTTGTTTCCTATCCGATCAACGCAGGACTGCTCGCGCCGGCAGTTGTCGCGGTCGCCGTCCTTGCCTTCCTCCGGCGGAAGGAAGGTCCCGATGGCGAGAAACTCCTCTGGCTCTGGCTCATCACACTCTTCGTCGTTTTCACCCTGCCCAACCAGCGGGACGAGCGTTACCTCCTTCCGGGCATGCCCGCACTGGCCGTGCTCTGCGCGCTCGCCTGGCAACGGATTCCCGCATGGTTGGTCGGCATCAGCTTGGTCGCCGTGGCGGTCATCGCGCTCGGGTTTGCCGCTGGCGGCGCTCTGCTCACGCGCGATCTCGGGATGGGCGCGGTTTACCCATGGTATTTCTGGGTGGTTTGCGCCGCGCTCGTTGGGTTTGCCGTCACGGCATTGTTCCGCGCCCGATTCCTCCGCGCGGCCGTCGTGCCGGCGATCCTTTTGCTTTATCTCGCTTTCGGACTGTTTCTCTCGCCCTTTGACGGACCGCTGGGTGCCTTCGATGAAGCATCGCAAAATTTCGCGCGGGGCAAAACAATAGCGGCACCGATCAACTTCGGGGCGCGCGAGGAAGTTTACCGCTTCCTCCTCCCGGGCTCCGATCCGCAGCCCTACAAGATCAAAAAGTTCCCGGGCATCGAGGCGATGCGGGCGCGCGGGGAACCCTTCATCATCAGCGTGCCGCTGGCCGAAAATCCGCTCGAAGGCGTGAGCGGAGTGCGCCTCGTCGGCACGCGGATCCAACTTGTCGACCGGTTCGACAAACAAGAGACCGCCGACATTTTGCGAGGCAATGTCTCTCCGCATCTGTTCAAAAAGGATTTGCTCGTCGAGGTGGTGCCGTGACCGAAGCAGTTCGCACTTACTCTTTGTGGTTTGGCACCCTGTGCCTGGCGCTTGCCGCGTTTGTCTATCTGGACAACACCGGCAGCGAACACGCCGCAACCAACCCCGATGAATTTCTGTATTTGCAAATCGCACGGTTGACCGCGGAGACCGGCCATTGGCTCCCGTTGCAGGCGACCGAAGTGAAGCACCGCAACACCAAGCCGCCCGGACTTTTCTGGCAGGGCATGGCGGCCACCGGTTGGGGCGACCACTGGGAATTGTGGCGTCTGCGTTTTCCCAACGCCTTGTTCTCGGTCCTGACCGCGGCCATGGCCTTCTTCGCTGCGCGCAAGCTGGGCGGATCGTTTTCCGCGGGAACGGTCGCGGCACTCTCTTATCTGGCGTTCCTCGGAGTGTATCGCCACGGGCGGGTCTTTCTCACCTCGGCGCCGGAAACATTCTGGCTCTTCCTGCCCTTTTTCGCCCTTCTCATGTTGCCTTCGGCACGGATCACCTGGGCATCATCCATCGGTTTCGGTCTGATCATCGGTGTCGGCCTTCTCTACAAATCCTTCGCCATGGTCATACCCTCCGCTGCGGCTCTAGGTTGGTGGGCGTTGCACCAGCGGGGCTACAAGGTTTTCGAATGGGCGGCGCGCGATGTGCCGAAACTCGCACTGACCGGAGTTCTCGCCGTCGCGGTTTTCGGGCTCTGGTTTGCCCTCGACCCGCAACGCGAATTCATCCTCGCCGATTTCGTGCTGAAGGAAAACGTGGGCAAGTTCGACGCCGATGAGTCGGGCTACCTCGCCTCGGCGCTCTGGGGCAAGCACAGCATCTGGCAATATGCAGCAGGATGGCTGACCAACGCCGGCCTCGTCGCACCGCTGGTTCTGGCCGTTTTCGTCCTCGCGTGGCGCAACCGCCGGCAAAGGTCCGCGCCTGAACAACTCCTCTGGATTTGGATCATCACGCTCTTCGTCTTTCATCTGTTCCCCAACCTCCGCTACGAGCGCTACCTGCTTCCGGCCATGCCCGCGGTGGCCGTGCTCTGCGCGCTTTACTGGGACCGCGTGCCGCGATGGGTTCTGGCGATTACGCTGGTTGTCTCGTTCATCGCTTGCCTTGCCTTGCTCGGCGGCGCGCTTCTCTTGGCCAAACAACTTGCCGGATTCGAAGTCTATTCCGCGCTCGACTGGCTGATGCTTGGTGCCATCTGCACGATTTGCGCGGCTGGCATGGTACGACGCGAATGGATACGTCCGCTTGCCCTGCCGTCGGTTTTGCTCGTCTATCTCGGCTTCACGCTCTTTCTCCGTCCCTTCGACGGACCGATTGGGGCATTCGCGGAGGATGCGGCCGCCGCGGCGCGCGGCCGCTCCATTGTCCTTCCCGCGCCTTTCACCGCGCGCGACGAAATCTACCGCATCCTGCTGCACGGCGCGGAGGTCCAGCACATCAGGGAAAAGAACCTCCCATCCGCTTTGGCCGACCAGAGCAACCGGATGTTCATCCTCTCGATCAGCCTGGACGCGCCGCAGGAATTACCCGGCTTCCGCACGCTCGGACGCCGACTCAATCTGCGCGATTATTTCAACGGCGAGGAGACGGCCGACATGCTGCGCGGAAACGTGGCAAAACATCTCTTTGCTTGGGACCTGCTCGTTGAACGGGTGCCGTCAGCGGCGCCGTAGCCGGTCTATCGCCAATTTGGCTACCAAAAGCAGGGAAACGACCGCGTAGAGCGGGTCGACCAGATAGTCCCAAAAGTTCCGCGACTCCTGGACGCCGAGCCAATAGAGCATCGCCGTTGCGACAAGAATCCACCCGAACCGATTCGCCCGCCAGATGAGGAAAGCGGCGGCGGCAGCCACCGCACCGAACAGCACCAGGGAATGCCCCCATGCCAGCCACGGCCATCCGAGCGCATAGACATCCAAGGCCGGCAGACCGAGCCCGAGAGCACTGGGATAGAGCGCAAGCGCGGCGATAGACCCGAAGAAAAATGCGGCGCGCCACTCCCGCGCGCGGAAAAAAGGCGGACAACCGGACCGCTCCGTAATGGAGATGACGAAAAGCGCAAACAGAGGGACGCTGATGTTCGGGGTCAAACCGCTCAGCCAATACCGCGGGACATGGCCGAAGAAGGGAATGATGGAGACAATTCCCGCCAAGGCGGCGGCAATAACCGTGCCTTTCCAGCCGCGCATCGCGCATTGCAAGATCCACACAAAGACGAGGAACAATCCGCAAGCGTTCCACCAAAAAGCGGCCAAAGTCACCGGATCTCACCTCCCTTCACCGCGGCTTGGGCGTCAATCCAAGCAGTGTTGAACTCCGCATAAACGATGCGCGTGTTGCGCGCCGAGTAGAGCACCCGCACCCGGCCATCTCGCGAAAGAATCATGTAAGGATAAGCAAAGGTTTCGCCCGCTTCCTCGACCAACGTGGCGACGTAACGCCACGTCGCGCCGCCGTCCTCCGACAGGGCGAGCCGCAGGTTCTCGCGACTCCGGTCGGACGAATCGTTGACCGCGCAGAGAAGACGCCCGTCGGGCAGGCGCAAGGCACAGACACCCGAATCGACATTGGGCAGCGGCGAAGGCTGGCGATGACTCCACGTGCGCCCGCGATCCGCCGAGCGGGAGAGGAAGACGCGATGAGCCCCGCTGTCATCACGGTAGAAAGCCAAGGCTTCGTCGGCTGATAACGGAACGACCGACGGTTGGAAGACAGACATGCCGTCGTCCATGCGCGAGATCGCCGCCGTGTCGGCAGGATTCCGCGGACGAATCCAAAGCATTTCGGGGAACCGTCCGAAAAATTCCTCGTAGACAGGAACTCCCCAGCCACCGCCGACCAATGCGACCGGCGGATTGCGCGGCAGCGCGCTCAGATTGGCCAGCGGATTGAGATGAAGTTTTTCCGGAGCAGACCACGTGACGCCCCGGTCGGCCGACCACGACAAATTCATGGAACTTCCGGACCATTTGCCAGCCGCGATGCTGACAAAGAGCAGCCCGAGCCGGCCTTGCTCGTCGGTCAACAAAAGAGGATTGCCGAGCGACAGGACAAACCGCTGCGTCGATTCTGCGACCCCTTCGCGGTCGAAGATTTTGCGCGGCGGCGACCAAATACCATCCGAGCCGCGTGTCGCCATCTGGATAGTCACATCACGCGCCCCTTCGCCACTGCCGGCATACCATGCGGCGACCAGCGTTCCGTCGGGAAACTCGGCGAGCGTCGCAGAGTGCGCTTTGCGCTCGGGGGACTCGGGGTTGATTTCCGTTGTGGCGAAAAACGGTTCGCTTTCCGGCACCGGCGGCGCGGTTGGCAGGACGAACCCGGGGAACGAACCGCCCGCTTCCTCGCGCGCCATCCACCAAGGCGCGAGAACAAGAGCGAACGCCGCGACAGCCAAGGCGAGCCTTCCCGCTACCGGCATTGGCCGGGCATCATTCCCGCCGGTCACTCAATAACCTCCAGCGGACATTCGGGCAGCGCTTCGAGAAAGGCGCGCCCGTAGTTTTTCGTCACGATGCGGTTGTCGAGGATAACCACGATCCCCTCGTCGGCCGCCGTGCGGATGAGACGTCCGACTCCCTGGCGCAGTTTGAGAATGGCTTCAGGCAGCGAGTATTCCGAAAACGGATCTCCCCCGCGCTCCTCGATCTGCTCCAAACGTGCCTCGACCAGCGGGTGATCCGGCACGGCGAAGGGCAGGCGCGTGATGATAACATTGCGCAAGGCACCACCCGGCACGTCGACCCCGCCCCAAAAGCTGTCGAGACCGAACAGAACGGCGTTATCGAACTCCTTGAAGTCTTCGATCATGCGATGGCGCGAGCGGTCGCCTCCTTGCACAAGCAGGGGCCAGCCGCGCTCGGCAAAATGCGGCTCCATTTTGGCGGCGATGGCGCGCATGAGCCGCGCGTTGGTGAAGAGCACGAAAGCATGCCCGTCGGTCAGACCGGTAAAGTGGGCAATCCACCGCTCCAGCTCCGCTTCGTAGCCGGGAGCTTTCGGTTCCGGCATGCGGCGAACCACGTTGATTTTCATCTGCCGCGCGTAGTCGAACGGACTCCCGATCTGCACGGCCTCGGCCTCCTCCGCGCCGACGCGTTCGCGGAAGTAGAGCAAGTCGGAACGCCCGACCGACAGAGTCGCGCTGGTCAGCACCGCGGTGGTGCCTTCGCGAAAAAGCAGCGAGCGCAGTTCGGTGGCGAGGTCGACGGGTGTGACGTGGGCGGTGACGAATTGATCGCGGCGCCCGGTCTGCGCCACCCAGTAGACGGATCCTTCCTGCGTCTGACCGGCGAAGACCGGCACGCCCTCGGCGAAGGCTTGCAGACGAAGGGATGCCTCGGCTGCCTCGGCGCGCAGATCCTCGCCCGCGGCGGAAGAGGCATCGCGCAGCACTTGGCGAAGTTCGTGCAGGCGGGAGACGAGGCCTGCCGGAAGATCCACCGGCTCGCGCACGCGCACCTCGCGGCCTTTGGCGAACGAGCAATTGTTGGCCACCGCGGCGAAGAACCGCTCGCTTTCGTCGAGCGCCGCGGCGACCGCGGCCGCGGCCGGCTTCGATCTCAGCGCGATGGCGAGTCCTTTCTTCGTCCTCGGATGCCACAGACGCTGCAGGAGGAACCGCAGTTCGTATTGCGAAAGACGGACACCGAGATGCTTGGCCGCGACACCCTCGATGGTGTGGGCTTCGTCGATGACGAGAAAATCATCCGGATAAAGGTAGCCTCCGTCCTCCGCGGAAAATTCGTCGCGGGCCGCGAGAAGAATAAAAAGAAGGCTGTGGTTGAGCACGACAAGGTCCGCCGTGTCAATGCGGCGCCTGGCCTGCTGGTAGAAGCAGCGCGAACCCGGGCCGCAAGTCCGCGGCGTGCAGATGCCCGCCTCGCTGCAAACAAGGTGCCAGACGGCCGGGTCCGGTTGCGGATCCAATTCGGATAAGGAGCCTTCCTTGGTACGCTTGCTCCAATCGAGGATACGCTCGAGCTCGGCCGTCTCCACGGTGGTGAAAAGTTCGGCCCGGTTTTCCACCGCTTTGGCCAGACGGCGCGGACAAAGGTAGTTCTGCCGTCCCTTGAGCAATGCGGCATCGAATTCGACCGGGAGCAATTTGGCGACGAGCGGGATGTCTTTGTAGAGCAACTGCTCTTGGAGGTTGATCGTGTGCGTGGAGATGATCGCCTTGCGCCCCTGTTCGCGCGCGGCCAGCACCGAAGGGACGAGATAGGCGAGCGATTTGCCCGTGCCGGTGCCCGCCTCGACCACGGTATGTCCTCCGGAAGCAAGGATGGCCGCCGCTCGCTCCGCCATGCGCAGTTGCTGGGGACGGAACTCGTAGTGCCGCGCGGACGACAACAAGCCGCCGGGGGCGAATATTTCCCGCATCCGGGCATCCGGGCCGGCCGCGGCAGCACCATCCGGCAAGAGGGAAATCATGGCAGCCGGACCGCGCCTGCGGGGGGATTGGAATTGAAGCGCGGCAGGGCGCGCGCGATAATGCTCGTTCGGCCGCCTGACAGCCGCCGTGACGAAAGAATGCAATTACTCGACCGATATCTGCTCATCCGCGTCCTGCAGCCGTTCCTCTATTGCGTGGTGGGTTTCGTTTCCATCTGGCTCGTCTTCGACCTGAGCGAGAATGCACCGGCTTTTATCGAGAACAAAGCTCCTCTTTCGCTTCTGGTGGAATTTTACCTGCTGCGCGCGCCGGAGATCCTCCTCATGAGTCTGCCCATCGGCTTCCTGCTCGCCCTTCTTTACGCGCTGACCCAGATGTCGCGGCGCAACGAGATCATCTCCATGCTCTGCGCCGGACGAAGCGTCGTGCGCTTGCTCATGCCGCTTTTTCTCTTCGGGTTGCTTCTCACCGGCATTTCGACCGCACTGAACTACTCGCTGGCCCCGCACGCCGGCGCGGTGAAGAAGGAAATTCTCACCGATCTGCGCAAGCAGGGCGACGTCAACCGCAAGGCGATCCGAGGACACCTTTACCGCAACCGCGAAGACCGCCGCTTCTGGTTCATCTCGCGCCTCAATCCCTTGATCGAACGCTTCGCATGGATCCAGATCATCCAGGAGGATGCCGAAGGTGACTTGCAAAGGAACTACTACGCCGAGGAGGCCAGTTACGACCATGCCGACAAAACTTGGCACCTCTCGAACGGGAAGGTCGTCGACTTCAACGAGAAGGGCGACATCAAGGAGCAGCAATGGTTCCAGAAGCTCCAGCTGCGCAACCTCTCGGAGACGCCGTGGCGCATCAGCAGCTCGGTGCTGGACGCGAATTTCCTCTCTGTGCCCGAACTGCGCGACTACCTGAAATACAACAGCCACTTCACCGCCATGCGCCTCGCCCCTTACCGCACGCAACTCGACTACCGCTGGGCGCTTCCCTGGAGTTGCTTCGTCGCCGTGCTCATTGCCGGCCCGCTCGGCATCGTCTATTCGCGGCGCGGCATCATGGGCAGCATCACCATGGCCATCGGGCTGTTCTTTCTCCTCATCCTCAGCAGCAGTCTGTTCCTCGCTCTGGGCAAAGGCGACCGCATCAACGCGGTTCTCGCCGCGTGGGGCCCGGTGGTATTTTTTGGCGGCACCGGGGCATTCATGATATGGATGCGCACGACCAACCGCGAAGTGCCCAACATCCTCTCCTGACCGCGCCATGAACCAAGACTGGGAAATCCGCAAACGCTCGGACATCTGCACGATGTCGCAGCGCCCGTTCCACGAGGGGGAATCTTTCTACACTGCCATCTTCCGCGAGGGAGACGGTTTCCGCCGTGAAGATGTGACCGAAGAAGCCTGGGCTTCCCGGCCGGCCGGGGACACTCCGGTTGCCTTTTGGCGTTCCAAATTCGAGCTGCCACCGCCCCCTCCGCCGGAACCGTTGGCCAAACAGGATGCGGAGAGCATTTTGCGCAAACTGATCGAAGAAAACTCCGACGCCACGAAAAATGCGCGCTACATTCTCGCCCTGATGCTCGAACGCAAGCGTCTCCTCAAGCCGATGGAAAGCACCGACCCCGATGTGCTGGTCTACGAGCGCGCGCAAACAGGAGAAACTTTCCTCATTCCCAACCCGCGCCTCAGCTTGGCCCAGGTTCCCGACGTCCAACGCGAGGTTTCCGCGCTGCTGGGCGTCCAACTCGGCATCGACGCGCAGGCCGAGCCGCAACCCGAGACGCAGGCCGCTTGAGCCTCCCGCGCCCGTGAGCGCCACCGCACAACCGGGATTTGTCCGGCGCCCAGACCGACCGGTTCTCTTCCTTGCGCCAATGGCAGGAGTGACCAATTCGGTCTTCCGCCGCATTTGCAAAGCGCGTGGCGCCGATGTGCTGACCACCGAGTTCGTCTCGGCCGAGGGGATCATGCACCGCAACGAACGCACGGAGCACTACGTCGACTTCCAACCCGAAGAGCGCCCCCTCGGCGTGCAACTCTTCGGGGGGGAACCGGAGCAACTGGCCCGCGGAGCCCGGGCCGTGATGGGTTGGAAGCAACCCGACTTCATCGACATCAACTTCGGCTGCCCCGTGAACAAAGTGGTCTGCAGAAATGGCGGCTCCGCGCTCCTGCGCGACGGCGAGCTGCTGGCCGCCATCGCCTCCGCCGTGGTCGGGGCAGTCGCACCGGTTCCAGTGACGGCCAAGATTCGCATCGGATGGGACGCGCAATCAATCAACGCGGTGGAAAACGCCAAGCGCCTTGAAGATGCGGGCATCAAGCGCCTCACCGTGCACGGCCGCACCCGCGCGCAAGGCTACTCGGGCGAGGCGGACTGGGACGTCATCGCAGCCGTGGCCGAAGCCGTGCACATCCCGGTCGTGGGCAACGGCGACATCACCTCCGCCGATGTCGCGATGCGGCGCTGGACCAACGCGCCGGTCTCCGGGTTGATGGTCGGGCGCGCCGCGATGAACAGCCCGTGGATTTTCCAGGAAATGAAAGCCGCCTTCCGCGGGGAGGATGCGCCTCCTGCCCCGACTTTGTCCGACCGCTGGGACCTGATCGAGGATCACTGCCGCCAGGAACTGGCCCGCTGGCGCAAAACGGACAAAGGCATGCACGCCATGCGTTCGCGGCTCATGGCTTACTCCCGCGGCCTGCCCGCCAGCCGCGAACTCCGGCGCCGCTTCGGCGCGGTCGAATCGCTGGACGAACTTGCCGCCATCCGCGCTTGGCACGAAACTGCGAGTCATGGAAACGAAGAGACGGGCGAGCAAGAACCAGCCGAAGCCGATGCGGCGCTCGGCTGAACTTTTTGCGCTCCTTGTTGTCCTTTCCCTGCTCCCGTCCTGCTCCGAGGCACAGCCGCCTGCCGGCGGCGATCTGACCGCGCAGCGCCACGCCATGGTCGAAGAGCAAATGGTGGCCCGCGGAATTTCCGATCCGGCGACCCTCGGGGCAATGCGTGCCGTCCCGCGCCACGAATTCCTCCCGTTGCGCCTCCGCGGGGAAGCTTACGCGGATTACCCCCTGCCTATTGGCCATGGCCAGACCATATCGCAACCCTACATCGTCGCGTTCATGACCGAGGCGATCCGTCCGCAGCCGGGCGAGAAAATTTTGGAAATCGGCGCAGGCTCGGGATACCAAGCGGCCGTTCTCGCTCAGATGGGCGCCGATGTTTACAGCATCGAGATCGTCGAGCCCTTGGCCGAAATGGCGCGGCAAACCCTCGAGCGACTCGGATACAAGAATGCGCACGTCAAGCACGGCGACGGCTACCGCGGATGGCCCGAACACGCACCGTTCGACGCGGTCATCGTCACCTGCGCGCCGGATAACATCCCGCCTGATCTCATCGCCCAACTCAAAGACGGCGGCCGGATGATCATCCCTGTCGGCGGCGGCATGGAGCAGGAGTTGATCCTTCTGCGCAAGCAAGGCAAACGGATCGAGAAGCAATCTGTGCTTCCGGTGCGGTTTGTCCCGATGACGGGCGAAGCCGAAAAAGGAAATTAGCCGGCGAAGGCAAAGCCCGCCAGACCCTTCACCCCGACACGGGCGGCGAAAATGTTTCCCGCTTCCGGCTCCGGCGACGACTCCGCTTCCTCGCGTCCTTTTTGCGCCGTGGTGAAATAGAGAATATCCAGATCCTTTCGGCCGAAAGCGGGACAGGTGCAATTGGCCGCGGGGCATTCCACCTTGGCGACCATCTCGCCCGTGGCCGGATTCCAGCGCGCAACCCCATGACCGGCCCACAGCGCCGTCCAGAGAAAGCCTTCGGCGTCGACCGCCAGTCCGTCCGGACGCCCAAGCGATTTGTCGACCTCGACCGCCGTGCGGCGGTTGGAGATGTCCCCGGAACCCGCATCATAGTCGAAGGCGAACACGCAACCGATCTTGGTATCGGTCCAATAAAAAGTCTTTTCATCCGGCGACCACCCGAGACCGTTCGAGTTGCCCACTTGATCGATGAGCTTGGTGAAGGACAAGTCGGGCTCGATGCGCCAGAGAGCGGCATTTTTGTCCGAACCATCGTAGGCGATGGTGCCGGCGAACAACCGTCCACACGGATCCGGTTTGCCGTCGTTGAAACGGTTGCCCGGAATCTCCTCTTCCGGATGGCAAAGGATAGTGAAGCCTCCGGAGTCAAAATCCATCCGCGCGATGCCATCGCGAGTGCCGAGGACAAGATCGCCGCGCGTGGTCGGTTGGACCAAGGAAACATGGCAAGGCGTCTTGCGCACTTCGTCGCGACCCGTCGCCGGATCGAACCGGTGCACCTCGCACTGCAAAATATCCACCCAATAGAGCCGTTGCTCCGCAGCGAACCAGCAAGCTCCCTCTCCCAGGGTGGCTCGCGCGGGCAGAACACAATCGCATCCGAACTTCTGCATCGCCCTTGCCTAGCGCGCAACCGGCACCGCGTAAAGACCGCGCGGCGCAATCACTCGGAGGTGGCCTCGGAGCGGCCGTCGAGCGCTGCTTCCAAAGCGTGCCACGGCAGCAGCGCGCATTTGACTCGCGCCGGAAAATTCCGCACGCCGGCCAGTGCGATCAAGTCGCCATCCACTTCCGGGCCGCCGGCCACGAGCATGGCGCGCACCCGCTGCGCAAGATTCCTCACCTCGTTGTCGGATTGTCCTTTGCAGCGGATGGTCATGAGCGAGGCCGAGGCCCGCGAAATGGCGCAGCCTTGCCCGGTGAAGGAAACGTCCTCCAAAGTTCCGTCTTTGCGTCGAACGTAGACCTTCACTTCGTCGCCGCACGACGGATTCACACCCTGTGCCGCGCCGTGGCAAGGGTCGAGGGCGCGGAAATTCCGCGGCCGTTTGTGGTGATCGAGGATGATTTCCTCGCTCAGTTCGTGAGGCATCACGCCGGCGCTCAGTCGAGGACCCGCACGGGCAAGGAAACTTCGTTGCGCGTGTCGCGCGGGGCGGCGATGGGAGCGCCGGCGACTTCGACGATGTTCACGGCGGTCACAGCCGGCGCCTGCTGTGCGTGCGCGGAGGGGACAATGTTGAGATCCTTGCCGACCATGTAGAGGAGACAGCCGGCGATGACGGACAGGACAATGCGGGTGTAAGCGTCGATTTGCATAGGAAGACGAACGTCCGCCCGCGCCGCGGCGGCGTCAAGCCGCAAGCAACTCGCGCCGGACCCATGCGCCGAGCTGCTCAGCGCAATGGTCGAGGGACTCCTGCCACGTGCGCGCCGCACTCTCGCCCGCGCCGTCGCTGACCTCTTTGACCAACGTGACCGGGAGCCCGAATTCACGCGCCACCTTCGCAACGGCGTAGCCTTCCATGTCGACCAAGTCGGCACGGAGCAGGAGTTGCTCGCGCGCGGCACCGCCGCTGACAAAGACGTCACCCGAAGCCAGTGCCGGCCCGGAGCCCAGCTCGATCGGCGCGCCGAAATGCGTGCCCGTCAGGCCGAAAATCGCCTCATCGCCGAAATCGTGCTGGATGACACGCCCGATGACGTGCGTGCCGTGCAACCCTTCGCGTAAAGCACCCGCCGTTCCCAAATTGACAAGACGCGAGGGCCTTTGCCGGGCAAGAATCGCGGCTAGCGAGGACGCGGCGCAAATCTTGCCGACGCCGGTGACGAGGATCGGGAACTCGCTGACGTGCAGATGTGCCGCCTCCTCTGCGAGGGCCACGACCAGCAGGGGCCGCTCCAGGGAAATGTCGCCGTGCAAGGTCATGCGCACATGAAAACGCAAATCCGAGCGAAGGGCGAACATTTGCTCGGCATTGCCTTTTTCCCCGACGGCGCAGACACTTTCGGCCGCGCTCATGTTTTTCCTGACACCGAGATACCGCAAGGAGGCCAAACTCGTCCTCCGCGCCGCGCGCAAGCTCGTCCGCTACCGCAAGGACATCCTGCCCGAAGCGCAGCTGGTCGCATTGCGCGAGGGCTGCACGCGGCTCTCGGTCGCCCTGCGCCTGCGCAAAAAAGAGGACATTGTCGGCACGACGCAAAAGTTGCACTCCTTGTTCGACGAGGCGGCCCCGGCCCCGCCGCTCGCCGGGCTGCGCGAAAACACGGAGGTCATCCTTGTGGCGCTGGTCATCGCCCTCGGTGTGCGCGCTTATTTTTTGCAACCTTTCAAAATCCCCACCGGCTCGATGCAACCGACGCTTTACGGCGTGACCGGAACGCCCACGGTCGAGCCGCTGCCCAATCTTCTCGTCCGGGTTGTCGATTTCGTCCTGCGCGGCCGCACTTGGATCGACGTGACCGCCGAGCAGGACGACACGGTCATCGGCCTCCGCGAAGTCAGCCGCTTTCATTTTTTTACCTCGACCGAAATCGTCACACGCGGCCGCGCCTACAGCGTGCCCGCACCGGCCAACGTGGTGCGCGACGATTTCAAGATCTATCCGGGGCGCACGCTGCGCGCGGGCGAACCGATCGTGCGGGGACATGCCGATTCCGGCGACCAGCTTTTCGTCGACAAAGTCTCCTACAATTTCGTGCGCCCGAAGGACGGCGACGTGTTTGTGTTCAAGACGACCGGCATCCGCCGCATCGTCGTTCCGCCCGGCATGGGCTCGCAATATTACATCAAGCGACTGGCCGGGCTCGGGGGCCAAACTTTGCGCATCGACCCGCCGAATCTTGTCATCGACGGCAAAGTCCCGGAGCTTCCCGTTTTTCGCAGGGTGATGGCCTGCCGCGACGGATACAACGGCTACGCCAATACGAGCGGGGGTGGCGCGGCGTTCCCCATACTCGGCTCGCCGTCCGACGAATACCGCGTTCCCGAGGCGAATTACTTCGCGCTCGGCGACAACAGCTACCACAGCAGCGACAGCCGCTACTTCGGCCCGGTGCCGGAGAAAAACGTGGTCGGACGCGGGTTGGTCGTTTACTGGCCGTTCCTCGGGCGCTGGGGACTGATTCGCTGACCGGAAAAGTGCCGGATAGCGTCAGACACGCCCTCTCCCCAGGGAAATGGCGAGACGTAGCCACCGGCCGCGCGCACCGTATCCTTCACTTCGGCCACAGCGTTTTGCGGGCAAGCCACCATGGCCGCAGCCGAACCGTCGAGCATGGGCAAGTCGTTGTGATGGTCGCCAATCGCAAGCACCTCGTCGCGCGGTATGGCCAGCAACCGCGCCAACTCGGAGAGAGCCGAGCCCTTGTGGATTTCGCGGTGGGTGAAACGCATCCAGACCGTGTTGCGGTTGAAGGAAAATTCCGGAACGTCGGCCGCGAGCGCCCTCACCTCCTCGACAACCCGGTCCATCGTCGCGGAATCCGCCGTCATCAACCCCGCCACACGCTCGCGCTCATACAAAATTTCCACGCTTTTGTCGCGGGACGACATCTCGCGGATGGCGGCGAGCACATGGGCCGCGCGATCGAACAAATCGACCGTCCGCCGCTCGGTATGCGCATTCCATTCGCCGAACGCTTCCCAATCCCCTTCCCCCAAACGGCGGAAAATGTCTTTCTCGCTGCTCAGGACGAAGTCCGGATCATGCGGAAGATGCGCGTGCTCGAGGCCCTCCAGGGCGAACCACAGCTGGCGTCCGGTGTTCACCGCCCACGCCGCGCCGCGATCGCGCAGCGAACGCAAAGCGGACGCCAGTGACTCCGCGGTCCGCGCATCCGGCTCGTGGCCGATCAGCGTCCCGTCGAAATCCGTGCTCAACAAACGAATGGACATCGCTTACTCGTAAGCCAGACAGGACCCGCACAGCCAATGAAATCAGCCTACGAACTCGCCATGGAGCGTCTCGCCGCCGCGCAGCCCGCGGTCAATTTGTCGGACGACCAGAAGCGCCGCATCGCCGGCATCGAGGCGAAATGCCGGGCCGATATTGCGGCGAAGGAACTGCTCCTTGGCGGCGAGATGGACAAAGCGCGCGCCACGGGCGACGCCGACGCCATGGCACAACTGCAACGCCAGCTCGCCGACGAAACCCGCCGCTTCGAGGAAAAGCGCGACCGCGAAAAAGATGCGGTCCGCGCGGAATCGCAAACGTGATGGACCCCCGCACCGCCAACTCCGAGGACGAGAAGTTCATGCGCATGGCCATTGCGCTCGGCGAAAAAGCCGCCATGGTTGAAGGCACCGGCGGTCCGTTCGGCTGCGTCATCGTCAAGAACGGCAAGGTCATCGCCGAAGGCTCGAACCATGTCGTCACGGAGAACGATCCGACTTGGCACGGCGAAATGGCGGCTATCCGCGCCGCGGCCCGTGACCTGGGAAATTTCAACCTCTCTGGCTGCACGCTTTACACCAGCGGCGAACCGTGCCCCATGTGCGCGGGGGCGATTTTTTGGGCGCGCATCGACCGCGTGGTCTACGCGTCGACCATCGCCGACGCGCTGGTCTTCGGCGGCTTCGACGACCAGCCGATCTACGACGATCTGGCCAAGCCGATCGCCCACCGTCTTGTCCCTGCGGCGCAGTGCCTGCGCGATGAGATGCTCGGTCTTTGGCGGCGCTATCAGGCAAAGCCCGACAAAACCCACTACTGAGCGGCTTTCGGCGAGCCCAGTTCGTCGAACTCGCGCGCGACAATGCTGTCCGGTTCGGGAGACATGCGCTTGCGCGCTTCTTTGAGGACTTCCTGAGCGTCTTTCTCTCGACCGTCGGACCGCAGCGCAAGGACGAGCGGGCGGACCACCTCGTAGAAGAAATTTCCCCCGCCGCTCCGGCCCAACTTGCGCGCCAGCGCGTTGAAATCGCGCAAGGCGTCGCGGTAAGCGCCGTTGGACACCATGCGCAGAACGCTTTCCGCCGCGGCAGCCGAACTCAGGTCGGAGCGGTCGCGACGATTTTGCGCGACCATTTGGTCCTCAAGTTTGGCGGCCAGACGCGCATCGCCCGAACTCAGCTCGAAATCGGCCAAGCGCGCCTGATAGCGGACTTTGAGGTCATCGACGTTTTTGAATTTCTCAATACCCGCCGCGTAGAGCGCCCGCAATGCAGCCTGGTCGCCCGCCGCTTCGAGCGCCTGCTCCCGCGCGTCCCACGCCGCCGCGTAGGCCGGCGCGTTGTGCAGGGCACTTTGCGTCGCTTCCAGTCGCTTGTTGATATCGCCCTGCTCCGCGAAGAGCGCGGCCATGGACAAATCCCCGAGCGCCGCGTCGTGACCGGGCGAACGCGCGGCTTTGCCCGAAAGATAGAGCAAGTCGTGGTCGGAAATGGGCAACCAAGTCTGCGGATCGAGCGCCTGGCCTGCGGCGTAGTTCTGGTTGAGGTAACGCCCCGCATCGAGTTCCCACTTTCCGTCGGGGCTGCGCAGATATCCGAACCAGGCGTGGCCGCCGTCGGTTCCCTGCCCCGCGAAATAAAGCGTCGGGATGCCTTTGGCCTTGCCCGCGATGGCGGCGAAGTAAGCCTGATCGACGCAAATGCCGCCCCAAAGCTCGATATTGGCCAGCACATAGCGGCCTTTGTCCCGCGGCCATTCGTAGACGCCGCGTTGCGCGCGCCGTTCGTCGTAATCCACGATGGAGAAAGCGCGGTCGAATTGGTTGCGGCGCAGGCGGACATTTTTCGCAGCCCATTCCAATTCGCTGCGCGGCACGGGAGCATCGACGACAAACTTCAACTCGGCCACCGACAGGCGCCGCAGGTCGTGCTCGAGGCGTCCCGCATCGTTGGCCCGCAGATAATACTCGAAGCGCTTGGCCAAAGACTCGTCCATCGGCGGAACAAGCGAAGGATCCACTTGGTGGTGCGGCCAATCACGCGGCTGCCTTTGGTCGTAGACCAGCGCGAAGGCCAGCATGAGCGAGCGGTATTCCGGCCAACGGCCCGGATGGGCCGAGTACAATTGCTCGAGTCGGGTCAGAGCTACGGGCGGAAAATCGTCCGGGGTGAGATTTTTGAAAAACTCGCGCTGGAAGTCGGTATCGCCGGCCAATCGGGCGAGAAAATCCTGCCGCGCACGCAGCGCCACCTCGCCCTCCTGCGGCGTATAATCATCGGGCAGCAGCGCTTGAAGAATCTCGGCGGGAAACTGCGCGCCTTCGAGCTTGTCCGCCGCGGTCGGCAACGGGCGTCCGCTGCGATCCGAGGGCAACGGAACACCCGGCGGAATGACCAGCAAGGAGCGCTCCTTCTCCGGATCCACCAGCACGCGGCGCCCGAGATAGGCGCGCAACGCGTCGGGCTCCGGCGTGCCGAGCAAGCGGCACCACTGCGCGAGAAGTTGCCAGCGGCGGAAGATGTCGGAATGCGTGCTGCCGACCTGCGCGAAGTTCGAGGGCTTCCACGCAGCGGCCAGATCCGCTTCCAGTTCGGCGGCCGCGGAGGCCCAACCCACAGTGCGAATGCGTTCCACGTCCGGAGGAGCGGGCATTCGCGAAATATCGAAGGCCCGCGCCGCCGTAAGCGAGAGGAGCAGAGCAACGATGACCGAGCGCACCGGAGAAAGATACGCCGCAACGGCCGGTTGCCAAGGGCGGGTCACGCGGCAGCCAGACGGCGCGCCGACTCGCGGGCCGCGCGATCGGCCCGGAGCAAGCCGGCAAGATCGGACGCCGGATCATCCGGCGTTTGCTCCATGACCGAGGCGACGATGTCCCAGATGCGCGGGAAGGCGATGCGCGAAGCGAGAAACTCCGCGACGGCCACTTCGTTGGCCGCGTTGAGCACCGCGGGAAGCGCGCCACCACGCTCGGCCGCTTGGCGGGCCAGATCGAGAGCGGGAAAGACATCGCGGCGCGGTTCCTCGAAATCCAGGCGGCCCAACTTGGCAAATTCCAACGGTGGCAGGCTCCCGCTCACACGATCGGGCCAGGTGAAAGCGTATTGGATGGGAAACCGCATGTCGGAGTGGCTCAATTGCGCGAGCACCGAGCCGTCGATGAATTCGACCATGGAATGGACGATGCTCTGCGGATGGATGACGACCTCGACGCGGGAGATATCCACCCCGAACAGCCAATGCGCTTCGATCATCTCGAGGCCTTTGTTGAAAAGCGTGGCGGAGTCGACGGTGATCTTTTCGCCCATGCGCCACGTGGGATGGCGCAGCGCCTCCTCGCGCGTCACGGCACGCAATTTGTCTTCCGGCCATGTGCGGAACGGACCACCCGACGCGGTGAGGATGAGTTTTTTCACGTGGGCCGGATCGCGGGCCTCGAGACATTGGAAAATCGCGTTGTGCTCGCTGTCGACCGGAAGGATACGGCAACCGCGGCGCGCCGCTGCGGCCATGACGAGTTCGCCCGCCACAACGAGAACTTCCTTGCTGGCCAGCGCAACGTCCTTGCCCGCCTCCAACGCGGCGAATGTCGGACGCAATCCGCCCGTGCCCACGATCGCGACCAAGACCATGTCCGCCTCCTCGATGGAGGCCAAGCGGCAGAGCCCCTCCTCGCCCGTGAGAATCTCGCGCGGCGCGTAAGCCAAC
>Ga0315902_10005112_pt1 | contig 18605 bp, 19 predicted proteins | sample LakEriMetagenome_9_FD_203523 | JGI IMG/M metagenome (GOLD analysis project Ga0315902, IMG submission 203523) | Freshwater fungal communities from buoy surface, Lake Erie, Ohio, United States - Buoy 12 MA117 | ecosystem: Environmental > Aquatic > Freshwater > Lake > Lake biofilm | place: USA... | reverse complement strand
CCCCAGAAGAAGGCGTTTCATGTCTGGGCTGTGCGGAACAAGGTTTCGGTGACGGGGCGCCCGGACGGCTGACGGGCGCGCTGCCGAGGGTAGCACGCAGCCCTTGAGCCCCTGGGCCGCCCTCGAGCGGTGGGCAGCCCCGTATCATCGCGCGCCGCTTGCCTGTCCCAAGTGCCGCTGGAGCCCCGACGTGGACCTGATGCTCGCCCTCAAAGCCGCCGTGATGGGCATCGTCGAGGGGCTGACCGAATTCCTGCCGATCTCCTCCACCGGCCACCTGATCCTGACGGCCTCGCTGCTGGGCTTGACGGGCGAGACGGTCAAGGTCTTCGAGATCGCCATCCAGACCGGGGCCATGCTGGCCGTGGTGTGGGAGTACCGCGAGCGGCTGGGGCGCACGGTGCGCGGCGTCGGCCACGACCCGGCGGCCCGGCGCTTTGCAATGAATGTGCTGATTGCCTTCATGCCTGCGGTGGTGCTGGGCCTGGCCTTCGGCAAGCTGGTCAAGACCCACCTGTTCCATCCGGTCCCCGTGGCCACCGCCTTCATCGTCGGCGGTCTTGTCATCCTGTGGGTGGAGCGCCGCCACCGCCGCCAGTTCGGCGAGCGAGACCTGCAGGGTACGCGCCGGGCGCGGGTGGAGACGGTGGACGACATGGGCCCGCTGGATGCGCTGAAGGTGGGTCTGGTGCAGTGCCTGGCGCTGGTGCCGGGCACCAGCCGCTCGGGCGCCACCATCATCGGCGGCATGGTCTTCGGCTTCTCGCGCCGGTGCGCCACCGAGTTCAGCTTCTACCTGGGCATCCCCACCCTGATGGGGGCAGGCGCGTACTCGGTGTGGAAACAGCGCGAGGTGCTGGATTGGGCTGACCTGCCGATGTTCGCCGTGGGCACGGTGTTCGCCTTCTTCAGCGCCTGGCTGTGCATCCGCTGGCTGATCCGCTACGTCTCGACCCACGACTTCACCGTGTTCGCCTGGTACCGCATCGTCTTCGGTGCGGTGGTGCTGCTCACTGCATGGGGCGGCTGGGTGGAGTGGAGGGCCTGATCGCGCTCGCCCCCGGCAGGTGGGGCGTCAGCGGCGCTCGAAGAGCAGGTCCCATACGCCGTGGCCCAGGTTCAGGCCGCGCAGCTCGAAGCGCGTGAGCGGTCGCCACGCGGGCCTCGGGGCGAAGCCTTCCGCGGTGTTGCGCAGCGACGTCTGGGCACTGAGCACCTCCAGCATCTGCTGCGCGTAGGGCTCCCAGTCGGTCGCGCAGTGCAGGTAGCCGCCGGGCGCCAGGCGGCTGACCAGTTCCTGCACGAAGGCAGGCTGGATGAGGCGACGCTTGTGGTGGCGCTTCTTGTGCCAGGGGTCGGGGAAGTACACGTGCACCCCGCCCAGGCTGTGGGGCGCCACCATCTCGCGCAGCACCTCCACCGCGTCGTGGCGGACGATGCGCACGTTGCCGATGCCGCCGTCGCCCAGCATCTTCAGCAGCGAGCCCACACCGGCCTCGTGCACCTCCACGCCGATGAAGTCGGTCTCGGGGCGGGCGGCGGCGATTCGGGCCGTCGCCTGGCCCATGCCGAAGCCCACCTCCAGCACTCGCGGGGCCGTGCGCCCGAACACCGAATCCCAGTGGGCCACTGCTGCCTGGAAGGGCAGCACGAACCGCGGCCCGAGTTCCCGCAGCGCCTTCTCCTGGCCCGAGCCCATGCGTCCGGCGCGCAGCACGTAGCTGCGGATGGGGCGGGGGCGGGCGGTGCCTTGCGGGGCGTCTTCCTGCATGCTGCCATTGTCTCGCCCGCGCCGTGCCGGGAAAACGCGCAGGGCCTGCATGACCGGCCCCGGTAGCATGTGCCCACCGGGATGCGTTGCGGCGCGAGGGGGGTGGGATGAAACGATTGTTGAGGGCCTTCGCCACCCTGGCGGCAGGTGCGGTGACGGCCCTTGCCGGCCTGGCCCAGGCGCAGCCGATGGACCCGTGCGCCCTGATGCGCAAGGCCGATCTGGAGACGGTCCTCTCGCGCAATTTCGAAGCCGGCGTCGCCGGCCCGGTGCAAGCTGGCACCGCCAAACGCGCAGCGGTGGCCAGCTGCACCTACACCTCGCCCGCGCCGCAGCCCCGTGACCTGCTCTCGGTGTCCTTCATGGTGCGCCGCTCACCCGAGGGCATGAAGGGCATCAGCCTGGAGACGGCCAAGGCCGGCGCGGCGCAGTTCAAGGCCACTCCCGTGGACGTGCCCGGCCTGGGCGATGGCGCCTACTGGATCAACCTGAACACCGAGACGTCACCCAACTACCAGCTCAACGTGATGGCGGGTGGTGGCCGCTACTGGCTGATCGTCAGCACTTTCGGCATGCGGCTGGAGCCGGCCAAAGCCATCCCGATGTTGTCCACGCTGGCCCGCACCGCTGTGTCGCGGCTGTGAGCGGTGGGCTGCCTGGGCCGACTACCAGCGCAAGCCCCGTCCGCGCAGTACTTCGGCGCCGAGCTCCGGGTGGTCGGTCACCAGGCCGTCGACGCCCAGGTCGAGCATGCGCTCCATGGTCGCGCGGTCGTTCACCGTCCAGGCCAGCACCTTAAGGCCGAGCGATCGGGCCTCCTTCACGTTCTCGGCGCTCAGCTCGCGCCAGAACGACGACCAGTGCGTACACCCGGCTGCCTTGGCCATGCCCGGGATGGAGCCGTGGCGGCGCAGCGTGAAGCCGGCGTTCCAGGGCGACTCCTCAGCGCTGCGCGCCATCACCGTGTCCAGAGAGGCCAACTGCGCCGTCAGGCACACGGTGGCCACCGAGGGGAAATCGCGCTGCACGATGCGCAGTGTGCGCCAGTCGAAAGACAGGATCTGCACGCGATCCAGCATTCCGGCGTCGCGCACCTCCTGCATGAGCTGGCGCACGAAGGCCTCGGGTTGGGGCGACTCGCCCGGGTGCAGCGGTGACAGCTTGGTCTCGATGGCGAACTTCACCCGGGTGTTGCCGCTGTCGCGCACCAGGCGGAACAGGTCGGCCAGCCGCGGGATGCGCGTGCCGTCCACACGCTGCTGGGTCGAGAAGGTGCGCGCGTAGTTCGAGCCGGGGCGGATCTGGCCGATGTCGTGCGCCTGCACCTGGGCGAAGCTCAGGTCGAGCAGCAGCGGCCCGGGGGCATCGATGAAGCGCCCCTGCGCGTCGCGGGTGATGTCGGGGTTCAGTGCGCGGTCGTGGTGCACCACCATCACACCGTCGCGCGTCACGCCCACGTCCAGCTCCAGCGTGGTGACACCCGCCTTCAATGCGTGGGCGAAGCCGGCCAGCGAGTTCTCTGGCAGCACCCAGCGCGCGCCGCGGTGGCCCTGCAGGTCGATGGTGCGCTCGGTCTGCGCCGCGGCAGGGGCGTGTCCGGTGGCGGCGCACAGCACGGCGATGGCCGCGACTGCGCTGAACAGGACCGGGCGGTGCCTGGCCTTGCGGTCGGCGTGAGGGGCAAGGGGGTCGGACATCGTTAGACTACGCTCCAGCGCGGGTGTAGTTCAATGGTAGAACGGCAGCTTCCCAAGCTTCATACGAGGGTTCGATTCCCTTCACCCGCTCCAGACGCCGTTGACATTCCACAGGCCACCTCCGGGTGGCCTGTGTGCTTTCAGGGTGCCGCGGTGGACGGCCAGCCCTCGCCGCGGGCCAGCGCCTCGCGGATGGACGCGCCGTGCTGGTCCAGTGCCGGCGGCGGCAGCGACGCCACCGGGCGCTGGCGGTCGAATCGCATGGGTGTGGCGATCATCTGCACGCCCTCGCGCTCCACCTGCATGCCGCGCGACACCACCTGGGGATGCTGCAGCACATCGGGAATGTCCAGGATCGGGGCGCAGGGCACGGCGTGCGGCTCCAGCAAGGCCACCCACTGCGCGGTGGTGCGCTCCAGCATCCAGGCCGCGATCACCGGCACCAGCTCGCCGCGACGCTCCACGCGGCCGCGGTTGTTGGCGTAGCGGGGGTCCGCGGCCACCTCGGGGTGGCCGGCCAGCCTGCAGAAGCGCTCGAACTGGCCGTCATTGCCCACGGCGATGACGATGTGGCCGTCGGCCGTCGCGAACACCTGGTAGGGCACGATGTTGACGTGGGCGTTGCCCATGCGCCGCGGCGTGCGCCCGCTGTGCAGGAAGTTGCTGGTCTGCTGCGCCGTCATCGCCACCTGCACGTCCAGCAAGGCGGCGTCAATGTGGCGTCCGCGGCCGGTGCGGCCGCGTTCGATCAATGCCGCCATCACCGCCCCGGCGCCGTACACCCCGGTGAACAGGTCGCTCACCGCCACGCCCACCTTCTGCGGCTCGCTGCCGGGGGTGCCATCCTTCTCGCCGGTGACACTCATCAGCCCGCCGGTGGCCTGGATGGCGAAGTCGTAGCCCGCGGCCTGGGCGTAGGGCCCGTCCTGCCCGTAGCCGGTGATCGAGCAGTAGACCAGCCCCGGGTTGAGCGCCGACAACGTAGCGTAGTCCAGCCCGTACTTGGCCAGCTGTCCGACCTTGTAGTTCTCCAGCAGCACGTCGGCGTGGCGCGCCAGGCTGCGCACCAGTTCCGCGCCCTCGGCGCTGGCGATGTCCACGGCGACGGACCGCTTGCCGCGGTTGGTGCTCAGGTAGTAGGCGGCCATCCCGTCGGCCGGGTCGCCGCGGTAGGGCGGGCCCCAGCCGCGGGTGTCGTCGCCCGCGCCGGGGCGCTCGACCTTGATGACATCGGCGCCATAGTCGGCCAGCAGCTGGCCGCACCACGGGCCGGCCAGCACGCGCGAGAGGTCCAGCACGCGGATGCCGGCCAGCGGCGCCGGACCGCTCATTGGAAGGCCTGCAGTCCGGTGATGGCGCGGCCCAGGATCAGCGCGTGGATGTCGTGCGTGCCCTCGTAGGTGTTCACCACCTCGAGGTTGACGACGTGCCGGATGACACCGTACTCGTCGCTGATGCCGTTGCCGCCGAGCATGTCGCGCGCCATGCGGGCGATGTCCAGGGCCTTGCCGCAGCTGTTGCGCTTGAGGATGGACGTGGCCTCCACCGAGGCCGTGCCGTCGTCCTTCATCCGTCCCAGGCGCAGGCAGCCCTGCAGACCCAGCGCAATTTCGGTCTGCATGTCCGCCAGCTTCTTCTGGATGAGCTGGTTGGCGGCCAGCGGCCGGCCGAACTGCTGCCGGTCCATCACGTACTGCCGGGCGCGGCTGAAGCAGTCTTCCGCCGCTCCCAGCGCGCCCCAGGCGATGCCGTAGCGGGCGCTGTTCAGGCAGGTGAAGGGGCCCTTGAGGCCGCGCACCTCGGGGAAGGCGTTCTCCTCGGGCACGAACACACCGTCCATGACGATCTCGCCGGTGGTGGAGGCGCGCAGGCCCACCTTGCCGTGGATGGCCGGGGCCGACAGGCCCTTCATGCCCTTGTCGAGGATGAAGCCGCGGATGGCCCCGCCGTCGTCCTTGGCCCAGACCACGAAGACGTCGGCAAACGGTGAGTTGGAGATCCACATCTTCGAGCCGGTCAGGCTGTATCCGCCGGGCACGCTCTTGGCGCGGGTGATCATGCTGCCGGGGTCGCTGCCGTGGTTGGGCTCGGTCAGGCCGAAGCAGCCGATCCACTCGCCGCGGGCGAGCTTGGGCAGGTAATTCTGCTTCTGTGCCTCGGTGCCGAACTCGAAGATCGGCAGCATCACCAGCGAGCTCTGCACGCTCATCATCGAGCGATAGCCCGAGTCCACGCGCTCGACCTCGCGCGCCACCAGGCCGTAGCAGACGTAGTTCAGGCCGGCGCCGCCGTAGGCCTCGGGGATGGTGGGGCCGAGCAGGCCGAGCTCGCCCATCTCGCGGAAGATGGCGATGTCGGTCTGTTCGCGGCGGAAGGCGTCCAGCACCCGCGGCGCCAGGCGATCCTGGCAGTAGGCGTGGGCGGCGTCGCGCACGGCGCGTTCGTCCTCGGTGAGCTGGGCATCCAGCCCGAGCGGGTCTTGCCAGTCGTACTTGGCGTGCTTGGCCATGGTCGGTTCCCGGTGCGCGGGCAGAGCAATGAACTGGCAGGATCGTAAGCGGGCACGGGTGCCGACGCCGCCGGGCGGCTATGCGTGGCCGCCTATAATCTGGTTGATTCAACCAATAGAAGGCCTTTCAGAGGGTCCTGGATCCTCCAAAGCCTGTCCCTTCTTCGCGAGCCACCCACCCATGGAAACCATCGGCCTGTTCGAAGCCAAGACGCATCTGTCCGAACTGGTCGCCCGCGCCGAGCAGGGCGAGGAGGTGGTGATTACCCGTCACAACAAGCCGGTGGCCAAGCTGGTGCCCATCGGCGAGGCCGAACGTGATGCTTCCGAACGCCGCGAGGCCATTGACGCGCTGCTGGGTGCTACCCGGGGACGGTGCCTGGCGATGGACTGGAGGCAACTGCGGGACGAAGGGCGTCGTTGAGCATGGCCGCTGCCGCCGGTTTTGTCCTGGATGCCTCCGTCGCGCTGGCGGTGTTCTTCGAGGACGAACAGGACGACTACTCGGTGTCGGTCTGGCGCTCGATGGAGTCGGCCGTGGCCCAGGTGCCTTCGCTTTGGCACCTTGAACTGGGCAACATCCTGTCGCGCGCCTTGTCCGCCAAGCGCATCAGCTCCGAAGCGCTGGAGCTGTGCTGGCAACGCCTGGCCAGGGTGCAAATCCGCAGCCTGCCGGTCACCCCGGACCCGCAGCACTGGGCGCGCCAGGCCGTGGAGTGGAAGCTCTCGGCCTACGATGCCTGTTATCTCGATACCGCCTTGCGCCACCGGCTGGCCCTGGCCACGCGCGACCGCGCGCTGGCCGATGCCGCCCGCCGTGTGGGAGTCCCCCTCTACTTGCGGCCTGCACACGCCCCGCTCAACCCCCGGAACCCATGAAAGCCTCCGACATCCGCTCCACCTTCCTGAAGTTCTTCGAGTCCAAGGGCCACCAGGCCGTGGCCTCCAGCCCCGTGGTGCCGGGCGACGATCCCACGCTGCTGTTCACGAACGCAGGCATGAACCAGTTCAAGGACGTGTTCCTGGGCTTCGACAAGCGCCCTTACACGCGGGCGGCCACGGCGCAGAAGTGCATCCGCGCCGGCGGCAAGCACAACGATCTGGAGAACGTGGGCTACACCGCGCGCCACCACACCTTCTTCGAGATGCTGGGCAACTTCTCGTTTGGCGACTACTTCAAGCACGACGCCATCTCGTTCGCCTGGGAGTTGCTGACCGAGCACTTCAAGCTGCCCAAGGACAAGCTCTGGGCCACGGTCTATGCCGAGGACGACGAGGCCTACGACATCTGGCTGAAGGTCATCGGCCTGCCAGCTGAGCGCATCGTGCGCATCGGCGACAACAAGGGCGGACGCTACATGTCCGACAACTTCTGGATGATGGGCGACACCGGCCCTTGCGGGCCTTGCTCCGAGATCTTCTACGACCACGGCCCGGAAGTAGCCGGCGGCCCCCCAGGTAGCCCCGAGCAGGACGGCGACCGTTACATCGAGATCTGGAACAACGTCTTCATGCAGTTCAACCGCACTGAAGACGGCACCATGCACCGGCTGCCCAAGCCCAGCGTGGACACGGGCATGGGCCTGGAGCGCCTGGCCGCGGTGTTGCAGCACGTGCACAGCAACTACGAGATTGATCTGTTCCGCAACCTGCTGCTGGCCACCCGGGACGCCGTGGCGGCCGCGGGCGGCCCTGCAGACATTGACCTGTTGACACCGTCGCTGAAGGTGATCGCCGACCATATCCGCGCCTGCTCGTTCACGGTGGTGGACGGCGTGATCCCCGGCAACGAGGGCCGTGGCTACGTGCTGCGCCGCATCGCTCGCCGTGCCATCCGCCACGGCTATAAGCTGGGCGCGCGCAAGCCCTTCTTCCACAAGCTGGTGTCTCCGCTGGCCGCTGAGATGGGCGATGCCTACCCCGAGCTGCGGCGCGAGGCCGTGCGCGTGACCGAGGTGCTGAAGCAGGAGGAAGAGCGCTTCTTCCAGACCATTGCCAACGGCATGGAGATCCTGGAGACCGCGCTCGCCACGGACGCCGGGCGCAGCAGCGGCATCGACGGCGAGACCGCCTTCAAGCTGCACGACACCTTCGGCTTCCCGCTGGACCTGACGGCCGATGTGTGCCGCGAGCGCGGTGTGTCGGTGGACGAGGCGGGCTTCAACGCCGCCATGAACCGCCAGCGAGAGCAGGCCCGCTCGGCGGCCAAGTTCAAGATGGCCGCCGGGCTGGAGTACAGCGGCGACGCCACGGCCTTTCACGGCTATGAGCACCTGGTGTGCGAGCACTCCAAGGTCACCGCGCTGTACATCGACGGCACGCCGGTCACGCACGCCAAGGCGGGTGACGACGTGGTGATCGTGCTGGACCACACGCCGTTCTATGCCGAGAGCGGCGGCCAGGTGGGCGACACGGGCGAACTGCGCAATCCGCGTGCCCGGGTGGTGGTGGAAGACACGGTGAAGATCCAGGCCAGCGTGCACGGCCACCAGGGCCGCATCCTGGAAGGCGCGGTCGAGCTGGGAGATGTGTTCGTGGCACGGGTGAACGGCGAACAGCGCGCCCGCACCATGCGCAACCACAGCGTCACCCACCTGATGCACAAGGCGCTGCGCGAGGTGCTGGGCGGCCATGTGCAACAAAAGGGGTCGCTGGTGAGCGCGGAGCGCACACGCTTCGACTTCGCCCACAACGCCCCGGTTACCGACGCGCAGATCGCGCAGGTCGAGGCCATCGTCAACGCCGAGATCCTGGCCAACGCCGCCACCCAGGCGCGCGTGCTGCCCATCGAGGAGGCGCAGAAGCTGGGCGCCATGATGCTGTTCGGCGAGAAGTACGGCGACGAGGTGCGCGTGCTGGACATCGGCTCCTCGCGCGAGCTGTGCGGCGGCACCCACGTGCAGCGCACCGGCGACATCGGCCTGTTCAAGGTGGTGGCCGAAAGCGGCATCGCCGCGGGCATCCGCCGCGTGGAGGGCGTGACGGGCGACAACGCGCTGGCCTACTTGCAGCAGCTCGAGGGCACGCTGGGCGGTGTGGCGGGCTCGCTGAAGGTCACCCCGCTGGAGGTGCCGGGCCGCGTCAGCGCGGTGCTGGAGCAGGTCAGGGCGCTGGAGAAGGAGATTGCAGCGCTCAAGGGCAAGCTGGCTTCTGCCCAAGGCGACGAGCTCATGGCCCAGGCGGTGGACGTCAAGGGCCTGAAGGTGCTGGCCGCCACGCTGGAAGGCGCGGACGCCAAGACCCTTCGCGAGACCCTGGACAAGCTCAAGGACAAGCTCAAGACGGCCGCCATCGTGCTGGCGGCGGTGGACGGCGGCAAGGTGCAGCTGGCTGCGGGCGTGACGGCCGACAGCATCGGCCGGGTGAAGGCTGGCGAGCTGGTGAACTTCGTCGCCCAGCAGGTGGGCGGCAAGGGCGGTGGCAAGCCCGACATGGCCATGGCCGGCGGCACCGATGCCAATGCGCTCCCCAAGGCGCTGGCCTCGGTGGCCGGCTGGGTGGGCGAGCGGGCGTGAGCGGACCGGCCGAACCCATACCCGAGGCGGCAGCCTCGGCCTTGGAGGCCCTCCAGGCATCGCACCCCGAGATCGAGGCTTTCGATGAGGTGTGCCGGCAGCTGGGCGGCTTCGAGCCCGCGCTGCATACCGAGTGGATCGATGGTTACCTCACCGCGCTGGCGGCAAGCTGGCGGCGCATCCCGCTCGAGGAGGCGCTGGGCCCCATGACCGGTGACGCCTTCGAGCGCGCCTTCGCCGACCCGGCCGATGCACAGCGCGCGCGCGGCACGCTGCAAGTCCGCCTGGACACGCTGTGGCAACAGCTCGACCCCCAGGCGCTCATCGACGACCCCGACCGCTTGCACCTCGGCCCACTCATGCAGGTCTGGGACGACGAGACGCGGCGCCAGGTGGTGGAGGAGGGCGCTGCCACTCCCGAGGAGGCGGCCACCCTGCTCACGGGCGCCGACTGGGGCCACGGTTTTCTGGCCGCCACGGAAGACTTTGCGGCCGACTGGCCGGCTGACGCCGGCCGCGGCGACGACGACACCTTGCGCGCGCAATTGCTGGAGACCGTCACCGCGCTGACATGGCACCCTTCCGACGACGCCTTTCAGCGCTTCGCCCGTCAGGGCTGGCCCGACGCCGACCCCAGCCGTGACGAACTGGTCGACGAGGCAGGCTTTGCCGTGCAGGACCTGCGGGTATGGTGGATGGACCACCCGCCGCGGCAGGCCCCGCGTCGCGCGGCCCCAGAGCCGGGCCGCAACGACCCCTGCCCCTGCGGCAGCGGCCGCAAGTACAAGCGCTGCCACGGCGCCGCCCTGTCCTGAGGCCTTGCCGGCCAGGGCCCAGCGGCTACAGTTGTCGTCCATGGAAGAGCGAGAGGACCTTCGCGGCCGTCACCTCGTGCTGGGGCTGACCGGCGGCATCGCCTGCTACAAGGCGGCCGAACTGTCGCGCGAGCTGGTGCGTGCCGGGGCCACCGTGCAGGTGGTGATGACCGAGGGCGCCCAGCAGTTCATCACCGCGGTGACGATGCAGGCGCTGACCGGCCGGCCCGTCTTCACCAGCGCCTGGGACGCCCGAGCGCCCGCCAGCATGGCCCACATCGACCTGTCGCGCGAGGCCGACGCCATCGTCGTGGCCCCGGCCAGTGCCGACTTCATCGCCGCGCTCGCGCAGGGTCGCGCAGATGACCTGCTGTCGCTGCTGTGCCTGGCGCGCCCGCGCGAGCGCTGCCCGCTGCTGCTGGCCCCTGCCATGAACCGCGAGATGTGGTCGCACCCGGCCACGCAGCGCAACGTCATCCAGGCGGCGCAGGACGGCGCCGTGATCCTGGGCCCCGGGCATGGCGAGCAGGCCTGCGGCGAGATCGGCGACGGCCGCATGCTCGAAGCCGAAGAACTGCGCGACCGGCTCATCGCCTTCTTTCAGCCCAAGCGGCTTCAGGGCCGTCGCGTGCTGGTGACGGCAGGGCCCACCTTCGAGGCCATCGACCCGGTGCGCGGCATCACCAACCTGTCCAGCGGCAAGATGGGCTTTGCCATCGCGCGGGCTGCTGCCGAGGCCGGCGCCGAGGTGACGCTGGTGGCCGGCCCGGTGCACCTGCCCACGCCGCTGGGCGTTCAGCGCGTGGACGTGACGAGTGCGCAGCAGATGCACGACGCCGTGCTGCCCCGCGCGGGGCAGGCCGAGGTCTTCATCGCCACGGCGGCCGTGGCCGACTGGCGCCCCGCCACCGCGGCGCACCGAAAGATCAAGAAGGACGGCTCGGGCAACGCCCCCACCTTCGAACTGGCCGAGAACCCCGACATCCTGGCCGCCGTCGCGCGCCTGCCCGAGGGGCAGCGCCCCTACTGCGTGGGGTTTGCCGCCGAGAGCCACGAGATCCTGCACCACGCCCGAGAGAAGCGGCTGCGCAAGGGCGTGCCCATGATCGTGGCCAACCACGGACCCGGCACCTTCGGCCGCGACGACAACGCCGTGACGATTGTTGACGGGAGCGGCGAGACCGAACTCGCCCGTGCCGACAAGCTCACCCTGGCCCGCGCGCTGGTGGCGGCCATCGCCCAGCGGCTGCCCCTCCACCCATGACGACCATCGACCTGCGGGTGCTCGACCCGCGCGTGGCGGCCCACTTGCCGGCCTACGCCACCCCCGGCAGCGCCGGTCTGGACCTGCGCGCCTGCCTGGACGAGCCCCTGACCCTGGCGCCCGGACAGACCGCGCTGGTGTCCACCGGGCTGTCGGTGCACATCGCCGATCCGGGCCTGGCCGCGATGATCCTTCCGCGTTCGGGCCTGGGGCACCGTCACGGCATCGTGCTGGGCAATCTGGTGGGCCTCATCGACAGCGACTACCAGGGCCCGCTGATGGTGAGCTGCTGGAACCGCGGCACCGAGGCCTACACCCTGCAGCCCCTGGAGCGCATCGCGCAGATGGTGATCGTGCCGGTGTTGCAGGCCACGTTCCGGCAGGTCGAGGCCTTCGGCAGTTCAGAGCGCGGCGAGGGCGGTTTCGGCTCCACCGGTCGCGGTTGAATCATCCGGCCGCGGCGTTCCTCCTGCGGCCGCTTGCGCCTAGGTGCGACTCAGTGCGCCTGAGCGCGCCTCAGTGCAGCGGCCCCCCTGCGCCGCGCTGCACGCTGAGCAGCGGCTCGCCCACGCTGCCCTGCTCGGTCTCCTGCTCCGTGGCCTCCCGCACATCCAGCACCTTCAGGGCGATGCGCAGCGCCATGCCGGCCAACGGGTGGTTGCCGTCCAGCACCACATGGGAGGGATAGACCTCGGTGACGACGTACAGGCGGTCCTTGGGCATGCCCTCGGTGGCGCTGCCCTCGGGCAGGCCCTCGAAGGCCATGCCGGGCTCGACGTTCTCGGGGAAGAGGCTGCGCGACTCGAAGCACACCAGCCCCGCGTCGTAGTCGCCGAAGGCCTGTTCGGGCTCCAGATGCAGGTGGGCCTCGTGGCCGGGCTCCTGGCCCTCCAGGGCCTGCTCGATGCCGGGCAGCAGGTCCTCGCCGCCGAAGAAGAACTCGGTGGGCTGCTCCAGCGCGTCGATCGGGCGGTTCTGCGCGTCGTTCAGCACCCAGGTGAGGGTGACGACGCAAGGCTTCTCGATGGTCATCGCGGGATGATCGCACAGGGCCACAATGCGGCATGGATCCGCGAGCCCCGCTGGCCTTGCTGGGCGGCCTGACGCCCGAGACCTTCATGCGCCGCCACTGGCAGCGCAAGCCGCTGCTGGTGCGGCAGGCCTTGCCGGGCCTGGAACCTCCCGCCGCCTTCGACGAGCTGCGCGCCCTGGCCGCGCGCGATGACGTCGAGTCGCGCCTCGTGCGCTGCCGCGACGGCCAGTGGAGCCTGAGGCGCGGCCCGATGGCGGCACGTGCACTGCCTGCGCGTCGTCAGCCCGGCTGGACCCTGCTCGTGCAGGGCCTGGACCTGCACGTTCCCGAGGCGCATGAGCTGCTGCAGCGCTTCCGCTTCATCCCCCAGGCGCGGCTGGACGACCTGATGCTGTCGTACGCCACTGACGGCGGCGGCGTGGGCCCGCACCTGGACTCCTACGACGTGTTCCTCATCCAGGTGCACGGTCGGCGCCGCTGGCGCATCGGCCGGCCTGCCAGCGAGGACTTCATCGAAGGATTGCCGCTGAAGATCCTGCGCGACTTCCAGCCCGAGGAAGAGTGGGTGCTGGAGCCCGGCGATCTGCTGTACCTGCCGCCGCGCTGGGCACACGACGGACAGGCCCTGGGCGAGTGCATGACCTGCTCGGTGGGGTTTCGGTCGCCTACGCAAGAAGAGGTGGTGGGTGAGGTGCTCGCGCGTCTGGCTGACGAGGAAGGTGGCGAACGATCACGGCGCTACCGCGACCCGGGAGAGCCCGCCACGCAGAGCCCCGGCCGCATTCCCGACGGCCTGGCTGGCTTTGCCCGGGATGCTGTGCGCCGACGCCTCGCTGACGACGAGGCAATCGACCGCGCCTTGGGTGAGTTCCTCACCGAGCCCAAGGCGCAGACCTGGTTCGAGATCTGCCCGAAGGGCTGGCAAGGCGGCGGGGTGCGCCTCCATCGCCGGTCACGCCTGATGTACGACGCGCGCCACGTGTATCTGAACGGCGAGTCCTTCCGCGCCTCGGGCCGCGACGCCCGCCTGATGCGGCGCCTGGCCGACGAGGGTTTCCTCAGCGGGAGCGATGTAGCCCTGCTCAGCGCGCCCGCGCGGCAACTGCTGGCCAGGTGGGTGGAGGACGGCTGGATGCAGGAGGACGACCATGAGCGATGACACCCTTGTGATCAACTCGCCAAGAGACTTTGCCGACGCCGTGCAGTGGGTGCTGGACGAAGCGGTCAGCCAGCGCTCGCGCCGCCTGCTGCTGAGCGACCCCGATTTCTGCGCGTGGCCTCTGAATGCCGAGCCCGTGCGCACGGCACTCACCGCCTTCGCGCGCATGCCCGGCCGGCAGGTGATCATGATCGCGAGCCGCTTCGACCGGGTACAGCCGCAGCACCCCCGCTTCTTCACCTGGTACCGGGTCTGGGGCCATACGGTGACGGCGCTGGCGCCCATCGAGGCTGGGGCCGACATCCCCTGCCTGGCCGCCGCCGACCGGCACCACGGACTGATGCTCACCGATCCGCAGAACTCGCTGGGGCGGCGGATGGTGCACGACGCTGCCCTGCGCCGCGCAGTCGATGAACTTGATGCGCTCGCGCAACGCTGCGAGCGATCTCTGCCGGCAACTACGCTGGGTCTCTAGGGATTTCCCTGCCTTTTCATATAATCGCAGGCTGGTCGCAGGGCGTTGGGGCCCCGCACCTTGAGTAGGCTCTCGACGAGATCTCGTGGAGCGCCCTCAGCGATCGAAAGTTTCCACAACACACCCTGATTCGAGGACCTACATGAAGAAGTCGCTCCTGCTGGCATCCCTCGTGGCTGCCGCTGCCCTGGCTGCCTGCGGCAAGAAGCCGGAACCCGCTCCTGCCCCGGCCCCGGCTCCCGCCGCTGCTCCGGCCCCCGCGCCCGCTCCGGCCCCCGCCGCTTCGCCTGCTGCCGCTGGCGCTTCTGCCGCCCCGGCTGCTCCGGCTGCGTCGAAGTAATCGGTCTCGAACCGGTCAAGGAAAAGCCGCCCTCGGGCGGCTTTTCTCTTTGATTCGGGCGTCTGCTGCGCTGCCAGAGCCCCACCCGGTGGTTCGGGCGGGGCGCCCGCGCAGGCGGAGGATCAGCGCAACTCGGCTGACAGCAGCCCGATGATCTGGCGCGCGGGCTCGCCCGTCTCGGCTGCGCCCTGGCCGGTCTGCACCGACACCATCACCTTGGGGCCATCGGCCTTGACCAGAACACGGTAACGCACCGGCGTGCTGCCCTTGCCATCGCTGCCGAACAGGCGCGACAGCAGGCTGGGCTCGTCCTTGCCGGCGGAGGCCGGGTCCACATAGCGCACGAAGTACAGCCCCGCGGCGCGGTCGCGGTCTTCGACGGTGAAGCCGGTGCGGTCCAGCGCCAGGCCCACGCGGCGCCAGGCGCGGTCGAAGGTGTCTTCCATGGTGAGCGAAGTCGCCGTTGACGCCGCTGCCGCCGGCTTGGGCCGCGCCGGCGACTCCGGTGCACGGGCCACCGCTTGCGGCGTGGCGCTCGCGTCCGGAGCGCCCAGCCTGACCATCAGCCGAGACAGCATCTCGGCTTCCAGTTCCGGGTCTGCAGGACGCGGTTGCCAGACGGTGGAGTCCTTCTGCGACGAGCTGTAGACCTCCACCATGCCGCGGTGGCTCACGTAGATCTCGGTGCCCGTGGGCGTGCGCTCCAGGCGGGTGCGGAAGCGGTCGCGCTCTGCCGTCGAGTACAGCGCATCGAGCGCGCGGCCGATCAGGCTGCGGATGGCCCCTTGCGGGATCTTGGCGCGGTTCTCGGCCCACGCCGTCTCCATCACGCCGGTCTGAGCGTTCTCGGTCTCGATGACGAAGCCGCGTTCCTGCCAGAAGGTCTTGAGCTGCGGCCACAAGGTCTCGGGCGTGGCGCTGGACACCAGCCAGCGCACCTGGCCCTGGCGTTCGACCCGCACGGCACCCACGGTCGACGGTGCCACCGCCGGGGCTGCCGCGGCAGCCGAGGGGGTGGTCGTGCCGCTGGCGGTCACAGTGCCGCCCTGCGGGCGGAAGCGCCCGTCGCGTGCGAGCTGGGTCAGGTCGGGCGGCACCTCCAGCGGCGCGGTCTTGCCCGCCTGGCTGCGGTAGTCGATCTTGTCGCCGCCAGTGAGCGAGCCCAGCGAGCTGCACCCGGCGAGGCCAGCGGCAGCAAGAGCGCACGCGGCCAGCACGGCGGGCCTGCCGGCAAGGCGGGCGGCGGGGGGGGTCTTCAGCATGAGGTCTCCGGAAAATTCACAGCAGGCCGGCGTCGCGCAGCGCGGCGTCGACGCTGGCCTGGCCCGCTGAGGTGAGTTCGGTCAGCGGCAGGCGCACGGTGGTGCGGCAACGCCCGAGCCGCGACAGGGCCCACTTGGCCGGTGCGGGGCTGGGCTCGCAGAACAGCTGCCGGTGCAGCGACAGCAGCCGCAGGTGGATTGCCGCGGCGCCCCGGGCATCGCCAGCCATGGCCGCGACACACAGTTCGTGCATGAGGCGCGGGGCGATATTGGCTGTCACGCTGACGTTGCCGTGGCCGCCCAGCAGCATCAGCGCCACGGCGGTGCCGTCGTCGCCCGAGTAGATGGAGAAGTCCGGCGGCGCCTGCTTCACCAGCCAGGCGGCACGCTCGATGTTGCCGGTGGCTTCCTTGATGCCGACGATGCCGGGCACCTGCGCGAGGCGGATGACGGTGTCGTGCTGCAGGTCGGCCACGGTGCGGCCGGGCACGTTGTACAGCACCACCGGCAGGTCCACGGCCTCGGCCACTGCGCGGAAGTGTCGGTACATGCCCTCCTGCGAGGGCTTGTTGTAGTAGGGCACGACCTGCAGCGAGCAATCGGCGCCCACGTCCTTGGCGAAGCGGGTCAGCTCGATCGCCTCCGAGGTGGCGTTGCCACCGGCGCCGGCCATGATGGGCACGCGGCCCCGGGCATGCTCCACCGACACGCGGATGATCTCGCAGTGCTCGTCGACCGACACCGTCGGCGACTCTCCGGTGGTGCCGACCACGACTATGCAATCGGTGCCTTCGGCGATGTGCCAGTCGATCAATTGACGCAGACCGTCGTAGTCGACGCTGCCGTCCTCGTGCATCGGCGTGACCAGGGCGACGATGCTGCCTGCAATGCGCTTCATGGGTGTTCCTGGGCTGGGCTCTCAGTGTACCGGCCGGCTCACGGGGCCTGCAGCCGGGGCCAGCGGCAGCCGCAGGTCCGGCGCGTCGCCTGGCCCTGGGCGTCGAGCCGCCAGTCGCTGCACGAAACGGTCGGGCCCGCCGAGGAAGCCCGACTCGTAGGCGACCACCTGCAACTGCGGCTCGGCTGCCCTCAGCAGTTCGCCGGGCCGCAGCAGGAAGTCGGGGTTCGACGGTCGGCCCACGCTGGCCTGTCCGACCGCGAAGGTCTCGTAGACCAGCCAGCCGCCCGGCGCCACGGCCGCCACGATGGCGGGCAGCAGGGGGCGCCACAGGTAGTTTGTGACCACCACGGCGTCGAAGCGGCGCCCCTCCAGCGGCCAGGGGCCGGACTCGATGTCGGCGACGATCACTTCGCCCAGTGCCGCCAGCGGCGCCGCGCTCGCGGCATCTCGGTCCACGCCGGTGACCTGCAGGCCTTGCCCGGCGAGCCAGCGGAAGTGCCGACCGCTGCCGCAGGCCAGATCCAGCACGCGAATCCCTGGCGCCCAGTGCGAGGCCCAGCGCGTCACCCAGTCCGACGGCGGTGCCGCCAGCGGCGCGTGGGCCGTCACAGGCAGGCCCAGACCCGGGCCGCCAGGTCCACCATCAGGTGCGGGTCGCGATAGGCGATGAAGACCAGCGCCAGCGCCAGCGCCGCCGCCGTCCAGGCCAGCGGCCGCACCCACCTCGCTCGCCCGGGGCCGTTCATGCGGCTTGCGCGGCCGGCCGCGCGATGGGCGACTCTCGCACCGGCAGGTTGACGAGGGCGGCGAAGAAGCCCAGCGCGATGGCCAGGCCCCAGACCACGTCGTAGTGGCCGTAGACCGTGTACAGCGCGCCCCCCAGCCAGGCCCCCAGGAACGAGCCCATCTGGTGGCTGAGGAAGACGAAGCCGCCCAGCATCGACATGTACTGCACGCCGAAGATCTGCGCGATCACCGCATTGGTGGGCGGCACGGTGGACAGCCACAGGAAGCCCATGGCCGAGGCGAAGAGGTACACGCTCCAGGGGGTCAGCGGCGCAGCCAGGAAGGCGATGATGACCAGCGAGCGCAGACCGTAGATGGCGCTGAGGATGTGGCGCTTGGGCAGGCGCTGGCCCAGGGCCCCGGCGCTGTAGGTGCCCAGCACGTTGAACAGCCCGATCAGGGCCAGGGCGGTGGTGGCCACGTCGGGCGACATGCCCCGGTCCTTGAGGTAGCTGGGCATGTGCACGCCGATGAACACCACCTGGAAGCCGCAGACGAAGTAGCCGGCCATCAGCAGTTGGAAGCTGCGGTAGCCGAAGGCTTCGCGCAGGGCGCCGCCGATGCTCTGGCGTTGCCCGGCCGGGCCCGAGGCCGACAGTGCCTGCGGCTCGCGCAGGCCGAAGGCCAGCGGGATGATGGCCAGCGAGACGCAGCCCAGGATGAACAGCGCCGACTGCCAGCCGAAGTCGCCGATGAGCCAGTTCTCCACCGGCACCATGAGGAACTGGCCAAAGGAACCGGCCGCGGCGGTGACGCCCATGGCCCAGCTGCGCCGCTCGGGTGCGACGTTGCGCGCGATGACCCCGTAGACCACCGCATACGTGGTGCCGGACTGGGCCATGCCCAGCAGCAGCCCCGCGCTGCCGGTGAAGGCCAGGCCCGAGGTGGCCATGGCCATGAGCACCAGACCGGCGGCGTACAGCAGGGCCCCTACCACCAGCACCCTGAAGGCACCGAAACGGTCGGCCACCATGCCGGCGATCGGGCCGGCCACGCCCCAGGCCAGGTTCTGCACCGCCAGGGCGAAGGCGAAGGTCTCGCGGCTCCAGCCACGGTCCATCGTCACCGGCTGCAGCCA
>Ga0315902_10005109_pt1 | contig 18610 bp, 18 predicted proteins | sample LakEriMetagenome_9_FD_203523 | JGI IMG/M metagenome (GOLD analysis project Ga0315902, IMG submission 203523) | Freshwater fungal communities from buoy surface, Lake Erie, Ohio, United States - Buoy 12 MA117 | ecosystem: Environmental > Aquatic > Freshwater > Lake > Lake biofilm | place: USA... | reverse complement strand
GTGACCGTTGCTTTGAGCTGACACAGCTCTTGGAATGAGGCGATCTTGAATAAGGGTTCCGTTTCTATCCCAGCTTGCGACTGATTCAGCAGTTTTGCATGCTGCGGCTCGGCGGAGAAAAAAGTAAACTCAAAATATGCTAGGCATTCTTTTTCGAGTTGCAGGATTTGCGCGCTAATCGCCGGTTGCTGGATGCCGTAGGGGATTTGCTGGGCTGACGCCTTTACAGCGGGTGACGTGATAAAAAAGTTCCAAGTGGTGAATGTTCATGGGCAACGCGTTGCGGTTTCGATCATTGAATCAGTCGATGGATGCATTGAAAGATTCAATTAGGGCAAGACCGAGAATTTTGCTAAAACCCATGCCATCAAGCATTCTGCAATCTACCCAATGAAAACCGAAAAACCGCACGCTGGCACAAACCGCGTATCCATCTGGCTTAAACTCGCTTGCACGGGTTTTCTTGCCGTCAACCCTCTTTTTCCCTTCCTTAGACCGACCTCTCAGGGTGTTCTCCGCCCTGAGTGAAAAAGCAAATTCCTAGCATTAGAAACAACCATGAAACAACACCCCATCACACGCAGAGCTTTTGCTCTATCACTCATCACAGCGCTCGCGCTAGCGTCTATTAACACCGTCTCGGCGGCGGAAACGCCAATCCCGAAGCCGCACGCGAATGCGCAGGAGGTGCAGCACCGCGCCAGGGCGGAGGAATTCCTGAAGGTCTTGAAAATGGAGGAGTCCATCGACCAGGAATTTGCGCTGGCGAGCCAGATGCTCCCGGCGCAGATGGCTACGATGGGCAAGTGTGTGCCGGGCGACATTAAACAGCTTGAACAAATAATGAATCAACTTAAAAAAGAAATGAGCTGGGACAATATAAAGGGCGAATACATCAAACTGTACACAGAAACCTTCTCCGAGCACGAGTTGAAGGAGCTTGTCGCCTTCTACAAGTCGCCGACCGGCCAGGCATACATAAAGAAGCAGGAGCAAGCGCAGATGCAGTTGGCAGAGATCGTAAATAAGATATCTGATAAACCCGCTCCGCAGCCATCAGGTTCTGCACCCAAGGCGGTGAACCCTCAGGAGGCGCAGCGCCGCGCCATGGTCGAAGAACTCCTGAAGGATATGAAAGTGCAGGAGCAAATGGACCAGTTAGGCAAGACGAAGGATTGGGACAACATGAAGGGCGAAATCATCAAGCTGTACACGGAAACGTTTACCGAGCAGGAGTTGAAGGATATTCTCGCCTTCCACAAGTCGCCGACCGGCAAGGTATTCATAAAGAAGGAGCCGGAATTGGCGATGCGCTCTGCGGAGCTACTCGATAAAATCCTGATGCAGGCTGCTGAAAAACTTCAGCCCAAGACGGACGAACCGGCAAAGGCGGAGTTGTTGAAGAAATAAAAAAGCCTCTTCCGCCAAATCTGTGTCGGTTCGCTGCCCGGTGCTAGCCCCAAGCTCGCACCGCGCCTGCTCGGCGAGATCGGCAGTGACCGGGCGCTTTAAAAAGACCCACAAGGTTTCCAGTGCATGGCCGGGACAGCACCGGTCAACTATCAATCCGGAAAAATCCACAAGGTCCACATTCGTCGCGGATGCACATGTATGCCGACAAGAGTCGCGCCCAGTGCGCATGGGCTGCGGTTTACTACTCCGCGCTGCGTGAGCGAGGCGTGATCCACGCCCAGGTCCTGCGTTGTCATGGCCAGCGTTGGATGAAAAAGCAAATTCCTATCATTCATCCATTCGGCAGGTTCCCAGCCGCACTCCCGCTTGGAAAAAACCGATGAGGGCGAGGGTTTGGATGACGTGAAACAAATCGTTATGATTAAAGGCGGCGCTCAGGCACACACCTGACTGTTGGACCCAAGCCGCCACTCCGGAAAGAACCACCGCCGATGCCATGTAAAGGCTCCAGCCACGGCGCACGATTAGCGCCGCAATCAGCCACATCACCATGGCGGAACCGTAGTCGAGAATCGCGACCACGAAATCTGGCCAAAGCATCACCGCTACAACGGTAACGAGGCATTTTCCGCAGACCACCCGCCGCCAGCACTCCGGCAATCCAAGTTCGTGGGTGAGACTCAACCCCATCGTCAGGCCAATCAGACAGAGGTTTACCAATACCAACCGCCACCAGACGCCATCGACCCACGGCGGAAAATTCGGTGCGAAGCCGTGATAAAGTCCGCCGAGACAGGCACCCAGTGCCATCGCCATCAAGGCACGACACCACCAAAGGGTAGCTGGGTGATTCAAGCCAACCCGTCGCCGCATCACCCCGGCTAGTGCTAAGCCGAGGACGGCGAGAAGTCCGTCGGTGATCAAGGTGGCTGGTTCGTGAATGCTCATGCTTGGAGGAAGAGATTGCGGTGATGGCGCCACCATTCGCTCTGAAAGCGGCCATCCGGATCGAGCGCATCCTTGTGTGCGAGAAATTGACGGAACTGCGGATACGCCCGCTCAAGCTGATCGCGTCTTGCCCAGCGATGATAGGTGAGGAAATAGGAACCTCCGAGACTCAGCGCCACATCGATGAGGCGCCGAAACGCCTCCGCCGATTTCCCAATTCCCTCCGGGCTGTGCTCGGTGTGGAGGTTGAGGACGACACACGCAAAGTCCTGCGAGGCCCACGGCAGGAAGCTCTCGTCGTCTTTTTGAATCAGCCGAACGGTTCCATAGATTACCACCACACCCAATTCCCTCAATAGCTGCGCCGCCTCCGTCAGGAACGCTTCCAGATTGGATCGCAAGACATACAGCTCACTGATCATCTCGCTGGCCGGCACAGTGGCTCCGCAATCGTGGTCCAGCTTGTCATGATAGTCGTTGAGATAAACGCTCAACTGATGGGTATCCGACCAATACAGACATCCATGCGTGCTTTGATAAAAAGAGACGTAACGATCATACACCTGCGCGCGATCGCTGTGCGCCAATCCGATCAGTTCACTCCAATCGTCCGCATTCAATTCATTGTGCGACTCCGGCATCGGTCGCGTCTCCTCGACTGGCAGGTAACAGGAAAATACGCCGCGTTTCAGAAAATCCGGCGACCGCTCATCGATGGAAAACTGGAAGTCGCCATACAAGGCACCCGCAGCGATCCGTTGTTCAATCAAAGGCAGGAAGCGATCGACCGTGATGATCTCCACCTGGCGTTCCAATTTCATCCGACGCGAAAGTCGCAAACAGACCGAGGTGATCACGCCAAAGCAACCGTAGCCCCCGATCGCGAGGCGGAACCACTCCGGATTCTCGACTCGGCTGCACCGCAGAATCTTACCCTCGGCATTGACCATGGTGAAGGCCTCAACGTCATCAATAATCGGCTTCATTAGCAGCCCCCGACCATGGATGTTCGCCGCAAGCGCGCCCCCCAAGGTCAGATCATCCGCACCGGTTTGCTTCTGCCGGATGCTCCAGCTCAGGCCATCGCCGCCTTGTCGGGCATGCAGCGCCTCGATCAGTTCCGGCCATTTCACCCCCGCGCCGGCCTCGACCCTGCCATTCACCCGATCGACTTCACCGACTTTATCAAATGCTGTGAGATCCAGCAGCAAAGTGCCTTCTCCAAATTGCTGTCCGCCCATGGCATGACGTCCGCCACAAATGGAGATCGCAAGACCCACACGCGCCGACTCGCGGATCGCCGCCGCCACTTCCTCCTCGCTAACGGGTTGCAGCACCCGCAGCACATGCGTGGAATTGAGTTTGGAATGGATGTCGTTGCAGAGGATGAAGTTCATAAAGGGAAACAGGTGCAGATGCATTCGCCTTCAGCCAGCGGGATCGCTGGCAGACCGCGCGGCGTGAGGGTGGTTGCGCGGAGTATCCCGTGATCAATGAGGGTCACTTCGCCCAGTCCGCAGCTAGCTAAAAAGGGCTTTACGGACGCCCGGGAAATCCCCCAGATAAAAGGTTCAGCACACAGACGCAGCCACCAGCGGACCGCGCGATTCTGAGCGCGAAAATCAATCGAACCCGCACCATCCATTTCCATGTAGGTCAAGATCACGCGGCCTCGAGCTCCGGCCAATTGGGCGCAATCGGTCAATAGAGCCGCGACTTTCTCCGCAGTGAGATACATCGTCACGCCCTCCACAACCACTACAGTCGGTACCACTGGAGCGCCCGGCGCATCGAGCAATTGGCAAATCGGGCGAGTGGCCATGAGATCTAGGCTGACATAAGTGAGGTTCGCTGCAGCACCCAGCGCCCGCGCCTTTACTTCCTGGGTCGCATGGTGATCGATTTCCACCCAGCGAACTTCCGGAAACTCGTGGTGAAGCCGCCACACCAGAGTATCGAAGCCCGCGCCAAACACAACGACCCGGCCAGCCCCTGCACTCAGCGCCGACCTCAGTTCCGCCTCGATACACAGCTTCCGCGCGAGGTAGTGGGCGATGACTCCAGGTAACGCCAGTCGTTCCAATGCTAACATCAGCCGCCTCATGAAATGCCATTTCACAGCGGCTCCGAACCATCCTGCCGTCACCTCGGGGATTTTCGCCAGCGTCTCAGCAGACCGAGGGGCCAGCAGTCGACATAGCGGCTCGTCCTTTGAAGCCAGAACGATACTTCGAGCGACAAGTTGGGCGGTATGACTGGCAGTGTGGGGGCGCATGACTGAGATTCAGCATTGCGCAATCTTATACTTGTCGGCTAATGGAAAATGTCGATGCTTCCATTGTACCAACCCATTGCGCCGCAGACGGCCCACCATCTTCCACCACCTTGAACATCCATCATCTCGAACTTTTCTATCATGTGGTCCGATTCGGCGGCATCACTGCCGCAGCGCGCCAGATGCCCTACGGAATCCAGCAGTCGACGATCAGCTCCCAGATCCTGCTGCTTGAAGACACCCTCGGCAAACAGCTGTTCCGCCGCCGACCCTTCGAGCTCACGGCGGAGGGTCGCGTTTTGTTCAGCTATATCGAACCGTTTTTCAGCGGGCTCGATACCCTCGGCAATCAGTTGCGCGGAGGTGCCGATATGCATCTCAGGATCGCTTGCCCGGAAATCGTGCAGCACCAATTACCTGATTTGCTCGCCGTCATCCGCGCGCGTGTTCCGGGATTCCATTTCAGCCTCGTTTCCGCCCGGATCAACGAGATCGCGCAGATGCTTCGCACCGATCAGATCGACATCGGGCTAGCAACCGCTACGGATAAAGAAGCCGAGAACCACGTGTGCCGGGTAATGCTGCGTATGGAGTTGTTCCTACTGGTGCCCGCTCACTCAGCCTACCAGCACGCGGACGAAATCCTGGGCCTCGACCGAATCGATCTGCCGCTGGTGACTCTGCCACGGCACGAACCGGCATGTCGGATTTTCCAGGACGAACTCAGGGCGCGCGGAGTCGACTGGTATCCCTCGTTGGAACTCGCGAGCCTCGAGTTGATCACGCGCTACGTCAGTTCGGGCTTCGGCATCGGCCTCGCCCTCGAAGTGCCTGGCAAGCAGTGGCCCGACAGCGTCAGAACTCTACGCCTGCCCGACTTTCCAAAAGTAATCTTCGGAGCCTTCACCAAAGGCCCACCCGACGGCCTTGCCGAGTTGTTTCTTGAGGAAGTCCAACGCGTGACCAATCTCATGTCGACCGCGGTTAGTTGATAGAAACTATTCATCTGGAAACTATTTACCTGGCACTAGTGTTGGTAGGCGATGACAGATTGTCTGTCCCTCTATGCGAGGAGGATCGGTGTGGAAAACTCTTTGAAGAAATCACACGCTAGCGGGGTCGTTAGATGCGCTCAGCTAATCTGTAAGAACGCAATTCTTCTTGAGCAGGTCGAACATGAAATTATTGTCCCGTGCGGAAATAAACACCCCACAACGCAAATAAAGCTTGCTTACATTTCTGTTAGGTCAAAAAAATTTTTATGGCCTCACAGCAACAATTAAATACCGAACTCGCCCACGTGTTCTTCGCCGATATTGTCAATCTCTACTCCCAGTCCCAACGACAATATGACTGCACCGGAATCTCCGATATCCACTATTGCCAACTCGGTGCATTGCGCTGTTTGAGCAGTTCGATCACGGGTCAGGAATTCCTCCAATATCATGCTGACCAGAATGTCGCCGACATCGAACCAGGACATTTCTTCAAGGCTCTCAAAAGCGAACGCCGTCTTGAGAACATCACCTCGCTCAATGACCTGCTCACCATTCCCATGAATAAAAATATTGCCGATCCATTTGCCCAATGCCGTGAACTCGATGACTGGGACATTTACGCCGTGGACGGGCACTATCATAAAGCCGCCTGTTTCGATCCGAAACACGTGGCCTCCGATGGCACACTCCGCGCCATGGGAACGGGACATTTTTTCCGCATGAACATGCGCACCCACCATCTCAGTTGCCTCGCCATGGCCGAGCCAAAAGACGGAAAGAAAAAGGAACACGACATGGCTGCCATCAAACGAAGCACCGCCCAAGCCCTGCGCTACGGTGCTAAGGTCGGACGTAAAGTCATGCTAATTTGGGATAAGGCATGCATCGATTACCACCACTGGTCTAAGCTCAAACACAATTATGGAATCTACTTTACGACTTGCGAAAAATCCAACAGTGCAGCTGAAATCTGTTCTATCAACCTATTAGATCATGCTGATCCTCGCAACGCGGGTGTGGAGTCCGATCACATGGTGGGCACATCCAATGGCGTGCAACTCCGGCGCATCGTTTACATCAATCCCGAAGACGGGGTAACCTACACCTATCTGACCAACGACTTCACCCTACCAGCCCATCAGATCGTGCTGCTCTACAAACACCGCTGGGACATCGAGAAAATCTTCCACGAACTCAAAAGCAAGATGAACGAGCGCAAATCATGGGCGAGCTCAAAAGAGGCCAAGAAAAGCCATGCGATTTTTGAATGCCTCACCCACAACCTGCTGCTATTATTCGAAAAGCATATTGAAAATACCGAAGGACTGCGTGACGAAGTGGAAGAGAAAAAGCAAATTGGGAGAATCAAGGCCGCACCGAGAATCATCATCAAGGACGTGAGGAACTTTATCAACTCAGCGCTCACAAGAGCCACGCAGCGGACGCAACGATTTATCCACTGGGTTCGAGTGCGACTCTATCTCAACGTCCCCTGGAGCGAATCTATAGCCCGCCTGCGAGAACTATGGACTCTAACAGTTCCATAGTTTTCCACACCGATCGCGAGGAGTGGAAAAAAATCCTCACTCCCGAGCAATACCGCATCCTCCGCCAAGCCGGCACAGAAAGGCCAAACGGCGACGTTTACCACGAATTCAAAAAACAAGGCGAGGGCGCTTATCACTGTGCCGGCTGCGGCGCCTTGCTTTTCAGCTCAAAAGAAAAATTCGACTCCGGCTGTGGTTGGCCTTCCTTTTACGATCCAGCAAAAGCTCAGAACGTCACCACCAAAGTCGATACCTCCGGCGGCTACACTCGCACCGAAGTCAATTGCGCCAAATGCAACGGTCACCTCGGCCACGTCTTCGAAGGCGAAGGCTACAACACCCCCACCGACAAACGCTACTGCATCAACGGAGTAGGTTTGAAGTTCGTGCCTGCGGAGGACTAGGTTTTCAGGTTTTTTTGATCACATGAATCTTGGCTAATGCGCTCTCGTATTCGTAACGCAAGGCTTTGAATTTAATCTGCATCTCTTTAACCGTGGGTGCATTTGGCAATAGGGTAGAGAAGCCCTCATCACCCTCGCTGAGTTGTCCCTCGCACATCCTTTTCAATGCAATTTCAAACTGCATCGGCGTCAGTCCTGCTAGATCAAACGCCTTCTTCCAATCCGCCATTCCGAATTGGTAGTCCCGTTCCAAAAGGTAGAGATCTAACCAATCTCGGCTTTTGGATCGGCTGGCGGTGACCGTTGCTTTGAGCTGACACAGCTCTTGGAATGAGGCGATCTTGAATAAGGGTTCCGTTTCTATCCCAGCTTGCGACTGATTCAGCAGTTTTGCATGCTGCGGCTCGGCGGAGAAAAAAGTAAGCTTCACGGCGCCATCTACCATCCAGTCTTGCTGGCTGTCGGCTAACTCCAATCCAGCGGTTTGAAAATCATCGTAGGCATCCAGATTCACCTGATGGGTAATGATGTGCCCGCTCCTTTCAAGAAGCCTTTCCAGTTCCTTCAATGCGGCTCTTGGAAGCTTGGGCAGAAGGGTAATGAAATCGAGATCCTCACTGAGCCGGTGCCCGATATGTAGCGAAAGTGCAGTTCCGCCGATTAACGTAAAGGAGCCCAGCAAAGGCGAATCGCGGATTTCCTGAAACAGCCGCGCAGTGTTAGCTGGCATCACCTCCTCGGCTGCTTTCAGTTCTGGGTTTCCAGACATGCCGCCTCCTCCATCGTTGCCAGACACCGTTCGACGATAGGCTTGGCTCGTTTCAATTGATGTATTTCCTCGGGGTATTTCCGTTTCTCAATCCCGTTCATCAGGTTTTTCCAGTTCTCCTGCAGTCGTTCGAGTCCGAAATAGGCTGCAATATCGAGAAGGAGATGAAAGTTCGGTTGGCGGAGTAGGGCAACCGATATCAGCACATCGTCAGAGGCATTCGGGTTTGACCAGACAAGGCTGACCCGTCCGTGTGCGTCCCAGAAATCTCTGTTTGAATTTGGCATGCTGACACACTCAATTTCATCTGATTACCGATTTTCAGCAAGGCGTATTTTGCGATCGAACCCGCTCATCCTGCTTTGCGCCTTCTTGCCCCTCGTAGCCTTCTTGACCACCATAGCTTTCTTGGCCTTCGTAGCTTTAGCGAAGTAGGCAGCGACGGTGGTGGCTACGAGGGGCGAGGTGAAACTCTTCAAACCTCAGTGAATTTTTTAACGTTTAGAACTTGCTCATCTCGGCAGCCCAAACAATGCTTTCCCAGCAACGGCGGTTTGGCGGAATTGGTAGACGCGCTCGACTCAAAATCGAGTTCCTTGTGAGTGTGGGTTCGATTCCCACAGCCGCTACTTCCCTTTTTCCCGAGTCAAACCAACGCAGCATGTCTACTCCGCGCAGCATCGGCATCATCGCAGGCAGCGGAATCTATCCGGAAACATTCGTCCGCGCCGCTCGTAAAGCCGAACCCAACACCCGCCTCGTGGTCGTCGGTTTTGAAAATGAAACCCGAGCCGATCTCGAAGCACAGGTCGAAGCGTTCCGCTGGGTGCGGGTCGGCCAACTTTCCAAACTCATCAAGTTTCTCGTAAGCGAAGGTGTTACCGAGGCGGTTATGATGGGACAGATCTCACCAAAAAATCTTTTCGATCTCCGCCCCGACATCCGCATCCTGATGATGCTAGCGAAAGTGAAGAAACGAAACGCGGAGACCTTGTTCGGAGCCATCGCCGAAGAACTCGCCAAAGACGGCATCAGCCTTTTACCTGCGACCACCTTTCTCGAAGATCACCTTCCTTCCGCCGGCCACGTCATCGGCCCCATCATCAAGCCTCGCACGCTCGAAGACCTCGAATACGGTTTCGACATCGCGAAAAAAACCTCCGCCCTCGATATCGGCCAATCGGTTGTTGTTAGACACGGCACCGTCCTAGCTGTCGAGGCATTCGAGGGAACCAACGCCTGCATCCGCCGCGGCGGCGAGCTCGGTCGCAACAAAGACTCCGTGCTCGTCAAAGTTTCCAAACCCAACCAGGACTTCCGCTTCGACGTCCCAGTCATCGGCCCTCAAACCATCGAAAACTGCGCCGAAGCCGGCATCATCGCCATCGGTATCGAAGCCGGAAAAACTCTTCTGTTAGAAAAAGAAAAAGTTACCCAGCTCTGCACGCAACACAAAATCTGCATCCACGCGTTGTAAATTCAGAGTCATTGTGAAGTTTAACCGCAAAGATCGCATAGAACACAAAGAAATCATACTTATTTGTAATCTTTGCGGCTTTGCGTTCTTTGCGGTAAAATTAACCCATTTGGATGAGCATTTCTCTCCTTTGATTTATTAAAATTCACGTCTAGAATCCCGCCGTGAGCAAGCTGATCCAATTTAAAAAACTCACCAGAACTCCGGGAACCTTTTTCCTATTGCTCGGTTTTGCCTCAGCGGAAACCGCGACCCCTCCCCCAGTCACCCTTAAAGACATTGATGCCTGTATCACCCGTGGGGTCGATTTCTTGGTCGCTGATCAAAACGCCGATGGTTCATGGGGCAGCGCGACCCGCACCAAGCACATCAACATCTACGCTCCGCTTCCGGGCGCTCACGATGCCTACCGCGCTGGCGCCACGGGACTCGCCCTCTCGGGCATGATCGATGCCGCAGACAACCGACCCACCACTCTTGCCTCGATCGAAAAATGCGCGGTATGGTCCATCGAACATCTTCCCAAACTCCGCCGTGCGGATCAGACGACCACGTATAACATTTGGGGTCACGCTTACGGCCTGCGCTCTCTAGTCCGCCTTCATCAACGGGAGACAAACGAGGAGAAAAAAACTCTCTACAAAGACCTTGCCCAACAACAGATCGAACTCGTTGGCAGATACGAGGACGTCAACGGCGGTTTTGGTTATCTCGATTTGTTTGACGATTTCACTTCGCAAAAACCGACGGGTATTACCACCTCATTCACCTCAGCCACGGTTATGCTCGCCATGTATGAGGGTCGTGAAAAACTCGGTCTCAAGCTCAATGATAAAATCGTCGGCACATCGCTAGACTCCATCAAACGCCAGCAATTTCCCGATAAATCCTACGGTTACTCACACGAGCACATCATGCGCCCAAGGGCCGATATCAACCGCCCTGCTGGCTCCCTCGCACGCTCGCAAGCCTGCAACGCGGCGCTCCGTGTATATGGAAGAGACGGCATCACCGACGAAGTCATCATCGAATGGGCCGATCGCTTTCTCGCCCGCGAAGGCTGGCTCTCCATCGCCCGTAAACGCCCAAAACCCCACGACATCCATTTCAAAATTTCCGGCTACTTTTACTACTACGGCATCTACTACTTCACCGAATCTGTTAGACTTCTCCCTCCAGAAAAACAAAAGCCCTACGCCGAAAAACTCGCCGCCCTCATCGTTTCCAAACAAGAAAAAGACGGCTCATGGTGGGACTACCCACTCTACGATTACCACCAACCCTACGGCACGGGATACTCTCTGATGGCTCTTACTTGGTGCAAGAAGGTTATTTCTGCTACCCCCTGATACATAGGACGCATTCTTCCGCCGGAGGCTTTGGACTGCTGCGGTTCTTATCCGCAGCTTTCAGAGTTGATAGATATAGACGGAAAGAACCGGAAGTGACCCATCGCTCCGAGTCATAACGCCCAACGTAAGAGCTGGGAATCATCCCAGCAGTCCAAAGCCTGCGGCGATATGAAAAGAAGCCGGTCGGAGACCGGCTCTCGAGTTACTACTCCTCCTTCGCCTTCTTCTTCGCGACCTTCTTAACGGGACGTGGTGGGAAGTCGAAGCTAATTTTTGCGGTGGCTAGGTCGAAGGTGAGGAAGGCATCGAACTTGCGTCTGGTGCGATTGGAGACGAAACCTGTTAGAAGATCGGTTTTACCTTCGGAGAGAAGTTTCAATGCTTGGTCTTCAGGAATTTCTCTTTGGAGAATCGAGCGACCGATGCGGATGCCGTGTGGATCTTTTTTGGTGACCATATCCGGGACGTGATAAGCCTTCTCCGTTGCAAAAACCTTGTGTTCTTTGCCGTCTGAAGTTTTCACTGAGCCGATGAGCATTTCTTCGCTGAGTTCAGGTGCTTTATCGTCGTCGCCTTCAAACAAGAACGCTGTTTTGAATTTCGCATCGATCTGGAGTGAGGCATCGAAGGGCTTGTTGAACTTCGATTTGAAACCTTGCAGCGGACCAACAACGCCTTTTGAAATCAGCGTGCGGAGTTCATCTTCGGTGAGCAAACGTCCGGCGATGTGCTTTTTGATTTTGATCGGCAGTTCAGGATCGCGAGATTCATAGGTCGCGTCGGTTTGTCTTAAAATCAGTTTCCCGTGGATAGGATGTTCGACCTCGATGTCGGAGAAATTCTGGTTTTTTGCGTCTTCAGCGAGTCGGTGAGCTTTGGCGACGATTTCGTTGGTGTAGGCGATAATTTCCTTCATGAACTCAGGCCGCTTCAACTGCCCTTGTTCCATTTGGCGGAGTTTGTATTCCCAATCTCCAGTGAGCATGGGTGAATAGAGTCCCTCAATTTCCATTTGTTGCACGAGATCGATCAATCTCAAGCCAGATGGGGTAACATGCAGATCGCGGCCATCACGGAGAAGATATTTTTGAGAAATGAGACCCTCGATCGTCGCCGCACGGGTGGCGGGAGTTCCGAGTCCACGCTCGGCCATGGCTTCGCGCAGTTCATCATCATTAACGAGCAGTTTTCCCGCGCCTTCCATGGCGGAAAGTAAGGTGGATTCTGTGAAACGTGCGGGCGGACGGGTTTCCTCGTTCACCAATACCACAGGATCGGCTTTCGCGGTTTCGCCGGCTTTCACTGAGACCAATTCATCTTTTCCAGCAGCGACTCCGATCTTACGACCATAGACTTCCAACCAACCTGGAACGGTTAGAACCCGACCTTCGGTTTTGAAAACATCTTTTTCCTTTCCGTGGGAAATGGTGGAGAGTCGGGTGGTTTGTTCGAATTCCGCATTTGGATAGAACACGGCGATGAAACGTTTCACCACCATATCGTAAACTTTTTGTTCCGTATCGGAAAGCTTCGCGGTGATACCTGTAGGAATGATGGCAAAGTGATCGGAAACTTTCTTGGTGTTGAAAACCCGTTTCGACTGATGGAGATGCGGGCCGTTTTCACCTTTACCAGCGAGCACGGCTATGGCGTATTTGGCGACATCGAGATCACTGTTGGCGATCTGCTTCATCGTGTCTTTTACATTTTGCACGTAGTCCTCCGGAAGGTAACGAGAATCCGTTCTCGGATAGGTCAAAACTTTATGCTTCTCGTAAAGTGCTTGAGCGATTTGCAAAGTTCCCTTCGCAGAAAACGGCGCTTCACGTTGCAGAGTTGTTAGATCGTAGAGTTGCGGTGCGATCTGCGTGCTGGATTTTTTCTCCTCGGAAATTTCCGCCCGCTTGCCTTGGCAACGCTCAACAATCGCTTGCGCTTTTGCAGGCTCCCAAATCCGCTCCGGCTTGGCGTGCGGTTTGTCTTCGGATTTCTTGAAATCTGTAGCTATCCATTTTCCCAAATACTCACCCGCCGAGACATTCAGTGTGGCGTGCACTTCGCAATACGCTTCTGGAGTGAATGCTTGAATTTCTTTTTCGCGAGCGGCGAGGATGGCCAAGGTCGGGGTCTGCACCCGGCCAGCAGCGGTGATGTTGAATCCACCGTGGCGTGAGTTGAAACAGGTCAGTGCACGGGTCGCATTCAAGCCAACCAGCCAATCCGACTCGGAGCGGCACTTCGCGGCATCGGCGAGCGGTTGCATTTCCTCATCGGTACGAAGATTTTCCCATGCGGAAACGATGGCTCCCGTGGTCATGGATTGCATCCAGAGGCGTTTGGAGGGTTTCTTCACCTCGCCGATTTCCATGATATAGCGGAAAATGAGCTCACCCTCGCGGCCGGCGTCGCAGGCATTGACGATGAGATCGACGTCTTTGCGCTTCGCGAGTTTGAGGACTTTTTTGAGTTTTGCCTCGGATTGCTCGATGGGATCCAGGGTGAAGGTTTCCGGAATAGCGGGTAAAACTCCGAAATTCCATGGGAGTTTTTTGCCATTTGGCCCCATTGGCATGCGCAGCTCAACTAGGTGGCCGACCGCTGAAGTAATCACCGCATTGTCATTTTCGTAATGAATATCTCGCCCGGCGCCGACCTTCTTAAACTTCCCCAATTTCTGGCTGAGAGCCTTGGAGAGATCGTTCATAACTGAGGGTTTTTCGGCGATAATGAGTGTTTTTCCCATGGAGGTAATTTCTAAAAAAGCGTTGTGTCTGAATTGGGACTAGGCAGGGATTTTCGCGGGATGCAAGGAGGAAAACATTTTCGGGAGAAATCCATATGGCTGTTTTTACTACCTGCGGATGAAGCGAAAACCCGGTAGCGGCCTGACCAAACGGCGCAATTCCAGCTTGAAAAGCCCAGCGGTCACAGTGGATGAGGGCAGACCCGTTTGTTGGATCAATTGATCAACTGCGAGCTCTTCACCCGCGGGCATCGCGGCCAAGATTTTCGCTTCTTCCTCTGGAAGGTCGGGCGACTCGACGGGTTTTTGCTGCGGTTCTTCATTCTGAAAAGAAAAGGGCAGTTCACCCATATCATCGATGATTTGAGAAGCATCGGTGATGAGAGTGGCTCCTTCGCGAATCAGTTGATTGCAACCCGCCGAAGAAGGTTTGTCGATGGGTCCTGGAACGGCGAAAATGGATTTTCCATATTCCGAGGCGAGATTGGCGGTAATTAAAGAACCCGACCACGCGGGGCACTCGGTAACCAAAACCGCTTGGCACCATGCCGCGACAATTCGGTTCCGCATCGGAAATGTTTGTTTGTCCGGCGGCCTGTGCAGGGGAAACTCCGAAATCACAGCTCCGTTCCCATTGGCGATGCGTTCCGCCAAGGCCAAGTTTTCCGGTGGATACAATCGCGCCAATCCGGAACCCACCACCGCTATGGTTCTACCTTTGGCGGCGAGTGCCGCTTCGTGCGCCGTGGTGTCAATTCCACGAGCAAGCCCTGAAACAATCGTGAAGCCCGCATGCGCCAATTGATAAGTTAGTTTTTTCGTTGCTGACGTGCCGTAAGTTGTACTGCGACGCGAACCGACCACGCTGATCGCATGTTTGTCTCGCGGTAAAATTTTTCCCCACACGTAGAGCAGTATTGGCGCGTCATAAGCTTGGAGCAAATATTTGGGATAGGAATCGTCCTCGCGAGTGATGATGGAAATCCCCCGTTCCTCTGCCTCTGTGAGCTCTTTCGATGGATCGACCAGATTTTCCCAATCAGTAATCAACTTGGCGGTTTCACCACCAATGCCATCGACGCGCTGTAATTGATTAGCTGAGGCTGTTAGAATTTTTTCCGCATTACCAAATGCATCTAACAAACGAGAAATACGAACTGGCCCAATACTTGGCAAAAGATTGAGCGCGAGGATAGCTTCACGGGACGTCATGGAGTGGTTATGTAAACAGTGGGGGGATTAGTTGGATGAGATAACGCAGAGAATCTCACTCGATTTGCATACCGCTTTTCGGCGATATCCAGCGCACCACTTTACCATCCTTAATCAAAGCTTTGGCAGATAAGTTTTTCGTACCAAACGGAGTTTCCGCTTGATAAGTTACGTTTCCAATCTGATAGGTGACGCCATCAATTGTCTCCGAAACTGATCCAGCCTGCCAATCTAACACCTGAGCCGCAGAGAACTTGGAGATTTGACGCGAGGCAATACTTTCTTTCATAACCATAACCGGATCCGCATTTTGCACAGGCACATCTGGATTGGATACCGGAGTCTCGGGTTGGCTCGGTGTGACTTCAGGATTGGTCGGTGTCGCTGGAGTGATTGGAGGATCGGTCGGCAAGGTTTCGGGATTTGTCGGAACCACGGGTGGCGGAGTGACAGGAACCACGGGTGGCGGAGTTGCGGGAAGGACTGGATTCAACTCAAAAGGAATTTTATCCTCTGCGGAGTCTGACGGTTTTTTCTCCATATCTACGTCAGGCCTCTCAAAATCCACAGACTTACCAGTCAGCTGCATGCGTAAAGAAGGCTCAAGCAAATAGCCAGCCACATACGAGACGCCGACAAAGATGAGTAAAAAGATGAATTTCATGTCTTATGTTACATGTATTCAAACACGTTTGAGGGGTTTTTGTCACCAACTCTTTACGCTCTTGCTTTGGAGGTTGATGCCGGTGCGCTTCATTAGGTAGGTTTTTCCCGTGAAGCGGATTTATGTCATAGCGGGAGAAATGAGTGGGGACGCTCATGCCGCTGGCCTGTTGAGAGAATTGCAGGCAATCCATCCCAATATCGAAATTTTCGGGGCAGGCGGCCCTGAAATGCATGCCCTAAGCAGCGGCAAGGTCAACAACTGGGTGGAAGACGCCGCAGTCATGGGTGTGATCGAAGTCCTGAAACGCTACAGTTGGTTCAAAGCGCGTTTCCATGAAATGCTCAACGAGGCGAAATCCCTGAAGCCAGATGTGTTGCTATTGGTCGATTACCCTGGATTCAACCTCCGCTTTGCCAAAGCCCTTCGCGAGGCACTTCCAAACACCCGCCAAGTTTATTACATCAGCCCCCAAGTCTGGGCTTGGAATAAAAAACGCATCCCAAAAATGGTCGAACTCCTCGACGAGATGCTCTGCCTCTTTCCTTTTGAAAAACCCATCTTCGAAAACGCCGGACTCAAAACCACGCACGTGGGCCATCCGTTGGTCGATGAACTCGCGCTCGAAAAAACCTCTGCGCCAAGGCAGGAAAATTTGGTCGGGCTTTTCCCCGGCAGCCGCGAACGCGAGATCGCGAAACTTTTCCCGATGATGATAGCGTCCGCCAAACTCCTCCGAGCATGGCGCAGCGATCTCGTTTTCGTCGTCCCCGCAGCCACCCCAAAACTTGCCACGACCATGCGCGCCATGATCGAGGATGCAGCCGCGACTGATTGGATCGAGCTCCGCACCGGCGGCAGCCACCACCTCATGCAAACCGCCGCCTGCGGCGTCATCGCCAGCGGAACCGCCACCTTGGAGGCAGCTACCTTCGGCCTCCCCTACTGCCTCGTTTATAAAATGGCGTGGCTCACCTATTTCCTCGGAAAACTGTTAGTGAAAATTAAATACATCGGTCTGGTGAATATCCTCGCCGGCAAAAAAGTCGTCGAAGAATTCATTCAAGCAGACGCCTCACCAACCGAAGTCAGTCGCTGGATACAAGATATTTTAAGCAACGACCAGAAGCGTGCGGCTCTCGTTGCCCAGCTCCTTCAAGTCAGCTCCCAACTCGGCGAACCTGGCACCCACCGCAGAGCCGCGGTACGCGTCAGCGAATGGTTAAATTTTAAACCCTAAACTTTAAACTCCAACTCCAGGGCTCCAAATCTCACCTCTATAACATCATGCAAGACAACATCCTCGCCAAAATCGAATCTCTCGGCCTCAAACTTCCAGAAGTCCCTACCCCCGTCGCCGCTTACGTAAACTACGTCCGCAGCGGAAATTTACTTTTCCTCTCTGGCGGACTTCCCATCGATGGCGATAGAAAAATCCTAGGTAAAGTCCCTTCCGTTTGCTCCATCGAAGATGCAGTCGAAGGCGCACGCATCATCGTCCTCAACCGCCTCGCCGTGATCAAAGAAGCCATCGGCTCGCTCGATAAGGTCAAACAAATCGTTTCACTCAACGGCTTCGTCAACTCCGACCCCGATTTCTACGGCCACCCACAAGTCGTCAACGGCGCTTCGGAACTTCTCGTCGAAATCTTCGGCGAAAAAGGCAAACATTCCCGCACCGCCCTCGGCGCCGCAGCGCTTCCGCTGAATGTATCGGTGGAAATTAACCTGACTGTGGAGGTCTAGTGATTATTCTATAAGAGAACCACTTCGCTACCATTGTGGTTCCTCTTCATTTTTTTCATCCGAAAATTTTCCTTTACCTAAAGCCATTTCTCCGCAACATTTGTTCTCAAGAACAGTGTTCAAAAAGTTATGGCTACTAAACTCACCTCAAGACAAAAGGAAATCCTCGAATATCTCCACAAGTCCAGTCGCACCACTGGCTTGATGCCGAGCACCCGGGAGCTCCAGCACTACTTTGGTTTCGCCAGCCAAACCGCAGCCATGAGCCACCTCCGTGCGCTTGAGAAAAAAGGCGTGATCCAACGCGTCCCTGGCAAAGCACGCGCCGTGATTTTCCCTGAGGAGCTAGACCGTGAGGAAATCCGCGACATCCCCATCTACGGACGCATCGCTGCCGGTTATGGCGATAGCACCGCCCCAGAACCCGAAGGCTGTCTCTCCATCGACATCACCTCACTCGGCGGTCGCGGTAAAAACGAAACATTCGCCCTCCGTGTCCGCGGCGAATCTATGATCGACGCTCATATATGCGACGGCGATACCGTCATCCTCGAAAAACGCGAAGCCCGCAACGGCGATATCGTCGCCGCTCTCATCGATGGTGAAACCACCCTCAAACGCTTCATTTCCCAAAAAGGCAAAACCTACCTACAAGCAGAAAACCCCAAATTCCCCGATCTCATCCCCACTGATGAACTCATCATCCAAGGCGTGATGATCGCACTGCTCAGAAAAGCCGCTTAAAAGTCTTAATGTCATAACCAGAACCGCTGGTGCGGTTTGATCAAAGAGCCCCTCGACTTTCCGACCTTCCGACTTTCCGACTTTCCGACTTTTAGACTTTCAGACTCTCACTCCACCCCACATCATCCTTGCATGGATGATTTCGAGAAGAAAATCGATGACGCGCTTGCCAACCCTCAAAACCAAGGGGAAATGACCGATGCGGATTCTGTCGGCACGGTCGGTTCACCCGACTGCGGCGACATGATGCGGATGTGGCTGAAATTTTCCGAAAAAGACGGCAAAAAAGTCATCGATCGCGCTTCTTTCCAAGCTTTT
>Ga0315902_10005107_pt1 | contig 18614 bp, 21 predicted proteins | sample LakEriMetagenome_9_FD_203523 | JGI IMG/M metagenome (GOLD analysis project Ga0315902, IMG submission 203523) | Freshwater fungal communities from buoy surface, Lake Erie, Ohio, United States - Buoy 12 MA117 | ecosystem: Environmental > Aquatic > Freshwater > Lake > Lake biofilm | place: USA... | reverse complement strand
CGGGTGGGCACTGCTTGATCAACTCAAGCATCGCTTCGGGAGTCAAGTCGGGGGTAGCGTGATTGCAATTAGCCATGGAGCTTCTCCTTGGATTCGGCGTTGTAGGCAGCACGGAGGACGTAGAGTCCGATGATGGTTAGAACGAATGGAATGAATCGGATCGGTGGAACATGGACAATCCACCGTGTGAGAATTTCAGCGGATAGGGTTTCGTTGTTTCGCAGGCACTTGCGCACGCCCATCTCATTCATGCGTGACTTCGTGGAATGGCATCCGCAGTTAAACTTGTCTGGAATGAGCCACCCCAGGCTCAACCAATTGAGCGTGCGCCGAGTCTTTTCGATCAAGAGTTCCAGTTCGGTACCAACGCCATGCGTCGGAGGTTTGATGCACTCGAGCAACTCTGGCGTTGGGAGCATGCCGACGAGCGTTCGATACTGGATCGCTTTGCTGCAGGTGACCGAGTTTTTCGCTCGTGGCGTAGCTTGCTGAATACAAGCCGCGCACGCATCTTGGGCGATCGGTACTGGCACTTGGGCAAGATCGGAGGAGATCTGGCAGTAGCCATCCACGTTATGTTGGCAGTCTGTTGAATTACTCATTGCAAACCTTACTCGCATCCTGTGTAGACAACTTCACCATAGTAAGACCCAGGGCGTGTTGGCTCTTTCCCCGCACAGACGCAAACGGCCTGTAGCGGTCCCATCGGACTAACGCATGGATCGGGAACTGGGACCGGTACCCATCCGATTCCATTCCATTCGTAGTAACATGGGCAACAGCAACCGCTCGACGAACCGGAACCAGAGTCGCTTGCCGAGCCACCGCTAACACCGCTTGAACCCACACCACTGGACCCGACGCCAGATGGTCCCGAACCGGATGAACCGCTGGATCCACTTGGGCCACTGGATCCCGAGCTACCGGAGGAGCCAGAGCTACCTGATGAGCTAGAACCGCTCGAACTTCCCGAGGAACTGGACGAACCACTCGAGCCCGAAGAGCCAACACCACTGGAACCAACCGATGATCCACCGCTGGAACTGGACGCCCCTGAAGTGCCCGATGAGCCAGAAGAGCCCGAGCTACCAGAGGACCCACTCGAACCCGACGAGCCAGAGCTGCCACTCGACCCGGAACTTCCCGACGAGCCGCTTGAGCCGGAGGATCCACTGCTACCCGACGAGCCGCTTGAGCCGGAGGATCCACTGCTACCCGACGAGCCGCTACTCCCAGAGGACCCACTGGATCCGGAGTATCCGCTGGACCCTGAGCTGCCGCTTTGGCCGGAGGAACCTGAGTTTCCGTGGGATCCAGGAGGATCGACGTCTCCAGAGGATCCGCTGCTTCCGCTCGATCCCGAGGTGCCACTTGAACCCGAAGTACCTGACGAGCTATTTGAGCCCGACGATCCAGAGGAGCTGGATGAGCCCGATGAACCGCTACTGCCCGAAGATCCACTCGAGGAAACTTCGCAGCACACAATGGCGTAGATTGGCAGGTCGGAAAACCCCACATAACGCATGAGGTAACGACCCATCTGAGGAAACTCACAGCTAGATACTGCATACAAAGGTTCTCCATCAACCATTCCAAGGAAATGTCCGAGCTGGCGTTTAGGGCCTTGCCCGGATCGTTGTTGCGTACAAGTTGCCGCGTACACTGGCAGGCCTTCGACCGAGCCACTTACGGAAGTGGCGATGTAGCGACGTGAATACAGGGTCATTTGTTGGCATCCACCACCTTGCAATCGAAGATCGTGCTCCAAGATTTCGAAGCGACATCGAACTTCTGAACCACACCTGGGTAGTACCCATTGCCGTCAGGGATATTGCTCGTGATGAACACGATCTCTTCGTAGTTGGCATCATCGAATCGGATCACTGCCCATCGAACCGCGCCCGAGGATTCAATCCAGAGCACCGATGCCGGCCCATGCGGAACGCTGCGCAGGTAGCCGTTTTGACCAGCGACCGTTTCCGCACAGGTGTAAGCATTGGTACCGACCGAAACGCGGGTGATGACACATCCACCCATCGCTGCGGTGCCAATGAAGTTGTTCTTCAAGGGTTCGAGCAGAACTCCAAAGCGTGGTCCGGTGTTGGCACTCGGGACCAAGCCTTGGAAGCTGATTTGGCGTTTGAATTCTCTGAGGTTCGCTGCGGGGGTGATGATCGGTGTGCCGAGTGCGACGATCGAGAAGCGATCGAGGTCGGCTCCGGTTTGATTGCGCACTTTGGCGAGTGTTGTTTGTCGTGAGGTTCCTTCGGCTTCGGCGAGTTGGTCATGTCGTTGGTTCTTTTGTTGCCGTGACAAGTCCACCAGAGCATTCCAGGCTTCTGCCGGAATCTTCAGCGGATCCCCTGGCTGAACTTTGCGGAACTGGTCCCCCATGGATCACACTCCAATTCCGAGATTGCTGAAATCTCCATAGGGGTAAACTTGCTCGACGTAGGCTGCTACGGGGCGTTTGATCAATGCTTTTGCGGTTGCATCTTCGTCGTCGATGAAGCGAACCCACAGGTACTGCCATCCTTCCTTGGAAACGCCAGCGATGTCTCCCAGGCTTATACCAGCCACGTTGGGACTAGCAGCGAATCGAAACGTGATCTCCCAATCGTCCAGACCACGCTTCGATCCACTTGCTCCGAGGAACAGGACTTCTCCTTTAGCAAAACCTTTGAATCCTGAGCCGTTGACTTTGCCCGTGAGGTTAAACAACGCGAGCTTGTACGCACCAGTGACAAGGGCTTTTTCGATGTAGTGGGTCTCGGTGAAATTGAAAACCGGAACTGTGATGTCGGTGCCTTCGACGCGATCGTCGGTCACCCCAATCGCGCCGAAGAAGTCGGGCGCACTGAAACCTGCAGCAGCATACTTACCCACATTGGAGATGCTTTGTGATATATGCTGCGTTCCACCTCCGGTGTCGAACGAGTACTGCGACTCGCTTTTCCATTTGACGTACCGAGCGGTTCCTTCCCAGACGCCATTGCCTAAGTGGACGATATGGTAATCATCCAAGAACAGATCGCCGACCTTTTCGGGAACGGTCGATGCCATGAGACTCTTGGCGACCGAGTACTGCTCGGTGTTCATGATCATGTAGACCAGATCATGGGTCGGACTGTCTTTGCTTTCGGTTGCTTCCTTGGAGTCAAAGCGTTCGATAATGATTGGATCTGCCATTGGTAAAGCTCCTATCCAAAGACCAAGCCACCACGTTCGGCTTGCTGCAGAAGTTTCTTGGTGTTGGTAGCGACCTCTTCGCTGGCGCGTGCGGTGCGTTCACCCAGCGAATCGGATCCGAGGTTCATGGCGGCAATGGGGTTGAAGGTTCCTACGACATCCGTTTTTTTCTTGGTCTCGGCAAGGGTTTGATCCATGCTGCCCATGTCTGGCAAGCCAAGACCGGATAATGAAAATTTGCTCGGTGATCCAGGAGATGTTTCGGCACGCTTTTGTGCGGCTTCACCCAAGGCAGCTTTCCATTCGCCTTTGGCTTTCTCGAGCTCTGCGGCAGAATCCGCGAGTGCTTTTTGATTGGCGTCGGCCAGTGCGGACTGCTCTTGGGCCTGCATGTCCGAGAGTGCCGACTGGGCACCTTGGCGGTCTTGCTCGATTTGATTGCGAGCTTTCTGACGTTGCTTTTCACGATCGAGGATCGTTTGATTCTGCGAATTGTTTATCAGCTCATCTTGGCGTGCTATCTCATCGTTGATCTTGGCGATCTCCGCCTCGGCGTTTGTATCTCCGAAGAGACCTTGAATGCGAGCCCAGACTTTCTGAAAGAAACCGCCGAATCGGTTCCATCCTTTTTGCAGTAGGCTGATGAGGATCGTCCAGCTATCGGCGATGAAGTGGGTGGTTTCCAACCAACCGGTTTGCAATCCTGCCCAGGCGTCGGTCATCAAACCAGCGACGCTGTAGACCGCACTTTGGAAGATACCGATGAAGAATCCTTTGAAGTCGAGCCACTTTGACTGCAGGAATGCGACCCCGCGTTGCCATTCCATTTTGAGGGTGAGCCACAGGATCTTGCCTGCCAGTGCGATATCTCCGGCCGCCAGCGCATCTCCGATCCCTTGCCAAGCAGCCAGAGCGGTGTCTTTGAGTTCATTGAATCGCTCCCCCAGCCACTGCATCGCTTGCGCGCCTGCACCGCTGGTGTAGACAAAGTAGCCGACCAACGCTGCAAGGCCTGCGATAGTCAAACCAATCGGAGAAAGCAGTGCTGCGATCGCAGTTCCAAGGATGGCGATCCCTTGACCGATTCCCACAATCACCGTGGCAGCCGCACTAAAGACCGTGCCGAGTCCGACGACAGCTGCACCGAGGGCGACAATTGCTGCCCCGCCGGCTGCGATTGCCATTCCAACTTTGAAGACGGTGACGATAAGGTCTTGGTTATTCTTGATCCAATCGCTAGTGGCCACGACGATTCGAACGGTCGAATCGATCATCGCTGAGAGAACAGGCTCCAATGCCGAGCCGATGGTAAAGACGGCTTTCTTAAGGACCTTCCACAAGACATCGATGCGATCGCCGAACGCTTCAGCCGCTTGGGCATCGTCGGTTGCCATCGTTAGCCCCAGATCGCGGGCCTGTTGCTGGAGCTCTTCGATGCCTTTGGCACCACTCGAAAGCATCGGCAGTAACTGCGTGCCCGATTTACCAAAGATCGCCATCGCGTTGGCGGTCTTGAGTGTCGGATCGGTGATTTGCGACATCCGATCGGCAATCACCTTGAATTGCTCGTCGGGCGATAGTTTCGAAAGTTGTGCAATATTTAGGCCCAGCGACGCGAGTGTTTCCTGGGCCGATTGCGATCCGGATGCCGCTTCGAAGAGCATCTTTTGCATCTTCTTGAGAGAGCCTTCAAGCGTCCCCATATCGGCACCGGATTGCTCGGCAGCAAACCCCAGTTCCGAGAGGGCTTCTACCGACACGCCCGTTCGCTGGCTCATGTCGACCATATCGCTTCCCATGTCGGCAAAGACCTTGGCAGCGCCGGCCAATGGGGTGACGATCCCCGCACCTAGCATGGCCATCTTGGTCCCGATCCCCTGGAGGCTTTTGCCAAAGGCATCAAGCCGCTTGGCTGCATCATTGAGCCCCTTCACCAGACGCGAGTCTTTGGTGTAGAGCTCGATGTAGGCTGCGCCGGCTTTGATGCTCGAACTGGATGCCATGACTATTGCAACTCACTTTGGCGATCGATGAAGACGTGTTTCAAGGCCTGGATCTCAACCATCGTGCGAGGTTGGATTCGTTTCTTTGCATGCGGATTGAAGTCCGCTGGGTGATAGACTTTCGAGCGTTTGGCATCGCGATGGATGTTGGCTAGCATCGCCAGAACGCTGGAGGTGTGATTCCAGAGAACTTGGCTGCGTGCCTCCCCCATTGCGATTAACTCTCGGAGGCTAAATGGTCCTGGGTCGATCCCGAGGACTCCGGCAAGGTGCCAGACGAGTTGATCCACTTCTGCGCTTCGGTTTCGGGGTTGATCGAATCGAGGATCCTCTCCGCGTGACTTATCACTTTGTCCCGAACCGCTTTGCCCGCTTCGATCGCCTTGCGAAGGCTCGCCCTGGCGCGGGCATCTGGGAAAAAATCGATCAGTTCCTCGACGAACGCATCGGCTGCTTGGGTGATCACATCACCAGAGAGTGCTCTGCCAAAATCCTCGTCGGTGATCGATTGCTTGTCTGCTTGGTCTTTGCACAAGCAATACAGCACATCGGCAAGCGTGACCGGATCAGAGACGAGTTTCGAAAGTGATTTAAATCCGTCATCGACCAGTGCGTAGAGATCGATCCCCAGCAAGCCACGGATCCGTTTGACCGCTGCAACGTTGATCGCGACTTCCCATGTCCGTCGGGAGTTATCCACAAAACTGTGCATTTTCTAAAACCTCACGAAGCAAGTGAATTTAGACCGGTTTAAGCGACGGACATCCAAGAAGGTGGATTGGCCGAATAGGTTGGTTTGGCAGTCACCGAAACAGTGATCGCTTCTTCGAGGGCTTCATTGCGAGAGAAGCTTGCAATGCGGAAACTTGCTCTAAGCCCTTGGGAACCGCTGCTTCCGGTACCGGTGATGAGTCCATCGAGGACTGCGATTTCAACAGTGGTGTTATTGAGAAAGGCATCGCGGATCGCACCGAAATCCGAGTCGGCCGTGTCCCAGACCATCTCGAATTCCAGCGACGCATCCTTGAGAGTGCTTACCGTGGCCCTCCATCCGTTGTTGGATCGGGTTGAAACGTCGGCTTCACCGGTTTCCAGGTTGAGGGTTAGATCGCGGACATTTCCAATCAGATCCCAGGTGGGAGCTGCATACGTCCCTGTGTTGCGGTAGAGCTTGGCATCGAGTCCTAGTTTGGCTGGCATTCCTATTTCTCCTTATCGAATGCTGCCTGCCCACATGGGAGGCAGACGGTCTTTGACTTTTTCTAGTGCGGGTCCCATGAATGGTCGTTTGGGGTAATGCTCACGACGAAACTTGCCCCCAAACTCATGAGCTTTGCCAGCAGTGGCAATCACATCGAAGTCTGGTCCGATGAGTGCCACGCCGCGCTGTTTGTCGATTGCGTACATGATCGAGCGTTTGAGTTGGCCACGACGTGTGTTGGGTGGACTACCTGGCATCGCTGCTGTCTGGCGTCTACGGATGGAGCGACGAGCGACCAAACGAATGGTCGCAGCCGCATGACCAAGGCTTTTGAAGTTGCCTTGCTGCGCCTTGCGCTTGACCTTGTCGATCGATTTCCTCGTGGTGACTTTTACGCCGATCATGGTTGCCCTTACGGTGCGGTGAATCCTTGTGCGTTGACGTAGACCGCAGCACCGGTGGTGATGCACGCAAAGTTCAGCGCGGTTGCGGCTGTCGTTTTGAGTGGGTTCTCAAAAATGATCTCCGACATCGGAGCGTTAGCGGGCAAGTGACCTCTCCAGATGACGGTGGCACCATCTTTGAGCACGATTTCGGTGGCAACTGCCGAGTTGTTGGAAAGTTGCATCGAGCAGATGTAGCGACGCAGTCCCGCACCGGCTGCGGCAACCAACGCGACATCGGTGGTATTGATCACTCCACCGGCGATGGAAGCATACGACCATTCGAGTTCTGGAATTTGCCAGGGGCGCGTTACCAGTACACCTTGCAGCGTGGAAACTAGGTCCGCGACATCCCCCGTGGCGACGCTGGCATAGGCCGCAGTCAGAGCACGGGCAGCCATCCGAACAGGATTGCCGGCAATGACCGCATCGTGGGCCGCTTGACCGGCAACGTTAGCGGTTACAGTTCCGATGTTGGTCGTCGTTGCGGTTGCACCGGTGAGGATCACACCTAGACCTTGTCCGACTACGGTTTGGCCACGACCTGCGGTGATTTCAGCAGTAAGTTCTGCGTAATCCTGGCAATTGATGAACTGGGACTGGAAATTGATCGCTGCGGGTGCGGCAGCAAGTGCAATCTGCCCTGAGCCTGTAACGTAAGCACCAGAGAACACAGTACCGGTTAGATCAATCGTGTTGGCATCGATCACCGTGGCTGCGTAATTGCCACGCAATGCCACGCCGTTATTGGTGACTCCGTTGAGGTACTCGACCCAAATCGTCGGCGTTCCGGTGTATCCGTGAGCGGTCGACGTAAGGCGAATGACATTGCCAGGACCAGCGACCGCGTTGGAAACAGCCTTGAACCCCTGATGATTCATCGAGCGGATGCGGATCTTATAGACTGCAGTCGGATCGGGAATTTGTTGGTGCCGAACATACGAGTTCGAACGGCCTCCGGTCGAATCCATCGCTCGGGAGTGGAAATAGCATTCGTCGGAGAATGGTTCGAGTTCAAGAATCGAGTAGGTGGCTGTTGAGATGATCGCAGATGCTGCCGATGCGATTGGAACCAAGCCACCGTTTTGCACGCTGTAGACCATATTGGTCACGGTCGTGTTGGCAGCACCACCGATGTCCATGCTTAGGCTGTGCTTTCCGTCCGGAATTCCCGTGGTGGGATCTACCGAAACGGCTTCGATGATGTGGTGCGTGTTGGCTTGTCTGGTTGCACCCGATTGAACTGCAATCATCGCTCGGAAGGGAATCGTGAATGTTTCCTTCGAGAGCAGCTCGGCATATCCTCCTGCGGTTGTTCCAGATCCGATGGTCAGTACACCACCGGAGACGCTCGCCGTGGATCCACCGCTGGTGGTTACTTCCCACAGGTCTGTCAGAGTCCGAGTCCAAGAATCGCGGAACTTCTTCTGGATCGATTTGACTTTGAACATGTCGTCCACGTCATCCAATCCAGGAATCTCTCGGGTGACTCCTCGCGAATTGGTGAACTGCATGCGGAATGGGCCAACGTCTCCGGTGGTCATCGGTTATCTCCAAAGGCGAAACGTGAGAGTCAGGACGCTGGTGAATTGACGGAGTTCCTGCAAATGGTCGGGCGAATAAACCGGTAAGTTTTCAACGCTGGTGCACCGAGCCCCTGGGAAACTCGAGAGCGGATTGGATCGGAAGTAGTCGCCGATCTCCTCGACTAGGAGCATTAGTGAATCGATCGCGACGATTTCGTTGGGTGTTTTCTTTTGGACTGCAACATCGATCTGGTAATCGAAGCTGTCTCGCGATCGATCCAGTGACGCGCTGGTTATTCCCTTGGGAACCACTGTGACCTTCAGCTGAGACATCCCTTGCAGATCGAAGACCGGCAGGTAAAGCCGCTGCGCAGTGAATGGCTGGCTGAACGAATTGCCGTTCAGCTCTGCGGTCACGGCATCTGCGATTGCAACGATACTTGCAAGCATTACTCGATCCCGATCTGTTTGGTATGGATGCGAAGAAGTCTGCGGTGTGGGTCCGACCATCTCCAAGGTGGCTCGCTCCCAGGAGCATTGACCTCGTAGATGTAGACTTTGCCGTTGTCGGTTTCGCGGATCGTGTCACCACGTTCCGGCAGGACCTGGGAACCGGCGAGTACCAATTCCTCAGGTGGAACGAGAAAATCACGGTCGGTCCATTGCATGTGAACGCCACCGTAACCATCCTCGAGTTTCATCAGCGTCCGGCCGATGATGGCCGTGACGCTGGTTTGGTTGGCTCCTCTCAGATAGACCACCGTGCGAGATGCATGGGCCTTAAGCTGGTTGGCGAGCCATTCTTGGCCTGCACGAAGCAGATCTGCCATGGCGCTGCTCCACTTAGGATTTAATGTCCGGAGGAGTCTTGCCGTTTTGTTCCATGAGCTTGAGCAGCTGAGAATACTGATCCATGAGCTGATTGAACTGCTCATCATCAAGAAGCGTTTTCCCACGATTCTTGCGTGCATTTCGAATAGCACCGAGCACCAGCGGGATTCCATATTGCAAACCCAAGATGATCGCAATGCTCGAACCGGCTGACGTTGCAACGATGCTCGTCGTGCTCCACATGTATCGCTCTTTGATTCGATCGGTGATGATCCCAGAGTCTTCGGGATCGCGTGGTGCAGGCTTAAGCTTCGGTCGATCGATGATCGAGTCGATCACATCATCTTGCACCTGCGTTTGGGCTAGCAAACCCATTGGCCATTGCAGCGGTTCGCCCAGCGTGGTCGAGGGAACCTGGACGATTTGCTGAGAGTCGCTGGCATCATCGACTTGGCAACTAACTTCCCGAGTGCCTGATGGTAGACCCTCGAGAGTTGTTGGCAATTTGCCTCGCATCGCGCTGAGCAGAAACGGAGTCGATTGGCCAAGCCCCTCGCCACCACCGGCCCAGGTCAGTAGGCCGACCACTCGAGGACCTTCATCCGTGTAGTCGATGAGACTTGAACCACTGCGTCCTCCGATGGCTTCCGGTTTCCAAGAGAGGATTTGACCTTCCTTGCGATTGAGCCGAAGGACTTGAAGGCTCGGCCATTCGCACCGCGGGCATCCGAAGGTCGTGACCGACGATTGGTTGCTAGGGTAGCGATCGGCTAGAGGGATCGGATCGACGTCTTTAGCAAATGCTGCACTGCACTTGAGCAAGGCGAAGTCGACGCTGGTGCCTCGACCGTAACCGGAAGCGATGATCGTCCCGGTTCCTTTCTCGCTAGTGCCGTTGGTATTCCAGCGTTCGACGTTGACGGTTCGGCCACGCGTGGTACCGGCCACGTGTGCGTTGGTAAGCACAATCGCATTCCCCTCGGGAGTGCGACCGACAACCGTACCACTCCCGCAAACGCCACTAACGGTAACGCGAACCGTGGCTCGGACGACTTGATCGAACCGATCGCCAGCGAGTCCATTTGCGGTTGCCCTTGGCTCCTGGTCTACAAGAGTGAGTTCCTCTCGAAGCGGATCAAGCACGATTGTGCTTTGGACTTGCCCCGCTTGGCACTTACCATCGATGCAGATCGTTTCTTGGGCGAATGTGACGGTGGCAATGCAAACAGCCACCAGAGCTACCAGCGACAAACACTTGGTTTTCATAGTGATTCCTGCGAATGAATGAGAAGCGAATAACTTGGAAAGAAACGGGTATCCGAGGGCTACTGACTGAGTCGCATTCGGACAGTGGTATCTGCGGATGCCGCAGCGCGAACCACCTTGCCGATCGACTTGTTCCCTGCGGAAGTGGTGGTCACGACGTTTGCGGTGTCGTCCCAATACAAAATGGTTCCGACCGTGTAGGCCACACCGGTGTTCTTGTTGAAGTCGAAGACTCCGTCGACGGCGAGTGAGCCAAGTTCGCCCGCTGCGAGTGGACGAACTGTGACGCCAACAAGATCTCCTTGGACAACCACGTCTCCAGAGGCCAAAGCGCCAACCGGGGTGTGATCGATGTAATGACCTTCTTGAATGAATGTTGCCTGTGGCATGATTGGTTAAACCTCAATTGGTGAATCGGATGAAAGAATGAACGAGGTGCCCAGCGAAGCTTATGCTTCACCCTTGCACTTGATCGCTGCGCGTGGATCTTGAAGAGCAACGCCGAAGTCGTGGTAACCACGCATCTGAACACCGAGGACATTGAAGTCCGCATCGGCGGTTTCGATCGTTGGAGCTTCTTGGCCGTTGAGGAACGCGACCTCAATCAGAGGCAGATCGTTCGGGTCGGTGATCAAGTACCAAGCCTTCGATGAGTTGCCCGTGTAGAGGGCATTGGCCAGGTACCGGCTGACTTCTACGCGGAATTTGCCCACGTGTGGATTGTTGATTGGAATGCGAGCATTGGCCGTGTTATCTCGCATTTCCAGCGACTTGTAGAGCTGCGATCCGATCGCCGACAAGGCAGTTGGCACGAGCATGATGGCAGGCATGGTACCGATCGGCTTGCCGTCGGAATCAACCAGGTCGTAGTAAGCGACTTCGGCTTTGGTCAATCCATCGATCGAGAGCACCGTATCGGTCCCCGACAGGAAGTTCTTGTTTCCTACCGTGAAAAACCCGGAGTTGGCGAGGAAAACGGTCCAAAAGACGTCGTTTATCTTCAGGCCTGAGCCGCGACCGAGTTTCCTCGGAACGGTCGTGATCGCCCCAAGGTCATCGTTAATGATGTCGCGTCGATCGACGGCCATCATCAAACCGTAGGTGTCGGCTCGGTTGGTGTAACTTTCGTTCCCAAGGTTGCCGTGCTTGAGCTCACCTCCTGGTGCGACCAGCTCGTACTGGTCCTTACCAATGAGACGGTAGCTGGTAACGGTCTTGAAGTCCGACACATTTCGGACCGCACAGATGTTTCGCCACACGCGCTCAACGCTGTAGAACCCGTCCAAGAGAAACTTGTTAGCTACGTTCGAGAGAATCCCACCGATGTCGATGTTGCTCACAGAACTGGCTTCGATGGAGTTACCGAAGGCAGCTCGCATCACAGCCCGATGATCGCGGAAGTTACGTCCGGAGTATCCATTGGCCCATGCGGCTTCGAGAATCAGTTCCTGCAAGCCGATCCCACCTCGGAACCGTCTGGCTGCTAGTTCGAGCGATTGCTCGTCGGCAACTTCTTCGATGTTCGTGAGATTGGCTGCCATGAAACAAGCCGCCTCAAGAACCGATGCACTGATCGTATTGTTGGTCACGTGAACAGCAGCAACTGCAGGGCGCGTCCCGCGGATCTTTTCAAGCTCTGCCTTCTCAAGGTTCCAACCCTCACGAATCGCTTGGGCTTCCAAGCTTGGAAGTGCACCGTTGTAAATGCGACGAATTCCAGCGATGCGATCCAGTTCGGTCGCATGAGCACTGCGCATTGCTTCGATCGCGGCATTGACCTCCGGCTGAGTCGTTACCGGTTCGGGTGTTGCCGGATTGGGAGCAACCGGTGTAGCTGGAGTTGCGTTGGGATCGTCTTGAATTGGGGTTTGCGAATCGTCCATGTTTGGTTCTCCAGGGGTTGAAGATGCCTGAGCTGCGACACTCGCGCTGGTTGCTCCGTCGGCACCAAGGTCTACGAAACTGATTTCACCAAGCGAGGACTTGCGAACCACGTTCACCGGACCGCTGTACTGCGTTCCGTTGACGGTGACCTTTTGCCCTTCCTTGACGAACTCGAATTCATCCACGCCAGCGCCGACTGATGCTTGCCAGGGGAATCCGTTTTTGGAACTCACCACAACCTCGCGTGCCGCAGGGGTATCCCGCGAGACGATTCCAGTGGCGATGAGTTGGCCGCTTTCGACTCGGATCGCATCGGTGTGTCCGACACCCGAGAGGGGGTCGTGGCCAAAGCGGATCGGCCGAGCCTGCGATGGGATCGATAGGCCAGCCAGATCGATGATCACGGGGTAACGCCAACCAGCCACACGCATCGGGCCACCGGTGTAAGCGACCATGCGAAACTTCGGGAGCGCCGCTGCGGATGAACCATCGGCTGCCGCATCGATGTCGAAGACCGCCGTTGCGGAAATGCTCAATTGGCTTTGGTTTTGCTGGGGCTTAAGCGTCATCGGCTGGGACCTCTTCGTCTTGGACATCTGCGTTATCCTGATTCGTGGTGGGAGTAACGGACTCGGTTGCTAGACCAAGCTCCGACATAAGTGCGATTTCCTTGGCTCGCTGGCGAAGTTGTGTTTCCCAGTCTTGGCCACGCTTGGCGTATTCATCTGCCAGGGTGGTCGTGTGACTGGCTAGACGCGTCGCTTGGGCGTTGGCTTCTTTGGCTGGGTCCACATGCTCGTGACCGTCCCAAAACCATTGGTGTGGCCATTGGGCAAATGGTCCAAGTCCGTTAGGAAGCAAACCAGGTAGAAGAGCGGCTTCGTCAAGCCAAGCGGCAAGAATGCGATCGAGTACGGTTCGCTCCAAATGCGATTGTTCGACTCGGATCGCTTTGTAATAAGTTTGATGGTCGAGGCGACCTGAGGCGTAGTTGTACCCCGAGCTGTTACCGGCTGCGACATTGAACGGCATGTTCAAACAACGAGCGATTTCGTTGAGCAACTCATGTTTGAACTCACCATAGGTCGTCGATGGTTGTTCCGCTTGCATCTGAGCCATCTTCCATCCACCGGGCATCGTGACCAACGCTCGCTTCTCGAGCTCGATCGGCTCGAACGGTTCGGCTGCATCGGCCTCTCCGTTCGCTGGCGCATCGGTGTAGAGGATCCCTGCAAAGTCAGCTGCGGTTTCAGCAGCAGCCAGCACCGCCAAAGTGAATCGGCGAAGTTGGGCAAAGAGTGGCAATGCCGGCATGATGTCCGGGATACCGCGGGTTTGTCCTGGGCGATCGGCGCGAAACCAGTGCAGCACCGCATCTGCTGGAATGCGATCGTAGTCACTGCGGGCCGAGTAAAAGCCATCCCCTGGGTGTGTGCGAAGAACGTGGTATTCAACTGGATTCCCAGCGGTATCGAAAACGATCCCATCGACAGCGATGGTGGAAAGTCTGTCGAGATCGGGCGTCGTGACCTGGTCTGCCTCGACGAGGCGAAGGTCGAGCTGGACCTCCGTATTGAGGCGAGGATTGTTCGTGAGGATTGCGAAAGATTCGCCATCCGTGGCGCGTGCCATCCGCATCGTGCGGAGTTTCTCAGCGAGATGCACCGAGCGAGCCCACAGCATAAAAGCTTGCTCGATGCGACGATTGGCTTCAGAGTCGCCAGTGAGCATTTGCAACCGGGGGCCGGTACCGACTACATCATGCGCGAGGGTCAGGACGATCCCTCGGGCATACGAGTTGTTGGCCGTTTCATAACGAGCACGGTTCCTGAGAATCCGGCGAACAGCGGCGCTATTGGATGCGTTGGGCGAGAGCCCATCGGCATTGGCCCAATGGCGTCGATTATCGTCAGTGGTCACCGCAGCGTCATAGCGTGCGCGCACAACCCTCGCAATGCTTCGTGCTTGCGAAGGAGTGTTCTTTGGCGACCACCAATTGGAAATCCAGGACAACACGGTTACTCGGCCCCCGGTGGAACAATCTTGTTGAAGACCAAGCCACGACGCTTCGATTTCGCGGCTTGCTTTGAGGCTAGATAGCGATCGGCTTCGATTTGATCAGTCAGCTTGTGCTGTTCCACACTGCCTGCATCGCCAGATGCTTTGGCAGGACCTTCCGCATTGGTGCGAATGGATTCTTCGATTTCTGCCATGGGCAAGTGACTCACACGCAAAGAGGAACGCGACCAGGAAAGAATGGGTCGGTTGATGTGTGGGTCGATCGGTGGTTGGGTAGAGGTCGATGTGGATCGACGTTTGAAGTTTTAGCAGCACTCAGGCCGCTGCATAGAGGCAAACAAGGTTTTCAGAAAGCCAGTTACACCTATGGAACTCGACCTGCGAATCCCTGTCTTTTCATGGTTAGAAACCCTACTTTTTGGCTTGCGGCTTCTCTCGCTGGGCGATCGTCCCGACCAACCGTTCCGTGGTCAGGAACCTTGTTTGGCACTTCGGGCATCGACGTAGCCGCACAATCTTCGATTCTCGTTTGCGTGTGTAAACCACATCGAGCGTTTCATGTCCGCATTCGCTGCAGACGAGTCCCCGCTTGATTTCAACCTTTGTCATGGCGATTCCTCTTTCGTTGGATTTCAGCGAAACTAACCCGTGACCTATTCTGAGGAGCAACCCCAGTGAATTCCTTTAGCGCCGCACCTTGCATTGAGGCTGCGACTGCACAACCAACAATGCAATCGAGCCAGTGGTTGTCTCCCCGCTCCGGACGTGATTTCCATTCGTCGACGCTACGACCACGCCCTTCGGTTTTGACTCGATACTCCGCTGTGAGATGTTCTGCAAAGAGCCGATGCATTTCCGGCGAGTCGCCAAAGAGCGACAAGCAGCCTCGATCTCCCAAGGGGACCGACAGTCGTCCGTACAGAAAGGACTTCCAGTAGTTCGTGTCGTAGACGACATGCCGAACGGCGCGTTTGCCATGGACATTAGGAACACGCCAGTTGTGACCGACTCGATCCCCTGGGCGTCGCTTGTATTCCGAGAATGGTTGACTTGACGCACCGACGAAACGACCGTGGCTTGGCATCACGATTCCAGCATGGAGCGATTGTCGAGAGAATTGGTAGATCACGTCGGTCGACAAACCCCAGTTGGCATCGATCAAACAGCGATCGATACGCAGTGCTGCTCCGTCATCGCGTTGCCACTCACGCGAGAGTTGTTTGTTGATCAGAACCTCGAGGCCTGCGTAGATGGAACCTTCGAGCCCAACAGAATTCGAACTCGATGCCAAAGTGCTGCGTGCATCTCGCAGCGTGAAGTAGGGACGCTGCTGATCTGGATAAGCTCCATAGTCGACGATGTACCCAGTGAAATCCGATTCCCAAGCAGCCACCACGTAGAATAGCAAGCTCGCTTGGACGTCGACGAACATGGTGAGGTGATTTGCACCGATGGGGATCTCGCCGCGCTGCATGCGGTTGAACTTGCTGGAGATTTGATCTGCTGTGAGTTCATCTTCACTGGCATCGATCTCTGGCAAGGGTTCGTTTTGGTACTCGGCAAAGAAAGCCGCTTCATCTTGCAGCTTGAGATTCATCGCATGTTGGATGGCCGACCGCTCGTCGTAATTGAAACGCTCGGGCCAAGCGATTCTGGCTCCCTCATCCATCTCGTCGCGATTGTCGGAATAGAATGCGGTGGCTAGCTCGATGTCTCCTTGATTGCGTAGGCTCTCGGCTCGGATTTCGCTGTAGCGTTGCCAGAGCTTCTCGTTGGTTGGGAACGAATAGACCATCTTCGTACGTTCCCCGTTCCACTCCGGATGCCGATCGCGAGAAAGAATGTTGTCGGCCATGTCTCCCGGGCGAATGACCGTGCACGGCATGATGCCGGAGATCTTCTTGCCTGGGCCTGCCAAGCCGAGGATTGCTCCAGCAAGAATGCTTTCACGCGTGGCACATTGCGAAAGCGATCGAGCCGATTCGTCCGTTTGAGGGTCGTCGATCACGACCAGCGTTGGGCGAGCCGTTTTGCCATCGGATCGTTTGTACTTCATCCCTCGGATCCGTCCGGTGATACCTGCGACTTTGATGATCGCACCCGAAGCCGGACTACCTTCGATCGTTGGCAGCACGACCTCTTTGGCTGTCCAGCCAATGTGAGTTCGCTCTCCCTTGTAGAGCTGGCCGTTGCAGCGATTGGCAATCCCATCGAGGGCTTGGATCGGGAATACCACCTCAGGGTAGTCGGCTAAGAGCAGGTCGTTACCATCAAGCTCGGTCTTGATCGATTCGAGCATGTCGCATGCGTGGCCTTCGTCGCTACCGATGAGGCATACGAACTCTCGGTGGCCATTGAGCACTGCCCAAATGCAAGCACATTCGCAAACGCTGGTCTTGCCACTACCGCGAGGCATTGCCATCGAGAACAGACCACCTCGAAGAACGGCTTGCTCGATCCGACCGATGACCTTCAGGTGATCCGGAGACCATGGTAGATGGAACGTCTGCGGGAAGTAGGCTTCGCAGAAGTACCGGAAATCGGTCTTCGCTCTTGCCTTGCGATCCAGATCGACGATTGCAGGTAGTTCGCCGATGTCACGACCAGCCAGTGCCATCGCTGCATTGCGTGCGCGAGCGTTCTCCTTCATCCGCTCGTACGGATCGCCATCGGTCTCTTTGCGTGGTGCATGCTTTTCTTGCACGAGCCACGCGATGTACCGAAGCAGATCGACATGCTTGCCATCACCGATGCGATTCCCCGCTCGCATCCGATGGCGATGAAGTTGTCGATCGGAGAGGACTTCACCGATCGGTGTTGAGTTCAGCAGCCGGCATAGCTCGCTCGGCTTGAGCTTTCTTGGATCACTCGCCACGAGACATCTCCTTGAGCATCCAGGCTGCGTAGGCCACGAGACTAATTGTGCCGTCCTGGTTTTGGGGCGCACCGTCTGCAAGGTCATCTGCGATCTGCTCTTCGGGAATACGGATCTTGGCCGCTGCCGAGAGGAGTTTCGACGCTTGTTCGACGGTCAATCGATTCGGGTCGATAGGACTCTTACCGTTACTCATACCAGGCTCCCTTCATAGACGCTTCGCACCGTGGCCAACACGTGCCCCATCGGTGCGACTTGTTTCGATGTTCGGCCCTTTTGGTACATGCATTTTGCACCCCACACGGGCCCAACCGTGGCGTTTGTGGGGGTACCGGAAAACATGCAAAAAGACTGGGGAAAACATGCTTTATCGGCTGGATGTGTTTCAAACCGCAGGGCTGAATGTGTCACACGCAAACGCAATGGCGATTGCAAACGACAGACCCACCCAACCCAAACGGAGAGACAGAGATGAACGCAAACCAGATCGCTTTCGGAATCGAATTCGAGACCACCCTGCCAAACAGCGACACCACACCGATCGGCCCCTACCACCACGGATACCAAGTACCTTGGTTGCCCACCGGATGGCGAGCAGAACGCGACGCGAGCATCAAACCAGAAACACCCAACCGCAAGGGATGCGAATTCGTAAGCCCCAAGCTCAAGGGATACGAAGGCCTCAAACAAATCGAAGACGCGATCGACAAGATCAACGCACACGACGCGAAGGTGAACGCGAGCTGCGGATTGCACATAACGATTGAATGGAACGGCGACGCAGCCGCCTTGGCCAGATTGATTTCCTTGGTCGGCAACCACGAGAAAGCGATCTTCGCAAGCACCGGAACACGCAGGCGAGAACAAACGGTCTACACCAAACGGATCAAACAATACGGTGACAAAGATGCCGCGAAGAACCGATGCGAAGCGGATCGCTACCACCTGCTGAACCTCACCCACCTGGCAGCGGGCAAGAACCGAATCGAATTCCGGGCCTTCGCCGGAACGCTCAACAAGACCAAGGTGCTCGGATACCTGATGATGGTCTTGGGGTTGGCAGAGCTGGCGATGAACACCAAACGATGCGCGGATTGGGACTACACCAAGAAAGATGGAACCAAGAGTTGCTGGGATCGACCTGGGGCTGGCCTGGGTGAGACGGAACTCAACCGCCTTTTCTACCGGCTCGGGTGGACCAAAGGTTGGTACAAGGGTGACCTTCGCAACAAGATCTTCGGCGAGATCACTGGCGAGACCAACCGCGAATGGAAGACGATCAAAAACAAGCTCTTGGAGATGGCCAAGAAATACGACCAAGCGGCCTAGAACCAACCAGACATAGACAACGCCGCCCGACCCGGGGCGGTGTTGTCC